>Ga0209253_10001989_pt1 | contig 17988 bp, 14 predicted proteins | sample FrelakmetBRP12BR_FD_187145 | JGI IMG/M metagenome (GOLD analysis project Ga0209253, IMG submission 187145) | Freshwater lake sediment microbial communities from the University of Notre Dame, USA, for methane emissions studies - BRP12 BR (SPAdes)... | ecosystem: Environmental > Aquatic >... | reverse complement strand
GAGGCCATCCATTAACGCGAGCAGCTGCGCAACGACGCGGCGCTCGACTTCCCCCGTCACTTCGCTTCGCTTCGGCGCGATAGCGTCGATCTCGTCGATAAAGATGATTGCAGGGGCGTTATCTGACCCTTCCTTAAAGAGCTCGCGCAGGTGCTGTTCGCTCTCACCATAAAACTTGCTCATGATCTCAGGGCCGCTGATGTTGATGAAATACGCGTCCGTTTCATTGGCAACCGCTTTTGCCATGAGTGTCTTCCCGGTTCCAGGCGGACCGTAGAGGAGCACACCTTTTGGTGGGTCGATGCCGAGTTTCTGGAAGAGCTCAGGGTGTCGCAACGGGAGCTCAATCATCTCTCTTACTAGCCCGAGCTCTCGTTGTAGACCGCCGATATCCTCGTAGGTCACGTGCGAAATAGAACGTTCCGCTGCCACTGTGGGCTTCTCTTTGAGCGTTATTTGCGTGCTTTTCCCGGCTATTACGATGCCTGCCGGTTGGGTAGCGGTAATAACAAAGGTTATCGGATTGCCCAGCATTTCGACTCTTAGCATCTCCCCTTTCTGTACTGGACGCCCCTCGAGGAACCTCATGAGGTATTCCTCGCCGCCGACGATACGGACCGGCTGCGTTGGCGCGAGCGTGATTTTCACCGCGGGATTCGATTTCGCCTTCCGAATGACGACCTTATCGTCGATGCCGACGTGCGCATTTCCGCGAATGTTGCCGTCAATTCTAATGATGCCAAGGCCGCGATCTTCTGGATATGCGGGCCACACCACTGCGGCTGCTCTGTTGCGGCCTGTTATCTCGATGATGTCGCCGCTTACGAGCCCAAGCTGCCGCATGGTATCCATATCAATTCGGGCGATGCCCCTCCCAGCGTCGCGATGGTATGCCTCGACGACCTTCAGAGTTACTTCTTCTGTCATTTTTCGATCTCTCCTATTTTACGTGGTGATACGCATATGAGCTTCTGCAATCGTTACCGTGTGAGCCAATACGTTCTGGCGTCTATTCTTCCAATTTTTTCTCGTTTTTCAAGGCTACGCAGCCGCTCTGCGAGTATATGACCAGGTATCGCGAGCCCTGCAGACAGCTGATCGACCGTCTTGGGCCCTGTAAGAAGCAGCGAAAGGATGTCATATTCAATAAAGTTGCGCGAAATGCCGTCGATCTTTCTTACGCCGCGTTCCATGACCTCGTTGATCAACTCTTGAACCCTTCGCTGCGCCCCCATCAGCTCGCGGTTAGCCCGCCTGAGGCTATCGAGTGTCTCTGCAATATCGGCCAAACTGCTCGTGTTGATCTGGATTTCGCCCACAGGAGTTGGAAACTCTGTGACGGGTGATTCGTTGTGTGCGGCGTTAGCTGATTCGACTCCGTAGCTAAACGGGGAGATCTGAATCTCGAGCAGCACGTTGTCAGCGATGTGGAAGTATTTCCGGCGTCGTTCGTCAACAAAGAACTGGATAATCCCTGCCCGCTCGAGCATGCCGAGATGACTGATTACGGCTTTTGGTGCCACATGCAGCCTATCTGAGATCTCGGTCACGTAAAACGGTCGCAGCGACAGCAGTTTCAAAATGTTGCGGCGATTCTCGTTGCCTAAAATATCCAGGAGTTCTGCTTCGTTCATTGCCGTTTCGCAGCGTGTCACGGTCTGATGGATCGTTACACTAACTTATAGTTAGTTTTGATACTATATAAAAGTTGGTCAATCTATTGTTGTGATTAACCGCGCGCGATTAAGATAGAATTACAAATGAAAAGCACACGCGTCTCCGCTCAGTTTTAAAATTAGAGCTCCGACCTTGGAGCTCTTGTGAGATAGGCGGGGATGCGTGCTCGCAACGTTAGGAGTCCTTACAAGACAATGCCGATTAAGTAGAGAAAGATGACCACCAAGGCTCCCGGGATCCCTGCTATGGCGCTGATCGCAACCGTGATCCAATCGATCGGCACCCCGATGCCGATGATATTGGCCACGCCAAGTATGATGACACCTAATATCGCATTGACGAGCAGATACCAAATGATCCGAATGCCCCACCGTATGATCATACCGATAATGATCAAAATCAGTATGATGATCACGGCTGCGGCCAGGATACTGACTAAGTCTACCATGCGTAAAGCAAGTGTCGTCTAACTGATTAAGTTTTGCCTTTTATGAGCGTCAAAGAACGTTTTGCACTGTTTAAAAAAAAAGATATCTGCTCATAGAGCAACATGATACCAGCACTCGCAGAAGATCGTAACGCATTTATATGCACATCCACTATTGCAGTGCGTAGTCCGATCCAGCATCGAAGCCGAAAATGTCTGAGCATAACGACGAACTGAAGCGCCGCGTACACGCGATCTTCCAGCCCATCCCTGTGGGAGACGCCCGCATCGTCGCAGCGCGTCATGGGGATGCTTCCAGAGCTACGCGCGTACGCTTCTTTTTAATGGCATTAATCTGGTTACTCGTGTTTGTCGTCATACTAGCTAGCTACCCCGACGTATACCAAAGGTATCACAACATTTTTAACGCCGTGTTTGCCTTTGCAGTCGTGGTTTTTACCATCGAACTGCTGCTCCGTGTGTGGTCGTGCACGGTAGATCCGCGGTTTAGAGGTCCAATCAAAGGCAGACTAAAATGCCTATTTACAACATCCCTGCTCGTAAATCTGCTTGTCATCGTGCCTTTTTATGCCAAGCCGTTCTTTCCAGGAGCAGACGTGTTCATAAACGCGGCAATAATGCTCATCATCCTCAAGTTGCTCACGTACTCTAGTGTGTTCAACTTGGTCATCGATGTTCTGAAAGCGAAAAAAAACGAGCTTGTTACTGCGCTGGCAATCGACGTAATCTTGCTGATAACATTCTCAAGTTTCATGTTCATTATAATGCATGCCTCAGATCCAAGCGGTTTTTCCAGCATTCCAGCGTCCGGGTGGTGGGCGGCGCAGACTCTGACCTCCGTAGGCTACGGCGATCTGGTGCCTGCGACCGCGCTTGGACAATTCTTAGCAGTTTTAGCAATGTTTTTAGGTATCGCCACTTTTGCTATACCGATAGCAATTATTGGGGCTGGATTCACCGAGGCGTTCCACGCGCGACGGAGCGAACAACAACAAGTCACCGACCCATGTAAGTTGTTAAGCGACTTGGCTGAACTTAAAAAACAGAACATAATCAGCGAAGAGGAGTTTTCGGCCAAGAAAAATGAGCTCCTGTCGCGCCTCTGACCAGCCTCATTAATGAAGCTTTGTCGGCCATAAGGTCCAACAATTCGGCTTGTTTTGATATGATCTCAGAGCTTCGAAACCAAACCAGACCAATACGTTTTTCCCATAAGGACGTTATGCAATCAGGGGGGTACCATGGAAATCATCTTCGCAATGGACATTCGAGATGGGATCGTCGTAAAAGGCTATAAAGGCGATCGAGAGAGATATGAACCAATCGAACGCCATAGCAAGATATGCTCGATGTCAGATCCGTTGAACGTGATTGATGCTATCAAGCCGAGGAGGACATACATTGCGGATCTTGATCGGATCCTTGGCGTGGGCAACAATTCACCAATTATTAAAAGCCTTAGTTCACGCACAAAAACTCTAATTGACGTCGGGATCAGGCAGCTTACTGACGTTCGAGAGGCTGATCGAATTGGCGATGTGGTCATTATCGGCACGGAAACGGGAACCCTCGAAATAATTCGGGCAGCGCAATCTATGGGCGTTGCGGTGAGCGTCGACATTACGGCCGGAAAGGTCATTTCTCCCGATCCAGCACTTTCCGGGGATCCTCTAGAGGTTATCAAAAAGATGAACCTCTACAAGATGCGCGAACTCATCGTGCTTGATCTCAATGTTGTAGGAACGAAACAGGGCGTCGATTATGATTTTGTTGAAAGAGTAATCGACGCGTCAGGACATCCAGTTATCATCGCTGGCGGTATAAAGAACGGAGAAGATGTAGACAGACTCGAAGACCTTGGCGCTGCTGGCGTCGTTCTCTCAACGGCGATTCACGAAGAGATAATTCCAGTCGACCTCGTAAGATAAAGGATATGCACAAGTAAGTAAAGGGCAGATATAAGCGCGCCCGACGCTTTTTCCGACCTGAGAGTGTTTTAAGAGTCGAGAGTTAGCGATCGATCTCGTAGTGCAACAAGTGCGTGTGATAATCGTCCCACTTTTTCTTTTCGGGTTCATTAAGTTGCCAAACACTTCCCCGACAAAGCCCGTTGTATAATCGAAGACTTTAAGATTCCGTAATTGCGACGCTAGTAACGTTTCAAGCCGTTTCTGGAGTTAGAAGTCTTCATTTAGTGAAGATTTTCAGCGGATGGCAACTTTTATATATAATATTTATATATAACTAGTCGGAAGTAGGCATCCTACTTCTTACTCGTATACAAATGTCAATGATAAACAGGTGCAATAAATGGTAACTACTATTCTCAATTCGGGAGATACCGCTTGGATGCTTGTATCAACCGCTTTCGTAATGTTGATGACTGTCCCTGGGTTGGCACTATTCTACGGCGGTCTCGTGAAGAAGGAAACGGTCCTCAATACGCTTTTCTTATCTTTTTCGGCGTATGCGATCGTGAGTATAATGTGGTTTATCTACGGGTACCCTGTGGTTTTTGGTGCTGATATCCACGGATTGATCGGCGTTCCAGGAGACTTCTTCTTCCACAACGTGGTAGAGTCAAACACGCTCGTAGGCACGATACCGACAAGCGTTTATGCGGCGTACCAAATGACGTTCGCTGCGATCACCGTCGCGCTGATTTCGGGTGCTTTGATCGGACGGATAAAGTTTGGTGCGTGGATGCTCTTTGTTCCCTTGTGGGCCACCTTCGTCTATCTCCCTGTTGCGCATTGGGTGTGGGGTGGCGGCTGGCTTGCACAAATTGGTGCCCTTGATTTTGCAGGCGGCACGGTGGTGCATATCAATAGTGGTGTCGCTGCTCTCGCGCTTATATTGCTGTTGAAGGGTCGCAAGGATCAAAGTTTACTACCTCACCAGCTGGGGTATGCCATCATCGGTGCTGGCCTACTTTGGTTTGGGTGGTTCGGCTTCAACGCAGGATCGGCGCTCGCAGCAGGACAGCTTGCGGGGTCGGCGTTTATCGTCACTAACACGTCCGCTGCTGCGGCTATGCTTTCGTGGATGCTAATCGAGTACCTTCGATTCGGCAAAGTGACCATGTTAGGTGCTGCCACAGGTCTCGTTGCGGGGCTCGTCGCAATTACGCCTGCAGCAGGGTTCGTCAATATTCCCGCAGCGATCGTTATAGGTTTTGTAACGTCGATCGTATCATACACTGCCATTGCGATCATAAAGCCGCGACTCGGCTACGATGACGCGTTAGACGTGTTTGGCGTGCACGGGTTTTCAGGCATCTGGGGGGCACTGGCTACAGGAATATTCGCAAGTCCTTTCATAAACCCGCTCGGCACCGGTCTTGTTTATGGGAATCCGATGCAGCTGGTAATCCAAGCCGTCGCAGTTGCCGCTACGTTCGCTTATTCGTTCGTGGTGACATTGATTATCGGAAAGGTCATTGACCTAACCATCGGATTACGCGTGAGTGACATAGAGGAAGCCATTGGTCTGGACCAAGCGCTCCATGAAGAGTCTGCGTACCACATTTGACCTTCCGTCTATGTGCCCACGAAGACAGGTGAAGAGGTTTAAAAATGAAGAAAATAATGGCTATAATTCGGCCAAATAAATTCCAAGTTGTCAAGGAGGCGCTCGACGACATCGGCAGTCCTAGCATGACGGTCACAGAAGTAAAAGGCCGCGGCAAACAGAAAGGGGTAATTGAGATCTACCGCGACCGCGAGTATTGTATAGATCTCCTTCCGAAACTCGAGATCAACATCGTGGTTTCTGATGACAAGGTCGATTCGATTGTCAAAACAATTGCAAAAGCGGCACGCACCGGGGAGATCGGAGATGGCAAGATCTTTACGATGCCTGTAGAAGAGATCGTTCGTATACGAACAGGAGAACGTGGCCGCGACGCGATCTAAGCAGCAGTTAACGAGGGCAAGCTCGCTTGTATCTTTTGATAGAAGACATAAATGGTGAGTAAGTTCACAGCAGGTAAGCGGACGTGATGAGATTCTTCTACACCCTGGTCGCTTGAAAGGGGCTCCTTCTCGGGGCCTTCTTTGTAATTCTACCCGGACAGAACCCTGCCTGACATTAAAACAGCTGGAGATTTGACACTTAACGATCGAAATGACCTTTTCGTATGAGTACGAACGCTTGACAAAAGGAGTAAGCTAAAAGCGCCGCTAGCGCCAAATATTGGCAAGCAGACACCGACCACTCTGAAGAGGGCGCACTGCAAGGGATGAACACGCGTCAAAAAAGGCGGATGAGTGACCTCAAAACTTATTTTCCACCAAATGCTAACTTATAGAATCGGAAGGTAGCGATCGATCTCGTATTGCGACAAGTGCGTGCGATAATCGTCCCACTCTTTCTTTTTGAGTTCAATCAAGTGGTCAAACACGTGATCACCTAAGGACTGTCGCACAATCGTAGATCGTTCAGTTTCCGCAATCGCTTCACCTATACTTTCTGGTAACGACTCGATGCCGTTTGCCTTGAGCTCTTCAGGTGTCATCTTATAGACGTTCATCTCTACGGGTTCAGGCAAATCGTATCCTTTATCAATGCCTTCAAGACCAGTTGCAAGCATAACGGCAAAGGCAAGATAAGGATTACATGCTGGATCTGGGCATCGAAGCTCTACCCGTGTAGCCAATTCGTTCCCCGGTTTGTACATTGGAACTCGTATCAGAGCTGACCTATTGCGCAGCGCCCACGAGACGTAGACAGGCGCTTCATACCCCGGGACTAGCCTTTTATAAGAGTTAACCCATTGCGCGGTCACGAGGCAGAACTCTCGAGCATGCTTCAACTGTCCGGCGATAAAGCCCTTAGCTATGGCAGAGAGGTGGTACTCGTCATTTGGATCGAAAAATGCATTCCTCTCCCCTTTAAAAAGGGATTGATGCGTATGCATGCCACTCCCGTTTTCGCCCTCCAAGGGCTTTGGCATGAATGTCGCATGACATCCTGCTTGAAGAGCGATCTCCTTTACCACAACGCGGTACGTCATCACGATGTCAGACATTTTTAGTGCCTCGTCGTAATGGAGGTCTATTTCTTGCTGACTGGGAGCACCTTCATGATGACTGAACTCTACACGAATGCCCATGCCTTCAAGAACGCCAATGGTATCCTTTCGGAGTTGGGAAGCTAAGTCCAGAGGCGTTAGATCAAAATAGCCACCCCTGTCAAGAGGCTGCGGGTTCTTATTAGAGGCAAAATAAAAGTACTCAAGTTCTGGCCCAATGTTAAAGGTAAAACCTTTTTTGGCAGCACTCTTTATATTTCGCTTAAGGACGTACCGTGGATCCCCCTCGTAGGGCTTCCCAGACGGTTCAAGGACGTCGCAAATCATGCGCGCAACGCCCTGATCTTTTGGCGGCAGTATCGCAAATGTGCTCAGATCTGGCTTGGCAATCATGTCAGACTCTTCTATTGTCTGATAACCAATAATCGAAGAACCGTCGAACCCTATCCCATCATCTATCGCATGTTCAAGCTGGCCTCGTGTTATAGCAACGCTTTTTAATGAGCCTAAAATATCAGTGAACCACAGTCTAATAAACTTGATACCCGCATCCTCAACTTTCGCGAATACTTGTTCTTTAAGCTTAGCTTCTCTCATTTCTTGTTCTCCACATATTATGAACGTTATAACAACAATTTACTGATGAGCTATTCTAGATGAGATGATTCAAAACAGTTTTGATTAGGGCCTATGCCCGTAAGTGCGTTGCGCACGAATCACTTGGTGCGCAACAGGACGAATCCTTCTGAGGTTAGATTGGTGAAGGTGAGTGAGTTAATACCCCGTTCACGCTTGTTCCCACCGCTCTTGCAGTATGCGCTCGGCCTCGTCTCGATGTGCCTCCATCACATAGGGAAGCGCAGAAACCTTTGCTGCGTCTTCTGTGAGCGCCATTAGATCCCTTCGATTTAAAGTCCCGACGTTAAACTTTCTACTCCCTGCCATTAGTTGCTGCAAACCGGCCTTGAACTTCTCGCAATAGGTATAGAGCCCAATTGCGCCGAGTGGTATATTAGCACAGTCTCCGCCAAACCGCTCTTTCAGCTGATGATAATACACGAAGATCTCTTCGCGTGTGACGCCATAGGACGAAACAGTCTTAGGTAAGTTCCCTTCTTGGATCCACTTAGCGATGTTCTTTCCTACCATCCCGGGAATCATCAAAGCGCGACCCATGCAAACGGCCTTTACAAAGGGATTCCCCATCGCAATTGCCTTGTATACGCCGTCTTCAGTTGAGAATCCTCCCGCCATCGCAATATCTGGAACCCTCATTCCCATATCCGTGAGAGTCCTACAAAATTGGTAGGTCAACGCTTCTAGGTAGAACGTTGGAACACCCCATTCATTCATCATAGGCCACGGGCTCATTCCTGTGCCACCAGGGGCACCATCAATAGTAATGAGGTCGAGCTTCGCTTCTGCTCCATAGCGGAGTGCCATGGCGAGTTCGATCGACGAATAAGCACCTGTTTTTAACGTAATCCTCTTAAATCCAATTTCACGCAAGCGATCTACTTCTTCAAAAAAGGAGTCACGAGTTACGAACCCAACACGAGAATGTCTCTCGAATCGCTTGATTGTACCTGCTTCATATCCCGTTTGCACTTCAGGAAGGGTTGGATCTGGCAGCACAATATACCCACGTTCTTTAAGCTGTCGTGCACGTTCTATGGTGTAAACCTGTATTTCACCTCCAATGCACTTCGCCCCTTGGCCCCATTTGAGTTCGATCGATTCCAAGTTGTGCTTTGATGCCACATACTCAGCTAACCCCAAGCGCGTATCTTCCACGTTCATTTGGACAAGTATCTCCCCATATCCGTCGTGGAACTTTCGGTAGGTGTCTATACGGAAATCCATCTCCGGCGATTTCTGTATTTTACCTTCACTATCCAGTTCGAGTTCTGGATCTACGCCACAGACGTTCTCACCGCAGACGATAGTAATCCCAGCAAGCGCCGCGCCTATTGCCAAGTGTTCCCAATTGTCTTTGGCAATTTTCGTAGAGCCCAATGCACCAGTGAATATGGGCACCCGCATCTTAATTTTCTTGTCCCATCCGTACTCTGTTTCCGTATCCACGTTTTCAAAAAGTGCGGTATCAGGGCCCGCCTCGACACCCTCTGGCAGTCCTTCAGCTCCAACGGCATATCCTTGAATGTTCAGGTGTGAATAATCCACCGGGTAGTTCTTATCGGCTCCTGCGGTTATTTCTCCGAATCGTGCCGGATACAGAACTTCTCTGCCCCTAAAGGAGGCTAACCAAGTTTCACAGCCCCCCTTACAACCGTCTAAGCATGCCGTGCACATACCAGACATTGGGACCACATTTCGAGAGCGGGTGAATGTATTCGTCGCCTCATTGGCGTTCGGTCTTCTCAAATTCATGTTGCAATCGCTTCCATTTTTGTTAATCCGTCTTTTACGCGACGGAAGATTTTGGCCCTTTTCGAGTTCTTTTAACTAGCGTCATCGCGTTTTTCGACGTTATACACTCGTCCCGTTCGTTTGGCTCCGCAAAATTATTTGGAGCACGTGTCTCTCTTTTATCCGTTGAGCCAGCGAAGAACGCGCTTTAGTGGAATAATAGTTCCTACTATTTATTTATATACCTGTTGTCAAACCCCGTCGTTACTTTAAGAGTTTTTCTGGGAGATCGTCGTCACGAAATGTTTATTAATGATGACTAACTAAAGCGGAATGACGTTTCCTACTAACATCCTATCGAAGGGGATTCTACATGGTAGAAACAAAGGATAAAGAGTACGTATTGAATCAGGTCGAAGAACAGGGTATCAAATTTATTCGATTATGGTTTACAGACATCCTCGGCCGTTTGAAAAGCTTTGCCATCGTTGCAGATGAACTCGAACACGCTCTTGACGAAGGGATGGGCTTTGATGGCTCCTCAATCATTGGCTATCAGACGATTGAGGAATCAGACATAATCGCTAAACCAGATCCAAGCACTTATGAGATTTTACCGTGGCGGCCCATGGAAAAAGGCGTAGCACGAATTATATGCGATGTGCTTGAACCTTCAGGAAAACCATATGAGGGAGATCCACGGTACGTTCTTAAGACAAACATAAAGCGAGCTGAAAAGAAAGGCCTTACATTCAATATCGGACCAGAGCTTGAGTATTTCTATTTTAAAAACGACCAAAGTGCTGAACAAATCGATAAAGGAGGGTATTTCGATCTTACTTCGCTTGATCAGGCTACCGATCTTAGAAGAGATACAATATTTGCGCTTCAAGAGATGGGTATGCACGTCGAATATAGCCATCACGAAGTGGGGCCCAGCCAGCACGAGATCGATCTGCGCTATGCCGACGCACTAACAATGTCAGACCGCGTCATGACATACCGCATTGTCGTTAAAGAAATTGCCATGCGCGCAGGATACTATGCTACTTTTATGCCTAAGCCTCTCCTAGGTGAAAACGGGAGTGGCATGCATACGCATCAATCCCTTTTTAAAGGGGAGAGGAATGCATTTTTCGATCCAAATGACGAGTACCACTTGTCGGATATGGCCAAAGGATTTATCGCCGGACAGTTGAAGCACGTAAGCGAGTTTTGTCTCGTCACTAATCAATGGGTTAACTCCTATAAGCGATTGGTTCCAGGCTATGAAGCGCCTGTCTACGTCTCGTGGGCGCGGCGCAATAGGTCAGCTCTGATACGAGTTCCAATGTACAAACCGGGGAACGAACTTGCCACTAGAGCTGAGCTACGATGTCCCGATCCCGCGTGTAATCCATATCTTGCGTTCTCCGTAATGTTAGCAAGCGGTTTCGAAGGAATCGAAAAGGGCTATGAACTCCCTGCCCCGATTGAGAGCGATATCTTCAAAATGACGCCGCACCAGCTTGATGCTAACGGAATTGGAGCACTTCCTGAGAACTTAGGACTAGCTACCGTGGAAGCTCAAAATTCAGAGCTCGTTCGCAATGCACTCGGTGATTTCGTGTTTGATCGCTTGATTGAACTGAAAAAGAAAGAGTGGGAAGAATATCGAGTACAATTGTCGCAATATGAGCTTGAAAAGTATCTCCCGGTTCTTTAATCGCAGCCTGAAGCCTAACAATCCTTTAAAGATCTATATCTCTTGATGTGGCCTCTGCCCTTTGAGACCAGCCATCTCTTAACGTAAATAGAACCGTCTCTCTCCGTGAAGTGAAAAACGACGACAGCAGCACTAATACCAAAGACCAGACTAGAAGATGCCTGTCGTTTAGCTGATCGAATGTGCAAAAAGCGCTTAGCATTAATCAATCGATCTAATGCCACGCAACGATTCGCCGTTCAGACGTGTTTTGCTAAGGTTTTTTTTGCATTTTCGGGGGAGATGCCCTTCTTTTTCCCCCCAATCTTAGCTATGGCAGCTGTATCGACGCCTGATTTAACCTCGATGTATCCTGCACTCTGCGCGAGCTGTAAAAATCCCGTGCCTACATCGGTTCGTACTATGACCACCGTGTGATCCGCAGAGGCGCCAACGCTTCCAAACGACAAATCTGCATCTTCGCTGGTAAAGTCAACGCAATGAGCGCACCCCCCCCTTTTGAAAACACCGGCGTCTTTTAGCGGGACCTCTAGCGTAGCGTGATTCTTGAGCTCAACAAGTAGTTTTCCCTTTACGTCTAGTCGACTAATTTCCCATGGCTTTACCCCAAATTTTGTTCGTAAATCGTCAAGGAGATCCTTGGTGAATATCTCAGTACAAAACAGTCCGAGGGAAAGTCGAATTGCGTTTTTATATATCGATAAGACGTCGACGTTCGATTCGCGAATTCTTCTGACTGCTGTGGTTACACAAGGCGTTCCAACGGCGGCAATCTTATGCAGCTTTCGATCTTCTATCGCATCTCGAAGCGCCTTAAGAATTGGGACCCACACATACTTTGATCCTGCCGACTTAAGAACCGCATCCGACGTCTGCACGAATGAAGGCTTGGCTATTTGGCTCCATTTATCCACTTCCATCACTATCGCGCCGTCTATTAGGTTTGAATCAAAAGCAGCGGCAAGTATAGAACTCACAACCCCTCCTGACTGAGCTTCAGAAACCTGGATCTTGGACTTCGCTTCAACTATGGAAATGATGTCCCCGAATCCTTCAGACCTCGTTTCTTCAACTCTCGGACAAGCAGAGTAGCAGGCCCCGCACGGCACAGAATCACGCGTCACCTTACAATAATCATTCGATGTCGGGTGGTCAGCCCCCTCATCAAAATCGAGAGCCTCTGTGGGACAAACGCCTACGCATGCCCCGCATCCACAGCATCTTTCAGTGTCCCACACTTTCAGCTTCAAATCTTCGTACGAAAACAAGTTCACGTTGCCTCCGCAAGCTAATCACAGGTATAAAACGCAGCATAAAGTCTCGGTGAGCCAGGCGCTATCTTTGTGAATTCCGTTTCTAAGACGCTATCAACGTTCAAGCCAAACTCGCTGCAGTATTCCGTGAGCACGTTCTTAACAACTATTTCGTCGTTAGCGGTCATCGGAAATTGTGCTGCACCATCTCCGAGCTTCTGATCATCGACCTCGCCTCTAACATAAATAGTGCCCCCATGTTGTCCCGTTGCAACCCAATCCCCCAAACAGTCGATTTTATTGGACGTTTTATGAATCCCTAATATTATGATTATGCCTCCCGCCATGTACTCCCCAAGAAAGTCTCCTGCGCGTCCGCCAGCAACGATTATTGGAACGCTTGACTTGTATGTCTTCATATGTATGCCCACGCGATAACCGACGTCACCTTGAACGAAAATCTTGCCACCACGCATGCTATGACCTAAGATATCTCGTCCGTCACCGTGAACAACAATTGTGCCTGAACTCATGGTATTTCCGACGCCATCTTGGACGTTCCCAAAAACGGTTACTCTCGGACCGTCCATGAACATTCCTAGGTCATTTCCTGGGGTGCCGTAGATGTCAATCTCGAGGCTTCCCCTTAAACCATTGGCAATGAAGCTCTGACCGTTTACATCCTCAAGCGTCAGCTGCGCTGCTCCATCGCTAATTGCCTGTGCGACCTCCTCGTTGAGTTCCTTATAGTGCTTGAAGTCCGCTAGTATATGCATCTATCACCTATCTGCCAGCGTGTTGAACGCCAAGTATCTCCAGCGTCGTGTGATCCAATTCGTAACCTCGAAGCCGATCACGATTTCCTCTCAAACTTTCGATCGAGTTTATGCCCGCCGCGCCAAGGATCTCTTTCAGCTCGATCGACCACGCGGCTAGCAAGTTTGCTACTCGCCGTGCCCCCTCTGCCGGATCCAGTCTCGATCTTAATTTCGGATCCTGAGTAGTTATCCCCCAAGCGCATCTCCCTGTATAACATCGTTTACAAACGGTGCAGCCGAGAGCAATGAGGGCAGCAGTACCTATCTTCACGGCATCAGCTCCGAGCGCTATCGCCTTAGCAACGTCGCCACTGTTTCGAATAGTACCGCTGGCAATTATGCTTGTCTCATTCCGTATACCTTCGTCTCGCAAACGCTGGTCCACACTGGCAATTGCTAGTTCAATAGGTATCCCTATGTTGTCCCGAATTACTTTGGGAGTTGCGCCAGTGCCCGCTCGAAAGCCATCCACTACGATCGCGTCTGCGCCTGCCCGACAAACGCCGCTCGAAATAGCAGCAACGTTATGTACTGCAGCGATCTTTACAAAAACCGGCTTTTTGTATCTAGTTGCCTCTTTCAATGAGTTGACAAGCAGGGCGAGATCCTCGATCGAATAGATATCATGGTGAGGGGCTGGGCTTATGGCATCTACCCCTATCGGAATCATTCGTGTTTCTGCGATTTCTTCAGATATTTTGATCCCCGGTAGATGCCCGCCAATCCCAGGTTTTGCTCCCTGACCGATTTTGATCTCAACCGCTGCTCCGGCGTTGAGATAAGCGAGATGTACGCCAAATCTCCCGCTCGCTACTTGCACAACGATATGATCTGCATATTGATAGAGCTTCTTGTGAAGCCCGCCTTCTCCAGAACCCATCGTGGTACCAGACATTACTGCAGCTCGAGCTAACGCCTCGTGTGCCTCTAGACTCAGGGCTCCGTAAGACATTTGAGCTATCATTATTGGAATGTCGAGTCTGAGCGCGGGCGAGAGTTCGGTCGTCAGCGTGATGCCATCGTCTATTGCTTCAAATTCCACAGATCGCGGCTTTTTACCAATGTGTGTTCTGAGTTCGATGGGCTCTCGTAATGGGTCGATCGCTGGATTTGTTACCTGACACGCGTCAAGTAGTAAATTGTCAAAGATGATGCGCTCGTGCAGTTCATTTCCGGTGCTTGCCAACAGAACGGCGCCTGTTCTCGCCTGCGTGAATACATCTCTTCGCGCGTTTTCGGTCCAAACGGGATGTGTGCTCATAACTGAAGGCGTTCGATGGAGTGTTATTGCATCTTCAGGACACATACTGACGCATCTCTGACACGCCACGCACCGATCGTCAAATGCTTTGACCTTATTTTCCCGCCACTCTAGAGCCCCAAAAGAGCAATTCTCAACGCATCTTTGGCAGAGCCTACACCGATGTGCATCGATGGCCACCTTAAATTCGGGAACGGAACTAAACATCTCCATTCACCATTGCTACTGCCGGCTTCCCCGCGCCTGGGGCCCACACGAAATCTGGATTCTTGCATACTGCCTTGATGGCGCTCTCTTCACTCGCCATAAACGTATAATCATCCTTTCGAGCGCACACCATTGGTCGTAGCTTGATTCTATCAGTGAGCCCGACCATAGTACTTTTTCCCGCTACTCCAGAGAGCCCTGAACCGTTTGCCACTAATATGCTGGCAGGACCGTTCACCATTGCAGACCCATAGGTAATTCGCAAGGCCTCTATGATCCTCCGCTCTTCAGCTGGCATTCGGTCTATCTGTTCCCAGAACCGAGGTGCTAATACCTCAGAAGCAAGTTCAATGGGTAGTTTATGTCTCCTAACCAAAAGATCCCACAAATAAGCCACCACTTCAGAATCGGTGGCATTACTACATTTGTATCCATATGACTCGAGAAATCGTTTGTTTGTGCCGTAACTGGTAATTTCCCCATTATGGACGATGCTACAATCCAATATGCTGAATGGATGTGCTCCGCCCCACGAGCCTTGTGTGTTTGTGGGATACCTTCCGTGAGCTAACCACAGGTACGCTTCATACTTTTCCAGCTTGTAAAAATCCGCTACTTGGTCAGGGTAGCCAACGGCTTTAAAGACGCCCATATTCTTGCCGTTTGAGACGACCAAAGCATCGCTTGTATCGTTAATCCTTATTGTCAGGTCAATGATGTGATTATCGGCGTTGGTTGCGTACTTTTTAGGCACGTCTACAAAAAAGCGCCAAGGGAGGTAATCCTGTGAAATGCCTCGGACGGTTCGCGTTGCAATTTTTTCGTCTTTATAAATGTTGACGTGCTCTTGCAGCATTTCCGCTACTTGCTCTTTCTGCTCATAATCCTTCACGAGCATATGCAAAGCGTAACAATCTCTGTATTCGGGGTAGATTCCATAAGCTGCAAATCCACCGCCAAGGCCATTACATCGCTCATTCATCAAACGAATTCCTTTAATAATCTTAATAGCAGAAAAAGGTCTGCCGTTTTCATTAACGATGCCTAATGTGCTACACAAGTCTGCGCCACCCCCTTGCTATTTCTCCTGTTAATGATGAGTAGGAAATTTCTCCGATTTAGTAGGAACTTTGGTTCCGCTTTATAATAAATATTTCTAATGACTTGAGTTATTCACAAAAAAGTAAGTCGCGACATTGATGCCGCAACGTGTGCTGTGATACGACTAGGCCTTCAAAGTAGTTGATTCAAGAGCTTTGCGTCCATAAGAGACGAGATAGAATAGACCTTAGCTTTTATGTCCAGTTCATAAAATGAAGCCATGGGGTTTGCGCCAGCAAATATATTGATTTCCATAACGTCTTCCCCGTTACTGCCTCCTAAAAAATTAGCTTCTATAGTGCTCTCGATCCATCCAACGATGCCAGCACGTTTCGCCTCTTGCAGAAGTTCTAGTGTCTTTTCAGCGGCAATATTCGGCACTGTTTTCACGTTTGCTAATACGGTGCCGTCTCCTTGCCGAGCCGCTGCCAGAATTGATGTCATTTTTCTGGAAGCAAAAACTTGAATCGGATCAAGCGACGTTCCTTGATATGAGATCAGCTCGGTGTATTCTCGAGGTATTCTATCCTTGATTTTAAGCAGTCCGCCATATTTCACACATGCAGGGATGCCATTCTTGATTAGTATGCCGTCTATCGTCATACTGCACATTGTGACAAACCCAAATGAGCCATACGGAACAAATACTGCTCCGACCTTTTCGCCTTCTTCAACGAGGCGCACATAAGGGCTAACAGTATAGCCGCTGTTTATTGTCTCTGCAGCCGTTTCGAGCGCTCGGTCAAAATCATCTTTGTCAATAGTCGCGACATTTATGATGATGTCTCCTCTTCTTTGCTTTAAATCAAAACTCGAGCTGTAAACAAGATCCTCTATCTTAGTTATCAAAAATCCAACGCGATCCCCGACAATTGCCTCATTTAACTCATTAAGCCCTTTCTCAGTTATTATGCGGCCTGCATTGCCGATCTTAACGGTAAACCCTTTATAATCGAGCAGTGCCAAGTAGTGCCTTACCGCGCGTTCCCCTATAGGGTATCCCCGCTCACTGAGGCTGGCAGCAATCATGCGTGCTCCGATTGCATCGTCGCTCGCATCTAAGATCCGCAATATTTCTATGAGTTTCCTTTGCGTTTCAATGCTGGTCATGTGTTATACGTAACGCTCGAGCTGTTTTGACTTTTAAACACTATGCGTGCGCTAATCTAATGAGTACTCGCATATTTGTATTTTTCCGGGCAAAGTTCAATACTCATAAATCCCTTGTTCTATGCAGGGCTCGTAGGGTAGTGGACTATCCTCTTGGACTTCGGAGCTATTGTGGAGAGATCCAAGAACCTGGGTTCAAATCCCAGCGGGCCCGTTAAATACGTAGTTAGGAAGTACACTCCGCTATTTGCAAGACGGACTAATGGACGAATAAACGTTTTTTTTAGTTGGTTAGGCTCGTAAGCGGCGCTGGAATCGACCCTCCCCTTAGAATAAATTTTTTCGAGCTGAAAGCGTTGAGCGGCACAACGGGCGCGGCCCCCAGCAGTCCACCGAACTCAATCCAGTCGCCCGCTTTTCCGATGGGGATAAGACGCACACCTGTAGTTTTATTGTTGATGACTCCTATAGCGCACTCATCAGCAATAATTCCCGCAATCGACTCGGCAGACGTGTCATAAGGAATGCACACCATGTCGAGACCAACCGAGCACACGGCGGTCATTGCCTCGAGTTTTTCCAACCTAATCGAGCCGATCTTAAGCGCTTCGGCCATACCTGCGTCCTCGCTCACCGGTATGAATGCCCCACTAAGCCCCCCTACGCGCGATGAACCCATCGCGCCTCCTTTTTTTACCGCGTCGGTGAGCATCGCGAGCGCGGCAGTCGTTCCGGGAGCCCCGCAACGCTCAACACCCATTGCTTCGATGATCTGTGCGACAGAGTCACCCTTCTGAGGGGTGGGTGCTAACGAGAGGTCAACGATGCCAAAATCCACACCCAATCGCGCTGCTATCTCCTTACCGACTAGTTCGCCAACGCGTGTGATCTTGAATGCAGCTCGTTTGACGACCTCAGCAAGCTCACTGAGGTCACAATCTCCCATGTTCTCAACTACCGCCCTTATGACGCCAGGGCCTGATATTCCCACATTCAGGACCGATTC
>Ga0209253_10001988_pt1 | contig 17995 bp, 14 predicted proteins | sample FrelakmetBRP12BR_FD_187145 | JGI IMG/M metagenome (GOLD analysis project Ga0209253, IMG submission 187145) | Freshwater lake sediment microbial communities from the University of Notre Dame, USA, for methane emissions studies - BRP12 BR (SPAdes)... | ecosystem: Environmental > Aquatic >... | reverse complement strand
CACGTGCACTGTAGGGCGCGGCGTCGCCAAACTCCGAGACATGGTGCGGCTCATCCGTCGCGCGCGTCAGCCGGCGCGATCCGCGCGCCGGCTGGCTGGCTGCCACGGAGGGTCCCAGCCTGTAGGTCGCGACTACAGGCGCCGAGAGGCGCCCCGGGCGGCCTACGGTATCGGAGGGACGCAACCTGGAGGCTGCAACGACGTGCACCGTGATGCAGGCAGTCGTCTGAGACGGGCATGCATTGCGAGGTCGTGGGGCCGAGCCTTCGACCCGCCTGTCCTCGTCAGCCGCGCATGGCCGCGAGCGTCAGGCGGAACGCCCTTCCCAGCCGAGCACCCTCACGGCAGCGGGATGCTGCAGCGGTCGAACCAGCCCATCGCCGGCTGCTCCAACAGCCCCATGAACTGGGAGAAGGCCTGCCCCATCGCCCCCTCGGATTCCCCCGGATCCATCTCGCTGAACAACTTGCCCTCACTGATCATCCAACCGGCGGTCATCACTCCCTCGCCCTCGAAGGGATTCAGGCTCCCAGCGAGGTCCTGACGGCAGGCACACTCAGCCAGCTGCAACAGGCTGCCTGTCTGCATCGTCCCCAGCGCGTAGCCGGCGCCCTCGTCCGGCGTGTCGCTGTGCGAGTCGATGCAAACCACGTAGGCCGTCAGCGTCGCCTGGCTACCCGACGGAATCATGCCGCGTGCCTCCTGGACAACCATCAGGCGCTGGTCGCTGCCATCGTTCGGCTCGAAGATGAAGCCGCACGGGATGGTCGTGGCGATGTCTGCCGGCCCGGGGTTGTAGACATCGACCTCGATCCCAGGGCCGGCGATCTCTCCATTGGCGGTCACGCGCTGGATCTCCAATTCACCTCGGCTGACCAGGTCATCCAAGTCAACAGCGGCCGCGACCGGCGGCCGCATCAGCCCGATCAGCCGGCCGTCGCCGATGGGCGAACGGGTTCCATCGACGTTGAGCAGATCGACCGCCCCGGCCTCCCCGACGGTATACCCGACGACCAGGCGATCCTCGTCGGCCCACAGAATGCGTTCGAAGTAGCCGGGCGAGTGCGAGGCGGTGGCGGTGGGCGACTCGCCCCGGTTCAGACGCAGGAGCACCTGACCGCCTTCGTCTTCGTAGTTGCCCCGCGCAATGGCGTAGGCGAGCCGATCACCGGATGGCGAGTAGGCCGCCTCGCCCTGCTGACCCTGGTCAGGCAGTACTGGGAACGCAATCTCGGCGCCCCCGGGCAGCTCGCGCTCGCGCATGCCATCCGGACCACAACCGCCGGCCGCGTACGCACCGTCAGGCGAGAGGGCGTACCAGCATGGGCCGGCGCCCTCCTCGCTGGCGGGGATCAGCGGCGTCGAGGCGCCGTCGGCCGGGCTGTAGCGGTAGAAGCTGGACCATCCGAAGAACAGGATGTAGCCACCGATGCCGGTCACCTGCCAGGCGTAGATCAGATCGCCGTCGTCCATCCAACGCACGGCCTCGAGCGCGAAGTACTCTGGGAGGGGCTGGCTATCGGGCGTCCCCGTTTCCACGATGAGCTCAGGATTGCTGCCGTCTATCCCGGCGATCCACAGCTTGCTGAATCGAGATGCTTGTCCGAAGAACGTGTGCGTCCAGGCGATTCGGGTCTCATCCTCCGAGACCGCGAAGGTCAGCGCATCCGTATCTTCGGCCGCCGTGAAGTCGAGTGTCTCGACGCCGGCTGCGGTGACGCGGCGGACGACGCCGCCCAAGCTCGAGCCAGCGCTGTCGACGTAGTAGATCGACTGACCGGCAACCTGGGCCGTGTTCGGGCGCGCATACTCCAGACCCGTCGCCGGACGCGTCTCGCGCAGCGTGCCGTCAAGCGCGTGGACTTGGAAGACATCCCCCTGATGCGTTACGACCAGAGGCGCTGGCGTCGGAACGGCGGCGGCCGGCGGCGGAGCATCGCCCTCAGGCATCTCAGAGGCAATAAGGCCTCCGACCGCATCCTCCATGAGCCGCTGCGGCAGCGAGCAGCCCAGGACCAAGCCCAGGCCAACCAGGACGGAGACGGCCAGCATCCATCGGCGTCGAGAAGGGGACATCGGGCGACCTCCTGTGCAGGACGAAGCGCCGGCGGACGACCGCCCCGGCAGTATGTCACACCCAGTTGGAAAGGTAAGCGGGATGTCCAGAGTACCCCGCCATCCTTGAAACCCCTGTGACAGAACCCACAATGAGTATAGGCTGACGCGTGCGGGCCGACAACAAGACCCCACACACCGATCCTTCCCAAGCGTTGGGGCTCCCACAGTCCATCCCAAGACCTCAGCGGGCGGGTCTCGGGTTCCGCTGCCCGCCGATGCGTGGGGACGTCGGCACCACTCCCTCGTGGGTCCGAGGCCGAGCGACCTCTCGTGGCATTGCCTCTCGCTTTGGCCGGCATCTCGTACGTCGAACGGAGCGTGGGTCTTCACAGCCAACCCGACCGCAACCCCGTGGCGGCCAGCACGTCTGTCGGGTTAAGAGTCGCGTGAATATGGCAAAATTGGGTAGCAATTGCCTTATAATAGCTGGGCATAGGCTGAACAACCTGCCTGGGCGGTCCAGCGCCAGGGGTGGCGCACGATGGCTGATCTGACGCTCGAACGCAAAGCAACCGCACGCGTCCCAACCGCCGAGGGCGAGTTCCAGCTGTGCCTGTACCTCAACTCGCAGGACGCCAAGGAGCATCTGGCGCTGGTGATGGGGGACGTCTCCGGCAAGTCCGAGGTGCTTGTGCGCGTGCACTCCGAGTGCCTGACCGGCGACGTGCTCGGCTCTCGCCGTTGCGACTGCGGCGAGCAACTCCACCGCGCCATGCGCCAGATTGCACGCCAGGGCGCCGGCGTGATCGTCTACCTGCGCCAGGAGGGCCGCGGCATCGGCCTGCTGGACAAGCTGCGCGCCTACAACCTGCAGGACCGGGGACTCGACACGGTGGAGGCCAACCTGGCCCTCGGCCATCAGGCCGACGAGCGCGATTACTCTGCCGCCGCCCTCATCCTCAACGACCTGGGCGTCCGCTCGGTGCGCCTGATGACCAACAATCCCACCAAGATCGAGGGCCTGCGCGCCTTGGGCGTGCGCGTCGTTGACCGCGTCCCGGTGGAGCCCACCGTCCACCCCGAGAACGCGGGCTACCTGTACACGAAGGTCCAGCGCATGAACCACATGCTCACACTGGCGCCGCGGCCCGAGGCCGCCACTCTGGTGGGGCGCCGGAATGGCCATGGACGACCCGCGTGACGCCCTGCTCGCCGAGGTGGCGGCGCTTCCCAATCCTTCATCCCGTCCCGCCGTCACGCTGACCTACGCCCAGACCCTCGACGGCTGCATCGCCACCGCCGACCGCCGCTCCTTGGCCGTCAGCGGCCCGGCTTCGCAGGTGATGACCCACCGGCTGCGCGCGGCGCATGACGGCATTCTCGTCGGCGTCGGCACCGTGCTGGCTGACGACCCGCGCCTGACGGTCCGGCTGGTGGACGGGCAAGACCCGCGGCCGATCGTGCTCGACAGTCAGGCGCGCACACCTCCCGGCGCGCAACTGCTCCGCGGGCCGCAAGCTCCCTGGATCCTGTGCGCCCCCGATGCACCCATTGACCGCCGCCAGCGGTTGGAATCGTCCGGGGCGCGGTTGCTGCCGGTCGACCGCGGGCCAGACGGTCACCTCGACCTTCCAACCGCCTTCGGCCAACTGCGCGCCTTCGGGATTCACCGCCTGATGATCGAAGGCGGTGCGGCGGTGATAGAGTCCTGCCTTCGGACCCGTCTGGTCGACCTGATCGTCCTGACCCTGGCACCGCGCTGGGAAGACGGCCTCGCGGCGCTCAACGGCGATGGACTTCGGCTCCGCCTCGAAGCCCCGCATTGGATTTCCCTCGAAACCGACGGCATCGTGTGGGGGAAGCCGGCATGGGTGACAGGGTGATCGCCCGCACGCTGACGTTCATGGGTCCGCGCCAGGTCGAGGTGCGCGATCGGGTGCTCCTGCCTCCGACGCCGGGCCAGGCGCGTGTGGCGGCACGCCTCTCGGGCATCTCGTCGGGCAGCGAGCTGCTGGTCTATCGCGGCCAGGCACCGGCCGGCCTGGCGGCCGATGAAACGCTCGCCTCGCTTCCGGGCACGCTGGCCTTTCCGCTGGCCTACGGTTACGCGGCGGTCGGCGTCGTTGACGATGTCGGCACCTCCGGCGACGACCACTGGATCGGGCGGCGGATCTTCGCCTTTCAGCCGCACGCCAGCCACTTCGTCGCCGACCTGGCCGACCTGCACCCGATCCCGGACGGCGTGGCCGATGACGACGCCGTCTTCCTGGCCAACGCCGAGACCGCGGTCGGCCTGCTGCACGACGGCGCCCCGCTGGCCGGTGAACGCGTCGCCGTGTGGGGCCAGGGCATCGTCGGGCTGCTGACGGCTTCGCTGCTGGCCCGGCTGCCTCTCGAGCGGCTGGTGACCATCGATCGGTACGCCATGCGCCGTCAGGCCTCGTTGGCACTGGGCGCGTCCGCGGCGCTCGACCCGGCGCAATCCGACCATCCTGAGGCGCTGCGCGCCGCCCTCGGCCAGGACGGTGCCGACCTGACGTACGAACTGAGCGGCAACCCGGCGGCGCTTGAGACGGCGCTGGAGTCCACCGGGTACTCAGGACGCGTCGTCCTCGGCTCGTGGTACGGGACGCGGCCGGTGAGCCTCGACTTGGGTGGGACGTTTCATCGGAGCCGCATCCGGATTCTGGCCAGCCAGGTCAGCCACCTCGATCCTGCCCTGACCGGACGCTGGACGAAGGCGCGTCGGCTGGCGTTTGCCTGGGAATGGCTGGCGCGCCTTCAGCCTTCAGGTTGGATCACGCACCGCTTCGAGCTCAAGCGAGCCACCGAGGCGTACGCGCTGCTGGACAACCACCCGGACCAGGCCCTGCAGGTCGTCCTCACGTTCGCCGGTACCTGACGCCCAACGGAGATCACCCCGCCATGTACGCCTTGTCCGTCCGCCGCGACTTCCGCGCCGAGCACTTCCTGATCGGGGGCGACTGGGGCGCCGAGAATCAGCCGCACGCGCACCCGTACCGGCTGGAGGTCGAGCTGCACGGCGACGCCCTCGATGCCCACGGGTATCTGCTCGACATCGTCGATCTTGAGGCGCGCCTGGATGCGGTCCTCGCTCGCTACACGGGCCGGCGCCTGAACGATCTGCCCGAGTTCGCCGGCCTCAACCCGAGCCTCGAGCATTTCGCCCGGATCGTGTGCGCTACGCTGGCCACGGGGATGTCGGCGCCCAACCTGCAGCGGATCCGCGTCCGACTGTGGGAGAACGACGCCGCCTGGGCGTCGTATGAGCGGGCGGTGGGCTAGTGCGCCTCGGGCTGGTGATCCACGGCGATCTTCAGACGCAGACCGGCGGGTACCTGTATGACCGTCGGCTCGTCGAGTATCTGGGGCGCGCAGGCGATCCAGTGGAGATTGTCTCGCTGCCCTGGCGTTCGTATCCGGCGCACCTGCGCGACAATCTCTCGCCCGCGCTGACACGCCGGCTGCTCAACCTGCGCGTGGACATCCTGCTCGAGGACGAGCTCAGCCATCCGTCGCTCTTGGCAGCCAATCGCCGGCTGGCCCGCCTGGCCGGGATCCCCATCGTGGCCGTCGTCCATCACCTGCGTTCCAGCGAGCCATGGACCCCGGCCGCGCGCCGGCTGTACCGCGCGGTCGAGCGTGCCTACCTGCGCGGCGTGGACGGGTTTGTGTTCAACAGCCAGGCCACGCGCGCGGCCGTCGATGCGTTGGCTGGCTCCGGCAAGCCGTTCGTCGTGGCGCCGCCCGGCGGCGATCGCCTGGGCCCAGGGCCAGAGACCGACGCAGTCCGCTCCCGCGCCATGCAAGCTGGCCCGCTGCGCGTCCTCTTCGTCGGCAACCTGATCGCGCGCAAGGGCCTGCACGTGCTGCTCGAGGCACTGGCCGCCTTGCCCGCCGGCTCGTGGTCGCTCGAGGTTGTCGGCAATGCATCCCGCGACGCGGCCTATGCCGCGCGCGTCCGACGACAGATCGCCCGACTCGGGATAGACGGGTCGGTCAGCCTGCGCGGTGCAGCGGACGACCGCGCCCTGGCCGAGGCGCTCCGGCGCAGCCACGTCCTCGCCGGTCCGTCCGACTACGAGGGCTTCGGCATCGCCTATCTGGAGGCGATGGCGTTCGGCCTGCCGGTCCTGGCGTCCGCCGCCGGCGGCGCTTCGGAAGTCGTGGTGGAAGGGGAGACAGGCTACCTCATCCCGCCCGGCAGTCCCGCCTTGCTCGCGGAGCGTCTGCGGTCTCTCGGCCTGGATCGCGACCGGCTGGCGCGGCTGGGTGCGGCGGCCCGGGCACGCGCGCTCGCCCAGCCCCAATGGGCCGCCTCGATGGGAAGCATTCGTCAGTTCCTTGCCCGTTTGGCTCCGACCGGGGCGGTCGCCCCGGCTATCTCGGTCGCTGTAGGAGGCGTTCGATGAATCGTGCCATGCTGCGCGCCATCGTGTTGGCTACCGGCCTGATCACCGCACTCATCCACCTCGTCCTGCTGAACGTGGGCATGGGGACGATCGATCCCCTGTTCACGCTCAATGGTCTCGGCTACCTGGCGCTCCTGGCAGCCCTGCTCCTCGACGTGCCCGTCGTGTCGAAGCAGCAGGCGGTGGTGCACTGGGCGTTCATGGGGTTTGCCGCCGTGACCATCCTGGCCTGGGTCATCATGGGGCGGCCGTACACCGTGCTGGGCTACATCACAAAGCTCGATGAGCTCGTCCTGATCGCCGCGCTCTACCTGCATCTGCGCGCCAAGGCGTGACCACCGGCTCCACCCCGCCCGCCGCGAGCATGGCCCCGAGGCGGTACTCGTTCGCTCGCTACCTGGCCGCCAAGACGGCGATCGATGACCGATCGTTGAACGGCCACGTCTGGCAGGCGTTGGCCGCCGCGTCGGCCGCCTTCGCGCCGGACCGGCCCGTGCGGGTTGTCGAGCTGGGTGCTGGCATCGGGACGATGGTGGAGCGTCTGCTGGACCGGAAGCTGCTCCAGCGGTTCGACTACACCGGCATCGAGGCGCAAGCGGCCCTCATCCGACGGGCGCCGCGCCGGCTGGCGGCCTGGGCGCGGCAGCACCAGATTTCGGTTGACGAACGCCGCGACCATCTGGTGCTGCACCGGGACGCGCAGGCTGCACGGTTGTCGTTTGTCGCCGCCGACGCCTTGCGCGCAGCACCCCGGCGTCGTCACACGGCTGATCTGCTCTTGGCGCACGCATTCCTCGACCTGCTCGACCTGCCGACGGCGCTGCCGCCGCTGCTGGGAATGCTTCGCCCCCAGGGTCTGTTCTATTTCTCCTTGAACTTTGACGGCCTCACCGCCTTCGAACCGGTGATTGACCCCGCGCTCGACGCCGCCATCGAGCATCTGTATCACTGTTCGATGGACGAGCGCCGCGTCGGCGGCCGGCCTTCGGGCGACAGCCGGACCGGCCGGCATCTGATCGGAGCCGTGAAGGCGGCCGGCGCGCACGTGCTGGCGGCGGGCGCCTCCGATTGGGTGGTGGTCCCGGTGCGCGGCTGCTACCCAAATGACGAGGCCTACTTCCTTCACTTCATCATTCACACGCTGGATCAGGCGCTGCGCCACCATCCCCAACTCGATCCCCGGCAGTTCACCCGCTGGATCGAGCGCCGTCATGCGCAGATCGAGCGCGGCGAACTGGTCTATGTCGCCCATCAGTTGGACCTGCTCGGTCAGACCAGCGCCCGTCGGTTCCGGGGCAGCGCAGGCTAGAGCCTCCGGCCACCCGCACGAGATCCAAGGCTGCACCGCTCAAGCATCGCCTCCACCCGATTGCAGCCTTCAGGCAGCGTACTGGGTGATCGTGCGTGGAGGCTGCAATCACGGGGAGGCGCAGGCTGGAGGCACAGGCTGCGTTCGGACTGTCGTGACGCCTGCATTCGGGTCAGCCCGCCAGACAACCTCGTGCCCCGAGCCTGTCCGCTGGAGATAGCCCGTAGGTACCGGGCTGCAGCAAGGCAGCCAGTGCGTTGCCCGCACGCGCGACGCCCGGCCAGGCGGTCCGTGATAGTACGGCGGGCTCATTGAGTCGGCCTCGGCTCCGCCTCAATAATGACTATTACGTCAAGCAGGCGCCGTTTGCCCCGCTGCATTCATCCATTGCATCCCCGGTGCATCCCGACTTGGCCTTCCGCCCGGGGAGCGCTGGGGCCAGTCATCACGGCGCCTTGTGGATCATCAGGCCGAACCGTTAGCCGGTTCGCAGGACCGCTGCGATCCGGCAGGAGGACGATCATGCACAGGCCGCGTTTCCTTGCTTTCCCCGTCATCATCATTGTTACGCTTCTGGTTCAGCTGGCAACACCCGGCATCGCCTGGGCGGATGGCGAGGCTCCCCCGGCCCAGCCCGAAGCTGCTGCCGAGGCTCCCACAGAGCCGCTCCCAACCGTCGGTGAGATTCTCACGGACGCCCCGGCCGGGACCGAACTCCTCGTCGTCGATGCGACGGGGACACCGGAGCCTCTGGTCACCCAGCAGGCCGCCGAGGCCATCGCGGAGAGCGACCCGATCTGGTGTGACGCAGCCCCTACGCCCACCTGTACTCCTCCACAGCTTAGCGTGACCGCCTTGCTCGCCGTCCTGGCGGCTGATCCGAGCACGTACCACGGTGACGGCACAATCTACTTCACCACGGACTATGCCATCGATGACGCTTACATCAGCGGCGCCGGCCTTGGAGCCCTTCAGCGGCTGACGATCGATGCTCAGAACAATACCCTTTCAGTCCCCCTCGAAGTCACTGGCTGGGCGTATGACGTGAGGGTCGTGGACCTGAACATGGATCTCACCGCGTACCCGACGGCCACCAACGCCCTGAGGGTCGAAACCACTGGCACGATTCGGCTGACCCACGTGGACATAACCGGCAGCAACGGCGGCGGCGCCTTCCTGGACAACTCTTCCGGCACCGGCTCCATCACCGTGACCAGCAGCATGTTCAGCGGGAACACCTGGACCGGGCTGGACGCTCGATCCGACGGCGATATCACGCTCACGAGCGTCGTCGCCAACGGCCAGGAGGACGGCGCCTATCTGGATGCCAGCAGCGGCTCAGGCAACATCGACGTGGACGGCAGCGACTTCAGCGCCAACACACTGGCCGGGTTGACAGCCCGCACGGCGGACGGCGACATCACGCTCACCAACGTCACCGCAAGTACGAACACCAGCCCACCAACCGGCTCAACGGCCCTCACGCTATCCAGCCCGTCCATCGTCGGGTATGCGAGCGAGCCGGCGTACGGCATCGGCCTCACCAGCACAAGTGGCGGCGCCATCCAGGTGACGACGAGCAGCGCCCTCCAGAACGAGGGCAAGGGCCTGTGGATCGAGGGCACCGGCCCGGTCAACCTTCAGGGCGTCACCGCCAGCAACAACGGGCTGCACGGCGCCTACATCCACAACCTGGGCGCTTGCGCGGCCACACCCATCGGTGTCACAGTCAACAGCGGCACATTCCAGAACAACGGAGGCTACGGCATCCTGGCCGTGCTTGGGCCGGCCGGGACCTTCACGCTCGCGGGTTCACCGGTCTTCGCGGGCAACCTGCTGGGGGACTACGCCGTCAACCTCGACCCCTGCCCGGAGTGCGAGAAGACCGGTGAGGGAAAGCCGTTCAACATCATCTACGTGCCCGAGACCGGCGGTCCCCCGGTGCCACTCGACTGCGCCCAGTACGCGGGCACGGTGCTGATCCTGCCCAACGGCGATCGCGCCACGCTCGTATGTCCGGTCACCGGTGAGACGACGCTCAGCTCCGTGCCGAGCACCGGGCTGCCGGCACCCCTGCCCGCACCGCGCACCTTTGTCAGCGGCGTCTCAACGGGCCTGACGAAAGACGGCCAGCCCGTTCTGACAATCACGGAGGGCGGGTACCTGACCGTCGCCTTCGCCATCCCGGACGAACTCAGGAATACGAGCCTCACCATCCTGTACTGGGATCCGATCGCCAACGGGGGCGCGGGCGGGTGGGTCGAACTGCCGGCGTACGCGGTGCGCCCCGATGGCTCGCCGATCGTACACCGTCTGCACCCCGACATCACACCGGGCGATGGCATGCTCATCCTGGGCGGGGTGCGCGTGAAGGGGGACACGGCCATGGTTGATGTAAACTTCGCCGGCATCTTCGTGCTGGTCTCTCGCTAGGATCGCAGCCGGCAACCGCCGGACGCATCCGCCGCTGGTGGACAACGTAGCCGCAGGCTGACTCCTGCGGCTACGACGTGAACGGCCGATCCGTGTTCGGCGCGTGCGGCTGGACGGGGGACACCGGGCTGTGCTGCCGGGTATACCAGCCCACAAGAGCCAAGCCTGCCAGCGCGAGCAGCAGGTCGCGGGCGCGGATCAGCAGGCCCAGGCCCAGGCCCTCGGCGCGGCTGTACCCGAGCGCGGCGAGCGCCAGGACCTGGCTGGCCTCGAGCGCGCCGAGGCCGCCGGGCACCGGCACGAGGAAGGCCAGACGGCTGGCGGTGATCACGCCCACGACCTCGAGCAGTCCGAGGCGCAGAGACAGGAACGACAGCGTCAAGGCGTACTCGAAGATGATCGCCGTCCAACTGACGAGCGAAAGGCCCATGGCGACGGCCAACCCCGCGGGCCGCTCCCGGCAGAAGGCGACGATCTGATCTTCCGTCGCCCCGGCCCATTCCACGACGCGCGTCCATCGCTTCGCCTGTCGGTTGTGTGACACCGGCAGGCGCTGCAGCAGCCAGGTCAAAGGTTTCCTCCCCGACAGCGCCGCCCCCAGAAACCCCAGCGGCAGGGCCAGCAGTGCAACGGCCAGGACGGCGAGGACACCTCCCCTATCGCCGGGGATCAAGCGCAGTCGCAGTGACAGGACCAGTCCGAAGGCCAGGAAAGTGAAGTTGCCCAGGAGTTCGACGGCGCGGTCGATGACGACCGCCGCGGTCGCGGCTGCTGCCGGGACAGCATGGCGGCGATGGGTGAATGCGACCTGCAGCGGCTCACCCCCAAACTGCGTTCCGGGTGTCAAGTAGCTCACGGCAAAGCCGGCCAACCGGTAGGTCGAGAGGCGCAGGAAGGGCACGCGCTGCCCCAGGAGGCGCAGGATCACCCACCATCTCAGGCTGAACATGAGCACGACGCCAAGGTTCACGAGCAGCAGGACGGCGATCTCGACGGGTGTCAGCCGCCGCAGCGTCGTAGCCACCTCGGCCAAGGGGATCCCGCGTAAGACCCACAGCAGCGCGGCGGCCACGATGAGGGCCACGGCCCAACGCAGCACGCGTCGTCTGCCGGATACGCGTGTCGCGGATTCAGTCATCGCGCTCCCCGGCGCGCCGGCGCAGCCGCGTCTCCTCCGGCTTCCAGATGGAGGCCGCACCGGTACCCAGGATCAGGATGGCGATTGCCAGGCCGAGCGTCCATGCGCGGAGCGGGGAGAGACCGTCCACGTAGGCTCCCAGTCCGACAGGTACCACCAGTCCGACCGCCGCCAGCCGGCCGACGAACCCGGCGGCGATGCAGGTTCCCGCGAGGACCTGCAGGCCGACGAGGAGCGCCTGCGCCGCAGGCGCCCACAAGGGCGGCGACTGCAGCAGGCGCGCCGTCAGCAGCGCCAGCGCAACGGCCAGCGCCGTGCGCAGGATCGGAGGCAGGAGATGGAGCACAAGACGTTTGAGGCGCGCGCGCCAGACTCGGTACAGGTCCGAATCCGGATCGAGGATCCCGCTGACAACGAGCCCATCGCGTCCGAACGAGGCGGCGAACGGGATGGCGAACAGCACGCCGGCGAGCGTCGCCGCCGGCGGGATGACGACCGGCCACAGCGCGGCGCTGACGAAGGCCATCGTCAGCCCGGCGATTGGCCGCCGGCTGACGCTCTCAGGAAGAGGCCGCGGCGTGCGGCCGCTTCGCTTCAGGACCCACTCGCCGAGGACGAACGCGTAGCGCGCCAGGCCAAAGGGCAGAAACCACACCGGCAGCTGCCCCAGGTGGATGGCGACACCCACACCCACGAGCAGACCCAGCGCATCAAACTCCATGTCAACCGTCTGACCCAGGAGCGTGGCATGGCGGCTGATGCGCGCCAGGTAGCCGTCGAAATAGTCGGCGATGTCAGCGGCCATGTACAACACGGCCGGTGCCCAGGCAAGCGTGCCACGGGGCCAGGGGACAACCAGGAAACCAGCCAGCAAGGCGAGAAGCACCCCCCGCCCCAGCGTCAACGCGTTCCCAGGCCCGAGGCCCGGCAACAAGCGGTCCTCGCTTTCCCGGCGATTGAGGCTGAGCCGCCCCCCAACGAACGCTAGCTGATAGCCTAGGACGCCCGTAGCGACCAGCAGCCAACGTGCCAGCGCGGCGCGGTCAACCGCCGGGAGAAGCAGCGCGGCGCCGGCTGTCAACACCGCGATCCCGAGCCCCGCCGCGGCGAGCCAGCGGCGGCGGAGGGATGACAAGGCGATGGCCTGATCGTTGGTCATGGGCCTCACCCGGGCGCGACCTTGGGCATGGGTGGCACCACCCCGGCCGGCTTTCATTCTAAAGGAGGACACGCAAGCCCGCCTCCCCAGAAGGGGATCGCAGACCTCATGCCGGGAGCTGGACTCGGAGGCCGGGCACCGGCGGACACGGTGTATCCAAGGGCGCGGGATGGCAGGCTCCTTAGGGCTTCACGCGCGCCGATCCCATCGACGGTGCGGCGTGTGCGCAGCCGAGGCATTGCGGCGCGGGGGCACGGGAGGTGCCAGCGCATCGCCGCCGCGTGCGCGACCTCCTGGGGTTGTCTGCAGGCGCGTTCGGGAGCGTGTCGAAGCCCGCTTGTTGCAGATTTCACAAATGACCCAACAACCAAGAGGGGAAAGGTCGAATTCGGACAACTTGCCCAAACAAGGCATGACTTTCCCCACTGTATGCCAACATGGCGGGAAAGGCATGATTTGGGGTGGCCCTGCACACGCGGGGCGACGCCCAAGGAGAATGCGATGGAGCGGGTATGAGGGACCCGTCTGCCAGCGTCGCTGCTCTCCGTGTCCTGGCCGTTTCGCAGGGCACGTGGGGAGAGCGTATCGCCGTCAACGTCCGCGACCACGCTCCCGCCAGCTGGCAGGTGGAGACGTGGTCCGCGCCGCGAGTGATCCCTCCCATCGTCGATGACCCCGAGGACTATCTGCCGGCGGTCTTCGCCCCGGCCGACCTCGTGCTATCGCTGGGCGAGACGGCAGGCTTGGCGCAGCTAGTCCCGGACATCGTGCGCAAGACCGGCGCCCGGGCGGTCATCGCGCCCGTCGACTTCAACGAGGCGCTTCCCCCTGGCCTGATCCGCCAGCTCAAGGGCTGGGTCGAGCCGCTGGGCGCGGCGATCGTGTTCCCCAAGCCCTTTTGCTCGCTCACGCCGACGACCATCAACCGCACGCCGCTGGTGGAGGCCTATGACGACCCGTTGATCCGCGCCTTCGCCGAGGTCTTTGGCAAGCCGAGCTTCGACATTCAGGTGGCTGAAGGCCGCATCGCGGCGGTTCAGGTTCGACGGGATGCCGCTTGCGGCTGCGCCCATCACGTGGCGGAGGGCCTGGTCGGCCTGCCGGTGGATCGGGCCGTCGAAGCGGCGGGCATGCTCCACCACCACTTCCCGTGCCTGGCCAGCATGAACAAGGACCCGGACTACTTCGATACGCTGATGCACGTCTCCGGCGACTACCTGCGGGACGCCGTCAAGGACGAGATCCGGCCTCATCTCACGCCGGTGCCCTACCTGCGACCTTCCGGGCGCGTGGACGCCTCCGAACAACCGTAAGGAGAGAAACGCGATGGAGAAGCTGGTGCTCACGATCCCCACCCTGTATGGCGACCATCACACTGTCGCTGTGCGCCGGCTCCTGTCCGAGGTTCCCGGCGTGAGCGACCTGTTGGTGAGCGCGGCCTATCGCCAGGTCTCGCTGAGTCTTGACACTGGCAAGACGACACGGCCGGCGATCGAGAAGCTCCTCGCCGACCAGGGCTATGTCTCGGGCAAGAATGCCGAACTCGCCTACCCGATTCAATCGTTCTTCGCCGAGCAGGCTACGCGCCACACATCCACCGTCTCGGGCACGGGGACGTCGCTGGCGTTTTCCGAAGTGACCCAGGTTGTGCAGGGCCGCCCGCTGTGGCCCTGCCCCGGCTTTGACCCGCGGACACCCCACACCCCCAACTGAGGTAGATCGCCCAAGGAGAGCTCGCCATGCCAGACGAGAAGAGGAAGAAGGAACGCACGCCGCAAGAACGCTCGATGGACCCGGCAGCCCAGCAGATGCTGGTGCGGGCGGACGAACTGGGCCTGGGGACGGCGTTCTCACGCGCCGAGCAGATGGCCCCCTGCCCGATCGGCGCCGACGGCTCGTGCTGCCGCCTGTGCTTCATGGGCCCCTGCCGCCTGGTCAAGGACGGCCAGACCGGCGTGTGCGGCGCGACGATCGAGACCGTCACCGCCCGCAACTTCGCCCGCGCCGTCGCGGCCGGTTCGGCGGCGCACTCCGACCACGGCCGCGACCTGGCGCTCACGCTTCGGGCGGTCTCCCAGGGCCATGCCCCGGGCTACACAATCCGCGATCCCTTCAAGCTCAAGCGCGTGGCCGAGGAGTTCAAGATCAAGACCGAAGGCCGGCCGGTGCTTGACATCGCCGGCGACCTGGCCAACCTGTTCCTGGCCCAGTTCGGGCAGCAGGAAGGCGAAGTGTGCATGATCGAGCGGGCGCCCAAGGCCCGCAAGGCGATCTGGCGCGAGCAGAAGTTGGCGCCACGCGGCATCGACCGCGAGATCGTCGACGTGCTGCACCGCACGCATATGGGCGACGACCAGGACCCCGATCATCTGCTGCACCAAACCCTGCGCGCCGCCATGGGCGACGGCTGGGGCGGCTCGATGATCGCCACCGATCTCTCGGACATCCTGTTTGGGACGCCCAGCCCGCTGGTCTCCCAGGTTAACCTCGGCGTCCTGAGCGGCGACGAGGTCAACATCGTCGTGCACGGGCATGAGCCGACCCTGTCGGAGATGATCCTGGCGGCGACGACCGACCCCGAGCTGATCGCCTACGCCGAGAGCAAGGGCGCCAAGGGCATAAACCTGTGCGGCATCTGCTGCACCAGCAACGAAACGCTCATCCGCCAGGGCGTGCCGTCGGCCGGCAACTTCCTGCATCAGGAACTGGCGATCATCACCGGCGCCGTCGAGGCGATGGTCGTCGACGTCCAGTGCATCATGCAGGCGCTGCCCGAGCTGGCGGGAAAGTTCCACACCAAGGTCATCACCACCTCGCCCAAGGTGAAGATCATGGGCGCCCAACACATCGAGTTCGACGAGTCGCGTGCCCCGGATATCGCCAGGGAGATCGTGCGCACCGCCATCGACAACTACCCTAACCGCGGCGCGGTGCAGATCCCCGATGTGTCATGCGACGTCGTGCCGGGCTTCTCGCACGAGTACATCAACTACATGCTGGGCGGCTCGTACCGCTCGTCCTTCCGTCCGCTCAACGACGCCATCATGTCCGGCCGGCTGCGCGGCGTGGTGGCCAACGTGGGCTGCAACAACCCGCGCACAACACAGGACGCGTCTCACGACTACATCGTGCGCGAGATGCTCAAGAACGATGTGCTGATGGTCGAGACCGGTTGCGGCGCCATCGCCAGCGGCAAGTACGGGTTCCTGCTCGGCGAGGCGGCGCTGGAGTGGGCCGGCCCCGGCCTGCGGGAAGTGTGCGAGGCCACCGGGATGCCCCCGGTGCTGCACATGGGCTCGTGCGTCGATAACACCCGCATCCTGACCGTGCTGACCCAGATGGTCAACGAAGGCGGGCTGGGCGACGACATCTGCGACATCCCGGCCGTCGGCATCGCCCCGGAGTGGATGAGCGAGAAGGCCCTGGCCATCGCTTCGTACTGCGCCGCCTCGGGCGCCTACGTCATCCTGGGCGTCAAGAACCCGGTCGAGGGCAGCACGGTGGTGACCGATATCCTGAGCAAGAGCTGGGAAGCCGGCGTCGGCGGCAAGATCGAATTCGTCGTCGAGCATGAGGAGATGGTCCGCCGCATCCTGGAGCACATCGACAAGAAGCGCGCCGCGCTGAAACTGCCGGCCTACGATCCGAAGCGCTTCGGCCGCAGCGGCGACGCACGCATCCTTGAACTGGAAGAGCTCAGCCCGGAGGCGCGTGCCGAGGCGCTGTACGGCACGCCAGTGGGAGCCTGAGGAGCCAACCATGTCACGCTACATTGCCACGCGGGCCATCCGCGGCGCCAACGCCGTCGTCCACGAAGCCGAGTTGATGCTTGATCGTGCCCTGGAAGAAAAGGGCCCGGACACTCCGGTGTCGTTCCCCAACACGGCCTACTTCATGCCCATGATCCTGGGCATGACCGGCGCCGAGGTCAATACCATCGGCGGGTTGAAGCCCGCCCTTGAGCGGGCGCGCGGCCTTCTGCACCCTGTCCCCGCCGACCGGCGCTGGACGCCCTATCTGGGCGAGACGCTCGACAGCGGCATGGCCACTCTGATCGCCGAAGAAGTGATCATGGCCTTGCGCTTCGTCTACGGCATGCAGCCCGAGCCGCTGCCGGGGTTCCACCTGGCCGGCGGCACAGGCTACCCGCACCTCGACGGGGGGAACGGCAAGGGCGGGCACCTCAACGGCCCGATCGACGATATCCAGCTCCGCTCGTGGGGTATCCAACTCGTCGACGGCCGCATGCCCGGCTTTGCCGCCATCGTCGGCTGCGCCAAATCCAACGCCGTGGCGGTCAAGATCGTGCGCGAGCTCCAGCGGCGCAACATCCTGACCTTCCTCTCGGGCAACGTCAACGGCCGGAGCATCATCCACCAGCTGCAGGAAGAGGGCGTCGAGCTGGGCTACGATACCTACACCGTACCGTTTGGCACCGACACGATCTCGGCCATCTATGCCCTGGGCTTCGCCGTGCGTTCGGCGCTGACCTTCGGCGGCATGAAGGGCGGCCAGGCGCGCGACATCCTGCTCTACAACAAGAACCGCGTCTTTGCCTTCGTGCTCGCCCTGGGTGAGGTCGACGACTTGAAGTACGCCACGGCCGCCGGGGCGATCAACTTCGGTTTCCCGGTGGTGGCCGACACGATCATCCCGGAGATCCTGCCCACCGGCGTCACGACCTACGAGCACGTGCTGTCGATGCCGTTCAACGAGATCGAGGGCAAGGACGACCTGGAGCGGGCCGAGAAGATGGTCCAAAAGTGCATCGAGGTGCGCGGCGTCAAGGTGCGCGTGACCGAGGTGCCCATCCCCGTCCCCTACGGCTCGGCCTTCGAGGGCGAGGTCGTGCGCAAGAACGACATGCGCGTCGAGTTCGGAGGCAAGAAGAGCCGCGCCTTCGAGTACCTGCACATGGACGACCTGGACAAAGTCGAGGACGGCAAGATCGAGATCCTCGGCCCGACGTTCGACGGAGTCGAAGCCCAGGGCGCCATGGACCTGGGCATCATCGTCCGCGTCGCCGGGCGCAAGATGGAGAAGGACTTCGAGCCGGTGCTCGAGCGCCAGATCCACTACTTCGTCAACGGCGCCTCGGGCATTCAGCACATCGGCCAGCGGGACATCGCCTGGATCCGCATCAGCACGGCGGCGACCGAGAAGGGCTTCAACCTCAAGCACTTCGGCGACATCCTGCACGCCCGCTTCCACGCCGACTTCGGCAGCATCGTCGACAAGGTCCAGGTCACGATCATCACGGATCCCAAGCTGCATGCCGAGTGGTTGGCAAAGGCGCGCGCGGCGTACGAGGAGCGCAACATACGGCTCGGCTCGATGACCGACGAGAGCGTCGACACGTTCTTCTCGTGCACGCTGTGCCAGTCGTTCGCCCCCAACCACGTGTGCATCATCAGCCCCGAGCGCCTGGGCCTGTGCGGCGCCTACAACTGGCTGGACTGCAAGGC
>Ga0209253_10001987_pt1 | contig 17996 bp, 20 predicted proteins | sample FrelakmetBRP12BR_FD_187145 | JGI IMG/M metagenome (GOLD analysis project Ga0209253, IMG submission 187145) | Freshwater lake sediment microbial communities from the University of Notre Dame, USA, for methane emissions studies - BRP12 BR (SPAdes)... | ecosystem: Environmental > Aquatic >... | reverse complement strand
GTCACGACCCAAGGCAGGAGCCGTATGCGGTAGCACTGCACGTACGGATCTGTGGAGGGGGTGCTGGGTGACTGGCATTCCTACTCCGACTGATTGGCGTCCGGCGACGCTTGGCGGCAGCCGAAGGCCGGTCGCGCGGGCGCTTGCTCGCCAGCGAACGTGCTGCCGACCCTCAGTCTAGGCGCTGCGAAGCCGCGTCACGATGGCGGAATCGATCACCGCGCTGATCGCATTTGCCAGAATCGGCCCGTGGCCGACCGATCCACCCCTTCTGCGCACACCGTGTCGATGGCCTTTGTCGTCAGCGCGGTGTCGAACCTGCCTGTGGCTGCGCGGCACAGGGTCTTGGTGGCGGCAGGGATCGCGCCGGACCTGCTGGCGGTGGCGCAGGCGCGCGTCGGCGCGGAAACTTTTGGCGCGTTGTGGCTGGCGGTGGCGCGCGAGCTCGACGACGAGTTCTTCGGCCTCGATTCGCGCCGCATGAAGATCGGCAGCTTCGCGCTGCTGTGCCACGCGATGGCCGGCTGTCGCACGGTCGGTCGCGCGCTCGAGCAGGCGCTGCGCGGGTTTGCGTTGTACCTCGACGACGTGCAGCCCGGGCTCGACGTGCAGTCCGACGTTGCGCGGCTGACGATCCACAACCGTGTCGTCGACGCCGACGCCCGGCGCTTTGCCGATGAGACGATGCTGGTGATGCTGCACGGCCTGATCTGCTGGCTGGCCGGTCGACGGGTTCCGTTGCTGCGTGCCGCGTTCGCCCATCCGCGACCGGCCCATGCCGACGAATACCGGCGCATGTTCACTCCCGACCTGCATTTCGACGCCGCGGTGACAGCGGTCGAGTTCGACGCGGCGGTGCTGGCAGCGCAGGCAACGGTTACCACGGCCTCGCTGAAGGCCTTCCTTCGGGACGCCCCTCAATCGGTGTTCCTGAAGCAGGTGGCCGAGACCGCGTGGGCCGAGAAGGTGCGGCGGCGCCTGCGCCGCGGCGGCGACTGGCCCGGGATCGACCGGGTCGCCGCGGAACTGGCGGTTTCGCCGGCCACGCTGCGCCGCCGTCTGCACGACGAGGGCGCCACCTGGCAACGGGTGAAGGACGGGCTGCGGCGCGACATGGCGGTGCACCAGCTCATGCGCTCGGGCCGCAGCGTCGCCGACATCGCCGAAACGCTCGGTTTCGACGATACCAGCTCGTTCCACCGCGCGTTCCGCAGGTGGACCGGCGCGGCGCCGAGCGCCTATCGGATCGGTGAGGTTTAAGCAAGGGTGGGCTGGGGTGGCACCCCCTCAGCCGCGGGCCATCCCTGGGTCAACCCGGCCCCCAGGCCCGGGGTGCTCCGACCGATCGGCAGGGCTAGGATCGTGACGTATTTCATACCCTGCGCACCCGGAACCGTCGGGCCTTTTCGAGGCGACCCGGCGCGGGTTGGAGTGAGACCCTTGCGAAGCACAGCTGACCTGGTGCCCTGGACCGTGTTCCTGATCGTCGCGCTGGCCCTGTCCGCCAGCGCCGGCGACCTGTTCGACGCCGGCCAGCGCCTGCCCGACTTGAAGGCACTGAAGGCGAGCCTGTTTCCCGCGCAGGTCTGCAGCGGCTCCGCTGCGCCCGCCGATTGCCCGGTACCGGGCGTTGCGACGGCGCGCTATTCGTTGCCGGCCGCGTCGTTCTGGCTCGGCTCGGCGGAATTGCCTGAGTCCCTGACGCGCCAGCTCGATGTGTTTGCCGAGGCGATGCGCGGGGGCGGCCCTGCCGGCGGCAGGGTTCGCATCGAGGCGCATACCGACGCGTCGGGTTCGGCAGATGCGAACTGGGTGCTGTCGCAGCGTCGTGCCGATGCCGTCAAGGCCTATCTGGTCGATCGCGGCGTGGATGCATCGATGCTGCAGGCGATCGGCATGGGGTCGAGCGAGCCGAAGTCGGCGGCCGACCCGCTTGCGCCGGAAAATCGACGCGTCGAGATCATTCGCTTGTAGCCCGGGGAGCCGCGCCGCTACCATGGGGCGTCATGAGCAAGGCCTTCACGCGCGAATCCGATGTCGACGAAGACGACGACACCGACCCCGGCGCGCCCGCGCTCCCCTCGGGGACCAAGAACTACATCACCCCGCAGGGCTACCAGCGTCTGCGGGCCGAACTGATGCAGCTGATCGACCATGAGCGCCCGCAGGTGGTCGACGTCGTGTCCTGGGCCGCTTCCAACGGCGATCGCTCGGAGAACGGGGACTACATCTACGGCAAGAAGCGCCTGCGCGAGATCGATCGGCGCATTCGATTCCTGACCAAGCGGCTCGATATTGCCGAGGTAGCCGACCCATCGCTGCATCACGGCAGCGACCAGATCTTCTTCGGCGCCACGGTGACCTATGCCAATGCGCGCGGCGAGCCGCGCACGATCACGATCAAGGGCATCGACGAGTCCGATAGCCTGGCCGGCGAAGTGAGCTGGGTCGCGCCGATCGCGCGGGCGCTGCTGAAGGCGCGGCAGGGCGACGAAGTCAGGCTCGCGACGCCGGCCGGGGTCGAGACGATCGAGGTGCTGGCAGTCCAATACCCGAAGCCCACACGGTTGACCTGACGCGCGAACATTCAAGTGAACACCGCGGATCCGGTTTCGCTGGTCCGCGGGTGTTGCCAATCGCCTTGCAGGGCGATTGGCGCTCGCCAGCCACTCGCGAGCGCGCAGGCGCTCGCTCGGTGCCGGCTCGCCTCCCTCGAGGAGTAGGCCGCCGCCAGGCCGCTTCGGGGGTGGTCACAGGACCGTCAAGGTTTGACGCGCCAGACGCGCTGCACGGCGCTGCATTGCCGGACCGTGCGCAGCACGTCGGCCAGATGCAGGCGGTCGCGCACGGTCATCAGCAGTCTCAGCTCGGTGCTCTCTCCGGCCCGCTCCTCGCCCATCTCGATATGGGTGATATCGGCCTGTGCCGCGCTGATGGCGCTGGCCACTTGCGCCAGGACGCCCTTGCCGTTGCGTACCAACACGGTGACCGCGGTCTCGAAGCTGCGCGTCGGTTCATCGGCCCATTCCACCGGCATCCAGCGATCCGGATCGCGCTCGGCCAGCCGCTTGCCGACGTGGCATTCCGCCGTGTGCAGCAGCAGGCCTTCGCCGCGGCCCAGGTAGCCGACGATCTCGTCGCCGGGAATCGGGCGGCAGCACGGTGCCAGTTGCATCGACGTGCCCTCGCTGCCGTCGACCACCACCAGTCCCTGTGCCGGCACCGCGTCGTCGCTCGAATAGCGGCCAAGCGTCAGCGTCACCGCGTCGGGCCGCGTGCCGTGTTCGGCCATCAGTTGCGCCATGCGCTTGGCGACGATGATCGCGATCTTGCGACCGATTGCGATGTCGGTCAGCAACTCGCCGCGCGTGCGGTTGCCGCTCCAGCGGATCAGTTGTTGCCACAGCGCGGCCGCTGCGCTGTCGTCGGCGTCGGTCGAGGGCAGGTTCAAGCCCTCGGCGCGCAGCGCCTGCGCCAGCAGCTTTTCACCGAGCGCGCGCGACTCCTCCAACTCCATGGTCTTCAGGAAATGCCGGATCTTGGAACGGGCGCGGCCGGTACGCACGAAGTTCAACCATCCGGGATTCGGCCGCGCGCCGGGGGCGGTGACGATCTCGACCACGTCGCCGCTGCGCAGTTCGGTGCGCAGCGCCACCGGCTCGCTGTTGATCCGGGCGGCCACGCAATGGTCGCCGACGTCGGAGTGGATCGCGTAGGCGAAGTCCACCGGCGTTGCGCCGCGCGGCAGCGAGAGGATCTTGCTCATCGGCGTGAACACGTACACCGCATCGGGCACCAGATCGATCTTCACGTGCTCCAGGAACTCGGCCGCGTCGCGCGTCTCGTCCTGGATGTCGAGCAGCGACTGTAGCCACATCGTACCCAGGCGCTGCGCCTCGGCCGAATCCTTGTCTTTGTGCTTGTAGAGCCAATGTGCCGCGATGCCGGATTCGGCCACCGCGTGCATCGGGCCGGTGCGGATCTGGAACTCCACAGCCGTGCCCAGCGGGCTCACCAGCGTCGTGTGCAGGGACTGGTAGCCGTTGATCTTGGGGATCGCGATGTAGTCCTTGAATCGTCCTGGCACGGGCTTGTAGAGCTGGTGCAGCACGCCGAGCGCCAGATAGCATTCGTTCAATGTCGACACGACGATGCGAAAACCGAAGATGTCGCTCACCTGAGCGAAGCTGGTGTGCTTCTGGCGCATCTTGCGGTAGATCGAGTACACGGTCTTCTCGCGGCCGCCGACCTCCACCTTGATCTTGGCCGTCGCGAACGCCCGCTGCACCTCCTGCTGAACCCGCTCGACAATGTCGCGACGATGGCCGCGGGCGCGCAGCAGCGCCTTGGTCAGCGCCGCGTGGCGCCACGGGTACAGGCACTCGAACGACAGCTCCTGCAGTTCGCGGAACGTCTGGTTCAGGCCCAACCGATGCGCGATCGGCGCATAGATGTCGAGCGTCTCGCGCGCGATCCGCTGCCGCCGCTCCGGCGCGATCGCCTGGATCGTGCGCATGTTGTGCAGCCGGTCGGCGAGTTTGACGAGGATGACGCGCACGTCGCGCGCCATCGCCAGCAGCATCTTGCGGAACGACTCGGCCTGGCCTTCCTCGCGGGTGGAGAACTGCAGCTTGTCGAGCTTGGTCAACCCGTCGACCAGGTCTGCCGTCGGTGCGCCAAAGCGCTCGATCAGCTCGGGCTTGGTGATGCCGCAATCCTCCATCGCATCGTGCATCAGCGCGGCCATCACCGCCTGCGCATCGAGCCGCCAGTCCGCCACCAGGCCGGCCACCGCGATCGGGTGCGTGATATAGGGCTCGCCGCTGGCCCGGTACTGCCCCAGATGCGCCTCGTCGGCGAACTTGTAGGCCTCGCGGATCAGCTTGATCTCGGGCTTGCCCAGATAGGCGAGTTTCTCGCTCAGCGTCGCAAACGATGCCGCGTGCGGTTTGGGCGCAGCCGGCGGGCCGGCGGTGGCGCGTTGCAGGCCCTGCAGCGCGGTCGGCAACAGTTCGGCAGCGAACGATCGGATGCCCATGGACCCACTGTAGCGCGGATCGGCTCGGCGACGATGCAGCTTCGGATCGACGCCGCAGTGGGGCGCAAACGCGAAGGGCGCCACGTGGCGCCCTTTTCCGGGAACGGCAGCCGGCCGCGTCGGCCGGGTGAGCGATCAGGCCGTCGGCACGCGCCGCAGCATCTCGATGCCGACTTCTCCGGCGGCAATCTCGCGCAGCGCGGTGACGCCGGGCTTGTTCTTGCTGTCGATCTTGGCGGCATGGCCCTGACTGAGCATGCGCGCGCGGTAGGTCGCCGCGAGCACCAGCTGAAAGCGGTTCGGGATCTTCTGCAGGCAGTCTTCGACGGTGATGCGGGCCATGGGTCGGGGGAACCTTTCAGATCAGACTCAACGCTTGGAAGACCTGCGACTTGTTGCGTCGCTGCGCTGCGAACTTCAGTCGTTGCGAGTGGACGACCGTCTTCAGGTCGAACAGCGCGGTCTCGAACAGGGCGTTGATTATCACATAGTCGAAGTCGCGCGCGTGGGCGACCTCGACGCGTGCGTTGGCCATGCGCTGCTCGATCACCGGTGGCGCGTCCTCGCCGCGGCGCAGCAGCCGCAGCCGCAGCTCGTCCCAGCTCGGCGGCAGGACGAAGATCAGGATCGCATGGGCGAACAGCCGCTTGATCTGCAGTGCGCCCTGCCAGTCGATCTCGAGCACCATGTCCTCGCCGGCCATCAGCCGGGCCTCGATCGCGGTGCGCGAGGTGCCGTACAGGTGGCCATGGACCTCGGCCCACTCGAAGAACTCGCCGCGCGCGATCTTGGCGCGGAACGTCGGCTCGTCGATGAACCAATACTCGCGTCCGTCCTGCTCCTGTCCGCGCGGCGCGCGCGTCGTGTGCGAAACCGACACCGCCAGATGCGAGTCGAGTTCGAGCAGCGCATTGACCAGACTCGACTTGCCGGCGCCGCTGGGCGCGGCCACGACAAACAGGTTGCCGGGCGTCTCGATCGTCTGCGGAACTGGTGCGGTCATCGTGTCCTACTCGAGGTTCTGCACCTGCTCGCGCATCTGCTCGATCAACACCTTCATGTCGACCGCGATGCCGGAGAGTTCGAGCACGGCGGACTTCGAACCCAGGGTGTTGGCTTCGCGATGCAGCTCCTGGATCAGGAAATCCAGGCGCTTGCCGACCTCGCCGCCCGCCGCCAGCAGGCTGGTGATCTCGTCGAGATGGGCCGACAGGCGCGAGAGCTCCTCGGCCACGTCGATGCGCAATGCGAAGGCTGCTGCCTCGCTCAACGCGCGTTCGTGCTGGCTCTCGATGCCCACGGCGCTGCCGCCGGCAGTGGCCAGCGCCTCGTTCCAGCGTTCGAGAAAGCGCTGTTGCTGTCGCTGTACCAGGGCCGGCACCAGCGGCGCGGCCCGGCCGACGAGTAAGCGCAGCTGGGCCACGCGCTCATCGAGCATCGCGCGCAGGCGTGCACCCTCGCGCTCGCGCGCGTCGCGCAGCGCGGCGGCGCATTGGCGCGCGGCAGCCAGGGCGCTGTCGTCCAGGCGCTCGCTCGAACCGCCGTTGCGGCTCCATTGCAGGATCTCGTTGACGCTCAAGCCGCGCGCCTTGGGCATCCAGCCCGTGATCGTGGACTCCAGGCGCGCCAGGCGGTTGAGTTGTTCGGTCGACGGCATCGGAACGGCGGCGTCGCCGTCGCGCTGCGTGACCACGCGCAGCTCGACCTTGCCGCGTCGCACCACGCCCGAAACCAGTTCGCGCAGCGCCGGTTCGAGGGCGCGCAGTTCGTCGGGCAGGCGCAATGCGAGGTCCAGGAAACGGCCATTGACCGACCGCATCTCCACCGTGACCGCCGAGCGTGATGTCGTAGCGTCTTCCGCACCCGCAACAGCCGTGGCCGAGGCGCTGGCAAAACCGGTCATGCTGTAAACTGCCATCGCCTTATCGCGCCGCCAAAATTCGATTATGTCAAAGCCGAAACCAGCCCCGTTGCCCGCTGGCACCGTGGTCGGTGGCTACCAGGTGGTGAAGAAGCTGGCGGCCGGCGGCTTCGGTGTGGTCTACCTGGCCGAAGACGACCAGCGCCACATGGTCGCGATCAAAGAGTACCTGCCTGCATCGCTGGCCGAGCGCTCGCCAGGCGAACTCACACCGCGCGTCAAGCCCGAGAAGCAGCCGCTGTACCGGCTGGGCCTGAAGAGCTTCTTCGAAGAGGGCCGCTCGCTCGCCCAGATCAGCCATCCGAGCGTGGTCTCGGTGCTGAACTTCTTCCGCGAGAACGAAACCGTCTACATGGTGATGAACTACCTGCAGGGCGACACGCTGCAGGATTTCATCGTCACCGCGCGCGACCTGAAGCGCGACAAGGTGTTCCGCGAATCCACCATCCGCAGCCTCTTCGATGAGATCCTGCGCGGCTTGCGCATCGTGCACCAGCACAAGATGCTGCACCTGGACATCAAGCCGGCCAACATCTTCATCTCCAACGACAACAAGGCGGTGCTGCTCGACTTCGGCGCCGCGCGCGAGGTGCTGAGCAAGGAAGGCAACTTCATCCGCCCGATGTACACGCCGGGCTTCGCGGCGCCCGAGATGTACCGGCGCGACGGCACGCTCGGGCCCTGGACCGACATCTACGCCATCGGCGCCTGCATCTATGCCTGCATGCAAGGCTACCCGCCGAACGACGCGCCGCAGCGGATCGACAAGGACCGGCTCACCCTGTCGCTGTCGCGGCTGCGCAATGTGTACTCCGACAACCTGATCGAAGTCACCGAGTGGTGCATGTCGCTCGATCCGCTGTCGCGCCCGCAAAGCGTGTTCGCGCTGCAGAAGGAACTGGCGCGCGAAACCGAGCGCCGCTACACCAAGCTGAGCTTCGGCGAGCGGCTGAAGCTGCAGCTCGAGAATCTCAAGACCGGCGCGAAGCCCTGACATGCGCTTCTCCGTCTACCAGATCAGCCGCAAGGGAGGGCGCGAGAAGAACGAAGATCGCATGGGCTATTGCTATACGCGCGACGCGGGCCTGTTCGCGCTGGCCGATGGCATGGGCGGCCATCCCGAGGGTGAGGTCGCCTCGCAGCTGGCGCTGCAGACGATCGCGGCGCTGTTCCAGCGCGACGCCAAGCCGACGCTCGCCGAGCCCTTGCGCTTTCTGCACGATGCGATCATCGCGGGCCACCATCAGTTGCTGCGCTACGCCACCGAGCGCGCGCTGATCGACACGCCGCGCACGACCATCGTCGCCTGCCTGATGCAGGGCAACGCCGCGTACTGGGCGCATTGCGGCGATTCGCGCCTTTACCTCGTGCGCGGCGACAAGCTCATCGCGCGCACGCGCGATCATTCGTATTCTGAGCTGCAGGAGACGTTGTCGCAGGTGGTCTCGGTCGGCGAACGCTTCAACCGCAACGTCCTGTTCACCTGCCTGGGGTCGCCCGGCAAGCCGGTGGTCGACACGGCCGGGCCGCTGCTGCTGCAGCCGCGCGACCGGGTGCTGCTGTGTTCGGACGGCCTGTGGGGCAGCGTCAGCGACGCCACCATCACCGAACAGCTCGCGGCGCGGCCGATTTCAGACGCGACGCCCGAGTTGGTCGAGCAGGCGCTGCGCAATGGTGGTGCCAAGAGCGACAACGTGACCATCCTCTCGGTCGAGTGGGAAGCCGCCGAGGACGGCGATGGCGCCAGCGAGGTGTCGACGCAGGCGCTCGGCGACGAGGTGTTCGCATCGACCATACAGGCCAGCCTGCTCGGCGAGAACTCGACGCCCGACGAGCTCGACGAGGCCGAGATCGAGCGTTCGATCCGCGAGATCAACGAAGCGATCAAGCGTTCGTCGCAGAAGAAGACTTAAGCCCCCAAGGATCCCCATGAGTGAACTCCAGCGCACGCACGGCCGTGCCGCGGATGCCATGCGCCCGGTTTCGATCCAGCGCGGCTACACACGCCATGCCGAGGGCTCGGTATTGGTGAGCTTCGGCGACACACGGGTGCTCTGCACCGCGTCGGTCGAGGAGAAGGTGCCGCCGCATCAGCGCGGCAGCGGCAAGGGCTGGGTCACCGCCGAGTACGGCATGCTGCCGCGTGCGACCCACACGCGCGGCGACCGCGAGGCGGCGCGCGGCAAGCAAAGCGGGCGCACGCAGGAGATCCAGCGACTGATCGGACGATCGATGCGCTGCGTCGTCGACCTCGCGGCGCTCGGCGAACGCACGATCGTGCTCGACTGCGACGTGATGCAGGCCGACGGCGGCACGCGCACGGCGGCGATCACCGGCGCGTTCGTCGCCCTGCACGATGCGGTGAGCTGGATCATGCAGCGCAAGCTGATCGCCGTGTCGCCGTTGCGCGACCATGTCGCGGCCGTGTCGGTCGGCCTCGTGCACGGGGTGCCCCTGCTGGATCTCGAGTATGTCGAAGACTTCGCCTGCGATACCGACATGAACGTCGTGATGACGGGTTCCGGCGGCTTCGTCGAACTGCAGGGCACGGCCGAGGGGGCCAGCTTTTCGCGCGCCGAGATGGACCGGCTGCTCGCGCTGGCCGAGAAAGGCATTCGCGAACTGGTTGCGGCGCAGAAGGCCGCGTTGGAATGACGGGTCTGCCGACGGACGCTCGCTGATGCGGCTGGTTCTGGCATCGAGCAATCAGAAGAAGCTTGTCGAGCTCAGGTCGCTGCTGTCGGCGCTGCCGCTGGAACTGATGTCGCAGAGCGAACTGGCGGTGCCGGAGGCGGACGAGCCGTTCCTCACCTTTGTCGAAAACGCACTGGCCAAGGCGCGCCACGCCGCGGCGGCCTGCGGCGGCCCGGCCATCGCCGACGATTCGGGCCTCTGCGTCGACGCCCTGGGCGGGGCGCCGGGCGTGGCCTCGGCCCATTTCGCCGATCCTGTCGCGCCCGGTGGCGATCGCGAGCAACGCCGCCTGCTCCAGGACGCCGCCAACATGGGCTTGCTGCTCGAGCGGCTGCGCGACACGGCGAACCGGCATGCGCGCTTCGTCAGCACGCTGGTGGCGGTGCGCCACGCCGGCGACCCCGAACCGCTGATCGCCTTCGGCCGTTGGGAGCTCGAGGCGTTGCGAGCACCGCGTGGCAGCGGCGGATTCGGCTACGACCCGATGATGTTCGTGCCGATGCAGGGGTGCAGCGTCGCGGAACTGCCCGCCGCGATCAAGAACAGCATCAGCCATCGTGCGCTCGCCGCGCAGCAGATGATCGTGTTGATGCGCGAGGTGTGGCGCGTTGGTTGAGCCCGGGCGCCCGGACCCGGCCACCGCGGTGCAGCGGTTCTTGCGGCCGGGGACACTGCAGCTCGAGGCGCTGCCGCCGTTGTCGCTGTACGTGCACCTGCCCTGGTGCCTGGCCAAGTGCCCCTATTGCGACTTCAATTCCCACGCGCTGATCGATCGAAAGCTACCCGAGGCGCGCTACCTCGATGCCTTGACGTCCGATCTGGAGGCCGCGCTGCCGCTGGTGTGGGGCCGGCCGGTGATCAGCGTCTTCATCGGCGGCGGCACGCCAAGCCTGTTCTCGCCCGAGAGCATCGAGCGGCTGCTGTCCACGCTGCGCAGCCTGCTGCCACTGGCGCCCGGCTGCGAGATCACGCTCGAGGCCAATCCGGGCACCTTCGAGCGCGAGCGTTTCAGGGCCTTCGCCCAGGCCGGCGTCACGCGCCTGTCGATCGGCGTGCAGAGCTTCGACGACGAGTCGCTGCGCCGCATTGGCCGCGTCCACGACGCGAGCCAGGCGCGCGCGGCGGTGCAGGAGGCACGCGAGTCGTTCGCGAGCTTCAACATCGATCTGATGTATGCCTTGCCCGGCCAGACCCTCGCCGGGTTGCAGGCCGATCTGGGTGAAGCGCTGGCGTTCGAGCCGCCACACCTGTCGATCTACCACCTGACGATCGAGCCGAACACGCGTTTCGCGCTCGATCCGCCCGCGCTGCCCGACGACGATCTGGCCAGCGAGATGCTCGACCTCATCGTTGCCAGCGCCGAGCGTGCCGGATTGCGGCGCTACGAGGTTTCCGCGTTCGCGCGCGATGGCCGGCGCTGCCTGCACAACCTCAACTACTGGCATTTCGGCGACTACTTGGGGCTGGGTGCCGGCGCGCACGGCAAGCTGAGCTTTCCGCATCGTGTGGTGCGCCAGCAGCGCTGGCGCGAACCCATGCGCTACATCGAGCAGGCCCTGGCTGGCCAGGCGATCAGCAACGAACAGGAAGTGGCGCGCGTGGCGCTGCCCTTCGAGTTCATGCTCAACGCTCTGCGCTTGCGCGAGGGCTTCGAGCCGGCGCTGTTCACCGAACGCACCGGGCTGCCAATGTCCGCCGTGAGCGATGCGCTGGACGAGGCCGAGCGGCGCGGCCTGGTCGTGCGCGAGCCGGGGCGGATCCGTCCGACCGCGCGCGGGTTCGACTTCCTGTCCGACCTGCAACAGTTGTTCCTGCCGCCGTCTTGACGTGTGGCCCGGCAGGGCACTGCTAGACTGCCTGAGCACCCCCTCCGTCGCCGCACCGACCTCTTGGACACGAGCGCGCCCGCACCGTTGCCGCCCCCTCCAGGGGCGCAGCAGCCGCATGGATTGCATCTCGAACTGGCGCTGCAACTGCTTGAGCAGTCCGGCCGCGAGGCGCCGTCGGGCGAGGCGGGCAGCACCGTCTGGCTGCAGAGCCTGATCGATGCGCTGGTGGAGCTGTCCAGCCGCGACGCGCTGACCGGGCTGTCCAATCGCCGCACCTTCGAGCTGGCGCTCGCGCGCGAGATCGATCGCGTGGCCCGCTCGGGGGAGCCAGCCTTGTTGTTGACGCTGGACGTCGACTACTTCAAGCAAGTGAACGATACCCATGGCCACACGGCGGGCGACCTGGTGATCCAGGCCGTGAGCCGGGCATTGGCCGAAACCGTGCGGCCGATGGATCTGGTGGCGCGCGTGGGAGGCGAGGAATTCTCGATCGTGCTGCCGAACTGTCCCGCAGCGTTCGGACCGCAGGTCGCCGAGCGCATTCGCACCCGCGTCGAACGCGAGGCCGTGACGATTGCGCCGGGCCAATCGATCGGCGTGACCATCAGCATCGGCGGGGCGTTCGCGCCGCAATGGGTGCGCACGACGCCGCGGCTGTGGATGGACCGTGCCGACGTGCAGCTGTATCGCGCGAAGAACGAAGGCCGCAACCGCTGCTGCCTCGAGGCGGCCGCCGTGTCGCAGGTGAGTGCGGAGGAAAAGGGCCTGTTGTTCGCAACCTCTCAATTCCAGGGTCTCGAATGAGTTCGGCCACGCACGCAGGCGCAGGGGCAAGGATCACCGCGATCACCAGCGGCAAGGGCGGTGTCGGCAAGACGTTCGTGTCGGCCAACCTGGCCGCCGCGCTGGCGCGCCAGGGCCAGCGCGTGCTGGTGCTCGACGCGGACCTCGGGCTGGCGAACCTCGATGTCGTGCTGAACCTGTACCCCAAGCTGACGCTGCACGACGTGTTCACCGGCAAGACGACGCTCGACGACGCGATCCTGCCCGCGCCAGGCGGCTTCTCGGTGTTGCTGGCCGGCTCGGGGATGATCGAATACTCGAGGCTGACGCCGGCCGTGCGCGACCTGTTGCACGACGTCGTCGTGCGTGTTCGGCCGCGCTTCGACCACGTGCTGCTCGACACCGGAGCGGGCATCTCCGACGTCGTGCTCTACACCGTGTCGCTGGCCGACGAGATCGTGATCGTAGCCACGCCCGAACCGACGTCGCTCACCGACGCCTACGCCACGATCAAAGTGCTGGCGGCCAACCAGGCGCGGCGGTCGATCCGGCTGCTGGTCAACCAATCGCAACGCGCCGGCGAGGCGCGGGCGATCCGCAACCAGCTGCAGCTGGTGGTCGATCGTTATGTCAACACGACGCTGGATGAGCCCTTGACGATCGAGCTGCTCGGCGACGTGCCTCTGGACACATCGGTGCGCGAGGCGGTGCTGCGACGCGAGCTGCTGCTCGACGCCTGGCCCGGCAGCGCCGCGGCCCAGGCGCTCGTGGCCGCTGGAGCCAGGCTGCTGGGTGCGTAGACGATGGGCGGCGTCGACGCGAAGCCCTTCGAACAGCTCGGTGGTGAAACGGGGGTGCGTGCCCTGGTCGACCGTTTCTACGACCTGATGGATCTGGAGCCCCGCTTCGCCGGCATCCGCGCACTGCACCCGACGCAGCTCGACGGGTCGCGCGACAAGCTGTTCTGGTTCCTCTGCGGCTGGCTGGGTGGACCCGATCACTACATCGACCGCTTCGGCCACCCGATGTTGCGCGCGCGGCACCTGCCGTTTTCGATCGGCAACGCCGAGCGCGATCAGTGGATGGATTGCATGACACAGGCGATGGCCGAGTGCGGTGTGCCCGAGGCCCTGGCCGAGCATCTTCGGCAGGCGTTCCAGGGCACGGCCGACTGGATGCGCAACCGGGCTGGCTGATATCGGTCCCTGCGGTGCCGGCCGCCCAAGGGGAACGGCCGCCTACTCGCGCGCCTTGCGCGGCGCCAGCAGCACGAGCAGGGCGCCGGCACCGCCCTGAGGCCCCGGAGCCTGCGCGAACGCGATGACCTCCGCGCGTTGTGCGAGCCAGCGCTGCACCTTGGCTTTCAACACCGGCAGTCTGCCCGGAGAACCGTGGCCCTTGCCGTGCACGACACGCACGCAACGCACGCCGCGGCGATGCGCCTCGCGCAGGAAGGCCGCCAGCTGCCCGCGCGCCTCGTCGCGCGTCATGCCGTGCAGGTCGAGCTTGGCTTGCAAGGCCCATTCGCCGCGCCGCAGCCGCGTCAACACATCGGGGCCGATGCCGGGGCGCCGGAAGCTCAGGCCGTCGTCGGTGAGCAACAGCGACTCGACGTCCACCTCGTCCGACAGCGCCTCCTGCATCGCCCGCTGCTCGTCGAGTTCGCGCTGGCGCGGGTGGGGGGCGGGGCGCTCGCGGTGAATCACTGCTTTGCCGGCCGCGCGCAGCCGGCGCACCGGGCCGACACTGGTCGAGAATTCGTCGCGCACGCTCGCCAGACGCAAGACCTCGTCGGCCCGTAACGCCTCGACTTCAGCGGCCTCGACCTGCGCCCGCCGCAGGCGCTCGCGCAGGGCGCCCAATTGATCCAGCGCCTTGGCTTTCACAGCAGGCCCCGCTCGGCGAACGACACGACCTGGCCACGGCCCACCACCAGATGATCGAGCACCCGCACGTCGACCAGTTGCAGCGCCGACTTCAGCGACTGGGTCAGGAACTCGTCGGCGCGCGACGGCTCGGCGGCGCCGGAAGGGTGGTTGTGCGCGAGGATTACCGCGGCGCTGTTGAGTTCCAGCGCGCGGCGCACCACCTCGCGCGGATAGACGCTCGTCTGCGTCAGCGTGCCGCGAAACATCTCCTCGTGACGCAGCAGCCGGTGCTGGCTGTCCAGGAACAGCACGGCAAAGACCTCGTGCGACAGCGCGCCCAGCGCCAGTGCGACGAACTCTTTCACGGCTGCCGGTGCATCGAACACCGGTGCCTCGGCCAGGCGCTGCGCGAGCGCGCGGCGCGCCATCTCCATCACGGCCGACAGTTCGGCTCGTTTGGCGGGCCCGAGGCCCTTGACGCCTCGAAGCTCGGTCGCATCGGCGCGCAGCAGCCCGGCCAGGCCGCCGAACTGCTCCAATACGGCCTGCGCGAGCGCCAGCACACCCTGGCCGGGAAGTCCGGTGCGCAGCAGCAGCGCGAGCAGTTCGACATCGGCCAATGCCTGTGCGCCTTGCGCCAGCAGCTTCTCGCGCGGCCGGGCCGCGGCGGGCAGGTTCTTGATCGACATGTCAGTTGCGCGCCGCGGCTGGGCTTTGAAGGGACCGGTCACCGTAGAATCGAACGCAGTCTATTCGCTGCGGCGACACCGGCGTGAAACCCATTGAACCCGGGTCGTTCCTGACCCTGCACTACCGACTTTCCGGCCCCGACGGCACCGATGTGATCAACACCTTCGGCGCCAGGCCGGCCACGCTTTCCGTGGGCGAGGGCCAGCTGGCTTCAGCGATGGAGTCGCGGCTCATCGGCCTGTGCGCCGGCGCGCGCGACACCTTCCGGTTCGACGCCGACGAGGCGTTCGGTCCGCGCAACCCGGAACTGCTGCAGCGCGTGAAGCGCTCCCTGGTCGATCGCTTCGGCGCCGCCGATGCGAAGTACGAAGTCGGCGACGTGGTGCAGTTTCCCCGGCCCGACGGCGAGCCCGGCTACGCCGGCATGGTGCGTGAGGTGGGGGACGACTGGTTGCTGTTCGATTTCAACCATCCGCTGGCCGGCCAGAGCGTCACCTTCGAGGTGCAGGTGATCGAGGTCCTTTGATGAACGCGCAGCTCGAAGACGTGATCCTGGCCGAACCGCGCGGCTTTTGTGCCGGGGTCGATCGCGCGATCGAGATCGTCGAACGCGCGCTCAAGCGCTTCGGCGCGCCGATCTACGTGCGACACGAGATCGTGCACAACACCTACGTCGTCAACGACCTGAAGGCCAAGGGCGCCATCTTCATCGAGGACCTCGACGCCGTGCCCGCCGGCGCGACTCTGGTGTTCAGCGCGCACGGCGTGAGCAAGGCCGTGCGCGACGAGGCGGCGCGGCGCGGATTCCAGGTGTTCGATGCGACCTGCCCGCTGGTGAACAAGGTGCATGTCGAGGTGGCCAAGCTCGCGCGCGAGGGCTACGAGTTCGTGATGATCGGCCACAAGGGCCACCCCGAGGTCGAGGGCACGATGGGGCAATTGAGCGAAGGCATCTACCTGGTCGAGGAGGTGGCCGATGTCGCAGCCGTCGAGCCACGCGGCGACAAGCTGGCCGTGGTGACGCAGACCACGCTGTCGGTCGACGACGCGGCCGCGATCCTGGCCGCCGTGAAGCGGCGCTTTCCCCACGTGCGCGAACCCAAGAAGCAGGACATCTGCTATGCCACACAGAACCGCCAGGACGCCGTGAAGCTGCTCGCGCCGCAGGTCGACGTGGTGATCGTCGTCGGCAGTCCGACCAGCAGCAACAGCAACCGTCTGCGCGAACTGGCCGAGCGCCTGGGCACGCCCGCGCACATGATCGAAGACGCCGACGGGCTGCAGCCCGAGTGGTTCGCGCAACGCCAGCGCGTGGGCCTCACCGCCGGCGCGTCGGCGCCCGAACTGCTGGTGCAGGCCGTCGTCGCGCGCCTGCGTGCGCTGGGCGCCACCACCGTGCGCACGCTGCCCGGCGTGCAGGAGACCGTGGAATTCCCGCTGCCGATGGGCCTGGGCGACAAATCCATGAACACGGTGGTGTCGTCGCGATCGTGACCGCGCGCGCATCCGGCCCGCGACGGGTGCCTGGCTGACGCCGCGCACAACCCCCCGCCCATACCGAACAGACCCTCGAAAGAAGCTCATGCTCGATATCAACCAACTGCGCCGCGACCTGCCCGGCGTGATCGCCCGGCTCGAGCGGCGCAAGGCGCCGCAGCCGTTCATCGACGTGGCGCGCTTCACCGCGCTCGAGGCCGAACGCAAGCTCTTGCAGGTGCGCACCGAGGAGTTGCAGGCGCGCCGCAACGCGCTGTCCAAGCAGATCGGCCAGATCAAGGGCAAGGGCGGCGATGCCGCGGCCGAGATGGCTGAGGTGAACGGTATCGGCGCCGACCAGAAGGCCGGCGCCGAGCGGCTGGAGGCGATCCAGGCCGAGCTGTTGTCGCTGTTGATGGAGGTGCCCAACCTGCCGCAGGACGACGTACCCGTAGGCGCCGACGAGCGCGCCAACGTGGAGGTGCGCCGCTGGGGCACGCCACGCGCGTTCGACTTCACGCCCAGGGACCATGTCGACCTGGGCGCCCCGCTCGGACTCGACTTCGAAACCGGCGCGCGGCTGGCGGGCACGCGTTTCAGCTTCCTGCGCGGCCCGGTGGCTCGGCTGCACCGCGCGCTGGCGCAGTTCATGCTCGACGTGCAGACCCGCGAGCACGGCTACACCGAGTGCGTTACGCCCTACATCGTGAACCGCGAGATCCTCGAGGGCACGGGCCAGTTGCCGAAGTTCAAGGACGACATGTTCTGGGTCTACCGCGGCGGCGAGGACCAGGCCACCGCGACTGAGCAGTATCTGATCTCGACGTCCGAGATCCCGCTCACCAACACCGTGCGCGAGCAGATCCTGAAGGCCGAGGACCTGCCGATCAAACTCACCGCGCACAGCCCGTGCTTCCGCTCCGAGGCGGGCTCGGCCGGCCGCGACACGCGCGGCATGATCCGCCAGCACCAGTTCGACAAGGTCGAGATGGTGCAGGTCGTGCAGCCCGACCAGAGCAACCAGGCGCTCGAGCAGATGGTCGGCCATGCCGAGAACGTGTTGCGCATGCTCGAGTTGCCGTACCGCGTGGTGCTGCTGTCCACCGGCGACATGGGCTTCGGCGCCGCCAAGACCTACGACCTGGAGGTGTGGCTGCCGGCGCAGAACACCTACCGCGAGATCAGCTCGTGCTCCAACTGCGAGGCGTTCCAGGCGCGGCGCATGCAGGCGCGCTTTCGCAACGCGCAGGGCAAGACCGAATTCGTGCACACGCTCAACGGCTCGGGCCTCGCGGTGGGGCGCAGCCTGGTGGCCGTGCTGGAGAACCATCAACAGGCCGACGGCAGCATCCGCCTGCCGGCCGCGCTGCGGCCGTACCTCGGCGGCAGCGAATTGCTCAAACCCTGATCGGCTAAGATCGCGCGCCTCGCCGGTCGACTCGCGAGGCCTGCACCGCAGGAGAGATGGCAGAGTGGTCGAATGCGCCGGACTCGAAATCCGGTTCACGGGTTCTCCCGTGACGTGGGTTCGAATCCCACTCTCTCCGCCACCTGAACCTGGGAATTCGTGCCTGTCCACCGGGCGCTACCATTGGCGCCTTCACCGACCGACGCTCCTTGACGTTGTCTCCGCTTCGCCGTACCGCGCTCACCGCCGCCCTGCTGGCGGTGGTGGTGGGTTGCGCCACGCGCTCGGC
>Ga0209253_10001986_pt1 | contig 17997 bp, 18 predicted proteins | sample FrelakmetBRP12BR_FD_187145 | JGI IMG/M metagenome (GOLD analysis project Ga0209253, IMG submission 187145) | Freshwater lake sediment microbial communities from the University of Notre Dame, USA, for methane emissions studies - BRP12 BR (SPAdes)... | ecosystem: Environmental > Aquatic >... | reverse complement strand
CGCCGAGCGGCGCCCCGCGGTGATTGAGGAATCGCAAGTGGTACCTATTACCTGGGTGTGCGGAAATGCTAAAGCGCCGGATCAAATGACGATAAAAGGTGAAAATAAAACCAATATTCCGGATGAGTATTTACCGATTCTGTGCAGATAGGCTAGTGCTTTGATTTGCCGATATTAATTGTAATTTCATTGGCAAATAATGCAGCCGCATCAACTGCGTCAAATAGGTATTGCTTGTTACAAAAATCGCAGTTTACTTCAATGTTTTCACGCTCGGCCAGGATGCTATTGATTTCATCCACACCCAGCATGCGCAACATGGCGCTTACTTTTGTCTTGCTGCAGCTGCAGTAAAATCTTGTAGGTTTTGCATCAAATAAACGCACCTCTTCTTCAAAAAACAATCTTGTAAGCAATTGCTCTGGCGATAAATTCTGTAATTCATCATTGGTTAGCGTATCGGCGAGATGATTGACGCGATTCCAGGCGTCCTGATCTTGATTGAAATGGTCCTGTTCAAACTGCTCTGGGAGTTTTTGCAGCAGCATGCCGGCGGCATTTTCTCCATCGCAATGCAGCCACAGCGAAGTATCTATCTGCTGCGAGCGCTGCATGTAATTTTCTAGCATCTCTGCAATTGTCTCGCCTTCAATAGGCACGATACCTTGGTAGGCCTCGCCTTGTTTCGGGTCCAGCGTAATCACGAACTGACCGTTATGAATGAGTTCCAAAAAAGACTGGTCGGCAATTTCGCCTGACCATTTGGCCGTTGCGCGCATTTCCAGCGACGAACTGCATTCCACCACTAATAACTTAAGCGCACCTTTGCTTTGCAGCTGCAGCACCATTGCGCCATCCATTTTAAGGGTGGCAGAGAGCAGGGCGCTGGCTGCCATTAACTCCCCAAGCGCCTGTTTCAACACTAAAGGCAGTATTTGATGCTGCAGAACCTGCTGATAAGTATGATTCAGGTGAACAATGTTGCCGCGAATAGGCGTGTTTTCAAATAAAAAGTGCTGGAGGGAATCTGTCATATTGTTCATCGTGCCATTTTAACATCGCAGGCTGATTTTACTTAGCAACCATTATTTGTCGCTGTTTTGGAACCTTGGCTAAATTCCAGTTGGTGATCGCCCAATGCCATAATTCATTTAATGTGGCGTTTTTTATTTCTGTTGGCGGCTGTTGTCCTAAAAAGCTGAGAGCATCAAATAATGCATGCCTTGGAATGCCTGTGGATATTGGCGTTGCGAGGGTCTGTTTGCTGAGTTTTTCACCGGCTGCATTGCTGGCGACGGGTACATGTGCGTAGTGCGGAGTTACAAAGCCCAGGAGTTGTTGCAAATATATCTGGCGCGGTGTGGAATCGAGCAAATCCGCCCCGCGTACAATCTGGGTGATGCTTTGCAAGGCATCATCTACGACCAAGGCAAGCTGGTAGGCGAATAATCCATCGGCACGTTTTAAAACAAAGTCACCGATATCGTGTGCCAGATTTTGTGAAACTTCACCTTGAATTTCATCAAAAAAAGCAATATTTTTATCTATGGTGAGCGCCCTGTAAGCCTCACTGGTATTAGGTTTTAGGCCATGCTTTAAACAGGTTTTAGGATAAATCGCACCTTCAATGCCGCTGGCTGTGGCAGAATCCGCAATCTCTTTACGGCTGCAAGTACATGGGTAAACAAGCCCTATGTCTTTGAGGCTATTCAGCGCATTTTCGTAATATTCAGCACGCTGGCTTTGATAAACAACTTCGTCATCCCATACAAATCCATATGCTTCTAAGGTACGGAGTATATCGGCGGCGGCCCCTTTTACTTCGCGCGGTTTATCCAAATCCTCCATGCGTACCAGCCATTGACCATCGTTGACTTTGGCGTCGCAGTAGCTGGCGACTGCTGCTACGAGTGAACCAAAATGCAGTGGACCAGTGGGCGATGGCGCAAAACGGCCAATATATTGCATGGCTAGTTAATGGATTGTACGTAAGGAGGAATATGCCAGGTTTGCAGTTGTTTGCCGAGCAACTGCAGATTGCATTGCATGCGCTCTGCGCCACTGGCGCTGACTTCAAATTCATAAAAGCGCAATAGCTGTGCATGCCCGCGATTATCGCGACCTAGGCGTAGCATGTTGCAAGCAACCGTTTCGTCGAGCAGTTGCAGATTGCAGCGGCTTGCCAGCTCGCGACCAAAATGGATGGCGATTTCCCGCTTGGAAATGCTATCTAGCCAAAACCAGGCAGCGAGGATGAGGAGTGCTAGCAAGATGACTTCAAACATGATGATTTACTTTTTTATTTGTGATGTGCACAATATAGCGGTATTGATACTATATGAGAGATTTATTATATTTTTCAATAGATTGTGCAGTAGAATTAAAAATATTATTTAAGTGATTATTACATGACGATTGAACCACGTGAACAACAAGCATTAGAAGTGTATATCAAGCTGCTTACTGCTAAGGGGTTTGGGCCGGATACTTTTGTGCCGCGGATTAATTTCCTGAATAAATTAATGCCATTACTGGCCAATAAGGATCTCAATGGCCATGTATATCGTGATGTCGTCGAAGCATTGATGGATTCTGTAGAAGAGAACGATTGGCCGGAGAGTCTGGTGATTGCACGCGAATATTATCCATTTTGGATCAATGACTTAAAGGCAGTTGCGTTGATGAGCTCAAATGCCACAAAGGACACTTTGCCTATTGACTGGCAGCCGGCACATATAAACCTGAGCGATCTGTGGCGTAGTGTAGATGGGGAAAAATTTGGCACTACTGATAGCTGGGCATTGAAAGGTTACACAAAAGCGTTGCGCGATGAAAATGCAGAGCAATCGCTGATAGATACACGCCTGAAGCTTGCCAAAATCTTGCTGGTGCGCTTAAGAGACGCGCCGGATAAAGACAATAAAGTCTATAGAACTGCAGTTGATGCGACGCTTCCACTTTTTGAGGTGAAGAAAAATCGCCGTTTGTTTTTGGTTGTAGTGCGCGAGTTCTTTCATTTTTGGGCAGGAAATCCGGAAGCGGAGAAATTTGTATTGAATAATCATACCGTGAGCATGCTGTAAAAAAGCCTAATTTGCCTCATTAAGGTGCAATGCATTTTTAACTGCACATAAATAGTGCGTTTCTTTGTCTGGCCTTTATAAAAATCCTTTAAAATCAATGACCATGCTAATGGCTTAAATTTTGCTTATTCTGAAAACTGGTTTTTAAGCTAACCATAATAATTAAGTCAAATTTAGTCATGATTTTTTGGGGGAGTGATTTCAATGGAAGCATTAGTTTCTGCTAATGACGTGTTATTTGTACTGCTTGGCGCCATTATGGTACTGGCCATGCATTCAGGATTCGCGTTTTTAGAACTCGGCACTGTTCGCAGTAAAAACCAGGTCAACGCTTTAGTAAAAATCATGGTCGATTTCTCAATCTCGACCATAGCGTATTTTTTTATCGGTTACAGCATTGCCTATGGCGTTAATTTTTTTAGCGGTGCAGAAGTACTTGCAGCTAAAAATGGATATGACTTGGTTAAGTTTTTCTTTTTGCTCACATTTGCTGCAGCTATTCCGGCCATTGTTTCTGGCGGTATCGCAGAGCGCGCTAAATTCAATCCCCAGATGGCTGCGACATTTTTACTGGTTGGTTTCGTCTATCCGTTTTTTGAAGGCATCGCTTGGAATAGTCACTACGGCTTTCAAGACTGGCTTAATACCGCTTTTGGCGCTAAGTTTCACGATTTTGCAGGCTCAGTCGTCGTGCACGCCATGGGCGGCTGGATCGCGCTGGCAGCAGTAATTTTGCTAGGTGCACGTAATGGCCGTTACAGCAAAGATGGCCGCTTGCACGCTTATCCTCCTTCTAATATCCCGTTTCTGGCCTTAGGTGCATGGATACTTACTGTTGGCTGGTTTGGTTTTAATGTGATGTCTGCACAAGCGATTCAAGGTATTTCCGGTTTGGTGGCTGTTAACTCGCTGATGGCCTTGGTAGGCGGCACTTTGGCGGCATTAGTATTGGGTAAGAATGACCCGGGTTTTGTGCATAATGGCCCGTTGGCCGGCTTGGTGGCAGTATGTGCCGGATCAGATGTGATGCATCCGCTTGGTGCACTGATGACCGGCGCCGTTGCAGGCAGTATATTTGTGTGGGCGTTTACCATGACTCAAAACCGCTTGAAAATTGATGATGTACTTGGTGTGTGGCCATTACATGGATTGTGCGGTGCATGGGGCGGCATTGCGGCTGGCATTTTTGGCGCAAAAAGCATGGGCGGCATTGGTGGTGTCTCCTTTATGTCACAATTGATTGGTACAGGATTGGGCGTAGCTATTGCTTTGGCGGGAGGGGTAGTTGTGTATGGAGTGCTTAAAAAGACAGTAGGCATTCGCATGGATGCTGAAGATGAGTTTGAAGGTGCTGATTTGTCTTTTCATAAAATCCCCGCGCGCTCCGAAGAGTAAGTTTCAATTTTTAGCTTTGAATTTAACGCCATGCTAAACTTATGCATGGCGTTTTTTCATGTAATTATCCCTACAGCAGGCACCGGCAACCGTATGGCTAATGCCTTACCCAAGCAGTATCTGCCATTGGCCGGCAAGCCGATTATTTCGCACACAATACAAGTGTTTTTTAATAATCCTCGCATTGCCAGCATTCACGTGGCCTTGAGCCCGGATGACGCTTTCTGGCGCACTTTGACACTTGATCCCTCAAGTAAACTTAAATTGCAATACACCGGTGGCGAAAGCCGAAGCGAAACAGTGCTGAATACCTTGCAGGCGATTGCTCCGCTGGTGAACGAAGACGATTGGGTTCTGGTGCACGATGCCGCCCGGCCCGGCTTAACTAATCAGCTGCTTGATGAATTACTCAATACGCTAGAAAACGATGAAGTTGGCGGCTTGCTCGCAATGCCATTAGCCGACACACTCAAGCAGGCTAATCAGGACAACCGTGTGAATAAAACCATTCCAAGAGCCGACTTATGGCAAGCGCAGACGCCGCAAATGTTTCGTTTTTCAACCTTAAAATCCGCTTTAGAAAGTTTTACCGGTACACCAACTGACGAAGCTGAGGCCATTGAGGCGCTTGGCCTTCAGCCAAAACTGGTGCAGGGCGAGCTGCGTAATTTAAAAGTCACTTATCCGCAAGATCTGGCGCTGCTTGAGTTGCTGTTTGCCGCGCAAACAAATGAGGTGAAAACATGATACGTATTGGGCATGGCTTTGATGTGCACGCGCTGGTTAAAGGCCGAAAATGCATCATTGGCGGCGTAGAAATCGCCCATGACAAAGGCCTGGATGGCCATTCAGACGCCGATGTATTACTGCACGCCATTTGCGATGCGCTTCTTGGGGCGGCAGCGCTCGGTGATATTGGTAAGCATTTTCCGCCAAGTGACAAAAGCTATAAAGATGCCGATTCACGCTTGCTGTTAAGGCACGTAGTGGGTTTGCTCAACAATAAAGGCTTTACCGTGGGCAATATCGATACAACCGTAATCTGCGAAGCACCGAAACTCAGTCCCCATACAGCGCAAATGTGTGCCAATATCGCGGCCGATTGTAATGTGGATATTTCACAAATCAATGTCAAAGGCACCACTACCGAAAAGCTTGGCTTTACCGGCCGCGGTGAAGGTATCGCAGCCGAAGCTGTCTGTACTATTCTACAAAAATAATCATGTTTAAATGGTTTGAACAGCTTGCCAAGCCTTTTCCTGAAAGCTTGATTATTACACCGCCCAAAAGCTTTTGGGCGTTTGCCTGGGGTTGCACGCAGGGGTTGCGCCCATATTTATTGGGCATGACATTGCTAACCGCCGTAATCGGTGCGTTCGAGGCTTTGCTGTTTGCCATGATGGGTAAAGTGGTAGATTGGCTGGCTAGTATTCCACCAACCCAGCTGTGGGAACGCGAAGGTACGCATCTTATCTGGTTGGCCGCTATCTTAATCGCAAGCACCGTGTTTATTGGTTTGCAGACCATGCTTAAACATCAGACGCTGGCAGGTGTTTTCCCGATGCGTATGCGCTGGAATTTTCATCGGCTTATGCTTAATCAAAGCATGAGTTTTTATCAGGATGAATTTGCAGGGCGCGTTGCCGCAAAGGTCATGCAAACTGCACTAGCAGTGCGTGATGTGTGGTTTATTGTGGCGGATATTCTGGTGTTCGTGATGATTTATTTTGCCACGATGGTAACGGTAGTAGGCAGTTTTAACCTATTGATTATCTGGCCATTTTTAACATGGCTTGTATTGTATGCAGGCGCTTTATTTTATTTTGTGCCCAGGTTAAGCAAGGTTTCACAGCAGCAGGCCGATGCGCGCAGCCTTATGACAGGCCGCATTACCGATGCCTACACTAATATCAGTACGGTCAAACTCTTTTCACATGCTGGTCGAGAGGCAGGTTATGCACAAACCGCCATGCATGAGTTTTTGGGCACAGTGCATCAGCAAATGCGCCTCGTGAGTACGGTGGAAACGATCAATCATCTGCTGAATATGCTGCTGATTCTTGGTGCAGGCGGCCTGGCATTGTGGCTATGGAGTTATGGCCAGGTGGGCGTGGGTGGTGTGGCGGCGGTTACGGCCATGTCATTACGTTTAAACGGTATCTCACATTGGGTGATGTGGGAAATGACATCGCTCTATGAACAAGTAGGCACAGTGCAAGATGGCATCAACACGCTCACCACACACAATAAAATTATCGATATGCCAGATGCAAAACCGCTGCAAGTAAGCCAAGGTGAAATCAAGTTTGAAGCGGTTAATTTTAATTATGGCCGTGAAGTTAAAGAAGGGCATAAAGAGCTGTTAAAAACGCTTAATTTGCACATCAAACCGGGTGAAAAAGTCGGGCTGGTAGGGCGTTCCGGCGCAGGTAAATCCACTATAGTAAATCTGCTGCTGCGTTTTTACGAGGTGGAATCCGGAGCAATCTTGATTGATGGTCAAAACATCAATGCTGTGACGCAAAACAGCTTGCGCGCGAGCATAGGCATGGTCACACAGGATACATCCTTGCTGCACCGCAGCGTGCGTGACAATATTCTTTATGGCCGCCCGGACGCTACCGAGGCGGAAATGATTGCCGCAGCCAAGCGGGCTGAGGCGCACGAGTTTATTCTCGGATTGCGTGATGCAAAAGGCCGCAGTGGTTACGATGCCCACGTGGGTGAGCGCGGGGTGAAACTCTCGGGCGGACAGCGCCAGCGCATCGCCATTGCGCGCGTGATGCTGAAAGATGCACCGATTCTGTTATTGGACGAAGCCACTAGTGCGCTGGATAGCGAAGTTGAGGCGGTGATACAAAGCAGTTTGTATCAGCTGATGGAAGGCAAAACCGTGATTGCGATTGCGCATCGGCTTTCCACCATTGCCGCCATGGATAGGCTGATTGTGTTGGATGACGGCAAGATTGTAGAGCAGGGCACGCATAAACAGTTACTCGCTAAAAAAGGGCTGTACGCAAGCCTTTGGGCGCGCCAAAGCGGCGGTTTTATCGCCGAGGATTAAACCTAAGATTGACAGGAGAAAACGATGAATGCCGAGATTGAAGTTCGTCCGCCCGTGCCACCATTCACGAGTGAAACCGCCATCCAAAAAGTGCGCATGGCGGAAGATGGCTGGAACAGCCGCGATCCGCAGCGTGTTTCATTAGTGTATGCGCCAGATTCGCAATGGCGCAACCGCGCGGAGTTTCCTAAAGGTCGCGCGCAGATTGTGGAATTTTTAACGCGCAAATGGGCGAGAGAGCTGGATTACCGCCTGATTAAAGAGCTGTGGGCGTTTACCGATAACCGCATCGCCGTGCGCTTTGCCTATGAGTGGCATGATGATTCCGGGCAATGGTTTAGAAGCTACGGTAACGAGAATTGGCAGTTTGACGCCAATGGTTTAATGGAGCTGCGCTACGCCAGCATCAACGATTTACCGATTAAAGAAACAGAGCGCAAATTCTTTTGGCCACTCGGCCGCAGGCCGGATGACCATGCAAGCTTGAGTGAGTTGGGGCTTTAATGTTTGAGTTAACCGGCTGGGTGCTGCAGGCGGTCAGTCCGAGCGGAACGAAGTGGAGCGGTGTTGAACGAATTGTTAGGCGTTTTACACAACATGTTTGTGTATTTCCCCGTAGAGGTTGTACAGGTCCTTTGCCAGCCCTTCGACTTCGTTAGTAGACGCGCTCAATTTTTCTAGTGTAAGGGCCTTATCTTTGTTCTTTGCGTTTCCAAGGCTAAGTTCAGTGTGTATCCATTCCTCTGTCGGGTGTTGATAAATCGAGAGCATTAACGGACTGTGTGCAACGGTGTTTCTGATTTCGGCTAGCTTCTTTGCAGCAAGAAGTTTCTCTGAAAATGCTTTTCTAAGCGTCGGATCAAGCTTTTCATGTCCGTTCAGAATCTCCAAAAGTAGGTCAACTCGTGCGCCAAAACCAAGCTTTGATGTGCTTTCAAAAATCGAGTCTTTCGGAAGTTGGAGCAGGCCTAGGTAGGTAATGTTTTCGATATCGCCGAAGGACAGAATAAGTAAGCCGACTAAAGCCACCCACTTCTCTCGTTCTGCGTCATGTTGCTTAAGCGTTTCAGTTGTCATAGACGCCTAACAGTTATTATACGGACCCGTGGGTCCGTATAATAATATTGTGAATATTGAATTTGGCATGTTATTTTTCTAGGCCTTCAACAACACTATCACCGCGCCGCTGCCACCGTCTTCCGGCTTGGCTTGCGCGTAGGCGATGACTTCATCGCGTTGCATCAGCCAACTGCGAAGTTTGTGTTTAAGCACCGGTTCGCGGTTGCGTGAGCCTAGGCCTTTGCCATGCACAATGCGCACGCAGCGGATATTGCGTTTTTTGCAGGAGTTTAGAAAATCGGCCACGTACAGGCGCGCTTCGTCGGTAATCAGGCCATGCAAATCGATTTGCGCTTGCACCACCCAAAAGCCGCGGCGCAGTTTGCTTAAAATATTGGGGCTTTGCCCCTCGCGCAGGTAGAGCAGCTCCTCGCCGCTTTCCAGCTCGTGTGCGGGAATGTAGTCGTCGCTGAGTGAGTCGCGTAGCGCTTGTTTTTCATCGCGCAAAAAGTGCTTGGCGACAGGTTTGGGGCGCGCTTTGGGCGTGTGAATAGGTTCAACGTTGAGCGGGCGAGCGTCTTTCACCGCCTCGTGAAAGAGGTGTAAATCTACCGGTTCTTTCTCGTCCGCGCTCATGATGTGAGATATTAACCCCGCTTGCAAGAAGGAAAAAGCATCGGCCTGCAGGTCGGTCGTTTTTGAATATATAGCCTGGTTAATTTAAGTTATCTAAATAACGTTCTGCATCCAGCGCGGCCATACAGCCGGTACCCGCACTGGTGACGGCTTGGCGGTAGATGTGGTCCTGCACGTCGCCCGCAGCAAATACGCCGGGTACGGATGTCGCAGTGGCGTTGCCAGTGCGGCCCATTTGCGTGATGATATAGCCACCTTCCATCTCAAGCTGTCCGGCGAAAATGTCGGTATTCGGCTTGTGGCCAATCGCAATAAACACACCTTTAAGCGCGATATCTTTGGTCGCGCCGGTTTGCGTGTTTTTAACGCGCATGCCGGTCACGCCGCTGTTGTCGCCCAGGACTTCGTCCAGCGTGCTGTTGAGTTCCAGTGCAATTTTACCTTCGGCAACGCGCGCCATCAGTTTATCCACCATAATGGCTTCAGCCTTGAATTTATCGCGTCTGTGCACCAGCGTGACTTTGCTGGCGATATTGGCGAGATAAAGCGCTTCTTCCACCGCAGTATTGCCGCCGCCGACCACTGCAACCTCTTGATTACGGTAGAAAAAGCCGTCGCAGGTCGCGCAGGCAGAAACGCCTTTGCCGCTGAATTTTTCTTCAGAAGGCAAACCTAAATATTGTGCCGATGCGCCTGTCGCGATAATCAGCGCGTCGCAGGTGTATTCGCCGTTATCGCCCACCAGACGAATTGGTTTTTCTTTGAGGTGCGCCGTATGAATATGGTCAAAAATCATTTCGGTGTTAAAGCGCTCAGCGTGCTTTTGAAAGCGCTCCATCAGCTCTGGGCCTTGCACGCCATCGGCATCGGCAGGCCAGTTGTCCACCTCGGTGGTGGTCATCAATTGGCCGCCTTGTGCGATGCCGGTGATGAGTACGGGCTTCAGGTTGGCGCGTGCTGCGTAAACCGCTGCAGAATAGCCCGCTGGGCCAGAACCGAGAATGAGAAGATGGGCGTGACGTGTTGCCATGTGAACTACTTTCTAGTGTTTTCTGATTTGTAATTTAAGGTGAGGTTAATTGCTTATTTTTCAAGCAAGCTACGTAACATCCAAGCTGTCTTTTCGTGTATCTGTAAACGTTGAGTCAATAAATCTGCAGTTGCTTCATCGGCTGCTTTTTCCACCGCAGGAAACACGCTGCGCGCAGTGCGGCAAACCGCCTCATGGCCTGCTACCAGTTCGGCAATAATGTCATTGGCTTTAGGTACGCCTTTGGATTCGTTTATTGAAGTCAGTTTCGCAAATTGGCTATAAGTGCCGGGGGCATAAATATCGAGAGAACGAATGCGTTCTGCCACCAGATCCACCGCTAACGCCAGCTCATTATATTGTGTCTCAAACATCAAGTGCAAGGTGTTGAACATCGGGCCTGTCACGTTCCAATGAAAATAGTGTGTTTTGAGATACAGAGAATATGTGTCTGCCAACAATCTTGATAAACCTTCAGCAATTGCTTTTCTATCTTGTTCCTTAATGCCGATATCCATGTTTATTCCTCTTGGATTTAATTAACATAATTTTAGTTTTTAGACACACTTTACGCAATTCGATTTTGCTATAATCAACAATTAATTTTAATTGTACGCGACTATTTTTTAAGGTTTGTAACATATTGTTTTTTAATAAAAAATCATCCGCTTTAAACGGCCGTATAGAAGCGCCGCTAAGCCCAACCCAACTGCATGGCGCTAAACTGGTTCGCGAAGCCTGGTGGCTGGGTCAAGTATTAGTTGGCTTGTATCTTGCGACAATCTTAATAACATATGACAAGCAAGACCCTTCATGGTCGCATATGGCGAGTGAGAACGCTGTTATACACAATGCCGGTGGTGCGGTAGGGGCGTGGATTTCCGATATGCTGCTTTACCTGTTCGGATTTTCTGCATGGTGGTGGGTGGTGCTTGCCTTATACAGTGTGTGGCTGATGTATCACCGATTAGAGCTCACCATTTCTGAGCGTCCGTTCTTAGTATTCAATCTGGTTGGTTTCGGCTTGCTGCTAATATCTTCCAGCGCGCTGGAGGCCGGACATCTGATTGGCTTTCCAGCCGCACTGCCGCTCGAGCCGGGAGGTATGCTGGGTAATGCGGTAGACGGTGTTCTGCGTGACATGTTCGGCTTTGCCGGTTCTACCATGCTGTTATTGCTGTTATTCGCTATCGGCTTCAGCCTATTTACAGGCTGGTCGTGGATTATGATGACCGAGAAACTCGGTGCCGGTTTAATTGCCAGTTATCAATGGGCCTATAACAAATACTATGATTGGCAGGATAGAAAAGTTGGTAAGGAAGTCGAACTTAAACGTGAAGAGTTTGTAGAACTTGAGCGCAAACGTATCGAAGACCGTGCGCCGCTTGAGATTAAAGCGCCGCAGACCGAGATAGCAAAAAGCGAGCGCGTGTTAAAGGAAAAACAAACCACGTTATTTGCTTCAGATCCGGACTCCACCTTGCCGCCGTTGCATCTGCTGGACGAAGCGAACAATACGGTAGAGCTGCCATCGGATGAAACGCTTGATTTCACTTCGCGGCTGATTGAGCGAAAACTCATGGATTTCGGCATTGAGGTAAAAGTCATTTCAGCCCAGCCCGGCCCAGTGATTACGCGCTTTGAGTTTGAACCGGCAGCAGGCGTAAAAGGCAGCCAAATTACCAATCTGGCACGCGATCTGGCACGTGCGTTGTCGGTCGTCAGTGTCCGTGTGGTAGAAACGATTCCCGGTAAAAGCTGCATGGGTCTGGAAATTCCAAACCCAAAACGCCAAATCGTATTTTTATCAGAAATCATGAGCAGTCAGGTATACGCAGAGATGCACTCACCGATTGCGATTGCAATGGGCAAAGATATCGCCGGCAAACCAGTAGTGGCTGATTTAGCCAAAATGCCGCATGTGCTGGTGGCAGGTACGACTGGCTCAGGCAAATCGGTGGCGATTAATGCGCTGATTTTAAGCTTTCTGTATAAATCGGAAGCCAGCAAGGTCCGCATGATTTTGATTGATCCGAAAATGCTTGAGCTTTCGGTTTACGAAGGTATTCCGCATTTGTTGGCACCGGTAGTGACGGATATGCGCCAAGCGGCTAATGCGCTGAATTGGTGCGTGGCCGAGATGGAGCGCCGCTATAAGCTTATGTCTAGCTTAGGTGTGCGGAACTTGGCTGGGTACAATCAAAAGATCAAAGATGCTGAAAAAGCAGGCGAGAAAATCCCGCATCCATTCAGCCTGACACCGGATGCGCCGGAGCCATTGGAAGAAATGCCGCTGATTGTCGTAGTGATTGATGAACTTGCTGATTTGATGATGGTAGTTGGCAAAAAAGTGGAAGAGCTGATTGCACGTTTGGCACAAAAAGCGCGTGCTTCCGGCATCCATCTGGTATTGGCGACACAGCGCCCTTCGGTTGATGTGATTACCGGCTTGATTAAGGCAAATATCCCAACCCGCGTGGCCTTTCAGGTGTCCAGCAAGATCGATTCGCGCACTATATTAGACCAAATGGGCGCTGAAGCGTTATTAGGCCAGGGCGACATGCTCTATATGCCGCCAGGCAGTGGTTACCCGCAACGGATTCATGGCGCATTCGTGAGCGATCATGAGGTGCACGAGGTGGTGAATTACTTAAAAGCGATGGGTGAACCGAACTATATTGAAGGCATCTTGACCAATGAAACAGAAGGCAGCAGTGAGCTTGGCGAGTTTCGCGATGACGGCGCGGAAAAAGATCCGCTTTACGATGAGGCTGTGGCGATTGTGCTTAAAACGCGGCGCGCGAGCATTTCATCGGTACAGCGCCAACTTCGAATAGGCTACAACCGTGCGGCGCGCTTGATAGAAGATATGGAGCGTGCAGGTTTGGTTTCTGCGATGCAGAGTAATGGGAATCGAGAAGTATTAGCTAAAGGCAGTATGAGTGACGAGTAGAATTTTATTTATTATTTTAAGTATATTTACCAATCTTGCGGCGGCGGATGGTGTTTCCAGCTTGTTGGACTTTTTTAATAACACAAACACCATGCGCGCGCAGTTTCAGCAAGTAGTGAATGACAAACAAGGCCGCAAGGAGCAGGAAGTAGAAGGTACGATGCAGTTGCAACGTCCTAACAAATTTCGCTGGGACTATAAAAAACCATACGAGCAGCAGATTGTGAGCGATGGCAAACAAGTGTTTTTATTTGATACCGAACTGCAGCAAGTGACGATTCGGGAATTGAGCAAAACGCTGGGTTCAAGTCCAGCCGCTATGTTGGCGGGCGGTAAGGGCGTGGAAGAAAGCTTCACTCTAAAAAACGCTGTCCGTAAAGATGGGCTGACCTGGGTGCTGGCCTTGCCTAAGGATAAAGAAAGCGGTTTTGAACGTGTGCTGCTTGGATTTAAGGCAGACAAACTGCGTAAAATGGAACTTTACGACAGTTTTAACCACATTACTCACATTACGTTTAATGAAGTAGAACGTAACCCAGTTTTACAAGACTCGACATTCTTGTTTACGCCGCCCAAAGGTGTTGATGTGGTGGGTGAATAGAATTGATCTGAGAAATTAAGTGAACAGCTTATTTCAACCTGTAATGCCACAAGCGCCACTTGCAGAACAGCTCCGACCTAAAACCTTAGATGAAGTAGTTGGACAATCGCACCTGTTGGGTGAGAATAAGCCATTGCGCCTGGCGTTTGAATCAGGCAAATTGCCCTCTATGATTTTGTGGGGGCCGCCAGGTGTGGGCAAAACTACATTGGCGAGATTAATAGCTAATACTGCCGATGCCGATTTTATCCCTATTTCTGCCGTGCTATCTGGCATCAAGGATATTCGCGATGCAGTAGAGCGTGCAGAGCTTGCCTTGCAGCAGCATGGCCGAAAAACTATCCTATTTGTGGATGAAGTGCACCGTTTCAATAAAGGCCAGCAAGACGCTTTTCTACCTTTCGTGGAAAGCGGGTTGATTACCTTTATTGGGGCAACGACCGAAAACCCTTCATTTGAAGTCAACAGCGCGCTTTTAAGCCGTGCGCAAGTGTTTGTGCTGAATAGTCTGTCGGAGGCGGAGCTGGCCGTTTTGCTAGAGCGGGCGAGGCTGTTGGTTGCTGAGAAACTCACAATAGCGGATGAGATACGTGAGCAGATATTAGCCTATGCTGACGGCGATGCTAGGCGCTTGCTGAATTTTGCAGAGGGCTTATTCAATGCAGCTTCCGGGGCTGGCATAACGCAAATTGACGAAGCCTTTTTACAAACCACGATGGCGGAAAAACTTCGCCGATTTGATAAAGGCGGCGAAGCGTTTTACGACCAGATTTCTGCTTTGCATAAATCGGTACGCGGCAGCAATCCGGATGCAGCGCTTTATTGGTTTTTACGCATGATAGACGGCGGTGCAGATCCTTTGTATTTAGGGCGCCGCATCATACGTATGGCGATAGAAGATATCGGTCTGGCTGACCCGCGTGCGCAGACGATGGCATTGGAAGCCTGCAACATTTACGAGCGATTAGGCTCACCGGAAGGTGAATTGGCGCTTTCAAACGCTGTGATATACATTGCTGTCGCACCCAAGAGCAATGCGGCTTATAACGCCTATAATCAGGCCAAAGCCTTTGTGGGCAATGATAAATCGCGGTCTGTGCCGCTACACTTACGCAATGCACCTACCAAACTGATGAAGGCCTTGGATTACGGAAAAGAATACCGCTATGCCCACAGCGAGCCTGAAGCTTACGCAGCAGGCGAGCAGTATTTTCCAGACGAGATGACTGCGCAGCAATTTTATACACCCACACCGCGCGGTTTGGAAGGTAAAATAGCGGAAAAGCTGGCTCACCTTAAAGAGCTTGACCTTAAAGAATTAAACAAAAAAGTAAAGAAATAGGAATCGCATGTTAGATATTCAATCATTAAGAAATGATTTAGACGGCGTTGTGAGCCAATTAATAAAACGCGGATTTGAGTTTGATTCAACGGCATTCTCTGCCTTAGAGCAAGAGCGGAAAATAGTTCAAACGCGTACACAAGAGCTACAAGCCAAGCGCAATAATGCCTCCAAATTAATTGGTATAGCGAAAGCCAAAGGCGAGGATACAAGCGCCATCATGGCTGAAGTCGTAGGCTTGGGTGAGCAACTTAAGGCAGATGAGGAGCGCTTTGCTATTCTTCAATGGGAATTGCAGAAACTGTTGCTGGATGTACCTAACCTGCCACATGAAAGTGTCCCAGTAGGTGAATCTGAAGCTGATAACATTGAAGTGCGCAAAGTAGGCGTTCCACGCATATTTGATTTTGAAATCAAAGACCATACCGATGTTGGCGCGCCACTAGGCTTGGATTTTGATACAGGTGCGAAACTTTCTGGCGCACGCTTTACCCTGATGCGCGGGCAGGTAGCCAGGTTACACCGAGCATTAGCGCAATTCATGCTGGATACGCAAACCGAGCAGCATGGCTATACCGAGTGTTATACGCCATACATTGTGAATGCCGAATCGCTACGCGGTACTGGGCAGTTGCCAAAATTTGAGGCAGATTTATTTGCAGCGAAAAAAGGCGGTCAAGAAGGTGAAAGCGAACCTTTATATCTGATTCCGACTTCTGAAGTGACGCTTACCAACACCGTACGTGATGAAATTGTAGCGTTGGAGGCCTTGCCGATTAAGCTGACTGCGCATACGCCTTGTTTCCGTTCCGAAGCCGGTTCTTATGGCAAAGATACTAAAGGCATGATACGTCAGCATCAATTCGACAAGGTAGAGATGGTGCAAATTGTGCATCCGAGTAAGAGCTATGAGGCATTAGAGGAAATGGTCGGACATGCCGAGAATATCTTGAAAGCGCTGGAATTGCCTTACCGTGTCATGAGCTTATGCACGGGCGATATGGGCTTTGGCGCGGCTAAAACTTACGATCTGGAGGTCTGGTTGCCGGCCCAGAATACCTATCGTGAAATCTCTTCAGTTTCTAACTGCGAGGCCTTTCAGGCGCGTCGTTTACAAGCGCGTTTCAGGAATGAAAATGGCAAGCCTGAACTCGTACATACGCTGAATGGTTCCGGTTTGGCGGTAGGCCGAACACTTGTGGCAGTGTTAGAGAACTATCAGAACGCTGATGGCAGTGTAACGGTGCCGCATATGCTGCGCCCATACATGGGTGGGCTGCAAAAACTGATTGTTAGTTAGCTGCTAGAATTTGATGGACGCGTGCAATCTTGTAATCATCTTGATTAGGATTATGGCTGGGTTGATAGCGTTCTAATATGTTTTGATAGCTACGTATTGATTCTACAAAAATCACTGGCTGACCACAGCTGCAGTAGCCATATTTAGCATTTAAGTAGTAGTCTGGATTGGTGAGCATCATCAAAGTTTTCTTCACATCTGCCCAGCTATCAGGATTTAGCTTTAGACGTTGTGCCAGTACCCGTGCATCTTCTACATGTGCGTAACCAATGTTATAAGCTGCAAGCGCCATATACGTGCGATCTGGCTGCGGAACGCGCTCGGGAATAGTATCTATAAGTAGATTGATGTATTTTGCGCCTGCCGGGATGCTTTGTTTAGGATCCAGCCTGTCGGTAACACCCATACGGTCGGCCGTCGATTCTGTCAGCATCATCAGGCCACGCACATTGGTAGGAGAGGTGCTGAAAGTATCCCAATGAGACTCCTGATAACTAATGGCTGCAAGTAGGCGCCAATCGATCCCGGTAATTTCCTGCGCTTGTTTAAACAAATGAATATATTTGGGTAGCAGCCTATTGCTATTGACAAGAAAAGTCTTAATATCCAGCTGGTTAAGTCGTTTTGCATTGCCATGGTAACGGTCAATCAAATTGCGCAGAGTGCCATCTTTTTTAATTTTAGTAAAAAACGCGTTGGTTTTTTCTAGCAACATTGGGTCAGAATCTTTAGAGAGCGCCCACGCGATTTTCTCCGGTTCGCCAATCGCAAAAGCCACGCCTATATTAGGGTAGAAATTTTGCAAAATAGAAACCAGGTGGCTATCGGCAATCGTATATTCAATATCGCCATTGGCCACTTCCACCATCAATTTCTCAGAGTTCGCGTCATCGCGTTCCTCCCACATCAGGCCGGGTTCAGTTTTATGTAGCTTCACGAGGCGCTCAACAAAGCTGGTGCCGCTTGGTACGGCAATGGCTAGACCTACCAAATCTTTCAGGTTTTTGGGAGGTTTTTTATTGGTTTCCTTGTTGTAAATTATTTGCTGCTGAACGTCCTGATAAGGAATTGTAAAATGAAATTTCTTCTTACGTGCTTCCGTCACGGTGATGTCAGCCGCTGCAATATCTGCCTTACCGCTTATAAGATCAGGCAACACCTGATCGATATGCTTTTCCACAATAAATTTTAATTGTGTACCGTCGTCCAGCTCTTGAATAAAAAGCTTGGCCAAATCGTACTCAAGCCCGGCAAATTCGTTATTGCTATTAACGAAATAAGTATTAGGGCTATTCATGGTGACAAAAGTAATAACTTTGTCTTTTTGAGCTGCTACCTCTGGGCCTGTTTGGGGTGTGGGAGGGCTGCTGGGTTTGTCGCAGCCAGCAATGAGCAGCAATAAAAAAATTATAATGTTGCGTAATATAAACAAAAATTAGTCTCGAGGGGTTTGATTTATTTCCAGCGCTCTTCAACTTTACCATCACCAGCAATCAATATTGCGTTGGCCAATCCACGAAAGATGCCATGCTCG
>Ga0209253_10001985_pt1 | contig 18001 bp, 19 predicted proteins | sample FrelakmetBRP12BR_FD_187145 | JGI IMG/M metagenome (GOLD analysis project Ga0209253, IMG submission 187145) | Freshwater lake sediment microbial communities from the University of Notre Dame, USA, for methane emissions studies - BRP12 BR (SPAdes)... | ecosystem: Environmental > Aquatic >... | reverse complement strand
GTTTCTAACAAGTACTGTGTCTCCTTCACTTGCAGCGTTTATTGCCTCCTGAATCGTTGGATAGTCATCTGGAACAGTTATCGTGCCTGCCTTGACAGGATGAATAGTGAACACTGATGAGAGAACACCGACAACGAGAATGATCGTCAACGACAACGATATGATAATCTTCAATGCTTGTCCCCTCAAAGATTGTGTTGGCGTAGCCCTGCTATTAACAGTGCTGGTGAAATCTTCTATGACATCAGCCCATCCGTCAATGACACACGTTCAGCCGGCAGACGCTGCTGCTTCTGAGGGTGAAAAGCCTTTAAGCCCAGAAATACACATATAATCTGTGGAGAGGCGAGAAAAATGACAGAAAATAAAAAAGAAACCGTTGCGAAGCCGCAATCAGACCGGGACGGCGACGTCAATCCCCGGAAAGGCGCAATGAGAGAACAATCAGATGAGCCTTCATTCGCGCTCATTCTGCTTTTTTGCGGAGAGATCTTATCGTTCCAGAGACGGTGGTGACGTGGATGCCTGCAGGTGTGTCGCCTATCTTCGTTATTGAAGCTAGCGTTGCCTGGACGTTTTCCAGAGCTGCAAGCGAGACCCGTATGATGGCTACGTTTCTGCTCTGGTCATGGTCGATCAGTGTTAGGCCTGTACGGCTTGCCCCGTATTCTCCGAAAAGCTTCGTTACCGAGCTCCAAAGAGCGTCTATGAGGTCCTGGGAGTTAAAGCGCGCGTCGGAGTCTATCTTTAAGGATACATAGCGGCGTTTTGTCCTCTTTAGCAATCTTTTCCTCTCCGAATTGCTCGGATGCCTGGCGCGACGAAGTCTGGGCCAAGTTTTTCGCGGTTTGTCTTGACTATGTGCGTCGGGTTCTTTGATGTTGCGTCGAATGCGTTTTCTCTTTTCAGATCGAAGAGAGAGGCCAGTGCGGCATTTTCGAGTGGTTTCCGCATGAGAAGGATGCTTGGGGCTCCGCTTGATATGACTATTGGGACGTGCAGAGCTTGAGCAGTTGCAGCGTCTCTTCGCAGGCACGTCAGCAGCCTGATTCTTGCTTGTCCTTCCAGCGTGAGTATTGGACTTGTGTCTATCTCGAGTGCGGCCGTTCCTTTTGAAGCCAGTTCCGCTTCTGCCCTGTCGAAGAATCTTCTACGAAAATCGAATCCTGGGAAGTTGAGAAGGTCTACGCGTCGGTCTTTCGCAGCCTGCCTTGCAACGTTTTTGGACTCGCAGATCACTGCTATTATTTCGAATTTTCTTCTAAGGTTTCTTATGCTACTGAGGAGTTCTGCGGGTGTTCCGGGTTTCAAGTCCACTCGGGAGGCTAGGTCTATTCCGGCTTCTCTGCAAGCGCTTCGAAGCTGGATTAGTTCGTTTCTGGTGATATTCACTGGGAGTTTGAAGGCTATCAAGCGGTATCCGAGGTCTACGGCTCTGCGGGCCATGCATGAGGCTTGCTCGGGTTCTCTTAGGTTGGGGCGCAAGTGAAGGTCAGAGAAGATTCTCTTCATGGCAGTAACCCGAGTTTTCTGCAGATTTCCATAACTTCTTCTTGCCTGTGTTTCTTGAAGTGTATTCGGAGGTGTATGGGGTCGGTCGTATCGAGTGTGAGTTCGTTGAGGTATGCGGATTGTTTGTCGAGTCTGAGGTACAGGTTTCCTTTCTCCAGATGTTGGTTAATCTCGCTGTTCAGAGATTCTTTGTCTATGATGCTTAAGCTTGAGGACAGCTTTTCCATAAGCTGTTGTGCGGTCTTTTTTTCTTTGATTCTGGTTTCGAGAAGGGTTATTGGGTTTCCGTGGTGTCCAGTTAGGATGGTCTTCGTGAAGACAACAGTGTCGGCTGATTCTGGTGGGATCAGGTTGTGTGCAGAGGCCGAGACCTTATCTGTGTCTTCGGTCGCGTGGGCAAAGACTCGTAAGTCAACGTAGTCTATTGGAACCTTCGAAGACAAAACTGCACCACTGAATCGTATGATGTGGGCTCAACTTTTAGGCTTTTTCTTCGGCTTGGAGGCAGCTTTCCTGTCTTTAAGAAATGTCTCGACAACTGCGGCGTTGTCTTCGTGCATTGTTTTGCGTCTGGGGTCTATTGGGATGCCCAGTTTTAGGGCTTCTGCCAGGTTTGTTCCTGCTTTTCTGAGTTCGTCGCGGCTGAAGCCTCTTCCGAGCCGCTGCTTGTTAGGATGTTTGGGTACTTTGGCCTTAATTGCTTTCATGAGTTTTTCCCCCTCCCCGCGCGCGCTTTCTCATTCTTCTCCTTTCGACGGCTTTTCGGCTTGGTCGGACTTTTTCTGATCCTTTTCCTTTTCCTTTCAGTCCTCTGACTTTTTTGCCTGCTGTGGTGAGGCTTCTGAAGACTCTTCGGTAGTGCTGTTTTTGGCAGATCCAGTTTATGTCTCTGTCAGCCTTTATCGATGGGTGGCTTGGGTCGACGAGTATGATTTCGAACCATTTTGATCGTCCGTCTTCGCCTACCCAGTATGAGTTTAGGACTTCGAGGTTTGGGAATTTTCTAGCGGTTCTTTCCTCGGCGATCAGTTTGAGGCTCTTGGCTGGTTTGAATTTCTTAACGCCCATGCGTTTGGGTCTTCTTCCAGACCTTGGCCTTACCTTTCGCATTCCGCCTCTTCTCACGCGGGTGCGGACTACGACGAAGCCTTGCTTGGCTTTGTAGCCTAGCTTTCTGGCTTTGTCTATACGTGTTGGTCTCTCAATACGTGATATGACGGATTGCCTGCGCCACTCGATGAGTCTCTGGCGCATCAGCTCGTCCACGAAGGACTTTTCCGGTTTTGCCCATGCTTCGGCAATGTACTTGTAGGCCATAGTTCTCACTTCTTCGTTTGTTTGTGGTTCAGCCTTTCGGCATCATCCCTGCGGACGGTTTGTCCGCCAGCAGCTTTGATTCATAGCATCGAGCCGCAAAATAAACCTTTCCAGCAAAGCGAAGGCACCCGCGCAGCGCGCGCGCATTTCGATCGATCTATTGAAATCGCACATTAATGTCGCAAGGTTTTAAAGAGCGCTTCCGAATCACCTTTTTGTCTAGGCGGGTTTCAGCTATGGTTACTTTGAATTTGGACAAGATTTTTTCTCCGAAGAGCGTTGCGGTGGTCGGTGCTTCGGACGAAGAGGGCACTGTCGGTTTTTCGTTGTTGCACAATCTCATTGACATGAAGTTTGAGGGGAAGATATACCCTGTTAACATTCGGAAGCCAGAAGTTCTGGGCTTCAAGGCTTACCCATCTGTCGAGCACCTCCCCGAACCAGTTGATCTTGCGGTTATTGCCACGCCTGCGCGAACCGTGCCTGACGTGGTCGAGCAGTGCGGCAAGGCAGGAATATTGGGTCTGGTCATCATTTCCGCGGGGTTCAAGGAGATCGGGGCAGAAGGCAAAGCGCTGGAAGAGCGCATCAGCGAGATCAAGAAGCGTTACGGCCTACGCATCATAGGGCCAAACTGCCTCGGGTTGATCAGGCCCAGCAACAACCTTAACGTCACTTTTCTAGCGAAGATGCCTAAGCCTGGCAACATCGCCTTCATCAGCCAGTCAGGAGCCCTTGGCTCTGCTATTCTCGACTGGGCGATGCATGAGAATATTGGCTTCAGCAACTTTGTGAGCATTGGCAGCATGATTGATGTGGATTTTGGCGACTTGATTGACTTTTTCGGGACTGATCCGAAGACGAAGAGTATCCTCATGTACATTGAAGGCCTCAGCGACGCTCGCAAATTCATGAGCGCCGCGAGGCACTTTGCACGCACAAAACCGATAATCGTCATCAAGACGGGCAAGTACAGCGAAAGCGCCAAGGCCGCCGCGTCGCACACAGGTTCGCTCACCGGCGAGGACTTCATCTATGATAAGGCCTTCAAGCGTGCAGGCATGGTCAGAGTAGACGAGATCGCCGACCTATTCAACTGTGCAGAAGTGTTGGGCACACAGCCGCTGCCTCGGGGGCCGAACATTGCCATAATTACCAACGCAGGAGGCCCAGGCGTGATGGCAACTGATGCCGTCATCTCCAAAGGCGGCAAGATGGCCAAACTCAGCCCCATGACAATTGAAACGCTCGATAGAGTCCTTCCTGGCTTTTGGAGTCACGGCAATCCAATAGACATCCTCGGAGACGCGAAGGCCGACCGCTACAAAGCCACTCTAGAGGCGTGTCTCAACGATGAAAGCATCGACGGCCTCCTAATAATATTCACTGCACAAGCCGTGGGCAACCCAATCGAAATCGCCAACGCGATAACCGACCTAATCAAGAGCAAAACCTACCACAACAAAACCATAGTGACCAGCTTCATGGGTTACGGTCCAGTCGAAGAGGCCAACAAGATCCTCAACCAAAGCAACATCCCAACATACACCACACCTGAACAGGCAGTAAAAACCTACATGTACATGTACCAGTACAAGAGCAACCTTGAACTGCTATACGAAACGCCTGAGGAATTGCCCGTGGACGTCACGCCACCCAAACGTCCGTTGATGGTTATCATGCGTAACGTCGCCAGCGAAGGCCGCGAAATCCTCAACGAAGCCGAAGCCAAAACATTCCTCGAATACTACAATTTCCCCGTCGTCAAGACAAAGACAGCGCGCAGCGCGGACGAAGCAGCAACAATAGCCTCGCAGCTCGGCTACCCAATCGTCATGAAAATCCTCTCGCCGCAAATCGTGCACAAAACTAACGCAGGGGGAGTCGTCCTCGATATTAGCAACGAAAACGAGCTTCGCGAAGCCTACGACCGCATCATGAGAAAAGCCAAAGAATTCAACCCAAATGCTGACATCCTGGGCGTCACCGTCCAACGCATGGTCAAACAAAAAGGCTACGAAGTCATAATAGGCTCCAAGACCGACCCTCTGTTCGGGCCTGTGATCCTGTTCGGTATGGGCGGAATTGGCGTCGAACTGTTCAAGGATTTCTCCATAGGCCTTCCTCCGCTGAACCAAACACTGGTCAGACGTATAATGGAGGAAACCAAGGTTTACCAGCTGTTGAAAGGCTACCGCAATGTGCCTCCGGCCAACATTAAACTCCTCGAAGAAATCATGATCCTCTTCAGCCAAATGCTCGTAGACTTCCCGCAGCTGAAAGAGGTTGACATCAACCCGCTTTTTATCAACGAAAAAGAAGCCTTCGCCTTTGACGCGCGCATCGTCATCGACAGAAACAAGGTCTTCCAGAAGCTTGAGCCTCACGCACATCTCGTAATAACGCCGTATCCGAAGAAATACGAGACTGTCTGGAAAATGCGCGACGGACGATCAGTGCTGCTGAGGCCCATAAAACCTGAGGACGAACCTCTCTGGGAGGAGATGTTCCAGAGCTTCAGCGAGGAATCCATCCGATACAGATTCTTCCAAATCATCAAGGACACGCCACACGAAACGCGAATACGCTATACGAACATTGACTACGACCGAGAAATCGCTATCGTGCCTGAACTCACGGAGAACGGCAGGAGAAAAATCCTCGGCGTCGCCCGCGTAGGCATCGAACCCGACAGCAAGGCAGGAGAAATCGCCTTCATCGTCGCCGACCCGTGGCAAGGCTCCGGCCTCGGCACCAAAATAGTGGATTACGCGATAGAAATCGCCAAAGACATGAATATCGAAACCCTCTACGCCATTATGCTGCCAGACAACTTCCGAGCCATCAACCTCATGAAGAAAATGGGCTTCACAATAACCTACCCACAAGACGGAACGGTAAAAGGGACGCTGAACCTCAAGGAAGAAGAACTGACACGACCTGCCGAGTCTGGAGCAAATTCTTGGCCTAAAACCGAAACAGAGGCAGCCCAAACGGAACAGAAACAACTGAAGGAAGCCGAAGCAGTCCAACAGTAGCCTACGGAGCATCCTATTGCCTAGATGCTTCACCAGGTCAATCGTTCTTCGTTCATTATGACACGTGCCATTGAAATACATCTCAGCGGAGAACCCGCGGTTTTGCTGAGATGCGCGCGCTAATCATCGAAACGGCACTTCACGAACATAAAGATTATTTACCTTCATTTTATCTCACATTCACCAAAGAAGAATGGAGGCTGCCCAATCCCATGCCTAATCCGGTTCTAGTCATTGGAGGTGGCATAGCAGGAATACGGGCGCCCCCAGACCTGGCTAGCAGAATAGGAGTCTATCTCGTCGCGCGCGCTAAGTGGGTGGACGAAAGCATCGCACAGGCATGCGTCGCCGCGGCAAGGGCTACCACTATACTTTCGAAAGAGACTCTCGAGATGGAAGGAATCGTCGCGAAAGTGAACGAAGATTTATGTAGGGGTTGCAGAGTGTGTGAATATCTGTGTCCGTACGGTGCAGTTGAAATGAGAGAAAAAGACGGCGAGTCTGTTTCACGTGTCTTAGAAGCCCTGTGCAAAGGCTGTGGCGCGTGCGGTACGGCGTGTCCGACTAAAGCCATTATGATGGGTCACTTCACGACTGACGGAATATATGCGCAAGTCAGAGCTACATTGTTGGAGACGAAAGCTTGACTGGAAACGATCGATTTGAGCCGATAATCATCGGTTTTCTGTGCAACTGGTGCGCTTATGCTGGCGCCGACCTCGCAGGCGTAAGCCGAATACAGTACCCTCCAAACATCAGAATCATACGCGTAATGTGTAGCGGAAGAATAGATCCCGTCTTCGTCCTTGAAGCCTTCAAAGATGGCGCAGACGGCGTGCTCGTTGCCGGCTGCCACCTGCCCTCTGACTGTCACTACATCAGTGGCAACTTCAAGGCTCAGAGAAGAATAAGACTTCTGAAGAATACTCTGGAGGAGTTTGGAATCGAACCGGAGCGTTTGCGTTTGGAATGGGTCTCAGCCAGTGAGGGAGAAAAGTTCGCGGCCATCGTGCGAGACATGGTTGCCGAGATCAAGAAACTGGGACCAAATCCGCTGAAGGGCAAAGAGGTTGAGGCTTGATGACCGAAACAGGACAGAAACTGATCAAGGCCTCGGAAATGGACCCGAAATTCAAATACGAGATCTCGAAGATGCACGGCGGAGAAAAACTGATGCGCTGCTATCAATGCGGAACATGCACATCAGACTGCCCAGTCGCAAGGTTCAGCGAAACATACAGGCCTCGGCAGATAATTCGCATGACACAACTTGGATTGAAGAACAGAGTGCTGGACAGCGACACACTTTGGTTGTGTGCAGCATGTTTTACGTGCACGGACCGTTGTCCACAAGACGTTGAAGTCGCGAGCGTCATACGCGTCCTAAGAAATCTGGCGGCGGAACAAGGTCACATTCCCCAAGTCTTCAAGGATCAAGCTTCAAGCATACTCGAATCAGGCTATGCCTATAGAATTCCAGAGCTGAGAATGAAAAAGAGGGAGAGCCTAGGACTGCCTCCGTTGCCAAAGGGCAACACTGACAGTGTCTGCAAGACACTCCGCGGCGTGAGTTTCCTTAAACACATCGCGAAGAGGGGTGAGTGAGATGGCTGAACGCAAGTACCTGATGTTTCTCGGATGTGCAATTCCTTACCGGGTTTCTGCTTTCGAAATATCCGCACGAAAGATCCTTGGAAGACTAAACGTTGAGCTTGTAGAAATGCCTGAGTTCAACTGTTGCGGTTTGCCTCTTGATCCAGTGAGCCACGAAATGATGCTCATACTGGCAGCGCGCAACCTTGCCATGGCTGAACAAAAAAACCTAAACATAATCACGTTGTGCCCTGGCTGCGCGGGAACGTTGAAGAAGGTTAACAGGATACTGAAAGAAGACAAAGCCCTTCGCGACCAGATAAACCAACATCTAAAAGAAGCAGGACTAGAATTCAAGGGAACAGTCGATGCTAAACATCTCATACAAGTGCTCACCGAGGACGTAGGGCTAGAGAAGATAAAGGATACCGTGGTCAAGCCGTTGACCATGCTGAAGGTGGCTGAACACAACGGTTGCCACATTCTGAGGCCTAAAGAGTACATTGGATTTGATGATCCGGAAGACCCCAAGACACTCAAGACCCTGATTGAGGCAACAGGTGCAACCTGCCTTGACTACATGGACGAGACTGAATGCTGCGGTGCGCCAAGTGTGGGCGTGAGCGATAAGGTTGCGTTGCAGTTGGCAAGAGACAAGCTGAACCATATCAAAGACGTCAAGGCCGAAGCAATGGTGACGATCTGCCCATTCTGCCACATAATGTACGATACCAACGAGCTGCGTATTGAGAAAACGTTCAACGAAGCCTACGGCATTCCAATACTACATTATCCTCAGTTACTCGGTTTGGCGATGGGCATGAAACCTGAGGAGTTGGCGTTCAACGAATTGAGAGTTGACGTTTCCAAAATACTAACCAAAGTATGTGAGGGTGAGAAGTGAGATGCCGAAGGAAAAACTAAAGATAGCCTTCTATTGGGCTGCAAGCTGCGGCGGATGCGAAATCGCAGTTCTTGACATGAACGAGAAAATACTTGATGTGGTGCAAATTGCAGACATCGTGTTCTGGCCTGTGGCCATGGACGTAAAATACAAAGACGTCGAGGCTATGCCCGACAAGTACATAGACATCTGCTTCTTCAACGGCTCAGTCCGAAGCGAGGAACAGGAGCACATGGCGAAGCTGCTGAGGAAAAAGGCCAAGGTGTTGGTGGCCTTCGGGTCATGCGCGCAGGAAGGCTGTGTACCAGGATTGGCTAACCTCCACAACCGCAAAGAGATCTTCGACACGGTATACCTGAAAGAGAAGTCAGTCATTAATCCTGAGAGAGTCACTCCTCAGACGCGCTCACAAGCAAAGGAGGGCGCTTTGAAGCTTCCGGAGTTCTACGACACAGTTCAGACGTTAGATCAGACTGTGGATGTGGACTACTACTTGCCTGGTTGTCCACCTCCAGTCAAGCTGATAACCAACGCTGTAGACGCCATAGCCAAGAATCAACTGCCGCCAAAGGGCTCGGTGCTTGCGCCCTTGAGATCGGTGTGCGATGAATGTCCACGGAAGAAGGAGAACAAGAAGATCTCTAAGATCTATCGTGTTCACGAGAAAGCTCCAGAGCCTGAAAGATGTGTGTTGGAACAGGGAATAATCTGCATGGGACCAGCTACTCGAAGTGGTTGCGGCGCTCAGTGCCTGACCGTTGATATGCCTTGCACAGGTTGCGGTGGACCTTGTCCAAATTCTCCTGAACAGGGTGCCGCCATGATGAGCGCTTTAGCATCTATACTGGGGTTGGAGGAGGAAAAGGAGAAGTACTCGGATGAGGAGGTTGAGGCGTTGATGGGTCAGATTGTTGATCCGATAGGCACGTTCTACATGTACTCGCTTCCATCATCGATCCTGAGAAGAAAGGTGATCAAAGAATGAAAGAAATACTAATAGACCCAATAACTAGGCTGGAAGGCCACGGAAACATCTCGATATTTCTGAACGACAAGGGTGAAGTGGAAAACGCCTACCTGAAAGTCCCAGAACTGAGAGGCTTCGAACAGTTCTGCGTTGGCAGAAGAGCTGAACTCATGCCCATACTAACGACGCGCATCTGTGGAGTCTGCCCAGTAGCACACCACTTCGCGGCCACGAAGGCTCTAGACGTGGCGTTCAATGTTGAGCCTCCGTCAGCGGCCAAGAAGCTTAGGGAACTCATGTACGTTGCTTACTTCATCTATGATCATACTCTGCATTTCTACTTTCTCGGCGGGCCCGACTTCGTGGTTGGCCCAGATGCTCCACCTGAGAAGCGGAACATTCTAGGCGTCATCGAGAAGGCAGGGATAGAGGTTGGCAAGGAAGTCATCAAGCACCGAGCCTACGGACAGAAGATGACGGAGATCATCGGCGGCAAAGCCACGCACCCCGTGTGCGGATTGCCAGGCGGCATCTCGAAACCGCTGAGCGAGGAAAACAGGGCAGAGATCCAGAGAATGGCCGAGTCGTGTCATAAATTTGCAGGGTTTACGTTGAAGCTTTTCCACGACATCGTGTTGGGCAACCCCAAGTACGTGGACATGATCAAGAGTGAGGCCTACACGATGAAGACATATTACATGGGCTTGGTGGACGAGCACAACAAGGTCAACTTCTACGACGGCAGAGTGCGTGTTGTAGACCAGAAGGCCAACGAGTTTCTCAAGTTCGAGCCAAGAGACTACTTGACACACGTGGGGGAGCATGTGGAGTCTTGGAGCTATGCGAAAATGCCTTTCTTGAAGAAGGTTGGTTGGAAGGGTTTGGTTGACGGTGCAGACAGCGGCATATACCGGGTTGGTCCGCTGGGCAGGTTGAACGCTTCAGATGGGATGGCCACGCCGTTGGCGCAGGCCGAATACGAGGAGATGTACAAGACGCTGGGTGGCAAGCCAGTGCACAGCACATTGGCCTTCCACTGGGCAAGACTGGTCGAGCTGATGTACGCCACCGAACGCGCACTGGAAATGGTCGAAGACCCGGAGATCACGAGCACGAACGTGCGTGCGAAGCCAGGCGAACCCGGTGAGGGCATAGGCATCGTCGAAGCCGCCAGAGGAACGCTGATTCACCACTACACGCTGGACAAGGCTGCGCTGATCAAAGACGTGAACATGATCGTAGCCACGACGAACAATTATCCAGCCATCTGCATGTCAGTACGCGACGCCGCCAAAGGCCTCATCCACGAGGGCAAAGCCGACCAAGGCGTGCTCAACAAAATCGAAATGGCCTTCAGAGCCTACGATCCATGTTTCGGTTGCGCCACACACTACGCCATAGGCCAGATGCCACTGACACTAAAGATATACGACAGCGACAAGAAGCTCGTTAGAACCGTACAACCATAGACCTTTTTTTCCTCATTCTTCTCTTCTTCGTAGTGATCCTTGTGTCCGACCAGAGATCCAGCGTTGAGAGGGATTTGAGAGAGTGGTTTTCTGGCGCCAAACGTGTCGTCGTAGCTGGCATTGGAAACCCGATTCGCATGGACGATTTCGTGGGCGTTCGGATAGTTCAGGGCCTACGGGGCAAGGTGTCAGGGCGCGTTTTGCTTATCGAGTGCGAGACTGCACCTGAAGGCTTCACCCAGCAGATCGTAGACTTCAAACCCACACAGGTGCTGCTCATAGACGCTGCACTGCTCGAACTGAAGCCTGGCGAAGCGAGACTTGTCGACCCAGCGAAGCTAACCACGTTTCCAGTTTACTCGACACATATGCTGCCGTTGAGGCTGTTCTGTGAATATCTCGCCCAGACCACAAAGGCCAGAATCGGCCTGCTGCTTATCCAGCCAAGGAAAACTGACTTCGGCGAAGGGTTGTCACAAGAAGTCGCTCAGGCGACTAGAGTGGTTGTGAATACGCTCATTGATGTCGTTCCGCGCGAGGCCAGCCCTTGGTCTACGAAGGGCTTTTGAAGTTCAGGGTCCGCGCGCTTGAACCTTGGACGACAAGGACCCCTCTCAACCGCTATTTCCTCTCCGCCTTCTTCGCAGGCGGGCAACCGCACTTGATGTCCATAGCCTTAGCCAGCCGCTTCAGCTCAGCGAGACTCATCCACTCGGTCTTCAGGTACGTGAGGATTCTCTCGTCGGTCAGCCCCAACCTCTTGGCCTCCTCAACAGCGAAGCGAAAAGCCTCAAGCTCTGTTGGCCTTTCCACGTAGCTGAATCTGTCGTCGAAAAGCTCTTTTCCCTCAATAAGCTTCTGTCTCACGTGAACCAACTCATGTATGATGTCCAAGTAGAGGTCAACGATGTCGCCTTCCCTCAGGTATGCGGCGCTCACCAACAGGTGACCGTCCTCGTTGCTCACACCCATGTACCCCCTCATCCCTGCAAACTCCACGCGAACGGCGCGCAGGACGTTGTCGGTGTTTTCGCCGAAAATCCTCTTCACGGCCTCAACGTTCTCAAATCCTCTGAAGAAATCAGTAAACGAATAAGTGGTTATCTTAACATCGCGTGTTATCTTGACCTCTAGCTGTGGCTCCATTACTGCTTTTTCTCCTCTTGTAGCGTACTCAAAAGGACGAAGATTAGTAAAGTTTATGCCCACGTATAAGGTTCTGTGTGTCCACATGTTTCACGTAAGGACAATGACGGAAGAAGACCTTCCGTTTGCGGTTCAAATCACTGCCGAGCGTGAGTGGGAGCTGGAGGATGATGACTTCAAGTTCATGATGGAACTGGAACCCGAAGGCTGCTTCGTGCTGCTGGATGGCTTGGAAAGGATAGGCCTCGCCACCAACGTGGCCTACGGAAGAGTCGCATGGTTCGGAAACCTCATCGTTAGCCAGAAGCACCGAAACAGAGGTGCAGGATCGCTACTCGTCAGACACTCCATCGAGTACCTGACACGCAAAAAGGTTGAAACCGTAGGCTTGTACGCCTACGTCGAAAGGATTCCATTTTACACGCACCTGGGTTTTGCATATGACTCCAATTTTGTCGTCCTCACGGGAAGAGGCTCTTCAACGCGGCCTAAGCCTAATGTCAGACCTGCCAGACGAACCGAGATAGGCAAGATTGTCAACCATGATCGCGCCTGCTTCTGCGCTTCGCGCAGAAAACTGTTGGTACCCATCATGCTCGACTCTGACAACCTCTGCTACGTGGCCCACGAAAAAGGCAAAATGGCAGGTTACGCCCTGGCCAAAGTGTACCGCGGAGTAGCCGAACTGGGACCGCTGGGCTGCCCGAGTGGGCGCAACGACATCGCCGCAGACCTCCTTGAAGCCATTCTCAGCAGACTTGACGGCGTCGAAGTCACCATGATAGCTCCAAGAAAAGAAACCGCAATCCTTAACATGATGACAAAGAATGGCTTCAACGAACGCTACCAAGTCGCAAGAATGTTTCAGGGACCGCCAATCGCAGATCACTGTGTCTCCATGGCTGAGTCTTTGGAAAGAGGTTGAGAATCATGTCGAACCCTGATTTGGCGAGAATTATCGTAGAGGATTTCCTCAAAAGTTCGTGGCCATGTATCGAGGCGCTGGTCAAGGAGCTGGCCACGTTCAAAGAGGACAAAACAAGAGCGGTATCGATGTTCCATTTTGAAAAGGGCCAAAGAAGTGGCGTCACGTTTGACTGTAGCCACTTCTTCCTGCGAGCTTCAGTCGAATACTCAAATCCTCAGCTGACGGTTGAAGAGGTTCAGGGCATAATAGCCGCCAGGCTGCTTGAGGCGTGCGGCAACTACTTCCACCAGCTGGGCCTGCATGAGGCTACTGCGAGAGACGTGGACGAAATATGCGCTATCGCAAAGAAGCCTCCGCGTGGGCCGATCGTTTCTTTCCTACTCAACACGGACGACATCGAGGCAGACAGGTACTCTATGAATCCATTGAAAGAGTCGATCGTCACAAGCGGGCAAAGCGCTTTCCCCTGTGCCACCGTCAAGACCGAAGGACTGCAAATAGACGAGAAATTCGTGCAGAAATACGAAGGATCATTGTTCTGCAGAAGCGAGGTCGAACGCGTGGCCCGCCACCTCAGAGCGTGCAACAACAGCTACATGGACATGGTGGATGCCGTCAAATATGAGCATCTGGAAAGCCTCTCAGAATCATTCGGCATCGCCCTCGGTATTCCCTCTGCGCGACTACCACTATCACAATTGGAAAAAGAGACTACCGAGGGCGTACTTCACTACATAATACGAGAAATCCACAAAGACTACGAATCGTTCGGACGCATCTACAACTGCATGGGCAGAAGCATGAAAAACCTGACGACACTCTTGACGGTTCCTCATTCGCCAAAAGGCTATGCCTCAAAACGCGCAGCCAGAGGAAGGATCTACTTCGACGGCGCGAAACTGAAAAGCGTTAAAGTAGACTACAAAACGACACAGCTGTATCCTAACGCTATTGATCCAGACGACGTGAGCGTTGCACAGGCTGAAGACGCCTTCATTGTCGAGGCAGCGAAGTTGACGAACTACAGTTACAGGGAAACGCCTTCTTCGCCGCAGTTTTTCCTGTACTCGCTGGTTTCACCTGAGGATGCTGTCCTGTGGCACGGCATTGGCGCCTTCAGCGCCTCGGAACTGCTGAAAAGCTACACCACAACTCGACTGGCCTGCCAGAAAGACTCGCTCATCAAAGACCTGAAGGAAAAATACGGCTTCACGCCTAGACCGCCTCTACAATTCAACCTTATGCCCAAACACATGTGGTTCCACCCGATACATCGCAACATAGACGCCAGCATAGGCTGCATACAAGACCTGAGCTTCCTAGCAAACTTGGGCATGAAGATGGAGCGCCTCCCAACCGACCAGTTCGTCCGCAAACCCAAACACGCCGCAGAGGGTTGAAGCACGTGTTCTTCAAACAGATCAGGCATCTTGGCGACAACTTCTCGTACATCGTCGCAGACACGGCCTCCAAGAAGGCAGCCATCGTAGACCCGAGCTTCAACGCAGACACCATAGTCAGAGCCTGCAACGACCAAGGCCTAGCCGTGGAATATGTCATCGACACGCACGGCCACAGAGACCACACGGCAGGCAACGAAGCTGTCAAATCATATTACAACGCAAAAATCGTGGCACACAGACTGTCACCGGTCAAAAAAGACCTCGGTGTGGTCAATGGGGACACAATCAGAATAGGTAGTCTAACGATCAATGTGATCTACACGCCAGGCCACACTCAAGACAGCATCTGCCTGCTCGTAGATGGCAAACTGCTCACGGGCGACACGCTATTCGTAGGAGAGTGCGGCAGAACCGACATGCCCGGCGGAAACCCAGAAGGCATGTACCACAGCCTCCTCGACAAGCTGGCCAAGCTGGATGACAACATCGAAGTCTTCCCCGGCCACGACTATGGCCAGGCCCCGCACTCCACAATCGGAAAAGAAAAGAAAACAAACTACACGCTTCAGAAGCGGACTCTCAAAGAGTTTCTCGAGTTTATGAGTCAGCCCTGAGGGCGGCTCAGACCCGACTTCTTTTGTGCTACAAATGCCTTCGTCTGTCCGCTGGAAATAGAAAGGCTTTTCTTGAATAGCTGGTGAAGTGGATTTGAGTGTGAGCCGATTTGGAGCGGAAGGATCTTCTCGAGCAGCCTGTAAAGCACATTCGAATTAATGGCAAGCTCAGCGTGGACGAGATCGTTCAACAGTTCGGGAACTCGGGCTCATTCGGTGCGGGACGGCTTTCGACAGCCTGCGACATTTACGAGAAGATGGTGAGAGACGAGAAGTGCACGATTTTTCTAGCCTTGGCAGGAGCCGTCGTGCCCGCAGGCATGCGTTCGCTGGTTGCAGACCTGATCCGCGAGGGTTTGATAAATGTGGTCGTGAGCACAGGGGCAAACATGGTTCATGACTCGATAGAGGCGCTGGGCGGCCACCACTACAAGGGTCACTGGCTCATGAACGACCACGTGCTGTACCAGGATCATGTTTACCGCATATACGATGTCCTCGTGCCCGAGGAAGACTTCATCAAACTTGACCTCAAGCTTTCAGGGATCTACGACGAGATCGCGGATGAATACAAGGGTAAAACCTTGTCCTCAAGCATGTTCGCGTGGGAACTCGGCAAAAGACTGAACGATCCTGACTCGATCTTGCGCGCGGCTTACGAGGCGAAGACGCCAGTTTTCCTGCCTGCCTTACGGGATTCAGAATTCGGGTATATCTACCATCTTCACGCCTCACGAAGGAACTTCAAGAACACACTCGTGGTGGATGCTTTCAGAGACGTGTCTGAAATCATCGGCATATGCAGGCGCTCACCACGCAACGGCATGGTCGTCATCGGTGGCGGCGTGCCCAGAAACACAATTCAGTCTGCGGCTTTGGCTACCAAGTCAGGCCTAGACTACGCTGTGGTTATTACGATGGATCGCGCCGAAACAGGGGGGCTTTCCGGGTCAACGCTGGAGGAGACGATAAGCTGGGGCAAAGTCAAACGCAACGCATCCTCAGTAATGGTGTTGGCCGACGCCATGATAATCTTTCCCATAATGGCTGCTTCGGTCATCGAGAGGCTCGGCAAGGACTTCAAACGGAAGAAACCTGCACAGCTGGCAAAGTATCCATGAACGAAAAGGGAAAAAGCAAACGGAAGTTCTGCGGGAACTGCGGAAGCCACAACGCTTACAACTACCCCTCGCAAGTGTTCTGCACAAACCGCTTTTTGAAAAGCTTAGACCCAGTTGTAGATACTCTTTGGCACTGCAAGGACTGGCATCTGAATCCTCAAGGATGCCACTGCATAGAGAACGCGAAAAAAGGGAAAAAGGAACAGAGTTCTGCTAGAACCGCCTAGAGCGCCTCTTTGAGAAGCTCCAGAATGTCCTTAACGACGACTTTGTTCTCTACGTCCAGCACTTTGACGGCATCTTCCAGTGTTGTTACGCAGTAGGGACAGGCTACGGCGATTGTATCCACGCCGAGCTCTAGCGCTTCTTTGACACGGTTCACGCAAGGCCTCTTCTCAGACTCAGCCTCCTCAGTCCACACTCTCCCTGCTCCGCCGCCACAGCAGAAACTGCTCTGTTTCGTGCGCTTCATCTCGACAAGCTCCAGACCGCTGATCGATTTCAGTATCTCTCTCGGCGCATCGAACACGTCGTTGCGTTTGCCCAGGAAGCATGGATCATGATAGGCTACTCTGCGCTTGACAGACCTCGTGGGCTTGATTTTACCTTGCTTGATAGTCTCGGCCAGGAACTGCGTGTAATGCTGCACGTTCAGCTTTGCGTCGACGTAGGGCTTGTCATTCCTGAATGTGTTGTAGCAGTGCGGCGAAAGCGTCAGGATTTTGCCCGCGTTGAACTTCTTGAATGCCTCAACGTTGTGGCAAGCGAGCTCCTCGAACAAGCCTTTCTCGCCCATCCTCAACATGTGGTCCCCGCAACACCATTCATCCGCGCCCAATGTGGCATAGTTGACGTCCAGTTTGCCGAGAATCTCAACCATGATCTTGGCTACCTCTTGATTTCTTGCATCAAAGGCGTTCGAGCAGCATGTGAAAAGCAGCACGTCGGCGCTTGTGGATGACGGATAGATCTTCACGTTCATGTCTTTGGCCCACTCCATGCGTTTGCTCTGATGCGTGGACATGGGATTGTGGTACTTGTAGACGCTTTCGAGTACGTCTTTGACAGTTTTCGGTATGTTTCCAGTCTCCACTACGAGACTGTGATCGTCAACCAGTGCGTTCGCGCATTGCAGTTTCTTGGGACAGAACAGCGTACACGAGTTGCATTGTGTGCATAGCCATATGTTGTCTGCCATGGGCTTCAGTCTTTCGTTTTGGCCTTGGTCTCTTGAGTCTGAGACGAATCGGAAGCTGGCTGTTGAGGCTGAGGGGCCTAGGAACTTTTCGTCTATGAAGGCTGGGCAGGCTGAGTTGCATATGGAGCATTTGATGCACAGCGTCAGATCCCAGTACTTCTTAAGTTCTTCAGGCAACTGTTTGAATTCGTCTGGCTTCTCAAGTTCAGCTTCGGGCTTGATTAGGTAGGATTTGATCTTCTTGTAGGTGTTCCAGAACGGTTCAAGGTCCACGACTAGGTCCTTGATGACGTTGAAGTTTGACAGTGGTTCGATTGTGAGCGTGTCGGCGTCGAGGTCTAGCACTTGCGTGTAGCAGGCCAGCATTGGTTTGCCGTCAACGTTGACAGCGCAGCTTCCGCAGATGCCCATCCTGCACGAGTGTCTGAACGTCAGGGTTTCGTCGAGGCTGTCCTTGATGTAGAGGAGACAGTCGAGTAGCGTGGTCCCCTTGCGTATCGGTACCTTGTATGCTGACACGTAGTGTCTCTTATTCTGCGGGTCGAATCGGCTTATCGTGAACTCGACGGTTTTCTCAACTCTGGTCGTCTGCATTTTCATCATCCTCCTAGTAGGTCCTCGCCACCGGTTGCCACTTCATGATAGTGACCGGCATGTACTCCAGTCTAGGTCCATCCTTCGTCCAGTAAGCTAGTGTGTGCTTCAGCCAGTTCTGGTCGTCCCGCTTCGGAAAATCAACTCTCGAATGAGCTCCACGTGACTCCTGCCTTGGAAGGGCACTGACCACAGTG
>Ga0209253_10001984_pt1 | contig 18011 bp, 16 predicted proteins | sample FrelakmetBRP12BR_FD_187145 | JGI IMG/M metagenome (GOLD analysis project Ga0209253, IMG submission 187145) | Freshwater lake sediment microbial communities from the University of Notre Dame, USA, for methane emissions studies - BRP12 BR (SPAdes)... | ecosystem: Environmental > Aquatic >... | reverse complement strand
GCAGACGGAAGATATCCGCCGCCGCCGCTGGACGGCAGCGCCCACGCCTGGCATCACTCAACCGGGACGCTGGAAAAAATGATTCGGGAAGGTTCGCCTGGCGTCGGCGGGATGCCAGCGTGGAATGGCAAGTTGACCAATCAGGAAATCGATGACGTGATCGTCTGGATCAAAACACTGTGGCCGGATGAGATTTACAATATCTGGTATCAGGAAATCGAGAGCAAGCAGAAGCACTAGTGCCTGCACCAATAAAATCAGGTGCTGGTAACCACCGAGTCAGGGTTCTCAGCGGCAGGCAGCAGACTTAATTTCCGGGTAGAACTGCCACTAAGCAGCCCGGTGTGTGACGTAACTCAGGCTGATTCGCTTTTCTGTGCTGCCTTTTTTGCCGTTGCACGGGCGGGAAGTTTCTCGCGTATACGCGCCGACTTGCCGGAACGATCACGCAGATAATAGAGCTTGGCGCGACGCACGGCGCCACGACGTTTGATCTCTATGCTGGCGATCAAGGGTGAATAAGTCTGGAAAGTCCGTTCCACGCCTTCACCGCTGGATACCTTACGTACGGTAAAAGCCGAGTTGAGGCCGCGATTGCGCTTGGCAATGACTACGCCCTCGTAGGCCTGTACCCGTTTACGGTCGCCTTCGACCACATTGACGTTGACGACAACGGTGTCGCCGGGGGCGAAATCCGGGATGGTTTTACCGAGGCGGTTGATTTCTTCGGTTTCAAGTTGATCAATCAGGTTCATTTCTTACTCCTTAATTTATTTCGCTTGCTCTTGCTCGGTGTTGTGGATTTGCTTGAATTCTTCCAGCAACTTTCTTTCTTCCTCGGTCATGCCGTGTTCAATTTTTAACGCAAGCAAATCCGGCCGTCTCAACCATGTCCTGCCCAGCGCCTGCTGCAAACGCCAGCGGTTGATTCTGGCGTGGTTGCCGGACATCAGAACTTCCGGTACGGCATCCCCTTGATACGCCTCGGGCCGTGTGTAGTGGGGACAGTCCAGTAAGCTAGGCCGCCCCTCTGCAAACGAATCCTGGCTGGCTGATTCCGGGTCACCCAGTACCCCCGGCATTTGCCGCACCACACTGTCTATCAGTACCATCGCCGCCAGTTCGCCGCCGGAGAGCACGTAATCACCGATGGAAATTTCATCATCCACCTGGCGTGCCAGCAGGCGCTCATCCACGCCTTCATAGCGCCCGCACAGCAGCACTACCCCCGACAATTTGCCTAACTCCACCACCACTGCCTGGTTGAGAAGCCGTCCCTGGGGAGAAAGATAAATCACTTTCGTCCCGCTGATTCCATTTGCTGCCTGCCTTGCTTTGGCTGCGCTGATCGCTTTTTCCAGCGGTTGCGCCAACATCACCATGCCGGGGCCGCCGCCGTAAGGACGATCATCTACCGTACGATAATCATTCTCGGTGAAATCACGCGGGTTCCACGTTTGCAGCCGGTAAATCGCCTTTTCCTTCGCCCTGCCGGTTACGCCATATTTGCCGATAGCATCGAACATTTCCGGAAACAGGGTGACGACATCGAATTCGAAAGGCATGGCTAGTAGTCAACGCCCCAATCCACCGTCATCCGGCAAGCTACCAAATCTACTTTTACGATCACTTGAGCGACAAAGGGAACCAGTCTTTCTGCCGCACCTTCTTTCTGATTCTGCACCTGCAGTACATCGTTGGCGCCAGTTTCCAGCAGTCCGGTTACTTTTCCCAGTTGTTCGCCTTGCAGGTTAACCACTTCAAGGCCGATTAAATCCGACCAGTAGTAACCATCTTTACCGTTTTTTGGCAAGGCCGGCAACTGGTTGCGGGGGATCGCGATCTGCAGTCCTTTCAATTGCGCCGCTGCAGTACGATCAGCGCATTGTTCAATGGCAGCGGTCAGCATCTTGCCGTGAACATTGCACTCGCTAACCTTTACCTGGCACCACTTGCCATCACCCTTGCCCAGCCACCATACCGGGTAGTCAAGCAGGCCATCTACATATTCGGTGAAGGGGAAAACCTTGATCCAGCCCAGCACGCCAAAGGGGCCGGCAATGCGCCCCATCACCACCATCGGCTCGATTGTTTCGCCTGGCTTAGCTGCTTGTTGTGGCTTGTTGTTTTGCGCCAAACTGCTTGACCAGCCTTGTCACGGTGTCGGATAGCTGTGCACCCTGAGATTGCCAATGGGTGACGCGATCCAGTTGCACGCGCAGCGCTTCCTCACCCGCGGTTGCCCTGGGATTATAGAAGCCGACGCGCTCGATAAATTTGCCGTCACGGGCATTGCGGGAATCCGCCACCACCATGTTGTAAAACGGACGTTTCTTGGCGCCGCCCCGCGCCAGTCGAATAATGACCATGTCTGTGCCTATACCTTATGAAGGTCCGAAACCGAAAAGGGTGTGATTTTACGGCAATTTTCCCGCTATTAGCAAGCAATAAAGCAATTACCGGAAACGGGAGCAGCAAGGGTGCACATCAATTTATGCTGCTCGGGCTAGTGTGCTTGCTCCCAATTCGGCCCCACCCCCGTTTCCACCAGCAGCGGCACATCAAGCCGGGCAACGCCGCCCATGAGTTTCGGCAACTCGCGTTTTACCAGGTCGATTTCGCTGTTGGGTACTTCCAGCACCAGTTCATCGTGAACCTGCATGATGAGTTTGCTGCGCAGCTTTTCCCGCACCAGCCAGTCGCGCACCGCGAGCATGGCGAGCTTGATGATGTCCGCTGCAGTACCTTGCATGGGCGCGTTGATGGCAGCGCGCTCTGCACCTTGCCTGCGGTTGCCGTTGGGGCTGTTGATTTCCGGCAGCCACAGCCTGCGGCCGAACACGGTTTCAACGTAGCCGTTCCTTTTGGCGGTCTCCCGGGTGCGCTGCATGTAATCCGCCACGCCGGGGTAGCGCGCAAAATAACGATCCATATAGGCACGCGCGGCAGCACGCTCGATACCCAGTTGTGAGGCGAGACCGAATTCAGACATGCCGTAGATCAGGCCGAAGTTGATGATTTTGGCATAGCGGCGCTGTTCATTGTCCACCGCTTCCAGCGGTATGCCAAACACTTCGGCAGCGGTGGCGCGATGGATGTCTTCACCCGCCGCGAAGGCCTGGAGCAGTCCTGCGTCCTGCGCGATATGTGCCATGATGCGCAGCTCGATCTGCGAATAGTCGGCGGAGATAATGTTGTGACCCGGCGGTGCGATGAACGCTTCGCGGATGCGGCGGCCTTCGGCAGTGCGTACCGGAATGTTTTGCAGGTTGGGTTCGTTGCTGGCGAGCCGTCCGGTCACAGCCACCGCCTGGGCATAGTTTGTGTGTACTCGCCCGGTATTGTCATCGACCATGCGCGGAAGCTTGTCGGTATAAGTGGATTTAAGTTTGGCGAGGCTGCGGTAATCGAGCAGGATTTGCGGTAGCGGATAATCCAGTGCCAGTTGTTGCAGCACATCCTCGTCGGTGGAAGGCGCTCCGCCCGGCGTTTTCTTGATGACAGGAAGCTTGATCTGGTCGAACAGAATTTCCTGGATCTGCTTGGGCGAATTCAGATTAAACGGCTGTCCGGCGATGGCGAATGCCCGTTGTTCCAGCGTCAGCATTTTCTCGCCCAGTTCGCGGCTCTGGACTTCCAGCAGCTTGATATCCAGCAGTACGCCATTGCGTTCCATTTCGAACAGCACCTCCAGTACCGGCATCTCGAGTGTGCGGTAAACATGATCAAGTTTGGCATCACCGGCAATTTGCGGATGCAGGTGTTGATGCAGTTGCAGCGTGATGTCGGCATCCTCTGCCGCATATTGCGTCGCGCGTTCGATCTCCACCTGATCAAAGCTGATGCGATTGGCACCCTTGCCGGTCACCTCATCGTAACTGATGGTCTTGATGCCCAGATGGCGCAGCGCGAGATTGTCCATGTTGTGCGGACGGTGGGATTCCAGCACATAGGATTGCAATAAAGTGTCATGGACGATGCCGTTCAGTTGCAGACCATGATTGGCAAAAATATGCTTGTCGTATTTGAGGTTTTGCCCCAGCTTGGGCTTGGTCGGGTCTTCCAGCCAGGGTTTGAGCGCATCCAGCACGAGATTGAGCGCCAGTTGTTGCGGCGCGCCGGCATAGCGATGGGTAAGCGGCAGGTAAGCGGCATGATGGGGTGCGATGGAAAACGAGATGCCGACGAGCTGTGCCTGCATTGGGTCCAGGCCGGTGGTTTCAGTATCCACTGAAACCAGAGGTGCAGCATCGATACGTGCGAGCCATTCGCCCAGTTGGGATTGGGTGAGTATGGTTTGGTAGTCGGCGGGTGCTGTTTCAGCAGAGGTTTGCTGGCGCGCCGCAACTTCCTGATATCCACTGGTAGGCGACACAGGGTCATTCCGTTCCGCGCCAGAGTCCCGCTGCAATTCCCGCAGCCAGGTTTTCAAATCCAGCCGCTCATACAATTCTGCAAGTTTGGCCGTATCCTGCGGTTTTAAGCCGAGATCATGCAATTCCAGCGGCAGCGCCACATCGCACTTGATGGTGAGCAGTACGCGCGATTTATCCAGCCAGTCGAGCGCTTTGCGTAGATTTTCGCCTACCGCGCCGCCGATTTCATTGGCATGGGCGATGATGTTGTCCAGCGTGCCATATTGCGTGAGCCATTTTACCGCCGTTTTGGGGCCGACTTTCTCTACGCCGGGAATGTTGTCGGCCGTATCGCCGACCAGCGCCAGGTAATCAAGCATGCGCGCCGGCGGTATGCCGAATTTGGCAAGCACTCCGGCCTCATCGAGGATCTCGTTGCTCATGGTGTTGACCAGCGTTACCTGCGGGCTGACCAGTTGCGCAATATCCTTGTCGCCGGTGGAAATTATGCAGTGCATGTTTTCATGCACGGCCAGTTTCGCCAAGGTACCGATCACATCATCCGCTTCCACTCCGCCAATTATCAGCATCGGCCATCCCATGGCGCGTATGCATTCATGCAACGGTGCGATTTGTGCTGCCAGATCGTCCGGCATGGGCGGGCGGTGTGCCTTGTATTCTGGATACAAGTCATCGCGGAAAGTCTTGCCTTTTGCATCAAACACGCACGCGCTATAATCAGCCTGGTAATCCTTGTGCAAACGGCGCAGCATGTTGAGAACGCCATGAATCGCACCGGTCGGCTCATTGCGGCGATTGCGCAAATCCGGCAGTGCGTGGAAAGCTCGATACAAGTAGGATGAACCGTCAACCAGCAGCAGTGTTTTCATTTAATTCTTCTAAAGGTTTCCGCATGAGCCCACAAGACAAACTAGCCAGCACCATGACCGCTGACCTGCTGGAGAAATCCTGGTCGGCAAAAGAGTCCTGGCGCGTGTTCGGGATTATGGCAGAATTTGTCGAGGCGACGGAGCGCCTAAACTCGATCCAGCCTGCTGTAAGCATCTTTGGCAGTGCGCGCACCCTTCCCGATCATCCCCACTATAAACTGGCCGAACAGATTGCACGGCAATTGTCTGATGCGGGTTTCTCGGTGATTTCCGGTGGCGGCCCCGGCATCATGGAAGCGGCCAACAGGGGCGCGTATTCCGGAAAATCACTCAGCGTCGGCCTCAATATTCAACTTCCGCACGAGCAGCATAGCAATGCCTACCAGGATGTCAGCCAGACTTTTCGCCATTTTTTTGCGCGCAAATACATGTTCGTGAAATTCGCCACCGCCTATGTGGTCATGCCGGGTGGATTCGGCACACTGGACGAATTGATGGAAGCGCTTACGCTGGTGCAAACCGGTAAAACCAGGAAAATGCCGATCATCCTGGTCTGCTCGGATTTCTGGGGCGGCATGCTTGACTGGTTCCGGCAGTTGCTGGTGGCCGAGAACATGATCTCTGCGGAAGACATGGATCTGGTACAGTTGATCGATGAACCCCATCAGGTGGTGAATGCGATCTTCCAGTATTACGAAACCCGTGGCTTCGAGCCTTCAGCGGCGGAACGGGAAATTCAGCTCAATTTATAACGCTGCGGGTCATTTCAGCTAGAATAAACGTATTGATATAGCCGGGAGCTATCATGCGTCGAATAATTCTTGCACTGTTGTTGAGCCTTGCGTTGCCGGTGGTGGCGCAGTCCACTCCACCCAAGAAACTGGTGCCGATACCGGAGCCGCCAGAGATGCCGCTGCCATCGCCATCGCCCGGCACGGAGCAGGATGCCGCGCTGGAACCCCAGGTCACCATTATTAAGCGCAAGGAGGACACGGTCGAGGAGTATCGCAGCAATGGCCGGCTTTATATGATCAAGGTTACTCCGCATATCGGTCTGCCGTATTACCTGATTGATAACCGCGGTGATGGTACGTTTGCCACCCGCAGCGATATGGATCAGGGCATACGTCCGCCGATGTGGGTGATACACCGGTTCTAAAATTTCCATAAAGGACGGGGAAGGGGGTGCAGCGACTCATGTCACGTCTTCCTTCCTATTCTCCCTACTCATGTCTGTTTTTACCACTGTCACCCGAGAGCAGCTTTCTACCTGGTTGAGAAACTATTCCCTCGGTACGCTGCTTGATCTGCAGGGAATCTCCTCAGGTATCGAGAATACCAATTATTTTGTTACCACCAGTCACGGGAAATATGTTCTTACTCTGTTTGAAAAGCTGACTGCATCCGACCTGCCCTACTACCTTAACCTGATGGCGCATTTGTCACGCCACGGCATTCCCTGCCCCGGCCCGGTAGCCAATATCGACAACAGATTTCTTGGTGAGCTGAACGGTAAACCGGCAAGCATCGTTACCTGCCTGCCGGGAAAATCACAGGAACATCCTACCCCCGCGCATTGTGCCGAAGTTGGCGCATTGCTGGCGGAGATGCACTTGTCCGGTCTGTCTTATCCCGGAAAAATGGAGAATCCACGCGGGCCGAAATGGTGGAAAAGCATAGCGCCTGATGTCATGCCATTCCTGACAATGGAGGAGGCGGAGATGCTCAAGGAGGAACTGCGCTTCCAGTCTGCATACCATTTTGAAGATCTGCCGCAGGGCGTGATTCATGCAGATCTGTTTCGTGACAATGTGTTGTTCGTCGACGGCACTATCGGTGGCGTGATCGATTTTTATTTCGCCTGCAATGATGTGTTGCTGTTTGATCTTGCCATTGCTGCCAATGATTGGTGTCTGACTGAAAGCTGCGAACTGGATGAGGCACGCCTATTATCCCTGATCGCAGCTTATCATCGCACCCGTCCGCTTGCCGCCATTGAACGCGATGCCTGGCCGGTGATGCTGCGCGCCGGAGCTTTACGCTTCTGGATGTCACGGCTGTATGACTGCCACTTGCCGCGCCTGGGAGAACTGACTCATGTCAAGGACCCTGCCCATTTCGGGCGCATACTGAAAAATCATTCGACATTCTGCTCCGATCTGGCGCAGATCTGGGTGTGAGCGGCAGATCGCTGGGACAAGAACGAACGGCGAATATTCGCCCTATTGGAGATACAAAAAATGGAAGCCAGGCAAGTTAATGCGAAGCAAGGATGGCAGTGGATCGTGAACGGTTTCTACCTGTTTTTCAAAGCTCCGCTGGCCTGGATCCTGCTGTGCACTACCTTGCTGCTGATCGCAGCCACATTGGCACTGATTCCGATGGTGGGGCAGTTTTTTTTCACCTTGCTCTCGCCGTTATTCCTGGCCGGGTTGATGATGGGGTGCAAAGCGTTGGAACGAGGCGAGAAACTGGAGATTGCCTATTTATTTGCGGGCTTCAGGAAAAACCCGGTTCCGCTGATCACCGTGGGAGGAGTTTATCTGGTGGGGCAGGTGCTGATCCTGGGCGTGGGCATGCTGCTCGGAGGCAGTGTGATGATGGATTTGCTGATGGATGGGAAGAGAGTCGACGAGAACGAGCTGAGAGGTGTCATGAGCAGCGGCCTTACCGCTGTGATGGTAATGCTGGCACTGTCGATCCCGTTGATGATGGCAGCCTGGTTTGCGCCATTGCTGGTGGCATTCAAAGATATGCCCGCACTGGCTGCGATGCAGCTAAGTTTTTTTGCCTGCCTCAAGAACATCATACCGCTGCAGCTTTACACCATCACGATGGTGGTGCTGGCGGTGATTGCCGCAATGCCCTACGGTCTGGGATTCTTCGTGCTGGTACCGGCACTGTTTGCTTCGCTCTATGCGAGCTATGAGGACATCTTCGTGGACACAGTCGAGCCAACATAACCCGGCGAGCTGTCGCCAGCTACTCCTTTCAGGCGGGAATCAGCTTGGCGTATTCCAGTGACAGCCACTTTGTTCCGGCGTGACTGAATTTCACCTGAACACGCGCATCCGCACCCTGGCTTTCGCAACTGACAATCACGCCTGCACCAAACTTGGCGTGAGTTACATTCTGCCCCACGCGCCATTGCGCTGCTTCTGCATCCCGGACACTCGTGCTGTGATCCTGCATGCCGAATGCGGGTTCCCGAATTGCCACGTTCGACTCCCGGTTTCTGGTTTCTGCTGCCTGACTCCGGTACCCTGCTTTCTGCATCGGTCGTAGCCATTTCAGCAGGCTATCGGGAATTTCCTGCAGGAAACGCGACGGGACATTGTAGCGAGTCTGGCCATGCAGCATGCGGCTCTGGGCGAAACTCAAATACAATCGCCGCCGCGCGCGGGTCAGGGCCACATACATCAAGCGCCGTTCTTCTTCCAGGCCACCCGCTTCGTTGCGGCTGTTCTCATGGGGAAACAAACCTTCCTCCAGTCCGCTCAGGAATACAGTATGAAATTCCAGCCCTTTGGAGGAATGTACTGTCATCAATTGCAGTGCGTCCCGACCGCTGCCGGCCTGATGCTCGCCTGCCTCCAGCGAGGCATGGGCAAGAAATGCCGTGAGACTGTCGTCCTCGGCTTCATGCACGAAGCTGGTGGCGGCATTGATCAATTCGTTCAGGTTTTCCAGCCGGTCAGCCCCTTCGCGCTCGGCGCGATAATGCGCCAGCAGTCCGCTATGCTCGAGCATATGTTCCACGACTTCCGGCAGCGGCAGCCCTTCGCAGCCTTGGCGCAGCTTCTCGATCAGGGCAACAAAGTTCTCCATGCCTTTCTTAGGTTTATCCGATCCCTTGCGCCTGCCAGGTGGCGCCTTGATCTCAGCATCCTGAATGAGGGTTGCCCCATCGCCACAATTCTGCCGCATCGCTGCCCATAACCCTCCTCCCTGGCGCTTGGCTTCATCTTGCAACTGTTCCAGGCTGCGCGCGCCGATGCCGCGCAGTGGAAAATTGATCACCCGCAGCAACGCATTGTCATTGTCGGGGTTGGCAATCAGCCGCAGGTAAGCCAGTGCGTGCTTGATTTCCTGGCGTTCGAAGAAGCGCATGCCGCCATATACCCGGTAAGCCAGTGCAGCATTGAACAGGGCATGTTCCAGTACCCGCGACTGGGCGTTGGAACGGTATAGCAATGCCATTTGCGTGAGCGCCACTCCTTCGGCGCGCAGCGATTTCACCTCGTCGACGATGAACGCGGCCTCATCGAAATCAGTCGGTGCGTTATACACGCGCAGCGGTTCGCCATGACCTTCCGAAGTCCACAGATTTTTGCCGAGACGCCCGCTATTGTTGCGTATCAGCGTGTTGGCAGCATCCAGTATGTTGCCGTGCGAGCGGTAGTTCTGTTCCAGTTTGATGATTTTTGTGATGCGAAAGTCACGCTCGAAATCCTTCATATTGCCGGTATTGGCACCGCGAAATGCATAAATGCTCTGGTCGTCATCACCCACCACAAACACAGCGGCTCTGTCACCGGCCAGCAGTCTGAGCCACTTGTATTGCAACCGGCTGGTATCCTGAAACTCGTCGACCAGGATATGGCTGAAGCGCGCGCAGTAATGTTCGCGCAGAATCTCGTTGCGGATGAGCAATTCATAACTGCGCAGCAGCAGTTCGGCAAAATCCACTACACCTTCCTTGTTGCACTGCTGCTCGTAGACTGTGTAGAACTCAGTCATCTTGCGCGCGAAATCATCGTAGACTTCAACCTGCGGCGCGCGCAACCCTTCCTCTTTTGCATGGTTGATGAACCACTGCACCTGGCGTGGCGGGAATTTTTCGTCATCGGCACCGAGGCTTTTCAGGATGCGCTTGATGATTGCCAATTGATCGGCAGAATCGAGAATCTGAAAGGCCTGCGGCAGTCCGGCATCCTGATGGTGGGCGCGCAGCATGCGATTGCACAGGCCATGAAAAGTGCCGACCCACATGCCGCGGGTATTGATCGGCAGCATCGCGGAAATGCGGGTGAGCATTTCCTTGGCCGCTTTGTTAGTGAAGGTGACGGCGAGGATGCCGTGTGGGCTGACTTGGCCAGACTGGATTAAGTGTGCAATGCGGGTGGTGAGTACCCTGGTTTTGCCGCTACCCGCACCCGCCAGTACCAAGGCTGACTGGTGCGGCAGGGTGACTGCTTCAAGTTGTTCTGGATTGAGGCCGGAAAGTAGGGAAGACATAGGGAGAAGGCTATTTCCGGGGAAAATTCAAAGCCAGAATTATACAGCCTTCACCGAGCTGCGCAGGGAACAGAGTGGGCTGGGATGCCCCCAATATGGTTGGTGTGACTGCTACTTCTTGCTTTTCGCCACCAGATCCAGAATCAGCGGTGTCAATATCAGTTCGATTGCCAGTCCCATTTTTCCGCCGGGCACGACGATGGTATTCGGTCGTGACATGAAGGAGTCATGAATCATGGCAAGCAGGTAGGGAAAATCCATGCTCTTGGGATCACGGAAGCGGATCACGACAAAACTTTCGTCCAGCGCCGGGATTTCACGCGCGACGAAGGGATTGGATGTATCCACCGTTGGCACTCGCTGGAAATTGACGTGGGTGCGGGAGAATTGCGGGGTAATGTAATGCACATAATCATGCATACGACGCAGGATGGTGTGCGTCACGGCTTCCGTCGAATAACCGCGCGCACTCGTATCGCGGCGGATTTTCTGGATCCATTCCAGGTTGACGATAGGCACTACGCCGACCAGCAAATCCACGTATTTGGCCACATCCGCGGTGTCGCTTTTGACCCCGCCGTGCAAGCCTTCGTAAAACAGCAGATCGGAACCGGGCGCAAGCGATGACCAGGGGGTGAAGGTGCCGGCTTTCTGTTTGTATGGGGCGGCTTCTTCGTCATTGTGCAGATACAAACGAGTTTTGCCCTTGCCGCTCTTGCCATATTCCTTGAACAGCGCTTCCAGTTTGTCGAATTCGTTGGCCTCGGGACCGAAATGACTGATGGGACGACCGTTGTCTTTTTCCGATTCGGCCACGGCTTTTTTCATGGCATCGCGGTCGTAGCGATGAAAGCTGTCGCCTTCCACCACCACAGCAGTCAGTTTTTCGCGGCGAAAAATATGCTCGAAACTGTTCTTGACCGTCGATGTGCCTGCTCCAGACGATCCAGTGACGGCGATGACAGGGTGTTTTTGTGACATGCGAACTTTCTCCTGAGGCAGTAATGAAAATCAGCGCGAGCATAAAATCTGCTTACGAACCCGGCGACTTTAGCAGAGCGCCAAGTGGCACAATAGTCAGCCTTATTTATCGTTATGATACGATTTTTATTATGAGGTGAGCAAGAAAATCAGGGTGGGGCTTATGGAACCTGCGACCACGGGAGAAATCACATAAATCGACCGGCTCCCGAAGTTCATGCACCCCCATACGCGGCAATGTGGGAGTGAGAGTATGCGCAAAACGGCAAGTGGCCGCCCTTCACGGTATAATCCCTGATACCTATCGAACAGTGACCAATTCCATGCAAGAGAAATATCACCCCCAGGAAATCGAGCGGGAAGCGCAGCAGCACTGGGAGAAAACTGCGGCTTTCGAGGCCGTTGAGATTCCAGGCAAGCGCAAGTACTACTGCCTGTCGATGTTTCCTTATCCGTCCGGCAAGCTGCACATGGGCCATGTGCGCAATTACACCATCGGCGACGTGCTGTCGCGTTATCGCCGTATGCAGGGTTACAACGTATTGCAGCCAATGGGTTGGGACGCTTTCGGCCTGCCCGCCGAGAATGCGGCAATGCAGAACAATGTGCCGCCCGCGCAGTGGACCCACGACAACATCGCCTACATGCGCAAACAGTTGCGAAGCCTGGGGCTGGCCATAGACTGGAAGCGCGAGCTGGCCACCTGCAAGCCGGATTTCTACCGCTGGAACCAGTGGCTGTTTCTGCGGATGCTGGAAAAAGGCATCGCTTACAAGAAAACCCAAGTGGTGAACTGGGATCCGGTGGATCAGACCGTGCTGGCCAATGAGCAGGTAATAGATGGATGCGGCTGGCGTACCGGCGCGCTGGTGGAAAAGCGCGAAATTCCCGGCTACTACCTGGGTATTACCCAGTATGCAGAAGAGCTGCTCAACGATCTGGATAAGCTGCCTGGCTGGCCGGAGCGAGTAAAGACCATGCAGGCCAACTGGATCGGCAAGAGTTTCGGTGTCGATATCACCTTTCCTGCCGATATCGGGTCCGGCACACTACAAGATCTGAAAGTTTTTACCACCCGCGCCGACACGCTGATGGGTGCGACCTATGTGGCGGTGGCAGCCGAACATCCAATTGCGCTGCATGCAGCCAAGAGCAATCCGCAACTGGCCGCGTTCATCGAGGAATGCAGGCACGGCGCCACCATGGAAGCTGAGCTCGCTACCCAGGAAAAGAAGGGCAGGGACACGGGGTTGTTTGTCCTCCACCCGCTGACCGGTGCAAGACTGCCGGTATGGATCGCCAATTATGTGCTGATGGGCTACGGCGAAGGCGCGGTGATGGCGGTGCCGGCGCATGATGAGCGGGATTGTGAATTTGCGAACAATCATAACCTTCCCCTTAAGAAGGTTGTTAAATCGAGTAGTCAGTGTGAGCTAGAGCGGCAATTAAGTGAATTTATGAGTACCCCGCCAGACCCAGAATTAATTGACAGACAGCCACTCATTGAAGCTCTACAGAGAGACATTAAAGTTCTAAGTTCAATGCGGTGCCATGATGAAAAAGGTGTTCTCATCAATTCTGGCAAGTATAACGGCCTAGATTTTAAGCAAGCAATTGACACCATCGCCGCCGACCTCGCCGCCAAAGGCTTGGGTGAGAAACGCGTGCAATATCGTCTGCGCGACTGGGGCATTTCGCGCCAGCGCTACTGGGGCTGTCCGATCCCGCTGATCCACTGCGCTGCTTGCGGCATCGTGCCGGTGCCGGACGATCAACTCCCGGTAGTGTTGCCGGAGAATCTGGTGCCGGATGGTTCGGGCAACCCGCTGGCAAAAACGCCAGCATTTTACCAGTGCGCCTGTCCCCAATGCGGCAAACCGGCACGGCGTGAAACGGACACGATGGATACTTTTGTCGATTCGTCCTGGTATTACATCCGCTACGCCTGCGCCGACCAGGACAAAGCCATGGCCGATGCGCGCGCGGATTACTGGCTGCCGGTAGACCAGTATGTTGGCGGCATCGAACACGCCATCCTGCACCTGCTGTATTCGCGCTTCTGGAGCAAGGTGATGCGCGATCTCGGGCTGGTGAAATTTGACGAGCCGTTCGCCAACCTGCTGACTCAAGGCATGGTGCTTAACGAAATTTTCTTCCGCAAAACCGAGGCCGGACGCATCGTCTATTACAACCCGACGGAAGTGGATATGCAGGCGGATGCTCAAGGCAAGTGCGGTGTTGCGATACTGCGTGCGGATGGTCAACCGGTCGAATCCGGTGGTATCGGCACCATGTCGAAATCCAGGAACAATGGCGTCGATCCGCAACAACTAGTGGAACAATACGGTGCTGATACCGCGCGGCTGTTCATGATGTTTGCCAGCCCGCCGGAGCAGACATTGGAATGGGCCGATACTGGAGCAGAGGGTGCATTCCGTTTTCTGAAACGACTGTGGAAGCAGGTGTACGACCATTTGCAGCAAGGCGTGGTCGCAACGCAAAGTAACAGTGAACTTGTCCCTGAACTCAAATCCCTGCGTTTGCAGTTGCATCAGACCATCGTCAAGGTCAGCGACGACCTGGAAAGGCGTCATACTTTCAACACCGCCATCGCCGCGGTGATGGAGTTGATGAACGCGCTCGGAAAATCCCACGATTCCAGCCCGGCAGCCTGCAGTCTGACGCAGGAAACGCTGGAAAGTATCGTACTGCTGCTGTCGCCCATCGTTCCTCACATCTGCCACGCGCTTTGGCGTGAACTCAAACCCGGAACAGAACTTCTCGATCACCCTTGGCCGCAGGCCGACCGCGCAGCATTGGTGCAGGACGAAATCGAGTTGATGCTGCAGGTCAACGGCAAGCTGCGCGGGCAGATGCGCGTTGCCAGGGACGCGGAGCGCACAACTATCGAGCAGCTTGCGCTGGCAAATGATCAGGTGCGGAAATTTGTTGCCGGGCAGGCGGTAAAGAAAGTGGTGGTGGTGCCGGGCAGACTGGTGAATATCGTGGTATGAGCTGAAATGAATCCAACGACAAAGGCAGGAGACAATCATGCAATTTAAATCATATCGCCTCCTCACCATCTGTACTTTGACTCTGCTGCTATCCGCCTGTGGTTTCCAGTTGCGCGGGCACGGACTGCCACCGACCGTATTTTCGTTTGCTTCGCTTCACATTTCGGATCCAGAGGACTACCCCATTACTGCAGAGATCAAACGTACTGTCCATGCTGGTAAAAGCACGCGTGTCGTTGATGAGGGTAAGGGTGCGGAAGCTACGCTGCAAATTCTCAAGCAAACGAATGAGAAGAGTATCCTGTCGTTATCCGGGGAAGGCAGGGTGCGCGAATTTTTGTTGCGCTATCTGGTTTCTTATAGCCTCATCGATGGCAGGGGAATAGATCTGGTTCCCACCACCGAGATTGTCCGAGAACGGGTCTTGCCTTTCACGGACGAGCAAGTGGTGGCGAAAGAAGCAGAAGAGGCGTTGCTCATAAAAGAGATGCAAGCCGAGATCGTTAGGCAGATCTTGCGGCAGCTGGCGACAGTGAAAACTGAAGGGAAGCCTTGATCACGCAGGACGCGGGGAACAATATAATAACTGGCGTCTGGAGCCGCAATGACATGGTTATTTCGGTAATCTTGGAATCTGGACTTCCCCGCTTTGTTTTCCCACTTTATCTGCGATAAATATTGTTTCTGCTCTTATGCGCATCAACCCCGATCAGCTTTTCCAGCATCTGCAAAAACAGCTCGCTCCGCTTTATACGGTGTTCGGCGATGAACCGCTGCTGGCGATCGAGGCTGCCGACCTGATCCGCGCCCAGGCACGCCAAACAGGCTATGTCGAACGCGAGATCTTCACCATAGACCACCATTTCAACTGGCAGGAGTTGCAGCAAAGCAGCAACAGCCTGTCGTTGTTTGGCGAACGACGGTTGATGGATATGCGCATTCCTTCCGGCAAACCCGGAAACCAGGGCAGCGCGGCGATCGAGGAATATTGCCGCATGCTGCCGCCCGATACCGTCACGCTCATCACCCTGCCCAAGATCGACAAACAGGGCCAGGCGGCAAAGTGGTTCAAGGCGCTTGAAAGTGCGGGAGCGATGATTCCGGTCTCCCCGGTTGAGCGCACACGACTGCCGGCATGGATCGGCCAGCGCCTCGGGATGCAGCAACAGAAAGCCGATCCTGAAACTCTACAGTTTCTTGCCGACAAGGTGGAGGGAAACCTTCTTGCGGCCCATCAGGAAGTCCAGAAACTTTCGCTGCTCTATCCGGCGGGTATGCTGTCTTTCGACCAGGTGAAAGACGCGGTGCTGGATGTGGCGCGCTATGATGTTTTCAAATTGTCGGATGCGCTGATGACAGCGGATACCGCCCGTTATACCCGCATTCTGGAAGGCTTGCGGGGTGAGGGTGCGGCGTTGCCGTTCATTCTCTCCATTCTGGCAGGGCAGATTCGCGCGCTGATCATCATCCGCAAGGGGCTGGATTCTGGCAGGCCGCTGATGCAACTGATGAACGAAGCCAGGGTCTGGGGAGACAAACAGAAAGCAACGGAGCATGCAGCCAGATCAATCGGCCTCAAGCCGCTGGTGCGAGCCTTGCTGCACGCGGCGAAGATAGACAGGATCAGCAAAGGCGTCGCCCAAGGCGATGCCTGGGACGAATTGTTGCAACTGGGGTTGCGCTTCGCGGTCAGCAAGCGCTAGTAAGTCCGGGTTCAGCTGTATCCACAGCCGCCCATCAGCGTTAAAATTCGTACATTCACCAATTCATCAGGTATCTGGAGCCGCGGTATGGACATCATAGACATCAAAGCCTATATGCAATCGGTCGGGCGCGAAGCCCGTGCCGCATCGCGCCTGATGGCCAAAGCCGAGACTGCCGCCAAAAACTTGGCACTCACCGCGATGGCCGCAGCCATCAAGCGCGACGAACAGAAACTGCTGGCCGCCAACGCGCTGGATCTGCAAGGCGCCCAAGCCCAGGGGCTGGATGCAGCTTTGCTGGACCGTCTGACGCTCACCTCCAAAGGGGTTGCCAGCATGGCGGAAGGTTTGCTGCAGATTGCCGCGCTGGCTGATCCGATCGGCGAAATCAGCGATCTGAATTACCGTCCTTCCGGCATCCAGGTCGGAAAAATGCGCGTGTCGCTGGGGGTGGTCGGCATCATTTACGAAGCGCGTCCCAATGTCACCGCGGATGCCGCCGGATTGTGCCTCAAGGCCGGAAACGCGGCGATCCTGCGCGGTGGATCGGAAGCGATCCATTGCAATCAGGCGATTGCCGCTTGCGTCAAGGAAGGATTAAAAGCAGCCGGTCTGCCGGAGACTGCGGTGCAGGTGATCGAGACTACCGACCGTGCCGCCGTGGGTGAGCTCATCACCATGAAACAGTTCGTCGACGTGATCGTGCCGCGCGGCGGCAAGGGGCTGATCGAGCGCATTGCCAACGAGGCGCGCATCCCGGTGATCAAACATCTGGATGGCGTATGTCATGTTTACATCGATGCTGGTGCTGACCTGGATAAGGCCATTCGTGTTGCCGACAATGCCAAGACGCAGCGCTACGGCACCTGCAACACCATGGAAACTCTGCTGGTGCATCAAGATATTGCCGGAAAGGTGTTGCCGCCGCTGTGCAAAATCTACCTCGACAAAGGTGTGGAGCTACGCGGTGATGCAGCCTCCTGCGCGATCATCGAACAAATGAAGGCAGCCACGGAGGAGGACTGGTATACCGAATATCTCGCGCCGATTCTGAGCGTGCGGGTGGTGAGCGGATTGGAGCAGGCCATCGAGCACATTGCCGTTTACGGTTCGCAGCATACCGATGCCATCATCACCGAGGACTATACCCGCGCCCGCCGTTTTCTGCGGGAAGTGGATTCGAGTTCAGTGATGGTCAACGCCTCTACGCGCTTTGCCGACGGTTTCGAGTACGGTCTCGGCGCGGAAATCGGTATCTCCACTGACAAAATTCACGCGCGCGGCCCGGTGGGGCTGGAAGGGTTGACCAGCCAGAAATTCATCGTGCTGGGCGACGGACAGATACGGCAATAAACCATTGCGGAAATCGGGGCGGATTCGATCCGTTCCGCAACATGAGATTGTGATGACTCAACTTATCGAAATCAAAGTCCCCGACGTTGGCGATTTCAAGGATATTCCCGTCATCGAACTGCTGGTGAAGCCCGGTGATACGGTAGAAAAGGAAACGCCGCTCATCACGCTGGAAACCGACAAAGCGACGGTGGAGATCCCTGCGCCACAAGCCGGTGTGGTGAAGGAAATCAAGGTCAAGGTTGGCGACAAGGTTTCGGAGGGGGCGCTTATCCTGCTATTGCAAACAGCGGATGCGGAGACGAGTTCTGCAACCCCTGTAGAGATCCCGCCCATTGCGCTCGATTTGTCCCCTGCTGCCACCGACGTTGCTGCTTCGGTTGCGCGCGGCGAGATTCACGCCGAGGTGGTGGTGCTGGGTGCGGGGCCGGGCGGCTACACGGCTGCATTCCGCGCCGCCGATCTCGGCAAGAAAGT
>Ga0209253_10001982_pt1 | contig 18019 bp, 19 predicted proteins | sample FrelakmetBRP12BR_FD_187145 | JGI IMG/M metagenome (GOLD analysis project Ga0209253, IMG submission 187145) | Freshwater lake sediment microbial communities from the University of Notre Dame, USA, for methane emissions studies - BRP12 BR (SPAdes)... | ecosystem: Environmental > Aquatic >... | reverse complement strand
CGCAGACCATCGAGGCCATCAAGCACGCCAAGGCGGCCGGCGTGACCATGCTGGTGGCCATCAACAAGATCGACAAGCCGGGCGCCACGCCCGAGCGTGTCATGCAGCAGCTCACCGAGTACGAGATGGTGCCCGAGCAGTGGGGCGGCACCACCATCATGATGCCGGTGTCGGCGCGCACCAAGCAGGGCCTGCCCGAGCTGCTCGAGTACATCGCGCTCCAGGCCGAGGTGCTCGACCTCAAGTCGAACCCGGAACAGATCGCCTCCGGCGTGGTCATCGAGGCCAAGCTCGAGAAGGGTCGCGGTCCGGTGGCCACGGTGCTGGTGCAGGAGGGCACGCTGCGGGTCGGCGACGCCCTGGTCACCGGCAGTCATTTCGGCAAGGTCCGCGCGATGATGAACGAGCGCGGCGAACAGGTGAAGGCGGTCCTCCCGGGTCACCCGGTGGAGGTCCTGGGACTCTCCGGCGTGCCCACCGCCGGCGACGACTTCAACGTCGTCTCCGACGAGAAGGCAGCCAAGGAGGTGGCCGGACATCGCGCCGAGAAGGCACGCGCCAAGGATCTGGGCTCGGTCAAGAGGGCCACCCTCGAGGATCTCTTCGCCAAGACCAAGGCGGGCGGCGCGAAGGAACTGAACGTCGTCGTCAAGGCCGACATGCAGGGCTCGGCAGAGGCCGTCTCCCAGGCCCTCACCAAGCTCTCCACCCGCAAGGTCAAGGTGGTCGTCCTCGACTCCGGGGTGGGAGCGGTCACCGAGTCCGACGTGCTGACCGCCGCGGCAGGCAAGGGCATCATCGTGGGCTTCCACACCAAGCCCGAGACCAAGGTCGATCAGATCGCCAGCCAGCAGAGCGTGAAGATCCTGCTCTTCGACATCATCTACGAGGCGGCGGACACCATCCGCGAGGAGATGGTGGGGTTGCTCGATCCCATCATCAAGGAGAAGCCGCTCGGCAAGGCCGAGGTCCGGGCCGTCTTCAACATCCCGCGCGCCGGCACCATCGCCGGCTCGGCGGTCACCGAGGGCGTCATCAAGCGTGGCGCCCACGTCCGCGTGCTCCGCGAGCGCAAGGTGGTCCACGCCGGGAAGATCGGCTCGCTCCGCCGGATCAAGGACGACGTGAAGGAAGTCCAGTCCGGATTCGAGTGCGGCATCGGCGTCGAGAACTTCTCCGACTTCAAGGTCGGCGACGTCTTCGATGCCTACGAGCTCGAGGAAACCCGGCCGTCGCTGGACTAGCGGCGCTCCCCGGGCGAAGGTAGCGGCGTGTTCGTCGGCATCCTCCGGCTCACGCTGCACCTGCCCGAGCCCGGCTCGCTCAAGTCGAAGCGCCACCTGCTCCGCTCGGCGCTCGACCGGGTGCGGTCCCGCTATCCGGTGGCCATCGCCGAGGTCGGCGAGAACGACGCCTGGAAGCGGAGCGTGGTGGGCGTGGCCGCGGTGGGGAACGACCACGCCTTCGTGAACGAGCTGCTCGACAAGGTGACCGGGTTCGTGGCGTCGGTCCACGGCGGGCAGATGTTCATCACCGACCGGGCGCTGGAGATCGTCCCGTTCGGGGACGACCTGGGCGGCGGGTGGCGGACGCTGGCGGACGCAGAGGAGGATGAGAATGGCACGTGACCGGCCGGCCCGCGTGGCCGCGGAATTCCAGCACGAGGTGTCGTCGATCATCGCCCGGGGGTTGAAGGACCCGCGCATCACCGGATTCGTCACCGTCACCGGCGCCAAGATGTCGCCCGACCTGAAGGAGGTCGCGATCTACGTGTCGGTCCACGGCGACGACAAGGTCCGTCGCGACACGTTCGCCGGGTTGCAGGCCGCGACGGGCTACATCCAGCGCGAGGCGGCCCGCACCATCAAGCTCCGCTACACACCCCGCATGAGCATCGTCTACGACGGGAGCGTCGAGGAGGGGGACAAGATCGAGCGCCTCCTCAAGGAAGCCAGGGCGAAGGACGGACGGTGACGCACGCCGCTCGCCGCCGATGAACGGCGGCATCCTCGTCGTCGACAAGCCGGCCGGCCCCACCAGCTTCGCGGTGGTGGAGCGGGTGCGGCGCGCGCTGGGCGCGAGGAAGGCCGGCCACACCGGCACCCTCGACCCGCTGGCCACCGGCGTCCTGGCCATCTGCCTCGACGAGGCGGTGAAGCTCCAGCAGTGGATCACCGAGACCGACAAGGGCTACGACGCGCTGGTGGTGTTCGGCTTCGCCACCGACACCGAGGACACCGAGGGGCGGGAGGTGGAGCGGGGCGATCCGGCTGGCCTGACCGCAGAGCTCATCGCCACGGCGCTGACCGGATTCGTGGGGGAGATCGAACAGACCCCGCCCATGTACTCGGCGGTCCGGGTCGGTGGGCGACGCCTTCACGAGGCAGCCCGCGCGGGCGAGGAGGTGGAGCGGGCGCCGCGCAGGATCGTGGTCCATTCGCTCGAGCTGCTGGCCTTCGAGCCGCCCGCGGGAGGGCTGGCGCGAGCGCGAGTCGCGGTCCGCTGCGGAAAGGGGACCTACGTCCGGACGCTGGCCTCGTCGCTGGGCAAGGCGCTCGGCGTGCCGGCCCATCTCGGCGGGCTCCGGCGAACCGCGTCCGGCCCCTTCTCGATCGGCCAGGCCCTGACGCTCGACCTGGTCGAGTCGCTGGCGCGCAGTGCCCCGGCCGAGCTGATGGCGCGCATCATCCGCCCGGCCGACGCCCTGCCCGGATTCCCCGCCGTGCCGGTCTCGGCGGCCGAGGCGCTGGCGCTGGCGCAGGGGAAGGCGCTCGGCCGGGGTCCGCCGGGCCCACTCTGCCGCGCCATCGACGAAGCGGGGAACCTGGTGGCGATCTGTGCACCCACGGAGGACGGGAAGGCGCTTCGCCCGCTTCGCGTGTTCGTGCAACCGCCTGGAATCGCAGGGGCAGACCCGGGAATGCGTTGACTTCGAGCGCCCCGATCGCTTAAAAGCCCTCCTTCGACCCGCCGTCCACTATCCCCGTGGCGCGACGCCTTCGCCCTCGAGACGGGGACGGTTCACAACAGGGAGCATCCGACATGGCGCTGATCGCAGAGAAGAAGTCCGAGCTCGTCCACAAATACCGCCGGCACGACACCGACACCGGATCCCCCGAGGTCCAGGTGGCGCTGATCACCGAGCGCATCACCTACCTCACCGAGCATTTCAAGACGCACAAGAAGGACCACCACAGCCGCCGCGGCCTCCTCAAGCTGGTCGGGCAGCGGCGTCGTCTTCTCGACTACCTCCGGGGCGTCGACCTGAACCGTTACAAGGTCGTCATCGACCAGCTCGGGCTCCGGAAGTAGGGCAGGGCAGTTCAACAGGCCCGCCCGCGAGCGGGCCGACGCACCCTCGACGACGCTTCCGTTTCCGACTCGGGTGTCGCTCCCTCTGGAGCGGCTCCCCGGTGAGAAACTGAGGCATCGCGGATCGGGCGCCGGCAACTCGCACGGCGGGACCGGTGGGCGCAAGGCCCCCGGCTCACATCGCAAAGGTGCCAAATGAAGGTCATCCAGGAACGCGTCCAGGTTGGCGATCGCGAGATCTCCCTCGAGACGGGCAAGGTTGCAAAGCAGGCCGACGGATCCATCTGGATCCGCCACGGCGACTCCATCGTCCTCGTCACCGTCGTGTCGGCCAAGGAGCGGAAGGAAGGCATCGACTTCTTCCCGCTGACCGTCGACTACCAGGAGAAGATGTTCGCCGCGGGCAAGATCCCGGGCAGCTTCTTCCGGCGCGAGGGACGCCTCACCGAGAAGGAGACCCTGGTCTCCCGCATGATCGACCGCTCCTGCCGCCCGCTCTTCCCCGAGGGCTACGCCAACGAGACCCAGATCATCGCCACCGTCATCTCCTTCGACCAGGAGAACGACGCCGACGTGCTGGGGCTGACCGGGGCCTCGGCCGCGATGGCCGTCTCCGACGTCCCCTTCCACGGCCCCATCGCCGGGGTTCGCGTCGGTCGCGTGGGCGGGCAGTTCATCGCCAACCCCACGCTGGCCCAGCGCGCGGAAGCCGACATCGACGTGGTGCTGGCCGCGTCGCGTGACGCCATCGTCATGGTGGAGGGTGGAGCACTCGAGGTCCCGGAGAGCGTCATGGTGGACGCGCTCCTCTTCGGCCACGCCGCGGTGCAGCCGCTCCTCGACGCCCAGGATCGGCTCGCCAGGGCGGTCGGCAAGTCGAAGCGCACCTTCGAGCCTCCCAAGAACGACCTCGCGCTGCGCGAGAAGGTGAAGGCCCTCGCCTGGGAGAAGGTGAAGGAGGCCTACGCCCGCAACGAGAAGCACGATCGCTACGGCCGTCTCTCCGAGGTCAAGAAGGAGATGCTCGAGGCGCTCAAGTCCGAGGCCGGCGGCGACGCCACGAAGCTGGCCTCGCTGGCTGCCCGCGAGAAGGAGATCAAGGGCTACTACGAGGACGTGAAGTACGACTACATGCGGAAGATGATCACCCAGGAGGGGCGCCGGATCGGCGGCCGCGGGACGGCCGACATCCGGTTCATCGCCTCCGAGGTCGGCATCCTCCCCCGCGTCCACGGCTCGGCGCTCTTCACGCGCGGTGAGACCCAGGCGCTGGTGGCGGCCACGCTCGGCACCTCCCAGGACGAGCAGCGCGTCGAGATGCTGAACGGCATGATCTTCAAGAAGTTCATGCTCCACTACAACTTCCCGCCGTTCTCGGTGGGCGAGGCCAAGTTCCTCCGTGGTCCGGGCCGCCGCGAGATCGGCCACGGCGTGCTGGCCGAGCGCGCGCTCCGCGCCGTGCTGCCGGCCGAGGACAAGTTCCCGTACACCATCCGCATCGTCTCCGACATCATGGAGTCGAACGGCTCCTCGTCGATGGCGTCGGTCTGCGGCGGCTGCCTGTCGCTCATGGACGCCGGCGTCCCGGTCAAGGCCATGGTGGCGGGCATCGCCATGGGGCTCATCAAGGAAGGCGACAAGATCGCCATCCTCTCCGACATCCTCGGGGACGAGGACCACCTCGGCGACATGGACTTCAAGGTCTGCGGGACCGAGGCCGGCATCACCGCCATCCAGATGGACATCAAGATCGGCGGGGTGACGCGCAAGATCCTCGAGGACGCGCTGAACCAGGCGGCGGCCGGCCGCAAGCACATCCTCGGCGAGATGGCCAAGGCCCTCTCGGCGCCGCGCACCGACATCAGCGCCTACGCGCCGCGGATCACCACCATCAAGATCCGCCCGGAGCGCATCAAGGACGTCATCGGCCCCGGCGGCAAGGTCATCAAGGACATCACCGCCCGCACCGGCTGCAGCATCAACATCGAGGACGACGGGTCGATCAACATCGCCAGCTCGGACCAGACCAAGGTCGACGCCGCCATCAAGATGATCAAGAACCTCACCCAGGAGGCGGACGTCGGCAAGACCTACCTGGGCACGGTCCGCAAGATCGCCGAGTTCGGCGCCTTCGTGGAGATCTTCCCGGGCACCGACGGCCTCATCCACATCTCCGAGCTCTCGGACAAGCGGGTGAAGAGCGTCACCGACGTCCTCCAGGAGGGCGAGGAGGTGCTGGTGAAGGTCATCTCGGTCGACAGGGCCGGCAAGATCCGCCTCTCCCGCAAGGAGGCGCTGGCCGACGCGGCCGCAGCGTCGCCAGGGGGCGCGCCGAAGGCCGACCCCGAGCCCGTCAAGGGCTAGGGAGAAGAGCGGTGGCCGCGGCCGAGACCCCGATCCCGATTCCTCTGCTTCGGGTGGGCGGCCGCGGCGAGCCGCTGGAGTTGCCGCGCTACCAGACCGCCGGCTCCGCAGGCATGGACCTGCGCGCCGACGAGCCTGTCGACCTCGCCCCGGGGGAGCGCCGCCTCGTCCCCACCGGCATCGCCGTGGCCATCCCGCCGGGCTGGGAGGGGCAGGTTCGCCCGCGCTCCGGCCTGGCCCTCAAGCTCGGCCTGGGGATCGCCAACGCCCCCGGGACCATCGACAGTGACTACCGGGGCGAGGTCGGCGTCATCCTGGTGAACTGGGGGCAGGAGCGGGTGCGCCTCCCCAGGGGCGAGCGCATCGCCCAGCTGGTGCTGGCGCAGGTGACGCAAGGCTCCCTCGTCGAGGTCGCAGTGCTGCCCGGCACGGGGCGGGGCGGCGGGGGATTCGGTTCCACCGGCCGGTAGGCCGGAAACGCATGCCGGCCGCCAGGCGGCCGCGGAGGTTCGGATGATCCCGCGCTACACGCGTCCCGAGATGGCCCGGATCTGGTCCCCGGAACGGCGACTCCGCATCTGGCTCGACATCGAGATCCTCGCCGCCGAGGCGATGGGGAAGCTCGGAGAGGTCCCATCCGAGGACCTGGCCGCGCTCCACCGGGCCTTCGACGGCTTCGAGTTCTCCCCTGCCGACGTGGCCCGCATCGACGAGATCGAGAAGGTGACGAAGCACGACGTCATCGCTTTCCTCACCTTCGTGGAGGAGAAGGGCGGGCTGCCGGCGCGCCACCTGCACAAGGGCATGACGTCGTCCGACGTGCTCGACACCACGCTCGCGGTGCAGCTGAAGGAGGCCACCGCGCTTCTCGTCGCCGACGTGGACCGGGTGCGCGCGGCCGTGAAGAAGCGCGCTTTCGAGCACCGGCGCACCCCCATGATCGGCCGCAGCCACGGCATCCACGCCGAGCCGGTCACGTTCGGCCTCAAGCTCGCCGGGTGGTACGACGCCTGGGGCCGGCGGCGCGACGCGCTCGAGCGGGCCGGCAAGGTCGCCGCGGTCGGCAAGATCTCCGGTGCGGTGGGCACATTCGCGAACGTCGACCCGAGCGTGGAGGCCTTCGTGATGGCCAGGCTCGGCCTCGAGGGCGGGGAGGGGGCGGCCACCCAGGTGGTCGCACGCGACCGGCACGCCGATCTCTTCTGCGCCATCGCAGTGGCCGGCGCCGTGATGGAGCAGCAGGCCACCGAGGTCCGCCACCTGCAGCGCACCGAGGTGCGTGAGGTCGAGGAGCCCTTCACGGTGGGTCAGAAGGGCAGCTCGGCCATGCCCCACAAGCGCAACCCCATCCTCTCGGAGAACCTCACCGGCCTGGCGAGATTGCTCCGCGGCTGGGCGGTGCCTGCGCTCGAGGACGTGGCGCTCTGGCACGAGCGGGACATCAGCCACTCGTCGGTGGAGCGGGTCATCGGGCCCGACGCCACCATCGCGCTCGACTTCGGCCTGTCCCGCTTCGCCCGGATGATCGACGACCTTCGCGTCTACCCGGAGCGGATGCGGGAGAACCTCGCGCAGACCGGCGGCCTCTACGAGGCCCAGCGGGTGCTGCTGGCGCTGGTCGGCAAGGGCACCCCGCGCCAGGAGGCCTACGTGCTCGTGCAGCGCAACGCCATGAAGGTCTGGGAGGAGAAGGTCGACTTCCGGACCGCGCTCAAGCGGGATGCCGACGTGAAGAAGGCGCTCGGCGACGCGGAGATCGACGCCTGCTTCGCGGAGGACCACCACCTGAAGCACGTGGACAGGATCTTCGAGAGGGTGTTCGGAAAGGGCTAGAGATAGCCCTTGGCCTTCAAGTTCGCCCGGATCCGGGCGTCCACGCTCCCCACGGGCGAGTCGAACGTCTCGCCGGTGAGGATCTCGAAGACCTCGATGTACTTGCGGGCCAGCATGATGCGCACGTCGTCGGTGAGGGCCGGGGGCGTTCCGTGGCCGGAGAACCCGTGCTCGGTGATGAGCCACTGCCGGATGTTCTCCTTGTCGAGCATCTGCTGATCCTGGCCGGCGGCCAGCCGGTCCTCGTAGCCCTTGGCGACCCAGTAGCGGGAGCTGTCCGGGGTGTGGATCTCGTCGATGACCACCAGCTTCCCGTCGGCGATGCCCATCTCGTACTTGGTGTCGACGAGGATGAGCCCGCGCTCGGCGGCCCACTCCTGGCCCCGCTGGAAGAGGGCCCTGGCGATCTGCACGGCCTCCTGCCAGACCGCGGCCGGCACGAGACCCTGGCCGACGATCTCCCGCTCGCTGATGGGCTCGTCGTGCTTGCCGTACTGGGCCTTGGTGGAGGGCGTGATGACGGGAAGGTGGAACTTCTGGTCCTTCCGCAGCCCCTGGGGCCACTCGATGGCGTAGGCCCCGGCCTTCCCCGAGACGTAGTCGCGCCAGAGGGACCCGGTGATGTAGCCCCGGATGATGATCTCGACGGGAAGCGGCTGGGCACGCTTCACCACCATGACGCTCGGATCCGGGTTGTCGAGGATGTGGGTGGGGGCGATGCCCTTCACCTTGTCGAACCAGAAGCGCGTGAGGCGGGAGAGCACCTCTCCCTTGAACGGGATGGTCCCCAGCACGTGGTCGAAGGCGCTGATCCGGTCGGTGGTGACCATCACGATCTGGTCGCCACGCGAGTAGTTGTCGCGAACCTTCCCTCGGTAGAGCTCGCCGAGGGGCGGGGCGTCGAACTGCCGGAGCGTGTGGCCGAGCTGCTCGCGGAGCTTGTCGTCGGGAATCATGGGCGCGAATGCTAGCATACGAGCGCCTTGAACCGGGATGACGTGATCTTCGTGCTGCACCGACCGTCCTCCGCCGAGAACATCGGGGCGGTGGCCCGGGTACTCGCGAACTTCGACCTGCCGCGGCTCTCCGTGGTGGCGCCCGCTTCCTGGTCCGGGGTGCCCCGGACAGGGCGGGGAGAGAACGCCCGGGAGGACGTGTTCCGCCGGGCGCGGCGCACGGCCAGGAAGGCCGTGGGAGTGCTGGAATCGGCCGAGGTGAAGTCCGACCTGGCGTCCGCGCTGGCCGGGACCGTCTGGGCGTGCGGCACCACGTCACGGGCCGTCGAGGGGCGCCCGCAACTCACGCCCCGCGAGCTGGGGGCGGAGGTGGCTCGACGGACCGGGACGGGAAGGGTGGCCGTGGTGCTCGGGGAGGAGCGACGCGGCCTCTCCGACTCCGAGCTCACGCTCTGCTCGGCGGTCTGCACCATCCCGACGAGCGATGCCTACGACTCCATGAACCTGGCCCAGGCCGCCGCCGTGCTGGCCTACGAGATCGCGCTTGGCCGCGGCGCCGGTCTGGGAAGCCTTCCGGCGACGGAGCCGGCTCGCCACGAGACCGTCGAGGCCTTCTGGAGCCGAACGAAGGCGCTCCTCGCCGGCGCGGGTTACCTGAACCCACAAAACCCCGACGCGATCCTCGCGGAGTGGAGGCTCCTTCTGGCGCGGGCAGAGCCCACGCAGCGGGAGGTGGAGCTTCTCGCCGCCGCCGTCCGCACGCTGGAGCGAACGCTCGCGATCGGACCAGCAGGCGGCGAGGGGAACGGCTAGAGCACTAGGCCGCGGGAGCCTCTGCGGCGACCTGCTTCGCGCCCTTGCGGCTCTTCTTCCAGGCGTCGAAGTGAGCCTGGCAGAGGCCGTGCTGGAAGACCTTCTTCTTGCACTCCTCCTTGCCGCAGCCCTTCCAGCGGCGAGGCTTGGCCTCGATCTCGCCGCGGCGCCACTTGGAGTAGTGGAAGAAGCAGAGCCCCTTGGCGCGGTACGCGCGCTTGCAGCCCTGGATCTTGCAGGTCTTCTTGCCGCTGCCCTTGGCCTTCGGAGCGGCCTTCTTCGCCTTGGTCTTCGCAGTCGTGTCGGACATTCGGGGCGTTGATTACCCGACCCCCGCGCGGAACGCAACCAGGCGATTCGCCTGGGTCGTCGGTCCGGTCAGCGCGGGGGGGCCGGCCGGTCGGCCGCGTGCTCCGCGACGATGCGATCCAGGGCGTCCCGGTCGGCGTCGGTGTGGTGCTCGACCGGTTCCGGAACGACCTTCTCGGGGGCCGTTCCCGGCGGCCTGGACTGGCGCGCGACCGGCGTGACCCTGGCGGGAGCCCCCTTCGAGGATGGCCTGGCGGACGAGGCGTTCCAGCGGTCCACGAGGGTCTTCCCGTTCACCGGGACGAAGGCCCCGACGAGAAGGAGGATGGCCGCAACGGCGACGGCGAGGAGCAGCCGGGACATGGCGAAAGGGTGGCATGCACCCCGCCGCCCGTCGAGTTTTCCGGCTCCTGCCGGGTACCCACCGGTTACTCGATGAGCCCCTGCTCGCGCGCCAGGCGACCGAGCTTCTCCTTCAGCCGCTCGAAGCGCTTGCGCAGCGCCGCGGTCGTGGCGGGTTCTCCATCGGTTCGAAGTACCTCGGCCACTTCCTCCCAGGCCATCGCCTTGTCGACCCGCAAGATGAGGAGCGTTTGCTCCTCCCTGTCGAGCGACTCGCGAAGCTTCAGGAGCCTGTCCGCCCTGCCACCCGGCGAGTAGGTGGACATGGTGGAGCGCACCTGCTCGGCGATCTTGGAGGCCTCGGTGGTCAGGATGGGGCGGTGGCGCTTGCGGTAGGGGTCGCGGGCGTAGCGGGAGGCCGCATGCCACGCCAGCCGGAAGGCCCAGGTCCGGACGGAGGACTCCCGCCTGAACCCCGGGAGGCCGCGCCACAGGTCCTCGGCGAACTGGGAGAAGACGTCGTGCGCCTCGTCCTCGTCACGCAACACGGCCGTGAGGTAGCCGAGCACCTGCGGGCCGTATCCGCGCAGCGCCTCGGTGGCGCTTCCGGAGACGTCGCCTGCGTCGAGGAGCGCCAGGATGCGGGGCTCGAGATCGGACACGATCCCTCTCTATCTCACCTCGGAGGTGGCGCCCACCCACGGAAGGAGGCCGGCGGCATCCTGGACGAATCCGGTGGCGCCCCCGGCGGCCAGCGTCGCGACCGGGACGAAGCCCCAGGAGACGGGCACGAAGCGAACGCCGGCGGCGACGGCCGTCGCATGGTCGACCAGGCTGTCACCGATGAGCACGGTCTCCTCTGCCGAGGCCCCGACGCGCGCGGCGATCCCCAGCAGCCCGGATGGGTCTGGCTTCCGCACCCCCTCGTCGCCGCCGACGACGGCCACGAAACGGGAGGATACGCCCAGGCCGTCGAGGATCTTCCGCGCCATCGCGCCCGGCTTGTTGGTATGGACCGCGAGCGGGATGCGCGCGCTGCCGAGAACAGCGGCGATACCCGGGTAGAGGTGGGTGTGGTCGAGGAGGTGACGGAAGTAGTGCTCGCGCCAGAGCGCCACCGCGGTCTCGAGCAGGTGCTCCCGGGGCGCGATGGAACGGGAGACGAGCGCCACCGCCCCGTCCCCCACGTAGCTCACCACCTCCTCGCGGGACCGCGGCGGGAGGCCGAGCTCGAAGAGGGTGTGGGCCACGGCGAGGTAGAGATCCTCGCGGGAGTCCACCAGCGTTCCATCCAGATCGAACACGGCGAGCTTCACGGCCCCATCCCCACCCAGTCGGAGCCGTCGGCGTAGACCTCGCGCTTCCAGATGGGCGCATCCTTCTTGAGCGCCTCGATGGTCGCCTCGCAGGCCCGGAATGCAGGGGCTCGATGCGCCGCCGCCGCCGCGATCACCACCGCCGCCTCGCCTGGCAGGAGCGCGCCCACCCGGTGGACGATGGACACCTCGGCGCCGTGCTCGGCCCCGATCCGCCGTCCGATCTCCTCGAGCTTCCGCTCCGCCATGGGGACGTAGGCCTCGTACTCCAGGCGGACCACTCGTTTCCCGTGGCTCTCGCCTCGGACGTCGCCGCGGAAGCTGACCAGACCGCCGCGCTCCGGGCCGGCCACCGCGTCCACCACCTCGGCCAGGTCGAGCGGGCGGTCCACCACCCGGTAGCGTCCAGCGCCGCCGGAGACCGGTGGGATGACCGCCACCTCGGCGCCATCCGGCACCGGGTCCCCGTCCTGGGCGAACTCCTGGTTCACCGCCAGCCGGCAGCGGGGCAGCACCCGCGCGAGCGTGGGGTGGCGGGCCGCCAGCGCCCCGCGAAACTCGCCCACGGTCGCAGGCCAGGCGTCCAGCGACTCGGACTCCATGCCGGAGGCCTCGCGGGCGACGGCGAAATAGAGCACGGTGACGGGCACGATCGGATCGTAACTCGCCTTGGCCGTCAGCGCCGGAAGAGTCGAGGCAGGTCCCCGAAGACCGTGACGCCGAGCAGGAGCGCGATGAGGGCCAGGAAGCCCACGGTGTGGATCACGGCCTCGGCCTTCTGGTTCACCGGCCGGCGCGCCACGATCTCGTAGACCAGGAAGACCAGCCGGCCGCCGTCGAGGGCCGGGAGGGGCAGGAAGTTGAAGATGGCGAGCATGAGGGAGATGAGCCAGACCATCATGAGGAAGGGAGCCGCGCCGGCCCTGGCGCTGCGTGTCATCTCCTGGGCGATGCCCAGCGGACCCTGCAACTCGGCCTTCTGCTTCCGGGTCACCACCTGCCCGAGCCCGCCCAGGATCTCGCCGGCCTTGTCGTTGGTCTTCTGGAAGGCCATCGCCACCGCCTCGGCGGGCCCGGCCTGGACGGCGCGAAGGTGGGGGCCGATTCCAGCCTTTCCGATGCCCCCCGAGTCGTCCGGGCGGATCGTCATCGCCACCGGCGGGGACCCCGGCGGCGCGCCCGAACGCTCGACCTGGAGGGAGAGATCCCGACCCGGGTGCGCGCGCACGGCCGCCACGAGCGCCGTCCAGCCGTCGACGGGCGCTCCCGCCGCGCCCACGACCCGGTCTCCGGGACGAAGCCCAGCCCGCTCCGCGGCGCCGCCGCCGATGACGTCGCCGATCGTCGAGGTCGAGTCGGGCTCGCGCAGCCCCATCGTCGCGATGAGCCCCGCGGCCAGCACCACCGCGAGCAGGTAGTTCATGGCCGGGCCGGCCAGGATGACGATGAACCGGCGCCAGGCCGGCTGGTGGGAGTAGGCGCTCCGGTCGTCGGCTGCGATCTCCTCGCCGGGCGCCATCCCGGCGATCTTCACGTAACCGCCCAGCGGAACGGCCGAGACGGCCCACTCGGTGTCGCCGCGCCGGCGCGACCAGATCACCGGTCCGAACCCGATGCTGAAGCGCTCGACGCGCATGCCCGACCAGCGGGCAGCCAGGTAGTGGCCGAGCTCGTGGATGACGATGAGGAGCCCGAAGGCCAGCACCGTGACGGCGATCATCGGGAGCGACTGGAGGACCGCGTTCATGGATTCTCTCTGGCCGGCTCTCCGAACTCCTCGGCGTCGAACACCTCGACGGTCGTGGACGGATCGAGCCAGGCGTCCGGGCGGAGCCCGGCCTTGAGGCAGGCGTGCTTCAGGAAGGTGGGCGCGTCCCAGCCGCGCTCGACGGCGACCACCGGCAGGAGCACCCCACGGTGCCATCCCTGTCTCACCGCAAGCCCGTGCTCGCCGATCCGGAGCCGCGCCGGGTCGGGGAGCGGGCGGCGCGGCCCGAGCGCCGAGACGTGCAGCTCGAGGTCGTGGATCTCCTCGGGGCGCAGCGGAGGAAAGCGCGGGTCCTCGAAGGCGGCGGCCACCGCCATGTCGGCGACGGTGCGGGCCAGCGAGCCCTCCGGATCGAATCGGCCGATGCAGCCCCGGAGTTCGCCGCCGCGACGAAGGGTCACGAAGGCGCCTCGCCTGTCCCCGAGCGCTCCCGTCTCCGGGACCTCGGGCGCCGCACCGAGCCCGAGCCGGTGCCAGATGGCTGCCCGAGCCACCCCGAGAAGCGCGGCCCGCTCGAGCGGGGAGAGGGGCGAGCTCACAGCCGCCTCCGGGCGCCGGTGAGGAGGTAGCGCCGCACGTCGGCGAGGATCTCCCTGTGGTCGAATACGATCGGGTCGGGCAGCGAGTCCCACGAGAAGGCACGGGCCTCGGCGGCGTCGTCGCCCCCGCGCGGCTGTCCGGAAGCCCTGGCCAGATACACGGTGCTGATGGTGTGGCGGCGGGGATCCCGGGCCGGGTCGGAGTAGCTGTGGAACTGCTCGAGGAGGGTCACCTGGAGCCCGGTCTCCTCCGAGGCCTCGCGAGCAGCCGCGACGTCGAGTCGCTCGCCCTCGTCCACGAAACCCCCGGGGATGGCCCACCCGTGAGGCGGGTTCTTCCTGCGGATCAGCACCACCCGATCGTCGGGGAGCAGGACCACCGCGTCGACGGTGGGAGCGGGATTCCGGAAGTCGGCCATCGACCCGGTCACCTGCGAGGCGCCGAGATGACGGGCGCGGCCGGCGCGGCCCTCGAGCCGGAGCCCCCCGCGGGGAACGCCTTCTCGACCATGCCTCGAACGAAGGGAATGGTGCGGCCGGGGCTTCCGGCCGCCAGCGCACGAGCCGCGGCGGCTGCCTGCGCGGCGCGATCGGGCAATCCCGAGCCCTGGAAGTGGAGCGCCACGGCGAACAGGCGTGACGACAGGCGCTTCCGGCAGTCCGGGTCGAGCCATGCCTCCAGCGCCTCGGCCACGGCGTCTGCCATCTGCTCGGTGCGCAGCCCTTCGTCGGCGATGGCCGTCGATGCCTGCAGCCCGTCCAGGGTCGTGGCCAGGGCGCGGAGCGCCGACTCGTCGGCGATCCACCCGCGCAGCATGGGCAGCGAGTGCAACTCGGCCGAGGCCGCCAGCGCCGCTCGTTCGTCCTCGTCGGGGAGCGGAGGAAACGCCGTGGAGGGGTCGGGGGGCAGGGTTCCCGGGCCGATGCGGCCCAGCCAGGCGTCCGCGCCCTCTGGAACGGCGCGTCCGGAGGTATCGTTCTGGCGGCGGGCCTGGACGACGAGCCCCCTGGCGTTTCCAGGGTCGATCTCGCAAACGCCCATGGTCTGCCCGCGCTCCTCGATGTCCTTGCCGAAGGTGCGGTACTCCTTGCGGCCGAGAACGCCCACCTGCAATTCGATGAGCCCGCTCACGTCCGAGATCACTGCCTGCCCAACCTCCACGCCGCGTCCCGGGACGTTGCGGGAGATCCAGACTGCGCGCTCCCCCTGGCTGTCGATGGAGGAACCGTAGCAGGGGAAGACCTCCTCGGAGGCTGGCGTCGGGGTAGGCGGCGCGACCCGTGGCGCCTCCGGCACCGCCACCCCGCGGGCCCGGAGCAGGTGGAGGCAGCGCTTGGCCTCCTTCGAGAGGACCTTGTCGGACGACGCCGCCAGGACCGAGAGGACCTCGCCCCTGCCGCCGTCGAGGGCGGCCTTGAGGAGCGCCGCCTGGAGCAAGGGCGGGAGGGTTGCGACCTCCTCTGCCTTGGCCTTGGCGAGGCCGACGAGCAGTCGGGCGGCGCGGGCCGCCTCGGTTCGCGGCAGGCCGGTCTGGGCCGCCACCTCCTGGCTGTCGACGTTGGGGTCCCGGAGCATCGCCAGGATCTGATCGGGATCTTCCAAGGGCATCGAGAGCGGAATCTACACGCCGCCCCCCCGGCCGACAATGTCACTTACATCCCGGTGCCGCCGATTCGCTTGACCCCGCGGCCGATCGTCCTAGATATTTGAGAATCTAACCGCTGCACGAACGATTCCACCCGGCAGGGCGGACGTGGGCAGCCCCTGAGAAGGAGCAACACATGACCCGTCGCCTGATCGTCCAGATTGCCCTCGGCGTGGCTGGGGCGTTCGCCCTGGCCGTCGCCACCCCCGTCCTCGCTTGCGACTGCGACAAGAAGGGCGCCACCTCTGCCGACAAGGCGGACAAGAAGTCCGTTGCCCCGGCAGCCGCCGACAAGGCCGCACCCGCCCAGCAGGCTCCCGCGCAGGAGAAGAAGGCCGAGGCTTCCAAGGTGTCGGGCACGCTCGTTGCCGCCGCCGACTGCAAGTGCGGGGCGAAGGACCCCAAGGACTGCAAGTGTGAGAAGGGCTGCAAGTGCCAGGAGAAGCACGGCACGACGACCGAGAAGCCCAAGACCAGCGCCGCCGCGTCCTCCCCGACGCTCCTCGTCGCAGCCGACGCCTGCCCCTGTGGTGCCAAGACGGCAAAGGACTGCAAGTGTGGCGAGAAGTGCAAGTGCCACGAGAAGACGGACAAGCCGGCCCCGCCGAAGGCAAGGGCCGCCTAGCTCTCCGCTCTTCCCAGCGAACCAGGCCCCGTCCGGCGTCGCCGGTCGGGGCCTTCGTCTGTCCGGTGCCCCTGGCGGGCAGGGGGGCGATCAGGCGCCGAGTCGCTGGGCGCGGCGGCCGCGTTCCCGGTGGCGCGACAGCATCTGCCCGAGATAGTTGCCGGTGAAGCTGCCCTTCGTCCGGGCCACCTCCTCCGGCGTGCCCTCGGCGATGACGAAGCCACCTTCCTCGCCGCCCTCGGGGCCCAGGTCGACGACCCAGTCGGCCGACTTGATGACGTCGAGGTTGTGCTCGATGACCACCACCGAGTTGCCGGCGTCGACGAGCCGGTCGAGCACGACCAGCAGCTTCTTCACGTCGTCGAAGTGGAGGCCGGTCGTGGGCTCGTCGAGGATGTAGAGCGTGCGCCCGGTGCCGACCCGGGCCAGTTCCCGCGACAGCTTGATGCGCTGGGCCTCACCGCCCGACAGGGTGGGGGACGGCTGCCCCAGCTTCACGTAGCCGATGCCGACGTCGTCGAGGGTCCGGAGGATCCGCAGGATCTCCCGGTGGTTCGCGAAGTGCTCGATGGCCTCGTGCACGGAGAGGTCGAGCACCTGGGCCACGTTCTTCCCCTTGAACTGCACCCGGAGCGTGGCCTCGTTGAAGCGCTTGCCGTGGCAGACCTCGCAGGGCACGAGCACGTCGGCGAGGAAGTGCATCTCCACGAGCTTCATGCCGTCGCCCTGGCAGGCCTCGCAGCGCCCCCCCTTCACGTTGAAGCTGAAGCGTCCGGGCTGGTAACCGAGCGCCCGGGCCTCGGGGGTCTGGGCGAAGACCTCGCGCACCAGGTCGAAGAGCTTGGTGTAGGTGGCGGGGTTGGAGCGCGGCGTGCGCCCGATGGGCTGCTGGTTGATGTCGATGACCTTGTCGATCTGCTCGTGGCCGGCGATCGACTTGTGGCGGCCGGGGACCGCGCGGGCGCCGTGCAGCAGGCGGGTGAGCGCCGGGTGGAGGATCCCGTTCACCAGCGTGGACTTGCCCGCTCCCGACACGCCCGTGACCGCGACGAAGCAGGAGAGCGGGAAGGAGACGGTGACGTCCTTCAGGTTGTTCTCGGTGGCGCCGACCACGGTGATGCGCCCCTTGCCGATGGGACGGCGGCGCGGCGGCACGGAGATCTCGGCCCGGCCCGACAGGTAGGCGCCGGTGAGAGAGGCCGGGTCCTGCATGACGTGCGCGGGCGTTCCCGCCGATACCACGCGCCCCCCGTGCTCTCCCGCGCCGGGGCCGAAGTCGATGATCCAGTCGGCGGCTTCCATGGTCTCCTCGTCGTGCTCGACGACGATGACCGAGTTTCCGATGTCGCGAAGCCGCTTGAGGGTCGAGAGCAGCTTGCCGTTGTCCCGCTGGTGGAGACCGATGGACGGCTCGTCGAGGATGTAGATGACCCCGGTGAGCTCGCTGCCCATCTGCGAGGCCAGGCGGATGCGCTGGCTCTCCCCGCCCGACAGCGACGGGCCGGGCCGTTCCAGCGTCAGGTAGCTGAGCCCCACGTCGACGAGGAAGCGCAGCCGGTTCTTGATCTCCTTCAGCAGCTCCTCGGCGATGCGAGCCTCGGCGCCCTTCAGCTCCAGCCCGTCGAGCCAGGCCAGCGCCTCGCGGATGGTCTTGCGCGACAGCCCGACGATGCCGAGCCCGCGAACCCGCACGGCGCGGCTCTCCGGACGGAGCCGCTCGCCGTCGCAGGCCGGACATGGCTTGTCGGAGAAGAACTTCATGTAGTAGCGGCGCATGGCCTCCGAGCCGGTGGACTTGAAGCGCCGGTAGAGCTGGTTGAGCACCCCTTCCCACTGGATTCGGTAGCCCTTCACCCCGGCGGCCTGCGTGCCGCCGAGGATCACGTCGCGGTGCTGCTTCGGCAGCTTGGCCCAGGGGGTATCGAGGTCGATCCCCAGCGAGCGGGAGAGGTGCTCCACGAACTCGAAGGTCCAGCCCTCGCCCCGCTCCATTCCGCTCGCCCAGGGCTCGATCGCCCCGTCCCGGATGGTGAGGGACGGGTCGGGGATGATGAGGTCGGCGTCCATCTCGGCGCGGGTGCCGAGCCCCTGGCACTCGGTGCAGGAGCCCTGCGGGCTGTTGAAGGAGAAGGCCTGGGGCGCCAGCTCGCCGAAGGAGATGCCGCAGGTCGGGCAGGCGTTCAGCTCCGAGTAGAA
>Ga0209253_10001981_pt1 | contig 18019 bp, 14 predicted proteins | sample FrelakmetBRP12BR_FD_187145 | JGI IMG/M metagenome (GOLD analysis project Ga0209253, IMG submission 187145) | Freshwater lake sediment microbial communities from the University of Notre Dame, USA, for methane emissions studies - BRP12 BR (SPAdes)... | ecosystem: Environmental > Aquatic >... | reverse complement strand
TTAGTGGTGGTGATATAAAATATACACCCCCAGATGGCACGCCTTCGCTAAAAAAAGCAATCATACGGTATACAGAAGAAAATTATAACAAGATTGTAGCTCCTGAGAACATTATCGTATCTGCTGGAGCTAAACAATCAATTTTCAATATCCTTTATAGTATCCTCAACCCTCAAGATGAAGTAATTATCCTTGCACCATATTGGGTCAGCTACCCAGAAATGGTAAAGATGGTGTATGGCATTCCAGTCATTGTTACCCCGGAAGATGGGACTTTTCACCCTCGAATGGAAGACATTGACAAAGCTATTAGCTCTTATACGAAAGCAATTATTGTAAATAGTCCCAACAACCCTTCTGGAGAGGTATTTTCACTTGATTTTATTGCACAAATAGTTGAGTTTTGTGAACGTAAGCATATTATTCTCATAATGGATGATATCTATCATAAATTGATATTTGATGGAGCAGATTGGAAACCGGCATATCAGTACTCAAATATCGATATAGAAAATACGATGATCATTGTTGTAAATGGCATAGCTAAACTATATGGTATGACAGGATTTCGAATTGGTTGGGCTGTAACTAATCGTAAACTAGTTGAAGTAATGACCAATGTGCAAGCTCAAACAACATCATGTACATCTGCATTACTCCAATCAGCAGCTGAAGGTGCATTGAATGGAATGCAAAGTGTCGTAGAAAATCTAAGATTAACTTTTCAAAATAACAAACAGATCGTAGTCGAAGAATTAAAAACATTTAAAGGAGTACGATTAATTCCTCCAAAAGGAACATTTTACGCTCTCCCAGATTTTAGATCATATTTACCCTCCAGCATGGCTAAGGATTCAGTTGAATTAGCTAAACTTATTTTAAGTAAAGCCCTTGTAGTTACAGTACCTGGAAAAGAATTTGGTATGGAAGGACATCTAAGATTAAGCTATGCCGGCTCTGTTAAGGAAATCACTGAAGGTATCGAAAGGATCAAATGGGTTCTAGACCCCAGTTCACCCAATGAAATATATATAGGTGATCGAAAATTAATAAGGGACTGGCTATGAACAATATATTAAATATAAAAACACCCGCTGAAGCCCAAGCAGATGCTATAAAAAGTGATTTCGGCTTAGAAAATTTAGGTCTACTGAATCTTCGAAAAATCTATTGGAATTTGCCCACCGAAGCTCTCTATGAAGAAATTATATTTAGAGGAGAAGCACAAATAACCCAACTGGGACCCATCGTAGTAAATACTGGTAAACATACCGCTCGAGCTGCAAATGACAAATTTGTCGTCCGGGAATCGACAACCGAGCAAAATGTGTGGTGGGGTCAGTATAATCGTCCGTATTCTTCTCAAAAATTTGATGAGCTTTTTAGTCGTTTACAAGGATTTCTCCAAGGACGTGATTTATTTATCCAAGATTGTTACGGTGGTGCTGATCAAAACTACCGATTGCCCGTTCGTATCATAACAGAATTTGCATGGCATAGTCTGTTTGCAAGAAATATGTTCGTCAAGCCAAAAACAATCGAAGAATACCGGAGACACATACCAGAATTTACAGTAATTGCTGTTCCCTCCTTTAAATCTTTCCCGCAAATTGATGGGACTCCTACCAATACTTTTATTGTCATCAACTTCAATCAAAAAATTTGTATCATCGGAAATACCGGATATGGCGGTGAAATAAAGAAATCTGTTTTTACATTACTAAATTTCATTCTTCCATTACAAGGCATTATGACGATGCATTGCTCTGCGAATGTTGGCGTTAAAGGTGATGCTGCCTTATTTTTCGGTTTATCGGGAACCGGTAAGACTACATTATCGGCAGATCCACATCGTGGTTTAATCGGCGATGACGAGCATGGCTGGAGCGATGAAGGAATTTTCAACTTTGAAGATGGTTGTTACGCAAAGGTTATTGGCCTTTCCCCAATTGCTGAGCCGGACATTTTTGCGTGCACTAGAAAATTTGGAACCATCTTGGAAAATGTAGTTTACGATCCCGTTACAAGGTTGGTTGATTTAGATGATGATACTCTAACAGAAAATACACGTGCATCATACCCTCTCGAGTTTATTGCAAATGCCATCCCCGAAAAGAAATGCGGGCACCCGAAGAACATTATCTTCTTAACGTGTGATGCATCTGGAGTGATGCCACCAATCGCTAAGTTAACCCCAGATCAAGCTTTATATCATTTTATCTCTGGTTATACAGCCAAAGTTGGAGGAACTGAGATTGGTCTAGGTGAAGAACCAGAAATAACCTTCAGCACATGTTTTGGCGCACCATTTATGGTTCTTCCGCCATCATTTTATGCAGATTTGCTTAAACGAAAAATATTACGTTACGGGGTTGATTGTTGGCTGGTTAATACTGGTTGGGTTGGTGGTCCATATGGTGTGGGGAAAAGGATCAGTATTCGTTATACCCGTGAATTATTAAACTCAGCATTAAATGGTGAGTTGAAAGATGTCGAATATTATATTGATCCCGTTTTTGGCTTCCAGGTTCCAAAACATTGCCCGGGAATTCCTGATAACGTCCTTTATCCGTCTTCTGCATGGATAAATGAAGATGCCTATTTTAAAAAATACAGAAGTCTTGCAGCACGTTTTATTGATAATTTTCAAAAATTCGCTGTTGGATGCCCAGCTGAAGTGATAAATTCAGGACCAAAAATTAGTTAACCTATACAAGAAATATCGAATCATCATAATCTAGTCGAGACTTAATGATGATTCATTAGCTATTTTTTTGATATTTGCGGTAATAGGATACCAATCTACCTGGAATCCGACCTTGAATTTCAACTCCACCGGGTTTATGCTCCAAACGATCAACCTGACCTTGTTCATGGAATATCTTAATTAAACTGCCTTCTTGAAAAGGTATCAGGATTTCTATTGAAACATAATTTTCGTATAGAAAGGAATTTACCTTCTCAATTAGAACAGGTATTCCTTCACCCGTTACCGCTGATACAGCAACCGCACTTTGAAAATCAGTTAATACTTCTTTAGCGTGGTTTGAATCGGCTAAGTTATCAATTTTATTTAAGGCTGTCAGGATAGGTATATGGTCTGCTTCAATCTCTGATAGTGTTTGATATACAGCGCGTGCTTGTTCGAATGCCTGAGGATGCGTAATATCAATCACATGAATAAGTAAATCTGCTTCATTTATCTCTTCTAAAGTTGCTCTGAAAGCTGCCACTACTGTAGTCGGAAGCTTTTGAATAAAACCAACTGTGTCTGTAAAAAGTGCAATATGATTGTCACTTAAATTCACTCGGCGGGTTGTCGGGTCTAAGGTAGCAAATAACTGATCAGCTACATAAACATCTGATTTTGATAGGCAATTTAATAACGTAGATTTTCCTGCGTTGGTATATCCAACCAATGCTACAATTGGTATCAAAGCTTTCTTCCTCCTATTTCGATATTGCTGCCGATGTATCCGAACTTTCTCGAGCTGCTCTTTTAGATGTTTTATCCGTGACCGGATTTCTCTACGATCAACCTCAAGTTGAGTTTCGCCTGGACCTCTCAAACCGACACCCCCTACTTTTCCAGCTCGACCTCCCCCACCACCAGCCTGACGAGCAAGGTGAGTCCAGGCTCGAGTCAGCCTAGGTAATCGATATTCGTATTGAGCTAATTCAACTTGCAAAGAACCTTCATTGGTATTTGCATGCTGGGCAAAAATATCTAATATTAAAGCAGTCCTATCAAGAATCCTAATATTGTTTCCAAAAGCAATCTCTAATTCTCTAAGGTGACGAGGAGATAGTTCATCATCAAATAATATGACATTTGCCTTCAATTCTTCAACAAGAATTCGGATTTCATCCACTTTCCCCGACCCAATAAATGTTTTAACATTTGGTTTTTCCATATTTTGGGTTGTCTGTCCAACGATTTCCAATCCTGCCGTTTCACCCAACAGGGCGAGTTCGGTTAGAGAATCCTGTAGATTAAGTAGATTATCAGCTCCATAAATCTCAACTCCAACAAGAAAGGCTTTTTCCTTTGGGCGAACTGTCGGTTCAGCTATTTTTTTTGCCATTTCTATGTTTTTTCGAATCCTTTACTTAATTTTATATTGAAGTAATTAGTTCAATGCCTTATATATTATCAATCATTTATTCATCTTAAAGGATGATTTTTTTACTCTATTCTGAGGTTTCATCCAACCATCGAATAATGGTATCTCCAACAACTTTTAGACTCTCAGGAGAGATTTTATCTACCGTGTCATTCCTCGTATGCCAATACGGGTAGTCAAAATCGATAATATTTACTGCCTTGATACCTGCATTTATAAACGGAATATGGTCGTCAATCAGATTATATTTATAAGATGGAATGAATTGAGTATATCCAAGTCTCGATGCAACTCCCCAGATCTCATTATTTAATTCAGGATCTGAGTTGCGTTCCATGAAAATATTAAGATCATAATCACCAACCATGTCGAGGATAACTACCTTATCAGGTTTATCATCCAATTTTGAAACAAAGTATTGTGAGCCAAGGATCCAATCATACCCTGGAATATTTCCATTATCTTCAGCATCAAAAAACACTAACCAAATTTGTTTATCACGGTTGAATGGTAAAACCCGGGCTAATTCTAATAAAATTGCCACACTAGACGCCCCATCATTTGCCCCATCTACAGGAAATATTTGATCATAAGGGTTTTTTTCACGATCAGCAAGAATTCTCGAATCGTAATGACTGGCTATCACAATCCAAGGTTTACCCGTTCCCCTTTTAGCAATAATATTTCTTATCGGCACTCCAGATACTACTGCATCTTGTATTTCAACATTCCATTTTTGTTTTTCCAAACTAGAAATTATCCAAGATGCAGCCTTATCATGGGCTTCGCTTCTTGGAATCCGTGGTCCTAACCCAACTTGATATTTTATATATTCTAATGCCAGCTTTCCATTAAATTCATTCGTTTTCTTAGAATTGTATAAAACCAGATATAAGAATAAACTAAAGAATAAGATAAATATTATTGTTGTTAGTAATGATTTTGATGTTTTTTTCATAATGACTATGCGCAGTTCTTCATTTGATCATTAATAAACGCTTTGATAGAAGAATTGGAGCGTTCTGCATATGCAGTAGCGCGCATCCGTCTCCCTTTGATTTCAATACCCAGGCTCGGTAAAATCCCAAAATTTGCTTTCATAGGCTGAAAATCTTTAGCATCCGCATGGGTAATATAATGACACAAAGCCCCAATCATCGTATTCTGTGGTAATTCTATTAGAGGTCTACCCGTAAAGAAGTTAGCTGCATTTACTCCTGCTAAGAGCCCTGTTGCAATATTTCCCGCATATCCTTCAACACCGGTTATTTGACCTGCAAAGAACAGACCACTCTTGAATTTATATTCTAAAGTAGGATTAAGCAAAGATGGAGAAAATATAAAAGTGTTTCGATGCATCTGACCATACCGGGCAAATTCAACTTGCTCCAATCCTGGTATCATCCTGAAAATCCTTTTTTGTTCAGAATATTTCAAGTTGGTTTGAAAACCGACCATATTATAGAGTGTCTTGGTCAGATTATCTTGGCGTAATTGAACTACTGCGTATGATTTTCTTCCCGTTCTAGAATCGGTCAGACCAATTGGTCGTAAAGGTCCATAGGCTAATGATTCCTTTCCACGTAAAGCAATGACTTCAATCGGGAGACAGCCTTCAAAATACCTTTTAGAACCAGCTTGCACACCCAGTGTGATATTCTTCTCATAATCCGATAGGTTAATACATTCTGCTCTGACTAATTCATCAACAAACTGATAATACTCGTCCTTACTCATGGGACAATTAAGATAATCACCATCAGAATCGGTACTATCCTTACTATATCTGGATCCAGAAAATACAATATCCTTATTGATCGAATCTTGATAAACGATCGGAGCGATAGCATCATAAAAAAATATCTGTTCTCTTCCAGTTAATTCCTTTATTGCCATAGTTAATTTGCTTGAAGTTAGAGGCCCTGATGCAATGATGCATGGTCCATCGGGTATAGCCTTTACTTCTTGACGTATTACCTCGATATATGGATGATTTTCGATCAACTCACTAACTTTTCTTGAAAATGCTTCACGATCTACAGCCAATGCCCCACCTGCAGGAACAACCGCCTCATCTGCACATTTTATAAGTAATGAGCCGAGAATTCTAAGTTCTTCTTTTAATATTCCTGAAGCGTTCTCCAATAGATTTGATCCTAGTGAATTAGAGCAAACTAATTCAGCAAGGTAAGCGCTCCGATGTGCTCCTGTCGATATATTGGGCCGCATCTCATAAAGATGAACTTTCATTCCTCCCATAGCAGCCTGCCATGCTGCTTCTGATCCAGCTAACCCACCCCCAACAATGATTAAATCTGGCTTTATTTTTTTCATAATATTATGAAGTATTTTACCAAATTAGATTTTATAATTAATATCGATATAAATTTATATTAATAATGACTATGCGCATATTATTAAAGCGATTGTATCATAGAACACAACTATTTCTCCTAAAGTGATAGGTAATGACAGTTTACCCTGGCATAATTTAGTAATTATTCCACATATGAGGATTTTCTTATGCGAGATGTAGCAATTATTGGCATTGGTCAAACTCCAGTAGATGAACATTGGGACAGGTCATTAAAAGAATTAGCCGGAGAAGCAATATTTGCCGCTCTAAACGATGCAGGACGAGAAATCGCTGATGCCTTATTCATAGGTAATATGCTCTCAGGTATTCTAAGTAAACAAGAGAACCTGGGCGGTTTGATATCAGATTGGATCGGCTTACCAGGAATGGAAGCATTAAAGATCGAAGCTGCATGCGGTTCTGGGGCAGCTGCCTTTCGCGCTGCATTAATGGCGGTAAGCTCTGAGGATGTAGATAGTGCTTTAGTTGTTGGTGTAGAAAAGATGACGGAAAGTCTTCCAATCGAAACAACAGAGGCTCTTGCAACAGCTGCAGATGCAGATTATGAATCAGCCCAAGGCCTTTCTTTTGTTGCAATTAACGCCCTGGTAATGCAGTTATATTTACACACTTACGGATGGAAGCACACTGATTTTGCTCCTTTTTCCATTAATGCGCATGCTAATGCTATGCACAATCCATACGCCCGTCTTCATGAAAAAATCTCTGAAAAGGAGTATATCTCTGCCAGAATGATTGCAGAGCCAATAAATTTGCTTGATGCATCTCCTACTGGTGATGGCGCAGCGGCTATATTTTTAGTGCCAGCTGATACAATCCTTTCTGTCAATAAAAGGAATATTAAAGTTGTGGGATCAGCTTCAGCAACCGATTCTATCGCCATCCATAGTCGCCATGACCCTCTTTGGTTATCAGCAGCAGAATTATCTGCAATAAAAGCATATCAGCAAGCTGGAATAAAACCTCAAGATATTGATTTTTTTGAGCTCCATGATGCATTTTCAATTATGTCAGTTTTATCACTAGAAGCATGTGGTTTTTCCGAACGTGGGCAAGCTCCGAAATTAGGATTAGATGGCCAAATAACAATTAATGGACGAATTCCTATCAGTACTCGTGGTGGACTAAAAGCCCGGGGACATCCAGTCGGTGCAACGGGTGTCTATCAAATTGTAGAAACAGTACAACAATTACGCGGGGAAGCAGAATACACCCAGATTGAAAATGCAAAGGTCGGAATGACACAAAACATTGGTGGGAGTGGTGCGACAATAATTACCCACATTTTTAGAGCTGGATAAATTTGACTCGACTTCGGTGTTTACGATCCCTTCTTGTATATGTATAAAAAGCTTAATTCGAGAATAATGATATGATTAGTAGATGACGAATAACACTATAGTGGTTCTTAGGCCTATGGTAACCTGAATTGTAATGCATGAATTATCGGTGACTGAAAGCATCTTAGAAATATCATTACGCCATGCTAACAACTCGAATGCAAAAAGTATCACCAACATCTACTTGGTGATTGGACAGCTTGCCAGTATCATTGATGATTCTGTCCAATTCTATTGGGATATCATCTCCAAAGGGACTCTTGCTGACGGAGCAGTCCTTAACTTTCGAAGGATACCAACAACTCTAGCTTGTTTGGATTGTAATAATCAGTATTCACCAGGTGATGATAGTTTAGATTGCCCTAAATGTAAGGGTCATCATGTAAAAATTTTATCTGGTGAAGAATTTTATATGGAAGCAATTGATATCGAGACTTGAAAATATATACTAACCAATGACTAATAAAATTCTGGTGGTTGAAAAAATATTAAGTGCAAATGACCGCATCGCTGTGGAAAACCAGAGTATATTCAATGCGGCAGGTGTTAAATCTTTTAATATTATGGCATCTCCAGGCGCTGGGAAAACATCTCTTATAGAGCAGACAATTAAAATCCTGCTTAATACCATAAAACTTGCAGTGATTGATGGAGATATTGCTACAAATATCGATGCTGATCGCGCCCAAGCTGCCGGCGCATTTGCTGTCCAGATCAATACAGGTGGTGAATGTCACCTGGATGCAGTCATGATTAATTCTGCTCTTAAGCAAATGAATTTAGACCTTTTTGATGCAATTATTATCGAAAATGTAGGAAACCTCGTATGTCCGGCAAGTTTCCAGTTAGGATCACATAAAAGTGTATTAATCGCATCCATCCCAGAAGGAGATGATAAACCATATAAATATCCTGGTATGTATCGAGGTGTGGATGCTTTAGTGATAAATAAAATTGACTTACTTCCATATGTACCTTTTAATATGGACTACTTTCGAAAAGGTGTGGAAACACTTAATCCAGGAATAGTTACATTTCCTCTTTCATGTAAAACGGGAGAAGGTCTTGAAAATTGGATTAAATGGATCACCGAGATTGTTCGGAATCAGAATTAATTAGTATCTTTTATAATTTTTCATGATTGGCACAAAAATACACATTAATGGTATCGTTCAGGGAGTGGGATTCCGACCTTTTATTTATAATCAAGCTATCCAGCAAGGTTTAACTGGTTGGGTATGTAATACTTCTGCAGGTGTGGACATCGAATTATTTGGTGAGTCTGAAGCCATTTCAATTTTTATCCGACACTTAAAAACGAATGCCCCACCCCTCGCTCATATCGACACAATCGAGCACCAGCAATTACCGTACACCCCTTATAGTTCGTTTGAAATCATCCAATCCAAACAAGTATCCGATGCGTTTCAACCAATTTCTCCTGATATTTGTATTTGTCAGGATTGTATAAACGAGCTATTTGATCAAACCAACCGACGGTACCGGTATCCTTTTATTAATTGTACAAATTGTGGTCCCCGCCTCACTATTATTGAAAAAATTCCCTATGATCGTCCATATACGACCATGAAGGATTTCGAAATGTGTCCGGATTGTGCGCGTGAATATTCCGATCCAACCGATCGTCGCTTTCACGCTCAACCTATTGCATGTCCAGAATGTGGTCCCAAAGTTTGGCTAGAGATACCCAAAATAAAAAGGAACTCACAAAATCGATTATCTGCTGTAGGTGATGAAGCAATAATTACAGCCCAGAAGTTATTAATAAATGGCAAGATAGTAGCAATCAAGGGATTGGGTGGCTTTCATTTGGCGTGTGATGCAACCAATCCCAGAGCAGTTGCAGAATTGCGTAATCGCAAGCTCCGTGTTGATAAACCCTTCGCCCTTATGTTGGCAGATGTCGCATCAATTGAAGCTCAATGTTTGATCGACGATGCTGAACGGGAATTACTTTCAGCTCGTGAGCGTCCTATTGTTGTAATTGCTAGAAAGGAAAATTCATCAATTGCAATGGAAGTTTCTCCCAATCAAAATTCATTAGGAATAATGCTTCCATATACTCCTTTACATTATCTATTGTTCTCACAATACGGCAAAATTCATAAGAAAGATTGGTACCTCCCTCCACTGGTAATGACAAGTGGGAATTTAAGTGAGGAACCGATTGCAGTTAATAATGAAGAAGCTCGCGAGCGGTTAGCTGGCCTGGCAGATGCGTACTTGATGCATGATCGAATGATCCGTACCCGGTGTGATGATTCAGTCATCCGAACCTTTCGTGGGGCATCATATCCTTTACGAAGGTCACGAGGTTATGCACCTTTTCCGGTATATCTAAAATTTGAATCGGCGCCAATTTTAGCAGTAGGTGCAGAGTTAAAAAACACATTTTGCATTGTTCGTGATCGTTACGCTTTTATGAGTCATCATATAGGTGACATGGAAAATGAAGAAACCTATGATTCTTTTATAGACAGTGTCAACCATTATGAATCATTATTCCGAATTAAGCCTGTTGCCATAGCACATGACCTGCATCCCAATTATCTGTCATCTCGATATGCATATGACCGAGGAGAACGTGAGAATCTACCAACTTTCGGTATCCAGCATCACCATGCACATATCACGTCATGCATGGCTGAGAATGAAATTGTCCCCGATCAGTCCGTGATAGGCGTTGCCTTCGATGGGACAGGCTATGGTGAAGATGGAGCAATTTGGGGTGGAGAGTTCATGATAGCTGATTACAATGGTTTCAAGCGAGTTTGCCACCTTAAATATATTCCACTTCCTGGTGGTGATGCATCAATTCGGAAACCTGCCAGGATTGCATTAGCTTATTTATGGGCATACAAGCAGGATTGGGACCTAGAATATTATCCAGTTAAAGAACTGTGTGCTGAAGAACGTTCGATTTTAAAATCGCAACTAGAGTTAAAAATAAACTCTCCATTTACTTCGAGTATGGGGCGATTCTTTGATGGAGTAGCATCAATCACTGGCGTTCGTCAGAAAGTAAATTATGAGGCACAAGCAGCAATTGAATTTGAGGCATTGGTCGATCCCAACGAAAGTGGGGAATACACATGGCAATTGGAACAGGTTGGAAATTCTCCTTACCCTACCTATCAAATTAATCCTGAGACATTAATTGATGACGTATTAATGGAAGTGCACAAAAACACATCATTGTCGGTCATTTCTGGCCGTTTTCATAATACCATTGCTAGAATGGTTAGCGAGGTATGCAAATCTCTCCGGAGTGACTTTGGAATCCATCAGGTTGTTTTAAGTGGTGGAGTCTGGCAAAATATCACCTTGTTACATCGTACATGTGATTTGCTTGAATCCGAAAAGTTTATAGTTCATCATCATCGTCAGGTGCCGACAAACGATGGCGGTTTATCTCTCGGGCAGGCAGTAGTCGCAGTTCAAAAATTATTAATATGACGATAAATAAATTGGAGGATTTATGTGTTTAGCAGTTCCGGGAAAAATCACGGATATATATGTGAGCAATGGACTATTAATGGGCAAGATAGATTTTGGTGGAGTGGTACGTGAAGCCTGTCTCACATATGTTCCAGAAGCAAAGTTGGGTGATTACACAATCATTCACGTTGGATTCGCTTTAAATCTAATTGATGAAAAAGAAGCCTTCGAAACCTTAGCCCTCCTGGATGAGATTTCAAAACAGGATTTATTAGAATGAGATATCTCGATGAATACCGAGACTCGAAGTTGGTCCTTCATTTAGTTAATGAAATCAAACGCTCAATAAGTCAGAATTGGGTAATCATGGAAATATGTGGTGGACAGACGCACTCCATCATGAAATATGGATTGGATCAAATATTACCCGAAGAGATTGAACTTGTTCATGGTCCCGGCTGCCCGGTTTGTGTAACATCATTGGAAATGATTGATAAAGCCCATGCGGTAGCATCTATGCCAGAGGTGATTTTCACTTCATATGGAGATATGCTTCGAGTGCCAGGATCTCATGGTGACCTCTTTTCTATAAAAGCATCGGGTAAAGACATTCGCGTAGTTTATTCTTCACTCGATGCAGTAAATATCGCCCAGGCAAATCCTGATAAACAAGTAGTTTTCTTTGCAATTGGATTCGAAACAACTGCACCAGCCAATGCCATGAGTGTTCTGCAAGCTCAACAGCTTGGATTGAAGAACTTCAGTATATTGACATCTCAAGTTAGAGTTCCTCCTGCAATGAAAGCTATATTAGCTTCTTCCAATAATCGAGTTCAAGGATTTTTAGCCGCCGGTCATGTATGCACTGTGATGGGATTTTGGGAATATTTCCCGATCTCTAATAAGTACAAGGTGCCTATTGTTGTAACTGGCTTTGAGCCTGTGGACATTTTACAGGGGATATTATTAGTCATTTGTGAGTTGGAACACAAGACACATCAAGTAATAAATGCGTATTCAAGAGTAGTGAACTTTGAAGGTAATAAACCAGCCCAGAAAATCATAGAACAGGTATTTACTGAATGTGATCAAAAATGGCGGGGGATTGGGAAAATCGCTAAAAGTGGATGGAAGCTAAAATCCGAATTTAAGGATTATGATGCAGAGGTAAGATTTCAGATTCATGGAATTCAGCCAATAGAATCACCATTATGCCTTTCCGGACAAATCTTGCAAGGGATGATTAAACCTATTGAATGTCCAGTATTTGCGAATCAGTGTACACCTGAACATCCATTGGGTGCTACGATGGTTTCATCTGAAGGTACCTGTGCAGCTTATTATCGATATGGAAGGTCTTTATGACAGATCCTATGATCAGCTTTGAAGGTGCAACCTGTCCACTTCCCTTTAACCACAATGACTTAATTGTTCTAGGCCACGGTAGTGGTGGCAGAATGTCGTTTGATCTTATAAGAAAAGTATTTTTACCTTCATTTGCCAACCCAATTCTTAATACGGGTGACGATGCAGGACTGATCTCCTTACCTCAATCAGAGAACAACCTAAACCCAAGAATTGCAATTAGTACAGATTCCCACGTTGTGACACCACTTTTTTTTCCTGGGGGTGATATTGGAAGACTTGCTATTTGTGGTACGGTAAATGATGTATGTATGCTGGGCGCAAATCCACTTTGGATGACAGTAGGATTTATCCTTGAAGAAGGTTTGAAAGTAGATATTCTATATAAAGTTGTAGAATCAATGCATGCGGCTGCAGTTGAAGCAAACATACAGGTCATTGCCGGTGATACGAAAGTAGTCCAAAATGGCAAAGCTGATGGGTTATACATCAATACAACTGGTTTTGGTATTGTTCCATCAGGGGTAAACATTAGTGGTACCAGGGCAAAGCCTGGAGATTCCGTAATCGTCTCGGGCACAATTGGGGATCATGGAATCTCAGTCCTTGCTGCAAGAGGGGAGCTGAACTTTGAAACAGAAATAATAAGTGATGTCGCGCCTTTAAATGGTCTCGTTGCTGCGATGTTGGATGTGACTAAAGATCTTCATGTACTGCGCGATCCAACTCGTGGCGGTTTAGCCACCTCTTTAAATGAAATCGCAATTCAATCTGAAGTAGGTATCATTATTCATGAAGAAAATATCCCTGTCAAACCTGCTGTGAAGGCAGCCTGCGAAATGCTGGGATTTGATCCTTTATATGTAGCGAATGAAGGAAAGTTGATTGTTATTGTTGAAAAATACAATGCAGAGAGTGTATTAGCTGCAATGAAAAAACATCCACTTGGTAAAGATGCAGTTATTATCGGTAGTATCACCGATAAACCGGAAATTCTTGTAACCATGAAATCAACCTATGGAACAACCAGAATTATTGATATGTTGTCGGGTGAGATGTTACCTAGAATTTGTTAGGTTCAAAACTTAAAAATGCACTAAATAATACATTCGTAAAGATATATTACCTTTGTTTATCAATAACCACCCATGAGGTTGTGCGCTCTCGTTCGATGCGCACTTCAGCATTGATATAGTCAAAGGCATCTTTTATTTTTAGGGGAGATATAAAATGGCTGCGCATCAGGGCAAGTTTCTCAAGTATCGCCAGTATTTTTACAGGTGAAGTTCGAATATCAGGTTCTTCAATAACGATTCGACCACCAGGTTTTAGTACCCTCCATAATTCACTCGCAGTTGTAATAAAATCATTCACATGATGAAGAGCATCAACAATTATTATCCGTTCAAATGATTCATGCCCAAATGGTAATTTTTCTGACATCGAACATACAGAGGTAATATTTCCCTTTTTTACTGCTTGAGCAAGCATACCCATGGAAGAATCGGCGATAACAATCCAACCAACATTATCCTTAAATTGGTATGATATTCGTCCAGTGCCACCACCAGCATCCAGTAATTTTCCATTGGTTGGTAGTTCTACTAATGAGCGTAGCTTTGAAGGATAACTCGGCTTAATAAAACGGTCATAAAATGGAGCAAGTAAATCAAAATGATTGAAATGTGGCATTTTTACAATCACCATCAAAAAGCCTCCTAAAAAGGAGGCTTTTACAAGGATTATCTATCCAAGATTTAAAATTCATCTTCATCGATGTACAGATCATCATCCTCTTCATCGACATCAACATCTTCCCAATCATCTATCTCGTCTAATTCGTCTTCTTCTTCATCCCAGTCGTCTTCTGTTTCGACATCATTTGCACGAGAATATGTCATACATCCCATATCAGGATCAATTTCAACTGCTGCTGCTCCACAATATCCATCATCAAGGAAAACACAATCAACATAATGGCATCGTATACGGGGCATTAATTCCTCCTGTAATATTTTTATCACATGTATTCATACCATCACCCATGAGCAATCTCTTTGTCCCTTCTCTGGACGGCAGTGATTTTACCTCAGATGCCGAAAACAGAAAAGTATAAAATCAGGCTTTTTTCTTATTCATGTTCAGAATTATGAGCCGACATTATATCACTACAATTAATTAATTGAGTCAAGGTTACTCAAAATTGTTTCGTAAGAATTCCCCCAAAAATAGAAATCTCAACCAGGTCTTACTCGATGGGCTTCCATCACATTTGGTAATGCTTCGATACGCGTTAAAACCCGGGTTAATTGGTCAACATCTTTTACTTCTAAAACCAAATCAAGTACTGCAAGGCTCAATTTTGATTCATGATTAACACCTGCTTGAACTAATCCCATATTAATTCCTTCATTTGCAACTAAATTCGATACATCCCTGGCCAAACCATCCCGATCATATGCTTTTACTCGCACAGAAACAGGGTATGTACGTTTTGGTTCTCCCCATGCAACTCGCACTAGCCTTTCTTTTTCTTGCAACCGAAGTATATTAGGGCAATCTCTACGATGAATAGTTGCTCCACGGCCACGTGTGATATATCCAACAATATCATCCCCAGGAACTGGATTACAACATCTAGCCATACTGGTTAAAAGCCCCTTCAATCCTACAACGGTAATCGAATCATGGCTCTCAACTGTTGTCTCGGGGATTAATCGGCTTCCAAATTTTAAACCTTCTTCATCTTGCTCATTCTGCATTAATTGTTGGGCAATTCGAATTAGGGGAATATCTCCACATCCAATCGCTACATATAGATCTTCCACTGATTTGAATTCGAATTGTCGCGCAAGTTGCTCAAGATTAATATCTCCCACACCTAGTCGACGTAGTTCCTTTTCAAGTAAATCTCTACCCTGATTGATATTTTGTTCCCGCGCTTGTTTTTTAAACCAATAACGGATTTTTGCTTTCGCTCTTTGAGTTTTCACCAATCCCAGGTTTGAATTTAGCCAATCCCTGCTAGGCCCACCACGTTTCGCTGTTAATATTTCGACTTGTTCACCAGTCTTAAGTACATAGTCAAGTGAGACCAATTTACCATTTACTTTGGCACCTCTGCATCGATGACCAATATCTGTATGGACATGGTAAGCAAAATCAATAGGTGTGGAACTTATTGGTAAGTCATAGATATCTCCCTTCGGAGTAAATATATATACACGATCCTGAAATACATCAGTTTTTAAGCTATCAACAAATTCTCCCGCATCTTCGACATCTTGTTTCCATTCCATCAATGAACGGAACCAAAGAATTTTTTTCTCAAATGAATCATCACGTGGAGCTCCTTCTTTATACCTCCAATGAGCGGCAATCCCTAGTTCTGCATTTTGATGCATTTCTGGTGTGCGGATTTGGATTTCAAGTGTCTTTCCATCATCATATAGGACAGATGTATGCAAGGATTGGTAAAAATTATCCTTCGGTACAGCAATATAATCATCGAATTGACCTGGAATCGGTCTCCAATGGGTATGAATCACACCTAAAGTGCTATAAGCTGATGGAATATCCGAGACAATGATGCGCACTCCCCGAATATCGTGTACTTGGTCAAATGCTACCCCTTTCCGCACCATTTTGCGATAAATCGAATATATATGCTTCGGTCTTCCGGAAATTTCAGGTTTAATTCCGGATTGAGAGATAATCTCAGTAAGATGTTCAATGATCTCGTTCATCCCACTTTCACGGTCGAATCGTTTCTCAGAGAGATTATTAGCAATCTCTTTATACTTCTCAGGATTTACATAGCGAAACGCCAGATCCTCAAGCTCCCATTTCATCTGCCAAATTCCCAATCTGTTGGCTAGAGGAGCAAAAATATCCAAAGTTTCCTGTGCAATTCGAATCCTTTTATGTTCAGGTAAATGCCCGAGGGTTCGCATGTTATGTAATCGATCAGCTAACTTTATTAGCACAACCCGTACATCTTCTCCCATGGCAAGGAATGTTTTTCGAAGAGTCTCTGATACGATGTCATAACGCCGGCTTTTTATATATAGACCTGCAGCGGTTTCAGGATCTGGATCTCCCCTTCGATCGGCTGCCTGACGCAACTCCTCATCCCGGATATCCTCTTCGGGATGCTGATCACCTCTTGAAACCCGAGGTAGTTGGGTTAATTTGGTTACACCATCAACTAATTTCGCGACATCATCTCCAAAATCATTTTTTAAGTCATTTAAAGTAATTGCAGTATCTTCTACAGTATCATGTAATAAACCTGCCACCACAACTTCAACTGGTACACGTAGTTCTGCAAGAATCGATGCAACAGCAATGCAATGATTGATGTAGGGCTCCCCAGATACACGATTTTGTCCAGAATGGGCAATCTCTGCCACGCGATAAGCGCGAAAAATCAAATCCCGATCAGCGATCGAATATTGATCTGGAAGAGATTCCATAAGATGATTAATGGGCATTTATCTACCTAAGTGAATACTAGTATACTCATGCCTTCATTGTCATACAAGGGGCTGAAGGAAATTTGATTTCATATTCTAATTATATTTCAAAGCATTCCTTATTCTTGATATTAGTAAATTTTCTTTCTTAAAATTTTAAGTATTAATCGATTATGACATATGCAACTATAATTGAATGCATATTAGGCACATTTTATATCCATTATAGTAAAATAATTTACAGATTCTTAGGAATCAGAAAGTGAGGTTATTATGTGTGGAAGATTCACACTGACAATAGATCCTGCACATCTGCAGGAAGCTTTTCCATGGGCAGTCATCCCTACTGACTTGAACCCAAGATATAATATTGCTCCATCTCAACCAATCGCTGTAATTCCAAATAGCGGGGAAAATACTGTATCCATGTATAAATGGGGATTAATCCCATCGTGGTCAAAAGATCCGTCAATTGGCGAGCGGATGATCAACGCTCGTTCTGAAACACTCGCAGAAAAGCCATCATTCAGAAATGCTTATCGTCGTCGACGATGTTTGATTCTTGCGGATGGGTTTTATGAATGGAAACCAAGTGTAGGAAATAAATCGAAACAGCCAATATTTATTCGATTAAATAATAGCTTACCTTTTGCATTTGCAGGATTATGGGAGCTTTGGTCCGCTCCGGATGGTTCAGAAATTCGTTCATGTACCATTATTACAACGCAACCGAATTCTTTGTTAGCATCTATACACAACCGTATGCCAGTGATTTTGCACCCAGATTCATATGAGCTGTGGATAACGCCTGAAGACCGTCCAACCGTTCAATTAAATGAATTATTGGTCCCCTATCCATCTAGTGAAATGCTCGCTTAT
>Ga0209253_10001980_pt1 | contig 18020 bp, 3 predicted proteins | sample FrelakmetBRP12BR_FD_187145 | JGI IMG/M metagenome (GOLD analysis project Ga0209253, IMG submission 187145) | Freshwater lake sediment microbial communities from the University of Notre Dame, USA, for methane emissions studies - BRP12 BR (SPAdes)... | ecosystem: Environmental > Aquatic >... | reverse complement strand
CTCACGTAAAAACTCAGGATTGGAAACTACCGAGAAATCAATATTCCTTTTCTTTCCTGAGGCTTGTTCTATTATTTGTCCTACTTTCACATTTGTCCCCGGCAATACTGTTGAACGGATAGCAATGACATGAAAGTCGTTCTTCCCATTCAAAGCTGAACCTAATTGCTGAGCTGTATTGAATATAAATTCAAGATTCAGATGTCCTTCCGGAGCTGAGGGGGTACCGACACATATTATGGATAGGTCTGAGTTACTGACGGCATCTTTTGTGTCTGTGGTGGCCCTGATCCTTCCGGCTTTGTGTTGTTCGGCAATAATCTTATCTATGTCTTTTTCGATTATTGTAGCTTTCCCCTGATTTATCAGGTCTACTTTTGAGGGTTCGATATCCACACCGATAACATGGTTGCCGTTTTGAGCCAGACAGCCAAGGCTGACACACCCGACATAACCAAGACCAAAAATGCTGATTTTCCTAGAATTCATAAGATTTGTTAAATACTGGTTTACCGGAATTAATTTGGTCAGTTAATTTACTTATATTCCGTTGACAACTATTTTTTTTCGTGCATTTAAAAGGAAATACTGTATAATTTCCTTGATTTTTGCATTCTCTTCAAATGTCAGCACAAAATATCTTCCGAACATTATCAGCGACAAAGAGGTAAAAATGCATACAATAATAAGCCTCACCATCCCTTCATCAATCAGGAACCGGAAAAGTACTGCGATCAATCCTGTCAATAAGGCTGATGCTAAAGAGTAGAACCAGGTTTTTACCAGAAAGTCTTTCATATCGAGACCTGCTATTGTGTGGGCAAACCAGGTCCTGATAATTCCTGCAATTAATTCCAGAATAATTGCACCTACAAAAACTGAATATACAGGCAATCCGAATTTCAATAATGCCCAGGCTACAGGCAAATTAAGAACTTCAAAAGCCCCAACGGCAATTTGAAATTTCTTGATATTGCCAACTGATGTTACAGCAGCCATTGTACCTATTGTGATCTGGTAGGCCAGGCTTAATATCAGTATAAGCTGACAAAAAATTACCGCGTGTTCAGGAACTGTCTTAAGCCAGATCTTCAATATATAGGGAGCTTCGATAATTATTGGAACTGCAAAAAAGGCCAGCAAGAAAAACGACATTTTACTTGTAAATACGGAAAGTTTCAGCATCCGTTCACGGTTCCCGCTTCCTTCGCTTTTTGTGATCTGCGGCATTGTTGCCCTTATCATAACTGCCGAGAAGTGACGTATATTGGAATTAACGGTATTGGCAATTCCGTAAGCAGCATTAACCAAAATGCCAAAGAAAAGGTTCAGCAGGATGGCCAGCCCCTGGTTCTTTAATACACCACAGAACAATCCAAACATATTCCACCATGCAAATGAAAGCATTTCCTTAAACAGTGGAATCCGTACATATGACTTTATGTTAATCCGGCATTCTTCATATTTCCGGTGGCAATAAATGCTTTTAACAATCCTTGCTGCAATGGTCATGCAGGCCATCAGGAAACCATAAAATACCAGTTTGTCAATATTCGTATAGATAAGCCATACTGCGATCCCTAACTTTAAAAATGATTCGATAATCCCCAGCACTGCATCAAAAAGGAAGTTTTCGTGCGCCATTATTGATGCATCGTATGGAACGGCATTTATTGTGAAAAAAGTACTCACAACCATGAAATGGAAAATAATTTTTGCAGTATTAATTCGCTCGGCAGGGATATTCAAAGCACCATCAAATAAGAAAAATCCCGCGATCTCAAGAATTACGACAATTATTAAACTCAGGATTAAATGAAGAACCACACTTGAGCTGAATACCGATTTCACTTTATCAATGTCACCTGAACCCAGAGAAATGTTAAGATATCGTGAGGAGGCCAGTGTCATTGCCCCGTTTATAAACATAAGCATCGCAATGACACTTCCTATCAGGTTGAAAATACCATAATCCACCTTGCCAAGTGCATTCAGTATTAGCCTGGTAGAAAGCAATGAAATTAAGATCGTAATCAACATTCTCCCGTACAGAAAGAAAGTGTTCTTAACGACTCGTTTAGCTGGATCCATATATGATATTATAAAACAATAAAAGAGAAAATATTCTCTTTGTTCAGGTGGTGAAAATCGTATGAAACCTGGTATGGCACGGCCAGGCTTATGTATGAATTACTTATTTTCTTTGAGTAAACGAAATATTCAGTGAGCTTTGTATCATGTTCAACAGCTGTTAATAGTTTTGCATCAATAAAGTTTTCTGTTTCACCTACTTCTATTTCTAACAGGTTATCAGTAATGCCTGTGCCGAGTGCTTTAAGAAGAGCCTCTTTGCGCGTCCATAACAGAAAGAACCTGTCGCGTTCTCCCTTTCCCTTATTAAATATATAATTATGTTCTTTTTCACTGAAACATATTTTCGCAACAGAGTGAATATCTATTTGCTGCTTAATATCCTCCAGATCAATTCCTACACAAAAATCTCTGGAAACTGCAAAAGCAAATGCATTTCTTGTATGTGTCAGATTGAAATAGATCGGATCGCCAGTTAAACCGGGTTTGTTGTTCAAGCCGGTTTTATATGTAATTTCCAGGGGATTTACATTAAGACATTGCGCAAGCTTTAATCGAAGCAAAGCATGGCATATAATGTATGTTTCCCTGTCTTTTTCAAAATGGAACCTGTGCTCTCTTGATCGCTCATCGTCAGTTAAATAATTTTTTAATTCTGAGCACTCTTGGCTCAGGTCTTTGGTTTCTGCATAAAAAACATCCAGTTTACCTGTTTTGAAAATAGATGCGGCCTCATGCACTGTACCAAAACTGACCTTTATGTATTCCGGACAGGAAGTGACTGGCATATAATGTAATTACCTTAAAGATAATTCATTAACCGATATTAAATGTTTCTCGATTTCTATACAAATAGTGTCGGTTCTGTTTTTTCCTTTGAAAATGTCAAGATGCTTCCCGTCAATTTCGACCATCCGGATCTCATCAGCAAGCGTCTCCCACCCAAGCATTTCAGGATAATGTGAATTCCCGGTCGTTTTGAATAATAAAATATCCCCATCAAATTTCGCCGGCGAGTATTTGTTAGTGAGTGCTTTGTATCTGAGCCATAGATAATTACTCCTCCTTTCAACCGGGATTGGCCTTTTTCTTAAAATATAATAGCTGCAGATTAACAATTTAGTTTTATGCCTCCTCATCAAATTTATCGGATGCAGAATATTTAACCGGATTCCCCTGAAGACATTACCATTCCATTTCTTTGGTCCCTTAATCAAAGGACTGAGAGAATCGATCAGGGCAAGAAATGGAACTTTATGTCCTGACTTCTGCAGTTGGACAGCCATTTCAAAAGCAAGAAGCCCGCCAAAAGAATAGCCAACCAAATAGTAAGGACCTGAAGGATAAACGGCTAAAATCTTATCCAGATATGCTTTAGCCATTTCTTTTACACTTCTGTACGGGATCTTCTCACCTTCGGAACCGGGATGAAAAAATCCATAAACCGGCTGATCCGGACCGAAGTATTCACTGATGATGTAATTACTGTTATCTCCGTGTACAATAAACAATGGTATCCTGCTTCCTTCAGGATTTATCGGCATTAAATTACCAAGTTCTTTGGGCCAAAAATGCTTTATCAGTTTCCCCTTGTTTTTCTTTAAACTGTCAATCAGGTCAGGAGTAATATTTTCTTCACGGCCGGTATATTTCAGCTTACCACCGGAAAATGAAATTTCTATTTCCCTGCGGGTCAGTTCCTCTATTAAATCACTGAATTTCATATCTCTCCTATAACGATCTTTGAATCTGGTATATTTTCTTTAGCGTCATTTGTTTTTTTGGATGTCTGCAATAATCTTATATCAATAGTTTCTGCCAGATCTGAAATTCTCGGGCTGTCAAAGAAAGCCTTCAATCCAAGCTCGACGTTGAATTCAGACTCAATCTTTGACATTATTGAAATAGCCAGCAGTGAGTTTCCTCCTATTTCAAAGAAATTATCTGTTCCTGAGACATCCTCTGTTTTTAGAGCTTCGCACCAGATCTTATGAATCCGGCTTTCAGTAGGGGAAAGCGAACCGAGGTCTATATTTTCACGTTTTCCTAATTCCCTGGTATCAAAGGTCAGGGCTTTTCTGTCGGTTTTGCCATTGACGTTCTTCTGGAATCCGTGCATGAACTTAAATGCTGATGGTATCATATATCCCGGAAGCTTTGCCCTGATCTGCGCCAATATCTCTTTTGTCTCCATAGTGAAATTCTCCGGGACATTCAAAAAGGCGACCAGCCTGTAATCCCCTTCTTCAACCTTGACCGGTTTTATCACGGTCTCAATAACGCCATCTATCTCTGACAAGGTTGATTCTATTTCTTCCAGTTCCACCCTGAAGCCCCTTATTTTTAACTGGTTGTCAATCCTTCCTCTGAATTCTATATTACCGTCGGGCAGCCACCTGGCATAATCACCTGTCCTGTAAAGCCTCTCACCCGGTTTATGTGGATTATCAATGAACTTCGTACTGTTGAGATCGTCCCTGTTCAAATAACCTGCCGACAGACCGTCACCGCCCACATACAACTCACCTACAACCCCGATTGCCTGGTAATTCATATACCTGTCGAAAATATAGGCAGTAGAATTAGTGATTGGTTTGCCGATTGGGATATAATTATCATAATCCCTGTCAACAATGTAAGTCGTTGAGAAGGTCGTGTTCTCGGTCGGGCCGTAGCAATGAATAAACTTTAAATCAGGATTGTCCTTTCTGACCTTATTTATATGTGGTGCGGAAGGGACATCCCCTCCTGAAAGTATGTATTTCAATTTTCTGAAGATATCAGTACGCATCTCTGCTATCTGTGTGAAAAGTGAAGATGTGATCCACAAAATTGTGATGTCATTCTTTATTAATTCTTCCCCCAGGAGCTTTGGATCAAGAATAGTCTCTTTTTCGACAATGTGCATGGTTCCTCCGTTTAGCAGGGCGCCCCAGATCTCGAATGTAGTGGCATCAAAAACAATAGCACCGGTCAGAAGTATCCTGTCTTCATGTGTCAGTTCGATATAGTTCATGTTGCGCACCAGCCTGACGACACTATATTGAAGGATAAGGCTTCCCTTTGGCTTGCCTGTGGTTCCTGAGGTATACATTATGTATGCCAGATCGGAACTTGTATTAATTCCTTCGATATCCGACTTATCGTGGTCGTATGAATCCGGAGAGTTCAGGCTGATATTTTTGACACCCTCAAAGGTTATATTATTGTACTTATCCTGAATAAGGAGCACTTTGCATCCAGCATCATTGATCATATAACTTTTTCTCTGATCGGGATATTCCGGATCGATTGGAACATAACCGCCTCCTGCTTTCAGGATACCAAGGGTGCCTACAATTACATCCAACGATTTATCAGCCAGGATCGCTACGGGCATATTTCCCGTTACTCCTGAAGCTCTTAAGGTACGGGCCAGCTGATTTGCCTTTTCATTCAATTGCTGATACGTGAGAGTGCTTTCCTGAAAAACCAGAGCTGTTTTTCCCGGATATAATTTAACCTGTTCCTCAAATAACTGAACTATGGTTTTATCCCTTGGATATGGAGTTTGTGTATTGTTAAAACTCTCGATCAGAAGCTTCTCCTCTTCAGAAATCATCGGGAGCGATTCAATCGGACTGTCAGGATTCTCCGCCAGTTTCCTGATTGTGCTCACCAGGTTATCCCTGAACCTCCTCATCGTTTCCTGCTTCAACAGATCGGTAGAAAAATCAATTTCCCCTTTGATTATGTCTCCATCTTCCCTCATAAATATGAGAATATCAAAAATCGCAGCTCTTATACTCCCGGTAACTGATTCACTTACAACTCCGTCGAGATTTATTGGTGCTTCCAGGTCATTTTGCCAGGCAAGTGCAACCTGAAACAGTGGATTGGCATTTGAAGTGCGATCAGGATTTACAATCTCAACAACATTTTCAAATGGCAGATCCTGGTGTGCAATTGCATTCATAGCCGCATCATTCGCCTGCCTTATCAATGTTCTGAATGTGACACCTTTTTCATACTTCAGACGAACCACAACCGTGTTTACAAACATTCCGAATATGTTCTCAAGTTTAGAATGGGGTCTGTAAACGACCGGCAAGCCTATATTGAGATCATCTTCCCCTGAATAAATATGCATCTGCACACCGAAAGCTCCCATCAGCGCGGTGAAAAGCGATGCCCCCTCTTCCTTGCTGATATTCCTTAGTATATCCGATAAGCTCTTTGTTAACTGCAATGTTTCAAAACTTCCTCCGCCCTTCGAATTTCCTTTCCTCGGGAAATCATATGGGAAATTCAGAACCGGCGAGCATCCCTTTAGATTGTCCACCCAGAATGCGACTGATTCTTTTGCATGATCCGGACCGGCTGTGACGGTTTCCCATTGTGCAAAATCGTATTGCTGAAACTCCAGCTCCTCCAGTTCAATCTTGTTGTCCTTTAGCAGACTGTTATAGATGGTACTTAAATCATTGGTCAGTACGCCTTTAGACCAGCCATCAAATATGATATGATGAATACTGATGTGAAAATAATATTCGTCTGCTGATGTTTTTATCAGATAAAGACGGTATAGCGGGCCATGCCTGAGATCAAAAACCTTCGTAGTATCAGAGTCCATTATTTCTTTAACCCTGGCCATTCTCTCTTCTTCGGGCAATCCGGAATAATCAATTAATGGTATCCTGACTTCTGCCTGAACTATATCGCAGTAAGGTTCTCCCTCTGACTCGTTAATTACAGAAAAAACTATGTGATGCCGTTGGAATAGTATATTTATGCTTCTTTCAAATACTTCCAGGTTAAGCGAACCGGTGAACTTAAAAGTTGAAGGAATAATATACAAAGGATCGTCAGGCTGTAATCGGGATATGATCCATATACGCTTCTGGTTCCTTGTAAGAGGCAGATGTTTTGTCTCTGTCAGATGGACTAATTTGATAACCTCTCCTTTTCTGCCGTTCTGGCTGTCAATCAGGAGACCCAGTTTCTCGATTGTAGAATTTCCGAGAAGATTCCTGAATGTCAGCGTTACTCCAAGCTCCTCCTTGATCTGGTTGATTAACCTGATACCCAACAATGAATTGCCTCCTGAATCAAAAAAGTCATCTTTTATTGATACACCGTCAGCTTTTAGTACATCACTCCAGACTTTATGTATTGCCTTTTGGGTTGGTGTATGGGCTTCTACTTTTTCTTCAGTCTTCTCTCGAATGGTTTCAAGCTTATTTTCTGATCGTAACTTTAAATAGTCAGAAAGCAGTGCTTTTGTGTCGATTTTCCCATTGGATGTCACAGGAAATTCCTTATAATGAATTATATCAATGGGGATCATGTATTCAGGCAGGCTTAAACGAAGTTCCTTCCTGAGATCCTTAATGTCAGGCTTAATATCATCGTGGGTCAGAATGAACAGAATTACCTGAATATTGTGAAGGTCAGATTTATCAGGAATAATTACAGCCTCCCTGATCGCCTTATTATTAAGGACTGCACTTTTTATCTCACCCAGCTCAACCCTGTAGCCTCTGATCTTTACCTGCCCGTCATCCCTGCCAAGGAATTCAATATTGCCATCACTCATCCATTGGGCCTTGTCTCCTGTTCTATAGAGTTTGGAGTCAGGATTAAACGGATCCTGGATAAATTTCGAATTCGTAAGTTCCGGATCATTAAAATAACCAAGGGCAAGACATTCACCTCCAATGTACAGGTTACCAGGTTTCCTGATCCTGCAATGCCTGAAATTATCATCTAGTACATAATATATGGCATTCTGAACAGGTTTACCATATGGAATGCTCTTCCACTCAGGCTTTATTTCTCCGATAATGAAATAATTTGACCAGATTGTTGCCTCTGTAGCTCCTCCCAGTCCAACTACTACGGCAGATGGAAAATTTGAAGTAACAGCCCCGGGCAAAGTGAGCGGGATCCAGTCACCGCTTAAGAATATGAGTCTAAGAGAATTGTATTGACTTTCACTGCCGGCATTCCTGAAATAAGGAGTGAGCTGTTGAAGGCTTTGCGGAGCAGTATCCCAAAATGTTATACCCTCCCTTAACATTATATCAAATTGCTTCTGGGGATCCAGCCTGTCTTCATCATTAACTATCCTTACGGTCGCTCCGGCGGCCAGAATTCCAAAAATATCATAAACCGAAAGGTCAAAACTTAAATTGGTCACCCACAGTAATTTATCAGCGGATAACACATTAAAAGTATTATTTACCCACTCAATAATGTTTATTACCGATTTGTGGTTAACCAGCACACCCTTTGGAGTTCCTGTTGTTCCGGAAGTAAAAATAACGTATGCAGGATCGGAGGACCTGGTAAGTGGTTTGTTAAAAATAATCCCTGGGTCATCAAGTTGTTTAAACAGGTCTTCAATAATAAGCTTCAGGCATTTCCCTGTCAGATCTGTTCCATTGTCATTATTGGCAATCACGAACTTTAATCCCGCAGCATCAATAATTGACATTGTCCTGTTTTCAGGATCGGTAAGATTCAATGGTATATAGGCTGCCCCGGTCTTGAAAATTGCCAGCAGGCATATTATCATCTCGGGAGACCGCCTGAGAAGCAATCCAACGAAATCTCCCGGCCCGATATTACAGGTTTGAAGCACACAGGCAAGCCGGGTAGCTTTCTTATCAACTTCATTATATGTAAGTATGCCGTCATCAAATGCCAGTGCTGTTTTTTCAGGATCAAGAGCTGCCCTTTCTTCAAATAACGCAAGAATGGTCTTTTCTCTGGAATAGTCAGCAGAAGTATCATTTACGGTATCGATCATTGCCAGTTCTTCCCCGGAGATCAGAGTCAATGATTCTACAGCACGATCCGGATCAGCAACCAGGTCATCCAGCAAATTCACGAAGTGGTTCCTTAACCTGACAATTGTGTCCTTCCTGAGGATATCTACGTTGTATTCTATTCCACCTTCAATACGGGAGCCATTCTCCCACATGTAGAAACAGATATCAAAGATTGATGTCCCTTCCTGTCCTGTTATCCTTTCACTCCTTATACCTTCAAGTTTTAATGTTTCATCCGAAGTGTTCTGCCATGTAAAACCAACCTGGAATAATGGATTGGCACTGGTGGAACGTCTTGGATTTACGATCTCTACAATTTTTTCAAACGGAAGATCCTGGTGAGCAATTGCATTAAGTGCTGCTTCACTAGTCAAATGGATTGCATCCCTTAATGTAAACTCATTTTTGTACTGCAGGCGCACCACGACAGTATTTACAAACATACCGAATATATTCTCTAGCCTCGAATGCGGCCTGTATGCCACCGGCAATCCGATATTGAGATCATCCTCTCCTGAATAATTATGCATTTGCATTCCAACAGCACTCAGGATTGTGGCAAAAAGGGAGGCATTCTCCTTTTTGCTTATTGCTCTTAGTTTGTCCGACAGCTCTTCAGAAAGCTGGATTCTCTCGTACCGGCATCTGCCTGATGGCTCGTCCGGGCGCTGGAGATCATAAGGGAAATTCAATATGGAAGAAGTTCCCTGTAAATTTTCTTTCCAGAATTCAATTGATTCAGCCTCATTCTTTGAGCCAACAGTACTATTTTCCCATTGAGCATAATCATATTGCTGAAATTCAATATCCTCAAGGTCTGCCTTTTTATCATGCAACAGACTGTTATAAATATTATTTAGGTCCCTGGCAAAAACAGACCATGACCAACCATCAAAAATTATATGATGAAAACTTGTACGGAAGTAGTACTCCTCCTTACCTGTCATAATAAGATATAACCGATATAAAGGGCCTTTTTCCAGATCAAAAGCTTTCCTGGAATCTGCCTCGAGAATATCATTGACCCTCTCTGTTCGTTCATTTTCCGGCAGACCTGAATAATCAATGAATTGACTATTGATTTCTGAAGGTACAATTTCACAATATGGTTCACCTCCGGCCTCTTTAATTACGGAAAACACAATATGATGCCGCCGGAATAAGATATCTATGCTCTTCTCAAAGATCTCGTGGTTAAGGGAACCAAGGAATTTATAGGTAAATGAGGTTATGTATGTAGCTATGTCAGGCTGCAATTTTGAAATAAGCCATAACCGCCTCTGATTACTTGTTAATGGCAGCCTGTCAGTCTCCGTCAGATGAACCAGGTTGATGGATTCTTTTTTGCCACCGGTCTGACCGTCTATAAGAGCATTCAGTTGATTTATCGTGGAATTTGCAAGAAAATCACTGAAAGTCAGTTTTAAACCAAACTCCTCCTTTATCTGGTTGAGTAACCTGATACCCAGTAATGAACTGCCACCCAGATCAAAAAAGTCATCATTTAGTAATACATCTTCTGTTTTTAAAGCCTTACACCAAATTTTATGAATTATCTTTTCATTTATAGTAAGTGTATTAATGTCAATTCTTTCCCTCTTCCCAAATTCTCTGGCATCAAAGATCAGCGCCTTCCTGTCTATTTTCCCGTTGATAGTTGTCGGAAATCCCTGCATGAACTTAAATGCAGAAGGAACCATATATGCAGGAAGCCTTAATTTTATATATGAAATTATCTCCTGTGTATCTGTATTGAAGGTTTCCGGGACATCCAGGAATGCTACAAGCCTGAAGTCTCCTTCTTCAACCTTTACGGGCTTTACGACTGCTTCAATCACACCTTCAAATTCTGACAGAACAGATTCTATCTCTTCAAGCTCAACCCTGAAACCTCTGATCTTTAGCTGATTATCAGCCCTGCCACGGAATTCAATATTCCCGTCCGGCAGCCATCTGGCAAGGTCTCCGGTTTTATAAAGTCTCTCTCCAGGATTGAAGGGATTATCAATGAAGTTTTTGCTGTTCAGATCTTCCCTGTTAAGATATCCTGTTGAAAGGCCTACTCCTCCAACATAAAGCTCCCCGACCACACCTATCGGCTGATAATTCAAATCCCTGTCAAAAATATAAGCCCTGGCATTACTCACTGGCTTTCCGATAGGAATGTTGTGGTCAAAATCCCTGTCTACCTTGTAAGCAGTGGAAGTGCAGGCATTTTCAGTCGGCCCGTAGCAATTGGTTAGAATAAGATCAGGATTGTCTTTCCTTACTTTATTTGCATGTACAGCTGAAAGAACATCACCTCCGACCAGCAAATATTTCAGTTTACTGAAAATGTCTGAGCGGCTTTCTACCAGATGAGTAAATAGCGCTGCAGTCAAAATCATAGTGGTGATCTTATTTTTAAACATCTCCTCTGCCAGAGCATCAGGATTGAGGAGAGTATCCTTATCAATTAAATATGATGATCCTCCATTTAAGAGAGCTCCCCATATTTCTATTGAAGTAGCATCAAAGACAATAGCTCCTGATAACAGCACTCTGTCTTCCGGGGTAAGATCTATATAACTTGTGTTGCAAACATTCTTCAGTACACCCTTCTGTTGTATGGGAGTTCCTTTTGGGATGCCGGTCGTTCCGGAGGTGTATATTATATATGCGACATCGTCAGGATCATTTATGCTCAGTAAATTCGAATTATCTCTGTCGTAGGTGCCCTCTGAATTCAAGTTAAACTTCTGAACTCCCTCAGTCACAAGTCCCATATATTTATCCTGTACCAGAAGAACCTTTATGCCTGAGTCCTTTATAATGAAATTGATCCTTTGTTCCGGGTATTCCGGATCGATAGGCGCATAGCAACCTCCTGCTTTTATAATTCCCAGGATCCCAACGATTATTTCCAGCGACTTGTCGGCAAAAAGACCTACCGGTGTATTCTTCCCTGCTCCTGAAGCTCTGAGGGTCCGTGCTAATTGATTCGACTTTTCATTTAGTTGCCTGTAAGTGAGCGATTCTCCTTTAAATGCAATGGCAATTTTATCAGGGAACATGGCAACATTCTTTTCAAATACTTCTGCTATTGTCTTACCTTTCGGATAATCAGTATCGGTTCTGTTTATTTCATTGATTAAATCTGCCTCTTCTTCGGATATCATTGGTATTTTGCTGACCGGTGCGTCAATATTCTCGACCAGATTTTCGAGCAATGTCAGAAAGTGTGTCCTTAATCTTGTTATAGTCTCCGGCTTGAGAATATCCATGTTATATTCAATCCCACCCTCAATAAAGTCACCATTTTCCCACAAGTAAAGGTTGAGATCAAAAATCGGAACCCACTCTTCACCTTTTACTCTTTCACTTTTGATACCTTCCAGTTGTATGGGCAAGCTCAGGTTGTTCTGCCAGGCAAAACCTACCTGGAACAGAGGATTCGCATTTGAAATACGTTCGGGTCTGATAGTCTCAACCACTATATCAAATGGGACATCCTGGTGCGATATTGAATTCAGCGCAGCTTCACTGGTCCGCCTGATCAGATCTCTGAATGTGTCGCTTTTCCCGTATTTCAGCCGAACGACAACCGTGTTCACAAACATCCCGATGACCTGTTCAAGCTTCGAATGCGGCCTGTAGGCAACAGGCAATCCTAAATTCAGATCGTCCTCACCTGAATACTTATGCATCTGTGCCCCAAATGCGCTCAGAAGTGTGGTGAACAATGATGACCCTTCTTCCTTGCTGATCTGCTTGAGCGCTTTTGACAGGGTTCTTTTAAGCCGTATGGGCTGCAGACCGCCCCTGCCTGTTTTACGTTCATTCCGCTGATAATCATACGGGAAATTCAGGACGGGCGAGCATCCCCTGAGATTTTCCTCCCAGAAAGCGATTGATTCTTTTTTAATCTCCGTCCTGGCCTCCCATTGTGCATAATCATATTGATGATATTCCAGGCTTTCAAGTTCAACGGCTTCGTTCCTGATCAGACTGTTGTATATCCTGTTCAGATCATTTGCAAACACACCTGTCGACCATCCATCAAATATTATATGATGAATGCTCAAATGAAAATAATTCTCATCTTCAGCCGTCTTGAAAAGATATATGCGGAATAGCGGTCCCTGGCTCAGATCAAATGGATGATGCGAATCTTCATTTAGTACAGCGTTAACCTTCTCCTGCTTTTCTTCCCTGGCTGCTGAAGTAAAGTCATAGAAAGTTATAATTACTTTACCCGGGACTATCTCACAGTAAGGCTCACCGTCTTCTTCCCTGATCACGGAAAATAGAATATGCTGCCGCTCAAACAGTATCTGCAGGCTCTTCTCAAAGACTTCACGGTTTAGAAGCCCCTGAAACCTGTAGGTCAATGGAATAATATAAGTAGGTATATCCGGCTGCAGATGGGATATAAGCCATAGTCTCTTCTGATTACTGGTCAATGGTAAGCGGCGGGTCCCGGTCAGATGTTCAAGAATTATGCTTTCCTTTTGATCTCCGGTCTTGCTGTCGATGAATTCGCCCAACTGTCTTATTGTGGAGTTTGATATGAAATCCTTAAAGATCATTGTGACTCCAAACTCTTCTCTTATCCGGTTGATTAACCTGATACCCAGCAGTGAATTACCTCCTATATCAAAGAAGTTGTCATTTATTCCGATTTTCTGTGCTTTCAGTATCTGACTCCAGAGTGTCATTAACTTTTGCTGTGTTGCTGTCAATGTTGAAAGGTCTGTCTCTTTCTTCTCTTCAAATTCCGTTACCTCATATACCAATGCCTTCTTGTTTATCTTCCCGTTTGGTAACCTTTGAAATCCATCTGATACCTTGAAATACGATGGTAACATGTACGATGGCAAAGAGTGAGACAGGACATTCCTGATCTCTTCTGCAGTCATGTTAAATCCCGATTCAGCATTTATAAAGGCGACTAACCGCTCATCATGTTCATCAAATTTTTGAACCTTCACAACAGCCTCTCTTACACCCGTCAGCTCCGTAAGCAGACTCTCAATCTCTCCTGGTTCTATTCTGAAACCACGCAATTTTATCTGGTTATCTATCCTCCCGAAGAGTTCTATCTTACCATCCGGAATGAACCTGCCCAGATCACCGGTCTTATAAACGATCCGGTCATTTTCGAACAAAATGAACTTTTCAGCGGTCAGTTCCGGCCTGTTGTGATAACCTTTTGTCACTCCCATGCCTCCGATAGCAACCTCTCCGGTTACTCCTACCGGCAGAAGCTTATTATTTTTATCAAGAATATGGATAGTGGTGTTATCGATTGGGGTTCCTACCAGAACAGGAGGTAAAGAATCGGTTAGCTGATTACAGGTGGACCAGACAGTTGTTTCTGTGGGTCCGTACATATCCCATAAAGTCTCAACCCTGGGCAGGAGATCTTTGACGAGTCCCGGAAGGACAGCTTCGCCTCCGCATAAAGCTTTCAGGTTCTTTTTACCCTTCCATCCGCTGCCAAGAAGAATATTCCAGGTAGCAGGTGTCGCCTGCATTACTGTGATATCATTCAGCTCAAGCAATCGCGACAGCTTCTGACCATTTAATATATCCTCAGTATCTGCAATTATTAACTCTGCTCCAAAGGATAATGGAAGGAACAATTCCAGGACAGATATATCGAATGAGAGTGTTGTAACTGCCAGCAATCTGTCGGTGGGGGAGATGCCGGGTCTTTTCAGCATGCTCTGAAGGAAGTTCACAACAGCCTGATGATGTACTTTAACCCCTTTGGGCTTTCCTGTTGAACCCGAGGTGTAAATTATGTAAGCAAGTGATTGTGTATCTGTTACCAGATCGGGCTTAACTGTACTGTATTTAATTAACTCATTTTTATCAGTATCAGTTAAAACAAAAGAGGTTTCAGGAAATTGCCTGAATTTATCTTTCAGTGAGCTCTGGGAGATGAGAATCCTTGCTCCTGAATCTTTGTACATATAGCCTAACCTGTCATCAGGGAATAACGGATCCAATGGCAGATAACAACACCCTGCCTTCAGAACGCCAATTACTGATACTACCATCTCAACCGACCGCTCAAGGCATATCCCAACTACGTCCCCCCTGCTGATCCCAAGAGATAGAAGATGCCTCGCAACCTGGTTGGACATGTTGTCTAACTCCCTGTAAGTTAAGCTTGAGACTTGGGATTTCACTGCTATCTTCGTCGGATCCTCTTTAACCTGAGTCTCGAAAAGTTCCTGTACAAGGCAATCAGGTATGGAGACTTTCGTGCCGTTGAATTCCTCCAACATCCTTTTATCATTTTCTGAGACAAGAGAAACCTCTGAGATTGTCTGATCAGGCTGGCTGACCAATGATTCCACCAGATGGATGAAGTTATTTTTCAGCCGGATCACAGAAGCATCTTTAAGAATATCGGTGCTGTAATGAAGTTCTCCTTCAATAATGTCTCCATTCTCCCAAAGAGCCAGGGTTATATCAAAGTTCGCCACCCCTGCTTCTCCTTTCACCACTTTGCTGGTGATTCCTTCAAGATTCAGAGGTATCCGCAGATTATTCTGCCATTCATAGCCTACCTGGAACAAAGGATTGGTATTAGGAATACGTTCAGGCTTTACAATCTCCACTACCGTATCAAATGTTACATCCTGATGTGATATTGCATTTAAGGCTGCTTCGTTGCTCCTTCTTATCAGATCCCTGAAAGTATCACCTTTTTCATATTTCAACCGTACAACCACAGTGTTGACAAACATCCCAAAAACATTCTCAAGTCCGGAATGGGGACGGTAGGCCACAGGCAATCCAATATTCAGGTCATCCTCACCTGAATACTTATGCAAAAGCACTCCAAAAGCACTTAACATCGCAGTAAAAAGTGATGCGCTTTCTTCCTTGCTGATCTTGTTAAGATCACCCGACAAATTCTTTGAGAACCTGATCGGCACAAATCTGGCTTTCCCTGTCGATTCTTCCCTGCGCTGAAGATCATACGGGAAGTTCAACACTGGCGAACATCCTTTAAGATTTTCCTCCCAGAACGTAACTGATTCATTCTTAATCTCCGCATCAGCTTCCCATTGTGCATAGTCATATTGCTGATATTCCAGCTCTCGGAGCTCAGCTTCTTCTCCTTTTATCAGACCGTTGTATATCTTGCCCAGATCATTTATAAAGACCCCATGTGACCAGCCATCAAATATGATATGATGAATGGTCATACGAAAATAATGTTCATTTTCGGCCGTCCTGATAAGAAACAACCTGTACAACGGACCTGAACCCAGATCGAAGGCCTGCTTAGAGTCTTCATTGATGAACCATTTTACTTTCTCATACCTCAGCTCTTCAGATGTTTCGGTATAATCCAAATAAGTAACTTTTACTTCCGTGGGAATCAGCTCACAATAGGGTTCTCCAGCTTCTTCCCTGATAACCGAGAATACAGTATGATGCCGCCCAAACAATATCCCCAGGCTCTTCTCAAAAGCTTCCCTGTTCAGGATCCCACGCAGCCTGTATGTTATGGGAATAATATAAGAGGGTATTCCCGGCTGCAACTGAGCGATAAGCCATAGTCTCTTCTGATTACTTGTAAGAGGCAGATGATTTGTTTCAGTAAGATGAACCAGGTTAATTCCTTTTTCTGCATCACCGGTTCGGGTTTCGATTATTGAAGCTAGCTGGCCAATCGAATCATTTGCCACCAATTCCTTGAATGTCAAAGTAATCCCAGATTTCTCCCTGATGAGGTTTATCAGTCTTAGTCCAATCAGTGAGTTTCCCCCAATATCGAAAAAACTATCTGTCAGCGATATTTCATCAGTTTTAAGGATATTGCTCCAGATCCTGTAAATATCCCTTTCTGCAGGCTTCAGTGTATTTATATCAACACTTCCCCTTTCTTTCATTTCGCTGGTATCAATTTTCAGCGCCTTCCTGTCAGTCTTCCCATTAACTGTTTTCGGAAATCCGTGCATATACTTAAATGCCGATGGTATCATATAAGCCGGAAGCTTTGATCTTAACTGTAAGATTATCTCCCGGGTTTCGGTACTGAATGATTCCGGAACATTCAGAAAAGCAACCAGCCGGTAATCCCCTTCTTCGACTTTTACAGGCTTTATCACTGCTTCAATCACACCCTCTATTTCTGTGAGAACAGATTCTATTTCTTCCAGCTCAACCCTGAAGCCTCTTATTTTTAACTGGTTATCGGCCCTCCCGATGAATTCAATATTCCAGTCGGGAAGCCACCTGACAAGATCACCGGTCTTATAAAGTCTTTCTCCCGGATTGTGAGGATTTTCAATAAAGCATATTTTGTTCAGGTCTTCCCTGTTCAGATATCCCGGCGAAAGGCCGTCGCCTCCCACATATAGCTCCCCTGCCACACCTACAGGCTGATGATTCAGATACCTGTCAAAAATATAAGCGGTGGAATTGCTGTTGGGTCTTCCGATAGGTATGCTTTTGTCAAAATCTCTGTCTACACTGTAAACGACAGATACACATGTATTTTCAGTTGGACCATACCCATTAATTACCACAAGGTCAGGATTAACTTTCCTTACCTTGTTAATATGCGCAACCGGCAGCACATCACCTCCCATAGCCATATATCTGATTTTCCTGAATATTTCAGGCCTGCTATCCAATAAATGCGTAAATATTGCCGGTGTAATTATGAAAATTGTGATCTCGTTTTTCGACATTTCCTCTCCAAGCACATCAGGATTCAGAAGAGTTTCTTTATCAATGATCAATTTACTATCTATTGTGACATTATCAAGTTTCATCTCTGGAATAATAAGGTCATCTACGCCTTCCTCATGGAAATTATAATTTATTCCACCTATAGTAACATCCATATTATTAGATTTTAAAGATAATATATAGCTATCACTTGTCACTTCAGTAACTTCAAAAACTAAATCACCTGTGCTTAGTTTAAGTACAATACTTCGATCCTCAGTTAAGTCTAAATCGATGTCAATATTATCAAGTTTATATGTCCATTTATCACCAACTGACCATGTTGGAGCTGGAGATGAAACAGGACCATAAACAACTTCTGTTTCTTCTGATTCATCAGGTACTGATAATGAACCACCATATCCACCAAGTTTTACA
>Ga0209253_10001979_pt1 | contig 18033 bp, 32 predicted proteins | sample FrelakmetBRP12BR_FD_187145 | JGI IMG/M metagenome (GOLD analysis project Ga0209253, IMG submission 187145) | Freshwater lake sediment microbial communities from the University of Notre Dame, USA, for methane emissions studies - BRP12 BR (SPAdes)... | ecosystem: Environmental > Aquatic >... | reverse complement strand
GGCCGCGGGCTCGGCGCCGGCTGCACGCGCACCGGCGGCGCTTCGGCCGAGGCCGGCGCGAGCGCGGTTTGCCGCGGCGCCGGCCCGGCCTCGGCAGGCTCCACGCGCCGTGCCTCCAAGACCTGCGACGGCTCCTGGATCACGGCGCCGGCGCCCGGCAGCGGGAGCCCGCCGAGCGCCGTGGACCCCACCGCCGGCGGCGGGACGACGGCACTCTCGTCCGCCCCCGCCCGCCGCCCCTCCCGGGTCAGCGTGTCGTAGAACGTCAGGTCCTCCTCGCCGCCGGGCGTCCGCTCGGCCGCCGGCACGGGCAGGCGCACGATCTGCTCGCCGCTCCCACCCTGCCGCTCCGCCAGACCGCGGCCGGCGTAGACACCGAGCAGGAAGACCAACAGCAGACCCGCAGCGGCGCTGGCGATCAACCCGGCGATCTCGAGCCGCGTGAGCTCGAAGCGATGGCGTGCCCCCTTTGCTGCCATGACCCCTCCTCCGTCACATCGTATCCGGCGCCGTGATGCCGAGCAGCGCCAGGCCTGCCCGAGCCACCTTCTGCACGTTCGCCACCAGCATCAAGCGCGCGCGCGAGAGCTCGCGATCCGCGCTCAAGATCCGGGTGCGGTTGTAGTAGCGGTGAAACCCGCCGGCGAGCTCCATCAGGTAGAACACCACGCGGTGCGGCTCGAGCTCGAGAGCGGCCGCCTCCACGATCTCGGGAAATTGCGCGATCTGCCGGATGAGGGCGAGCTCGTCGGCCTCGATGAGACGCGTGGCGTCGGCGTCACGCGCCGCCGCCCGGTCGAGCCCCGCCTCCACGGCGGAGCGGAACACGCTCGCGACCCGCGCGTGCACGTACTGCACGTAGAAGACCGGGTTGTCCGCGCTCTGCCGCTTCGCCAGGTCGAGATCGAACTCGAGCTGCGCGTCCGATCGACGCATCAGCAGGAAGAACCGCGTCGCGTCCGGTCCCACCTCCTCGACGACCTCGCGCAGGGTCACGAAATCCCCGGAGCGCTTCCCCATCCGCACCGGCTCGCCGCCGCGCGTGACGCTCACGACCTGCACCAGGACGACGTGCAGGCGCTCGGGATCGAGCCCGAGCGCGCGCAAGGCGGCCTTCATGCGCGGAACGTGCCCGTGATGGTCGGCACCCCACACGTCGATGACGCGGTCGAGGCCACGCGCGAACTTGTCGCGGTGATAGGCGACATCGGCCGCGAAGTACGTGTACTCGCCGCCGGACTTCACGAGCGGCCGGTCCTTGTCGTCGCCGAAGTCGGTGGAGCGGAACCAGCGCGCACCGTCGGCCTCGTAGACGAAGCCGCCGGCCGCGAGCACGTCGAGCGTCGCCGCCACCGCTCCGTCCACCCGCAGCTGTCGCTCGCTGACGAAGCGGTCGAACTCGATGCGAAGCGCCTGGCTGTCGCGGCGGATCTCCTCGAGCAGCATCGTGCCCGCCTGGTCGCGCAGGTGCGCCCGGGCGGCCGCGGGCTCGACGTCGAGCCACCGTGTCCCCTCGCGCGCGACGATGGCGGCCGCCACCTCGCACAGGTACTCGCCGCGGTATCCGTCCTCGGGAAAGGAGACCGGCCGCCCGCACAGCTCGGCATAGCGCGCGTAGGTGGAGGCACCGAGCAGCTCCATCTGGTTGCCCGCGTCGTTGACGTAGTACTCGCGCTCCACCTGGTGCCCAGTCGCCGCCAGCAGGCGCGCGAGCGCATCTCCGGTCACGGCGCCGCGCGCATGGCCGACGTGCAGGGGGCCGGTGGGGTTGGCGCTCACGAACTCGATCTGCACCCGCCGGCCGTCTCCCACCCGCGACCGGCCGTACTCCTCACCCGCGGCGTCGCTCTCGCGCAGGAGCCGCCACCAGTAGGCGGGCGCGAAGCGGAAGTTGATGAACCCCGGCCCGGCGATCTCGACACCGGCGAGCATGCCCTCGCGGTCATCGAGGTGGCGGACGATCGTCTCGGCGACCGCGCGCGGCGACCGCTTCTCGTCGCGGGCGAGGAGCATGGCGAGGTTGGTCGCGAGATCGCCGTGCGCGGCCTCCTTCGGTACGCTCAGAAACAAAGGGGGGAGAGTCGTGGTCCTCAGCTCTCCCCCCCTGGTCGCGCGTCCACAGGCGTCGCGCAGCAGCCGCTCGAGAGGCTTCTTCATGCCCCTCCGGGACGGCAGTCGACACCCACGGCGTGGCGCCTCCACCACACCCGCCGACGCGCTCCCCCAAGGCGCGCTCTCGTGCTCATGAACTCCCCGCGAAAAACGAACCAGATCGGCTACTTCCGATCCGGATACGTGCTTTCGGGAAGGCCGTCAAGGCGCCCCGCATAGAGATCGCGCGCCGCTGGGGGTGGCAACTCGGGTTTCCGGGCTGAGATCGCTCCCAGAGGAGGAATCACCCGTGGATTCCGGGCTCAGAGGTTGCGCGGAGATCCCCCGCACCGAGCCGCGAAGTCGAGCTGCACGCAGCGGCAGGCACCCGCAACGCAGCGCCAGGCGCGACCACGACGCCGGACCTGGGGCAGGGATGAGCAATGCAGCGCCGCGGATCGGTCGCCCGGCGACACGGGCGGGGTTCATCCCGGCCTCTCAGCCCGTGGCCGCGCGCCTGCGCCACGGTGTCGTCCTGCTCCCGGCGTCGGTCCGCGCAGCCTTCGTCCCGGCCGGCCGTGCACCGCGGCGCTTCTTCCCGCCGCCCTCGGCCGTGTCGAGCCCCGCCGCTCGCTCCGTGAGCTCGATCACGGAGATCGGAGCCGCGTCGCCGTGGCGGATCCCGACCTTGATGGTGCGCGTGTAGCCACCGGCTCGTTCCTTGAAGCGTGGCGCGATCTCGTCGAACAGCCTCTTCACGACCCGGCGGCTCTGGATGAAGGTGAGCGCCCGGCGGCGGGCGGCGAGCGTCCCGCGCTTGCCGAGCGTGATCATGCGCTCGGCCAGGCGCCGGACCTCCTTGGCCTTGGCATCGGTCGTCCGGATCCGCTCGCGCTCGAGGAGCGCCGTCACGAGATTGCGGAACAGCGCGCGCCGGTGCGCGGCGGAACGGTTGAGCTTGCGTCCAGCCTTCAGGTGGCGCATCAGGCGCTCTCCTTCTCCTTCTGCAGCCGACGCCGCTCCAGCTCCTCCCGGCCCGGAAACCCCTCGAGACGCATGCCGAAGCCGAGCCCCATCTCGTGGAGGATCTCGCGGATCTCGTTCAGGCTCTTGCGGCCGAAGTTCTTCGTCTTCAGCATCTCCGGCTCCGAGCGCTGGACCAGCTCGCCGATGAACTTGATGTCCGCGTTCTGCAGGCAGTTGGCCGAGCGCACCGACAGCTCGAGCTCGTCGACCGGCCGGAACAGGTTGTCGTTGAGCTCGCCCTCGATCGTGGGCTCGGCCGTCTCCGCGCGCTTGGGCTCCTCCTCGAAGGGGACGAAGATCGCGAGTTGATCCTGGAGGATGCGGGCGGCGTACGCGAGGGCGTCCTCCGGCTTCACGCTGCCGTCGGTCCACACCTCCATCACCAGCCGGTCGTAGTCGGTGCGCTGCCCGACGCGGGCGTTCGTCACGTTGAAGTTCACCTTGCGCACCGGGGAGAAGACGGCGTCGAGCGGGGTCGTCCCGATGGCGTCACCTTCCTCCTTGTTGTGCTCCGCCGACACGTAGCCCCGGCCGCGCTTCACCACCATCTCCATGTCGAGGCTAGCATCCTTCGACAGGGTCGCGATGTGCTGGTCCGGATTCAGGATCTCGACCCGGGGGCCGGTGACGATGTCCGCCGCGGTCACCTCGCGCTCGCCCTTGACGGAGAGCCGCACCGTGTCCTGGGCGGCATCGGCGAGCTTCAGGCGCACCTCCTTCAAGTTGAGCACGATGTCCGTCACGTCCTCGGTCACGCCCGGCAGCGTGGAGAACTCGTGGAGGATGCCGTTGATGCGCACCGCGGTGATGGCCGCGCCGGAGAGCGACGAGAGCAGCACCCGACGAAGCGCGTTCCCCATCGTCGTGCCGAAACCTCGCTCGAGCGGCTCCCCGACGAACTTGCCGTACGTCGCGGTGAGGCTCTTCTCGTCGACCTCGAGCTTCTTCGGCTTGATCAACTCCAGCCAGTCCTTGTGCATAAGCGGCCTCCCCGCACCTTACTTCGAGTACAGCTCCACCACGAGCTTCTCGTTGATCGGCATCGTCAGGTCCGTGCGCTGAGGGAGCGCGCGGATGCGGCCGGTGAAGTTCGGCCGATCCACCTCGAGCCATTCGGGCACGCCACGCCGCTGGGAGAGCTCGAGCGCCTCCTGGATGCGGGCGACCTTGCGGCTCCGCTCGCGGACGGTGATCACGTCCCCCGGCTTCACCAGCGCCGAGGAGACGTCGATCTTGCGATCGTTCACGAGGAAGTGCCCGTGGCGCACGAGCTGCCGCGCTTCGGCTCGCGAGTTGGCGAAGCCGAGACGGTACACCATGTTGTCGAGCCGGCGCTCGAGCAGGATCAGGAGGTTCTCGCCGGTGATGCCCTTCGCCCGGTCCGCCCTCTCGAAGACCCGGCGGAACTGCCCTTCCAGGAGCCCGTAGGTCCGCTTGAGCTTCTGCTTCTCGCGCAGCTGCAGGCTGTACTCGGAGAACTTGATCCTGCCCTGTCCGTGCTGCCCCGGAGGGTAGTTGCGCCGCTCGATGGCGCACTTGTCGGTGTAGCAGCGCTCTCCCTTGAGGAACAGCTTCAAGCCCTCGCGCCGGCACAGCCGGCAAACGGACGCTCGGTAACGAGCCACGCGAACAAACCTCCTCGACCGGCAGTGCCGGCCCTGCGGCCGCCGTCCCGGCGGCCCGCCATCAAACCCGGGCCTGGGTCAGACCCGCCTCCGCTTGGGCGGCCGGCACCCGTTGTGCGGGATCGGGGTCACGTCCCTGATGATGCTGATCACGAATCCCGCCGCCTGCAGGGAGCGCAAGGCCGACTCTCGCCCCGCGCCCGGCCCCTTCACGAAGACCTGCACCGTGCGCATACCGAGCTCCATGGCGCGCTTCGCGGCCGCCTCGGCCGCGAGCTGGGCCGCGAACGGCGTCCCCTTGCGCGAGCCCTTGAAGCCCACGTTGCCGGCGCTCGCCCACGCGACCACGTTGCCGGCCGGGTCCGTGATCGTGACGATGGTGTTGTTGAAGGTCGAGTGGATGTGCGCCACGCCCTCCGGAACGCTCCGCTTCGCCTTCTTGCGCCGCGTCGGTGCCCGTTCCGGGACCGAGGGCCTTCCTCCTTCGGGTCTCGCCATATGCTCCTTCGTCCTCGCCTATCCCTTCGACGGTGCCGGCTTCTTGCCGGCAATCGCCCGGCGCGGGCCCTTGCGGGTGCGCGCGTTGGTGTGGGTGCGCTGCCCCCGCACCGGCAGGTTCTTGCGGTGGCGCAGCCCGCGGTAGGTCCCGAGGTCGACGTGCCGCTTGATGTTGAGCGCCACCTCGCGGCGCAGGTCGCCCTCGACCTTGCAGGCGTCGATCGCGTGCCGCAGCTTGAGGACGTCCTCCTCCGACAGCGCATCGGTCTTCGCGTCGAGACCGACGCCCGCCTCGTGCAGGACCCGGCGGGCGGTGCTGCGCCCGATGCCGTAGATGTACGTGAGGGCGACCTCCATGCGCTTGTTGCGGGGGAGATCGACACCAGCTATGCGCGCCATGCGTCCTCGCTCAACGGGCCTAGGTCCTAGCCCTGCCGCTGCTTGTGCCGCGGGTTCACGCAGAGGATGCGGACGACGCCCTGCCGCCGCACCACCTGACACTTCTTGCAGATCTTCTTCACCGATGCCCGGACCTTCATCGCTCGACTCCGTGCCTCACCTCATGCGGGAGGTGATCCGACCGCGGCTGAGGTCGTACGGCGAGAGCTCCACCGCCACCTTGTCGCCCGGCAGGATCTTGACGTAGTGCATCTGCATCGCGCCCGCGACGTGGGCCAGCACCCGGTGTCCGTTGTCCAGACGCACGCGGAACGTCGCGTCCGGCAGCGACGCCTGCACCGTACCGTGCGCCTCGATCGCCTCGGCTCGCGACATCGGGACACTCACAGCCGACTCAGGACGTAGGGGCCGCCCTCGACGACGGCAACCGAGTGCTCGAAGTGCGCCGACAGGCTGCCGTCCGCGGTGACGGCGGTCCAGCCGTCCTCCTGGACCTGGATCTCGGGGCCGCCCATGTTCAGCATCGGCTCGATCGCGAGCACCATGCCTTCGCGCAGGCGCACGCCACGATCCGGCTGGCCGAAGTTGGGTACCTGCGGATCCTCGTGCAGCCGCTTCCCGATACCGTGACCGACGAAGTCCCGCACCACGGAGAAGCTCCGGCTCTCGCCGTGCGCCTGAATCGCCGAGGACACGTCCCCGATCCGCCGTCCCGGTCGCACCGTCTCGATCGCCGCCTCGAGCGCCTCGCGCGTCGTCCGCATCAGGTCCTCGGCCTTCGCCGTCACCGTCCCGACCGGGACGGTCACCGCCGCGTCGCCGTAGAATCCCCGGTAGCAGACGCCGAAGTCGAGGCCGACGATGTCGCCCTCGTTGAGCACACGCGTCCCCGATGGTACGCCGTGCACCACCTCGTCGTTGATCGAGGCACAGAGCGAGGCCGGGAACACCCGCCCCGCCACCTCGTAGCCCTTGAACGCCGGCACCGCGCCCTTCTTGCGCGTCAGCTCCTCGGCCAGCCGATCGAGGTCGCCGGTCGTGACCCCGGGCCGCACCGCCTCGGTGAGCTGGGCGAGCACCTCGGCCACGATCACGTTCGCGGCCCGCATGATCTCGATCTCCTCGGGGCGCTTCAGCATGATCATGCCCCGCTGCCCTCCAGGCGCTCGAGGATGCGGCCGAGAATCGCGTCGCGGCCTCCGGTGCCGTCGACCTCCGCGAGCAGGCCGCGCGTCCGGTAGTAGGCCAGGAGCGGCGCCGTCTCGCGGTCGTACACGTCCAGCCGCGACGCGATGATGTCCTCGTGGTCGTCGTCCCGCTGGTAGAGATCGCCGTTGCACTTGTTGCAGATGCCGACGTTGGTCGGCGGGTCGAAGATGATGTGGTAGAGGGCGCCGCAGTCCCGACAGGTCCGGCGCCCGGAGAGCCGCTTGATGAGCTCCTCGCGCGCGACCGTGAGGCTGACGACGTGCTCGAGGGCGCGTCCCATCTGTGCCAGGGTCCGGTCGAGCGCCTCGGCCTGCGGGACCGTGCGCGGGAACCCGTCGAGGACGAAGCCGCGGGCGCAGTCGGGCTGCTTCAGGCGCTCCTCGATGACGCCGATGATGACCGCGTCGGGCACGAGCTCGCCCTTGTCCATGTGGCGCTTGGCCTGCATGCCGAGCGGCGATTTCCGCCGCACCTCCTCGCGCAGCATGTCACCGGTCGATATGCTCGGCACCCCGAGTCGCTCGCGCAGCTGGCTCGATTGCGTCCCCTTCCCCGCACCTGGCGGGCCCATCAGGATGAGATCCACCGCTTACCCTCGCCGTCCGCGCAGTCGACCGCGCTTCATGAAGCCCTCGTAGTTCCGGGTGAGGAGATGCGTCTCCATCTGCGCCACGGTGTCGAGCGCCACCCCCACCACGATCAGGAGCGACGTGCCCCCGAAGAAGAAGGTCACGTTGAACCGCGCGATCAGGATGGTGGGCAGGATGCAGATCGCGGCCACGTAGAGCGCGCCGCCGAGGGTGATGCGGGTGAGGATGCGGTCGATGTACTCGGCGGTCTTCTTGCCAGGCCTGATGCCGGGGATGTAGCCACCGAACTTCTTCATGTTGTCCGCCACGTCCACCGGGTTGAACGAGACGGCGGTGTAGAAGTAGGCGAAGAACACGATCAGGCCGATGTACAGGAGGTTGTAGATCGGCGAGCTCGGGGAGAGCGCATCGGCTGCACGCAACGCGATCGGGTTGTCCGGGAAGAAGCTCGCGATCGTGCCCGGGAAGATCAGGATGGAGGACGCGAAGATCGGGGGAATGACGCCCGAGGTGTTGATCTTGAGGGGCAAGTGCGAGCTCTGCCCGCCGTACATCTTCCGGCCCACCACGCGCTTCGCGTACTGCACCGGAATGCGCCGCTGCCCGCGCTCCATGAAGATGATCACGGCCACCACCACGACCATGAACCCGAGGAGGCCCAGCACCACGAAGAGGCTGATCTCGCCCTCGTTCATGAACTGGATCGTGGTGCTCACCGCCGACGGCATGGCCGCGACGATGCCCGCGAAGATGAGGAGCGAGATGCCGTTGCCGATGCCGCGCTCGGTGATCTGCTCGCCGAGCCACATCAGGAAGGCCGTGCCCGAGCTGAGCGTGATCATGCACATCAGCCGGAAGCCCCAGCCGGGGTCGATGACCACCGAGGCGCCGGTCGGCGACTGGATCTGCTCCAGCCCCATGCTGATGAACAGGCTCTGCACCAGCGACAGCACGACCGTGCCGTAGCGCGTGTACTGCGTGATCTTGCGCCGCCCCATCTCGCCTTCTTTGGAGAGGCGCTCGAGGTAGGGCACGACCACCGTCAGGAGCTGCAGGATGATCGACGCGCTGATGTAGGGCATGATGCCGAGCGCGAAGATCGAGAAGCGCTCGAGCGCGCCGCCCGAGAAGAGGTTGACGAGACCGAAGAAGTTGCTGGCGGCCTCCTCGAAGAAGCGCTTGAGCGCGGCGCCGTCGATCCCCGGCGTCGGGATCGCGACGCCCACCCGGTACACCGCGAGCATCCCGAAGGTGAAGAGCAGGCGGCGGCGGAGCTCGGGGACCCGCGATGCGTTCTGAAACCCCTCGAGCACGGCTCAGCCTTCCTGATCGTCCGGGCCGGAGTCGGGCTCGGGGGCCGGCCGCGACGCCGCGGCCTCGCCTGCCTCGAGCGTCCCACCGGCAGCCTCGACGCGTGCGCGTGCAGCCGCGCTCGCCTTGTCGACCCTGATCGTGAGCTGCCGGCTCAGTGCCCCGTCGGCGAGGAGCTTCACCGGACGTCCCGGACGCACCAGCCCGGCGGCCGCGAGAACCGCCGCATCGACCGTCGAGCCGGCCGCGAAGCGCTCCAGCTCGCCAACGTTCACGATCGCATAGCGGAGTGGCGCGAGGCTGCGGAAGCCGCGCTTCGGCAGGCGGCGCTGCAGCGGCATCTGGCCGCCCTCGTACCCGGGCGGCGTGTTGCCCCCCGAGCGCGCCCCCCGGCCTTTGTGTCCTCGACCGGCCGTCTTGCCGGTGCCGGAGCCTGGACCGCGACCGAGCCGCTTGCGCGGCCGCCGGGCGCCCGGTGCCGGGCGTAGATTGGAGAGATCGACTAGCTCCACGGGTTCGTTCTCCCAGCCTGTCTCATTCCTCGAGGGTCACCAGATGCGCCACCGCGCGAATGAGCCCGCGCGTCGAGGGATTGTCCCGCACCAGCGCCGAGGCTCCGCGCCGCTTGAGGCCGAGCCCGCGCAGGCTCTCGCGCTGCCGGCGCGTCCCGCCGATGGCGCTCCGCACCTGCGTGACCTTGAGCATCCTCGAGGTGGTGGTGTTCCGCTCGTCCTCAGCCATGCCAACCTCAGCGAATCTCGGCGAGTTCCTTGCCGCGCAGCACGGCGACCTGCGCGGGCTCGCGCAGCTGCGCCAAGGCCTCGATGGTCGCCTTGACCATGTTGTGCGGGTTGTTCGAGCCGATGCACTTCGTGAGCACGTTCTGAATCCCGGCGAGCTCGACCACGGCTCGCACGCCGCCGCCGGCGATGACGCCGGTGCCCTCGGAGGCGGGCCGCAGGAGCACCGTACCCGCCCCGAAGACACCGACCACGGGAAACGGAATGGTGGCGTTCTCGATCGGCACCGCCATCAGCGTCTTCTTCGCCCGCTCGATCCCCTTGCGAATCGCCTCCGGCACCTCGTTCGCCTTGCCGAGACCGTAGCCGACGTGCCCGGCACCATCGCCGACGACGACCAGGGCGCTGAAGCTGAACCGGCGTCCGCCCTTCACCACCTTGGCGACCCGGTTGATGTGCACCACCTTTTCCTTGAGCTCGAGCCCTTGAGCGTCGATCGCCCGTGCAGATTCCCGTGCCATGAAGACCCCTGTCAGAGCTTGAGCCCGGCCTCGCGCGCCCCGTCGGCAACCGCGCGGACGCGCCCGTGGTAGAGAAATCCGTTGCGATCGAAGACCGCGGCGGTGATGCCCCTCTCCAGGCAGCGCCTGCCGATCTCCTCCCCCACGACCTTCGCCGCCGTCACGCCGGCCGTCTTTTGCAGCCGGCTGCGGATGTCCGGGCTCATGGTGGAGGCCGCGAGGAGGGTCTCGCCCGTCTCGTCCGAGATCACCTGCGCGTAGATGTGCTTCTCACTGCGGAAGACGCACAGCCGCGGTCGGCCCGCGTCCCCACGCACCTTGATGCGCACGCGCGCCTGCCGAAGCTTGCGCGCACGATGTCGCTCGTTGCCCAGCATGTCCGTTCCCTGTGACCTACGACGCCGCGCCAACGGCCTTGCCGGCCTTGCGGCGAATCGACTCCCGCGCGTGCTTGACGCCCTTGCCCTTGTAAGGCTCCGGTGGCCGCAGCTTGCGGATCGCGGCCGCGGCCTCGCCCAGCACCTGCCGGTCCATGGCCTCGAGCGTGACGACCGTCTGCTTGTCCACCTTCGCCTGCACCCCGTCCGGCAGCGGGAACACCACCGGATGGGAGTATCCGAGCGCGAGCTGCAGGGCCCGTCCCTTCACCTCCGCGCGGTATCCGACCCCGTTGATCTCCAGCACCCGCTGGAAGCCCGTGCTCACGCCGGTCACCATGTTGGCCACGAGCTGGCGGGTGAGGCCGTGGAGCGAGCGACCCGCACGCGTCTCCTCCCGCCGGGTCACGGTCAGCGTGCCGCCCTCGACCCTGAGGTCGACGAGAGGGCTCACCGCGGCCGCCAGCGTGCCGCGCGGGCCCGACACCTTCACCGCCCCGGCATCGACCGCGATCGTGACGCCGGCGGGCACTGCGATGGGCTGCTTGCCGATGCGAGACATGCGCTCCTCACCACACCGAGCAGAGCAGCTCGCCGCCCACCCCGCGCCGCCTGGCCTCGCGATCGACCAGCACGCCCGCAGGCGTCGAGAGCACGCTGATGCCCAGCCCGCCACGCACCAGCGGCATCTTCTCCTTGCCGACGTACACCCGCAGGCTCGGTCGGCTCACGCGCTCGAGCCCGCTGATGACGGGCCGGCGCTGCTCGTCGTACTTGAGCGCGAGGCGCAGCTGCTTGTGCACCCCCTCGCCGACGACGGTGCAGTCGCGCAGGAAGCCCTCCATCACCAGCACTCTCGCCACCGCCTCCTTGGTCCGCGACCACGGCAGGTCGACGCGCTCCTTGCGCGCCTGGTTGCCGTTGCGGATCCTCGTCAGCATGTCCGCGATCGGATCGGTCATCGACATGAGATCACCAGCTCGCCTTCACCAGCCCCGGGATCTGCCCCTTGCGGGCGAGATCACGCAGGCAGAGGCGACACATCCTGAACTTGCGGTAGAAGGCGCGCGATCGGCCACAGAGGGGACAGCGGTTGTACTGGCGGACGCCGAACTTCTGCCGCCGCGTTGCCTTCACTCGTAGACACGTCTTCGCCACCGTGGCTCCTCAGGGCCTGTGAAGAAATGGCACGTTCATTCTTTCCAGGCCCTTAGTTGCGGAACGGGAATCCGAGGGCGCGCAGCAGAAGCTTGGCGCTGCCGTCGGTCCGAGCCGTCGTGCAGATCACGATCGTCATGCCCTTCAGCTTGTCGATCTTGTCGAGGTTGATTTCGGGGAAGATGATCTGCTCGCGAATGCCGAGCGAGTAGTTTCCCCGCCCGTCGAACGACCGGTCCGACAGCCCCTTGAAGTCCCGCACGCGGGGGAGCGCGACGTTCACCAGCCGGTCGAAGAACTCGTACATACGGCTGCCCCGCAGCGTCACCATACAGCCGATCGGCATGCCCGCCCGCAGCTTGAAGTTCGCGATCGCCCTGCGGGCACGCGTGATCACCGGTCGCTGCCCGGTGATTGCCGCCAGCTCCTCCACCGCCGAGTCGAGCACCTTGACGTTCTGGATCGCCTCGCCCAGCCCCATGTTGAGCACGACCTTCTCGAGCCGCGGCACCTCCATCGCGTTGCCGCAGCCGAGCTCCTTCTGGAGCGCCGGCAGGATCTCCCCCCTGTAGCGCTCGCGCAGTCGCGGCATCTGGCTCACCGGTCGATCACCTCTCCACAGCGACGGCACACGCGCAGGCGATCGCCGTTCTCCAGCCGGCGCGCGCCCAGGCGCACCGGCGCATTGCACCGATCACACATGATCATCACGTTGGAGAGGTCGATCGCCGCCTCCTTCTCGACGATGCCCCCGGGGCTCTGGACGCCGCGCGGCTTCTGGTGCCGCTTCACCATGTTGAGCCGCTCGATGACGATCCGGCCACGCTCGTGGATCACCCGCAGGACCTTGCCGGTCTTCCCCCGCTCCTTGCCGGCGATCACCATGACCGTGTCGTTCTTGCGGATCCGACTGCACAGCCGGCGCTCCTTGCCCGCGGCTCCCGCCCGCATCACAGCACCTCCGGCGCGAGCGAGATGATCTTCATGAAGCGCTTCGCGCGCAGCTCGCGCGCGACCGGTCCGAAGATGCGGGTCCCGATCGGCTCACGCTGGTTGTCGATCAACACGGCCGAGTTCGTGTCGAAGCGGATGTAAGAGCCGTCCGGCCGACCGACCTCCTTGGCGGTCCGCACGATCACCGCCTTCATCACGTCACCCTTCTTCACCTTCGCGTTCGGGATGGCCTCCTTGACGGAGACGACGATGACGTCGCCCAGCGAGGCATACTTGCGCTTCGTGCCGCCCAGCACCTTGATGCACAGCACCTTGCGCGCGCCGGAGTTGTCGGCCACGTCCAGTATGGTCTCCGCCTGCACCATCGATCGCTCTCCCGCCCGGTGTCGTTCCTCAGCGCCTGCCCGGGCCTTTACAGCTGTGCGGCCCGCTCCAGGACCTTCGTCAACCGCCAGCGCTTGTCGCGGCTGAGCGGACGGCACTCGGAGATGACGACCGTGTCGCCGATCCGACACTGGTTCTGCTCGTCGTGCACCTTGTAGCGAGCACGGCGGGTCAGGAGCTTCTTGTACTTCGGGTGCTGCACCCGGCGCTCCACCGCGACCACCACCGTCTTCTGCATCTTGTTGCTGACCACCGTGCCGATCCGCGTCTTCGTGTTCCCGTGCATCTCAGCCTGCCTTCACTCGCTGGCGCTGGATGGTCTTGCAGCGCGCGAGATCACGCCGTACGGCGCGCACGCGCATCGGGTTCTCCAGCTGGCTCGTCGCCCGCCTGAGCTGGAGCCCGAAGAGTTCCTCCTCGAGCTCGCGCATCCGCGTCTCCAGCTCCACCTCCGACAGATCACGCATCTCGTCAGGCCGCACCGTGCGCCCCTCCACGCTCGAGCACCTGGGTCGGGATCGAGAGCTTGTTCGCCGCCAGGCGCAACGCCTGGCGCCCGATCTCCGGCACCACGCCTTCCATCTCGAAGAGCATGCGCCCGGGCTTCACCACCGCCACCCACATCTCCGGCGAGCCCTTGCCCTTGCCCATCCGGGTCTCGGCCGGCTTCTTGGTGAGGGGCTTGTCGGGAAAGACCCGCACCCACACCCGGCCGCCGCGCTTGATGTGGCGCGTCAGCGCGACACGAGCGGCCTCGATCTCCCGCGCGCTCAACCAGCCACGCGCCGTCGCCTGCAGGCCGAACTCGCCGAACGCGAGGCTCGAGCCGCGCCAGGCGGTGCCACGGCGGCGTCCCTTCTGCATCTTGCGGTACTTGACCTTCTTCGGTGCGAGCATCGGTCGTGTCCTAGGCGCCCACCGCGGCGCGCTGCTCCTCCTCGCGCTTCGTGAGCACCTCGCCGCGGAAGATCCAGGTCTTGACCCCGATCACGCCGTAGGTCGTGAACGCCTGCGCGAAGCCGTAGCCGATCTCGGCGCGCAGGGTGTGCAGCGGCACCCGGCCCTCGCGGTACCATTCCCGGCGCGCGATCTCGGCGCCGCCGAGCCTGCCGGAGGACTGGATGCGGATGCCGAGCGCGCCCATGCGCATGGCGCGCGCCACCGCCTCCTTCATCGCGCGCCGGAACGCCACCCGGCGCTCGAGCTGCAGCGCGACGTTCTCCGCCACGAGCTGCGCGTCGATGTCGGGGCGCCGCACCTCGTGGATGTTGATGAAGCTCTCGCGGCCGGTGAGCTTCGCGAGCTCCGACTTGAGCTTCTCGATCTCGGCACCCTTCTTGCCGATGACGATCCCCGGCCGCGCCGTGTAGACATTGACCTTCGCCTTGTTCGCGGCGCGCTCGATCTCGATCTTCGAGATCCCGGCGTGATACAGGCGCCGCTTGATGAACGTGCGGACGCGGATGTCCTCGTGCAGGAGCGACGAGTAGTCGCGACCCGCGTACCACTTGGAGTCCCAGCCCTCGATCACGCCGAGCCGGAACCCCCTCGGATGCGTCTTCTGTCCCATGCGCCTCCCCCGGACCTCGCCCGGCTACTCCCGTGCCTTCCGTACGCGCTCGTCGACGACGATCGTGACGTGGCTGGAGCGCTTGGCGACCTTGGTCGCGCGCCCGTGGGCGCGCGGCAGGAAGCGCTTCTGCGTCACCGCCTCGTCGACGGTCGCGGACTTCACGTAGAGCGCGTCGACGTCGACGTGCTGCGTGGCCTCGGCGTTCGCGATCGCCGCCTTGAGCGTCTTCGCCACGATCTTGGAGGCACGACGCGGGTTGAACTCGAGGACCCCAATCGCATCCTCGACCCGCCTGCCCCGGATCAGATCGACGACCAGACGCGCCTTGCGTGGCGCGATCCGTACGTGTCGTGTGCTCGCTCGTACCTCCATGTCGCGAAGCCCCGCCTCGTCCTACCGTGCCGGTGGAGCGCCAGGCTTGACCTCAGCCTTGCGCGCGCCCGAGTGTCCGTGAAACGTCCGTGTCGGCGCGAACTCGCCGAGCTTGTGGCCCACCATGTTCTCGGTGACGAAGACGGGGATGAACTTCCGCCCGTTGTGCACCGCGAACGTGTGGCCGACCATTTCCGGGATGACGGTGGAGCGCCGCGACCAGGTCTTGGTCACCTTGCGCTCGCCGGAGGCGTTCATCGCCTGCACCTTCCGCAGCAGATGCTCCTCGATGAACGGCCCCTTCTTGATCGAACGTGCCACGTGCTCCGCTCCTACTTCTTGCGCCGCATGACGATGAACCGGTCCGTCCGCTTGTTGAGGCGCGTCTTGTAGCCGCGTGTCGGCATGCCCCACGGGGTCTGCGGGTGGTTCCCCTTGGACCGACCCTCGCCACCACCGTGCGGGTGATCGACCGGGTTCATGGCGATGCCCCGCACCCGCGAGCGCCGACCCAGCCAGCGCGTGCGTCCGGCCTTGCCGATGGAGACGTTCTCGTGATCGAGGTTGCCGACCTGGCCGACGGTCGCCCGGCACTCGCTGCGCACGAGGCGCTGCTCGCCGGAAGGCAGCTTGAGGAGGGCGTGAGCGCCCTCCTTGGCCATGAGCTGGGCCGCCCCGCCGGCGCTCCGCACCATCTGCCCGCCCTTGCCCGGCCGGAGCTCGATGTTGTGCACCATGGTGCCGAGCGGAATCGATCGCAGCGGCAGGCAGTTGCCTGGCCGGATGTCGGCCTCGGGACCCGCCACCACCCGGTCGCCGACACGGAGCCCGACCGGCGCGAGGATGTAGCGCTTCTCGCCGTCCTCGTAATGGAGCAACGCGATGCGCGCCGAGCGATTCGGATCGTACTCGACCGCCGCCACGCGCGCCGGGATGTCCACCTTGTCGCGGCGGAAGTCGACGACGCGATACCGCCGCTTGTGCCCGCCGCCGCGATGGCGCAGCGTCGTGCGCCCGAGGTTGTTGCGGCCGCCGCTCTTGCGCAGCGGCTCGAGCAGCCCCGGCTCGGGACGGTCGCGGGTGAGCTCGGCAAAGTCGGAGCTGGTGTGAAAGCGACGGCCGGGCGAGGTCGGCTTGTACTGGACGATCGGCATCGTGCGTCCTCAGACCTGCTCGAAGAAGTCGATGCGCTGCCCCTCGCCGAGGGTCACGTACGCCTTCTTCCAGTTCGGCCGGCGGCCGATCGAGCGGCCGACCCGGCGCATCTTCCCGAGCACGTTCGACGTGCGCACCCTCGTCACCTTGACCTTGAACAGCCGTTCCACCGCGCGCCTGATCTCGAGCTTGTTCGCGTCGGGGCGAACCCGGAACACCACCTGGTTGCCCAGCTCGTTGACGAGGGTACCCTTCTCCGTGATCAGCGGCGCCGTCAGGATCTCGTACTCGCGCCTCATGCCGCCACCCGCTGCGCGATCGCGGTCAGCGCCGCCTGGGTGAGGATCAGGTGGTGGTAGCGCAGCAGGTCGTACACGTTCAGCCCCGCCACGCGCAGCACCTTGACGTTGGGAAGATTGCGGGACGCCAGCTCGACGCGCGGGTTCGCGTCGTCGATCACCACCAGCACGCTGTCGCTGACCCCCAGCGCCCTCAGCACGCCGAGGAAGTGCCTCGTCTTGATCTCCGGCAGCTCGATCCGGTCGACGATGGTGAGGCGCTGCTCACGGAGCTTCTGGGCCAGCATCGACCGCAAGGCCGTGCGCCGCGCCTGCTTCGGCATGCCGTAGGCGTAGCTCCGGGGCCGGGGCCCGAAGATCGTCGCGCCCCCCGGCCACAGCGGCGACCGGATGCTGCCCGCACGCGCCCGCCCCGTGCCCTTCTGCTTCCACGGCTTCTTGCCGCCGCCGCGCACCTCGCCGCGGGTCTTGGTCGATGCGGTGCCGGCGCGCCTGCTGGCCGTCTGCATCCGCACCACGTCGGCGAGCAACCCGCGGCGGAGCGGCTCGGCGAAGATGGCCGCCGGCAGCTCGACCGTGCCGACCTCGGCACGCCCCTGCGAGAACACGGGCGCCCTGAGCTCCGGCGTCGCGTGCGTCTCCTCGCTCATGACTTCGCCCCGCTCGCAGGCGTGGCCGCACCGCCCCGCCCGCGCGCGCTGCGCCGGATCAGGAGCGTACCACCGCGGGCGCCCGGCACGGCGCCCCGCAGGAACAGCAGGTCCTCGTCCGGCCGCACGTCCACGACCTCGATGTTCGCCACCGTCACCCGCGCGTTCCCCATCCGGCCCGCCATGCGTTTCCCCTTGAAGACGCGGCCGGGATACGAGCGGTTCCCGATCGAACCGCCGTGCCGGAAGTACTCGTGCGTGCCGTGGGTGGCGGGGAAGCCGCTGAACTTGTGCCGCCGCATCACACCCGCGGTTCCCCGGCCCTTGCTGATCCCGGTCACGTCCACGGCGTCGCCCGCCTTGAAGATCTCGCCGACGCGCACGTCTCGTCCCACCTCGAGCTGCACCTCCGGCGCCGTCCGGAACTCGCGCAGCACCCGAAAGGGCCCCTTGCCGCTCTTCGCCACGTGACCGCGCAGGGCCTTGCCGACCCGCGCTGCCTTCTGGCTCCCGAACCCGAGCTGCACGGCCGCATAGCGATCGCGACTCGGCGTCTTCGCCTGCACGACGGTGCACGGACCGGCCTGCACCACCGTCACGGGCACGAGGTTGCCCGCGCCCGTGAACACCTGGGTCATCCCGACCTTCTTCCCGATGATCCCGCTCAGCATGACCGATCCGTCGTCTCCGTCACTGCAGCTTGATCTCGACGTCCACGCCCGCCGCCAGGTCGAGCTTGCCGAGCGCGTCGATCGTCTGCTGCGTCGGCTCGAGGATGTCGAGCAGGCGCTTGTGCGTCCGCAGCTCGAACTGCTCCCGCGATTTCTTGTCCACGTGCGGCGAGCGATTGACGGTGAATCGCTGGATGTGCGTGGGCAGGGGAATCGGCCCCGCGACGCGGCCACCGGTCCTGCGCACCGTGTCGACGATCTCGCGCACCGACTGGTCGAGCAGCCGGTGATCGTATCCGCGCAGGCGTATGCGAATCTTCTCGTTCACGCGCTACTCGAGGATCTTGGTGACGACGCCGGCGCCGACGGTCCGCCCGCCCTCGCGAATCGCGAAGCGCAGCCCCTCGTCCATCGCGATCGGCGTGATCAG
>Ga0209253_10001978_pt1 | contig 18037 bp, 16 predicted proteins | sample FrelakmetBRP12BR_FD_187145 | JGI IMG/M metagenome (GOLD analysis project Ga0209253, IMG submission 187145) | Freshwater lake sediment microbial communities from the University of Notre Dame, USA, for methane emissions studies - BRP12 BR (SPAdes)... | ecosystem: Environmental > Aquatic >... | reverse complement strand
TATCCGCGTCGGCATGCGCGAGGTGGACCAGACCCCAACTCCGCTCGCACACGGTGAGGAGGCCAACCCGCCGATTCCGGTGTACGACACCTCCGGTCCGTTCACCGACCCGAGCGCAAAGATCGACCTGCTCAAGGGTCTGGCCGCGCTGCGCGCCGCTTGGATTCTGGAACGTAACGACACCGAAGAACTCGCCGGCCCATCCTCCGACTACGGCCGCGCCCGCGCCAGCGACCCGAAGCTCGCCAGCCTGCGCTTCGAGCACATCCGTCAGCCGCGCCGCGCCAAGGCCGGCCAGAATGTTTCGCAGATGCACTACGCGCGCCAGGGTGTCATTACGCCGGAGATGGAGTACATCGCGATTCGTGAGAGCCTGAAGCTCAACGCGCTGCGCCAGGACCCGCGTTACACCCGGTTGCTGCGTCAGCACAAAGGCCAGAACTTCGGCGCCAACATCCCGGAAGAAATCACGCCTGAGTTCGTGCGCGCCGAAGTCGCCCTGGGCCGCGCCATCATCCCGGCCAACATCAACCACCCGGAACTCGAGCCGATGATCATTGGCCGCAACTTCCTGGTGAAAATCAACACCAACATCGGTAACTCCGCGGTCACCTCCAGCATCGAGGAAGAAGTGGAGAAAATGGTGTGGTCGGCGCGCTGGGGCGGCGACACGCTCATGGATCTTTCTACCGGCAAGAACATCCACGAGACGCGCGAGTGGATATTAAGGAATGCCCCGATGCCGATCGGTACCGTTCCTATCTATCAAGCCTTGGAGAAAGTGAACGGCAAGGCCGAAGACCTCACCTGGGAAATGTTCCGCGACACGCTCATCGAGCAGGCCGAGCAGGGTGTGGATTACTTCACCATCCACGCCGGTGTGCGTTTGAAATATGTTCCGCTCACCGCGAACCGCGTGACCGGCATCGTGTCGCGCGGCGGTTCGATCATGGCCAAGTGGTGCCTCGCGCATCACCAGGAGAGTTTTCTCTACACCCGGTTCGAGGAAATCTGCGAAATCATGCAGGCCTACGACGTGAGCTTCTCGCTCGGCGACGGTCTGCGCCCCGGTTGCATCGCCGACGCCAACGACGCCGCCCAGTTCGGTGAGCTCGAAACTTTGGGCGAACTGACGAAGATCGCATGGAAGCACGATGTGCAGGTGATGATCGAAGGCCCCGGCCACGTGCCCATGCAGCTCATCAAGGAGAACATGGACAAGGAACTGCGCGACTGCTTTGAAGCGCCGTTCTACACCTTGGGGCCGCTGACTACCGACATCGCCCCCGGCTACGATCATATTACGAGCGCCATCGGCGCTGCGCAGATTGGCTGGTACGGCACCGCCATGCTCTGCTACGTCACCCCGAAGGAGCATCTGGGCCTGCCGAACAAGCAGGACGTGCGTGACGGCATCATCACCTACAAAATCGCTGCCCACGCTGCCGATCTCGCCAAGGGCCACCCGGGCGCGCAGCTGCGCGACAACGCGCTCAGCAAGGCGCGCTTCGAATTCCGCTGGGAAGACCAGTTCAATCTCGGTCTCGACCCCGACAAGGCGCGCGACTTTCACGATGAGACCATGCCCAAGGAAGCGCACAAGAGCGCGCACTTCTGCTCCATGTGCGGGCCGAATTTCTGTTCGATGAAGATCACCCAGGACGTGCGCGATTACGCGGCGAGCCTCGGTGTTTCGGAGGAAGAGGCGTTAAAGAAAGGCATGGAACAGAAGGCGGTCGAATTCAAAAACGCAGGTGCGGAAATCTACAAGAAGGCCTGATAACAGACCGCGCCGGTGTTGCCGCGTGCCACCCTGTTGACGGATGTCAAACGCAATTTTGCGGCTAGGGTGGTTGAATTCAGCAGTTAACAATGCGGTCAGAGTTTCGGGCGCACAGTCTATTCCTGCGTCGAGACGTTCAGGTGCTCATCAATGGGCTTGGGACGCCTGATCGCGTAACCCTGCGCGTAGTCGACACCGAGAGACACCAGCCGTTCCAGTATCGCATCGCTTTCCACGAACTCGGCGACGGTGGCAATGCCCATCACATGGCCAATGTCGTTGATCGAACGCACCATCGCTTCGTCGAGCGCGTCGTCGGCCATGTCGCGCACCAGGCCGCCGTCGATTTTGAGGAAATCGACCGGCAGGTTCTTGAGGTAGGTGAATGACGACCAGCCGCTGCCAAAATCATCCAGCAGGAAGCGACAGCCTTTTTTCTTGAGGGTCGTGATGATGTGGATTGCGTTGTCCAACGCCGCCACGGCGGCGGTTTCGGTAATCTCGAATGCGACTCTGGCCGGAGCGACGCCGCTGGATTCCAGTTCATGCATTACAAAAGTCAGAAACGGCGCGTCACTCAGGGACTGTCCGGACAGGTTGATCGTGTAGCACTCGGCCAGGGCCGGATTCACCGCGTGGCTGGCCAGCCACTGCAGCATTTTCTGGACGACCCATCTGTCGATGGCCGGCATCAATCCGTAGCGTTCCGCGGCCGGCAGAAACGCCCCGGGCGGCACCAGTGAGCCGTCCTCATCGCGCAGGCGCAGGAGCACCTCCTGCATGACCGGTACCCTGGTCGATGAGGCGAGGTGGATGATCGGTTGGCAATACAGTACAAACCGGTCTTCGTCCAAGGCCTGTTTCAGCCGGGTGACCCACTGCATCTGGTTGCGGCGCTGGCTGAGTTCGTTATCGTCGGCCTGGTAGACCAGCACGCGGTTTCGGCCCTTATCCTTGGCGGCATAACAGGCGGCGTCGGCGGCGCTGAGGATGGCGGCGGGGCTTTCCGGGCCGCCGCCAAATGACACCAGACCGATACTGGCACCGATCGTGAAAGTCCGGTCCTTCCACACGAACCGGAAATCGTTGATCGTCTGCAACAGCTTGTGTGCAACCTGTATTGCTTCTTCTGCCGGACAGCTGTGCAGCAGCACGCCCAGCTCATCGCCGCCGAGGCGCGCCAGCAGGTCGCTCTGCCGTGTTTCCTTGCGCAGCACGGCGGCCAGCTGGCGCAATAGCTGATCGCCAGCGGGATGCCCGCAGGCATCGTTGACGATCTTGAACTGATCGAGATCGATATACAGCAACGCATGTTGCGTACGGTCGGTTACGGCATTGGCGAGAAACTGGCCCAGACGATCCTCGAACGCGCGCCGGTTATACAGGCCGGTCAGTGCATCGTGCGTGGCCTGATAGGACATCTCGTGGGCGATCTTGCGCTGTTCGGTCACATCGCGAAACACCACCACCGAACCGTGCACCTCGGCGTCGTGCCCGAGTATCGGCGCAACCGACTGGTCAATGGGAATCTTTTGATACGAGCGATTGATGAGCAGGTTGTCGCGCGTCGCGGATTCCTCGACCCCGACCGGCGATGCGGATTCGTCCGCCGGTTGTACCCGGAAAACCTCGATGAGGTGGCGACCGCGCGCCTCGTCGCTGCTCCAACCGGTTAAATTCTCGGCCACGGCGTTCAGGTATTCGACACAGCCGGCGGCGTCGGTGGTGATCACCGCATCGCCGATGGAGGCAAGTGTGACCAGGGCACGTTCCTTTTCCAGCGCCAGCTCGGTGGTCTTCTCGGCCACCTGCCGTTCAATCTCAAGATTCCGGAGGACCAGCGTCTGGGTGCGCCGTGCTGCGCGCTGTACCGCAACCACCAGCAGCACGGTGGTCAGTACCCCGGCAAGAAATACCACGATGACCGGCAGATAGTTGACGTCGTGCCACGACACTGCCCGCTGCAGGTCGAGCCGGAAATGTTGATTGCCGGATTCAATGTCGGAGCTTTGCGTGAGCACCGACGCGCCCCATCTGACGGAGCTAGGGTCGAAATCGGTGCTCGCAACAAGTTTAAGCGCCGGCCCGCCACGGGACGGGATCATCGTCAGCTGTGCCGCTAACGGCCGCTTGGCCAGTGACTCGGCGAGCAATTGTTCGGCATTGATACGCAACGCGACCAGCGCATTGACCGATTGGCGGCGCCCTTCGGTGGTGGCCGGGACACCCTTGCCGGCGTATACCGGTGCAAACAGCCAGTAACCCCAGGCCCGCCCCTCGATGCGCTGGGGGTCGGCCGCACTCGGCTGCGCCGAGTCGATGGCCAGCTGCGCCGACTGTGCGAGTTGTGTGTCCGCAAACACATCGAACCCGATCATGGATACCGAAACCGGTTCGAACGGTTCGACGAACAGCATCGGAAAATACTGCGCGCGCGCCGGTGCGCTGTGGTAATCATCGCCGGAGCGATCGGTGATGGCGAAACCCGGAAACCCGGCCTCTAGGCGCGAGCGCTCAAAACTGCGTCGCTGGTTTTCGGGGATGCGCGGCAGATAGGAGGTGGAGACCAGGTACGGGTGCCGCCGCAGGAGTTCATCGGAAAATACCCGGAACTGATCGGCATCCGCGTGGGTTGCGGAATTCACCAGCGTTCCCAGGCTGATGATCAGTTCGTCGCTGGTCTTGATGCGTGCGAGCACCTGCTCGCGCACCGCATCGGAGTGCGCGGCAAAGACCTTGCGCTGGTCGTTCAGCGCATCCTTCCAGGTGGAGAACGCCACCGCCGCTGTCAGGAATCCACCGGACAGCGCGACCAGCATGACGAGCGACGGGCGCAGCCGTCGCAGGAATTCTGTCACTATTCCACCTTCACGGCCTTTTGCAGGATGTCGGTCGACACCCGGATGCCGGCCTTGTCCAGCAGCTTGGTGTTGACGAACATGTTCCAGCGCCGGTTCGCCACCACCGGAATTTTCGAGGGCGGCGTGCCATTCAGAATCATCACGGCCACCTTGCCGGACCATTCGCCCTGCTCGTCGGCGATCTTGGCCATGGTCAGCATCGCGTACGGGGCCATCCAGTCGAGGTAAGTGACAGTGAAACGCCGCCCATGCTCCAGCACGTAGCGACGCGCCGCCGCTTCGTCCCAGTCCTTGATGCCGGCGTAATTACCGATCATGATAAAATCAGCATTTTGTTGCGCGGCACTGAATCCCGCCTGCCAGTCAGCGAGCGTGCTCACCGCCGTGTGGGTCAGGGTGATGCCGCGGCGCTTGTAGAGTTCCCGGGCCATGGCAAACTCCTTGTGTTGGGTAATTTCGTCGGCGGACAGAACGACGCCGCGCCGGGGATTTTTCACCACGGCCAGCACCTCGGCCTGCAGCGGCTCGATCGGACCGACTTCAATCATGCCGGTGGCATTGCGATACGGATAGCCATAGGCTTCGGCAGTCCAGTTCAGGCCGCAAAAAACCACCGGGATCGCCGCATCCCGGTAATACGGCATGATCAGGAATTTGGAAACGTTGTCGTCGGCGGCGATGATGATGTCCGGCTTCCAGGTTTCCACCAGTTGTTTGGCCTCAAGCGCCTTGGCCTTGGCAAAGGCCTCGCCCAGATTGCGCTTGCCGTCCATGTAGAACTTGCGGATCTCACAACGATCCTGCAGGGTCGAGTGCAGGCCGCGCTCGATGCCATCGTTCCATTCATAACCGCTGTGATACGACGATACGTACAGGCAGCGGGCCGGCGCGGCGGCGCCAGCCGCAGTCGCGTGGGCAACCAGGACCAGTCCTGCCAAAACAGTTATCAGACGCATAATGATCCTTTTGGGCGATATGGCGACCAGACAGCTCGTCATTCCTGGTTCGGGGCCCGCTATTACGGGCCCGAAGCAACCCGGGTTCCAGCATGGCGTACCCGTCGTACATCAGAAGCCATGCTTAGTCTGTTGTTATTCATAGGTTATCCATCAAAACAGAGCAACTTGTGTGCCAGTCTGACGACCACAGCCGACAACCCAGGTCAAAGAAGGATTACCTCTAATACTAGATGCTAAATGGCTCATGTGAGTGCCCTGGGTTCTTCGGAAAATCGCTGCGTTTCAGCGGCGGCCGAGCCGCTCGCCATTCTGTATCGCGGTCAGGCGCTGGCGGTTGATGCCTGGGGCGCGGGGGGCCGACCATATTGATGGGTGCACGGCTGGAACGGACGTAGCGCGCAACTTGGCGCATTCGCGCCGGATACCGGGTGGTGAGCTTCGACACTCCGGCGCACGGCCGCTCGCCGGGGCATGCCAGCAACTTGCCGGAAATCAGTGAGGCAATCCGGACTGTGGCGCAGGGTTGCGGTCCGCTACACGCCGTCATTGGTCATTCATTCGGTGTCGCCTGCGCGATTCATGCCGTGCAACAGGGACTCAAGGTGAACCGTTTCGTCGCGCTCAGTTCGCCGCGCAACATGCGCTGGATCGCGCAGTCCTGCTTCACCGCCATGGGCATCAGCACGCTGGTGCAGGCGGTTTTTACCGGAAATTCGAAGCGCGTTTCGGCGCCGACCTGGGGCAACGTTTTTCTCTGGAAATTCTGGCACGCCAACTCGATGTGCCGGGCCTGGTCATTCACGACGAGAACGACCGCGACGTCCCTTGGCAGGAAGGCGCCGCGTTTGCGAACGCCTGGCCATGCGCACAATTCGTCCGCACGAGTGGACTCGGCAACCGTTGCATCCTGCGCGACCCGGACGTCATCGCGCGCGTTACAGCGTTTATCATAACCATGTAAGTGGTTCTCGATATGAAGCCGGCAACGGATTGCGTGTGATCCCGGCCTACAAGCAAACCGCACCCTGTGCAGTCAGCGGCATTGCCTGTAATGTTGTTTCCACGGATGATGACCGGGATTAAGCGGTAATAGAAACCGGCGGCTTTTGGCCAGGGAGCTGCCCGACTGGATGGCACGCGGCTGGGTGCAGGTCGGCGCCGAGTGCGCTATTCTCGAACACGTGGCCGCGCAGCGCGGTGGTACCCAGCTGCTCACCTGCGCCTTTTCAATCCTGGGCGTGCCGCTGTTCGGGTCCGGCAGCATTACCTGCTTCGCTGCCAACTGGGGGAAAATCCCCAAGCTCATCTCCGACCCGGAGTACTCTGTCGGGACACCACAAACATGATCGGGTGACGGACCGCATGAAACTCGGATTGATCGGACTCGGACGCATGGGCGCCAACATGGCGCGCCGTCTGCGGCGTGGCGGAATCGAGGTGGTGGCGTACAACCGCAACCCCGAAGTAACGCGCGCGCTTGCTGCCGAAACTGGCCTGACCGCGGTCGAAAGCTTGCCCGAGCTGGTCGCAGCGCTCGCGCCGCCGCGCACCGTGTGGCTGATGCTGCCGGCCGGCGACATCACTGATACCCACATCGAGCAGTTGCAGTCACTGCTGGCGCGCGGCGATCTGGTCGTGGATGGTGCCAACTCCTGGTACAAGGATTCATTGCGCCGCGCCGCGCGGCTGGCGGCGGTCGGCATCGACTTCGCCGACGCCGGTGTGTCCGGCGGCGTGTGGGGTCTCGAAAACGGTTATGCGCTGATGCTCGGCGGTTCGGCCGCGGCGATCGCGCGTCTCAAGCCGGCGATCCAGGTGCTGGCGCCGGGCGCCGCGCGTGGTTGGCTGCACTGCGGGCCGGTCGGCAGCGGCCACTTCGTGAAGATGGTCCACAACGGCATTGAGTACGGCATGATGCAGGCCTACGCCGAAGGCTTCGCGCTGATGAAGGCGCGCACCGACTTCAACCTCGACCTGGCCGCGATTGCCGAAACCTGGCGGCACGGCAGCGTGGTGCGCAGCTGGCTGCTGGACCTGAGCGCGGACTTCCTCAAGCGCGATCAGGCACTCACCGACATCGCACCGTTCGTGGCGGACTCCGGCGAAGGCCGCTGGACGGCGCTCGAGGGCATCGAGCTCGGCGTGCCAACACCGGTGATGAGCCTCGCGCTGATGATGCGCTTCGCCAGCCAGGGCAAGGACGAGTACGCCGACAAGCTGCTGGCGATGATGCGCCAGGGCTTCGGCGGCCATGCCGTGAAACCGGACAGCGACTGAGCGCGCCGATGGCCGACATCGGACCCTGTTACTTCGTCATCTTCGGCGCCACCGGCAATCTCGCCACGCGCAAGCTGTTGCCGGCACTCTGCCAGCTGGACGCTGCCGGCCGGCTGCACGACGACCTGCGCTTCATTGCATTCGCGCGGCGCGACTGGTCGCACGAGGAGTGGCTGGCGCATCTCGACCGGGTGCTGCGCGAACAGCTCGGCGAGCGGCTCAAGCCGGAAGTGTTCGCGCGCTTTGCCGCGCGCTTCGACTACGTGGCCGGCGATCTCAACGACCCGCAGGCCTACCGGCGGCTGATGGACGAGCTGTCCAAGCCGCGCATGGGGGTGTGCGAGAACATCGTCTTTTATCTCGCCATCAAGCCGTCCGATTTCCTGCCAGTGATCGAGCAGCTCGATGCCATCGGCTTCAACCGCGCCCACGGCCGCCACCGGATCGTGGTCGAAAAGCCATTCGGCGAGGACATCGACAGCGCACGCACGCTGAATGCGCGCCTGCATCGTCATTTCGAAGAGGAGCAGGTGTTCCGCATCGATCACTACCTGGGCAAGGAGACGGTGCAGAACCTGCTGGTGTTCCGCTTCGCCAACACCCTGATCGAGCCGGTGTGGAACCGCAACTACATCGATCACGTGCAGATTACGGTGGCCGAGAGCGAAGGCGTCGGCCGGCGCGCCGGCTATTATGACGCCACCGGCGCCTTGCGCGACATGCTGCAGAACCACCTGTTGCAGCTGCTCACCATCGTCGCCATGGAACCGCCCGCGCAGCTCGACGCCGACGCGTTGCATGACGAGAAGGTCAAGGTGCTGCGCTCGATCCGGCCGCTGTCCGCACAGGACGTGCACGCCCACGCGGTGCGCGCCCAGTACGTGGCCGGGCGCGTGGCCGGCCAGCCGGCACTGGCTTACCGCAGCGAGCTCGACGTGGCCGCCGAATCGGTGACCGAAACCTACGTGGCCGCCAAGTTCTTCGTCGACAACTGGCGCTGGCGCGGCGTGCCGTTCTATCTGCGCACCGGCAAGCGTCTGGCAGAAAATACTTCGCTGATTGCAATCCGCTTCCGCCATCCGCCGCAGCTGCTGTTTCACGAAGCCGGCGCCGCCCACATCGATCCCAACTGGGTGCTGCTGTCGCTGCAACCGACCGAGTGCATGCACATCGAGCTGCACGCCAAGGAACCCGGGCTAGGCATGAACACGCGCGTCGTGCGGCTCAACGCCTCGTATCGCGAGTCGCCGTCCAGCACCATGGAGGCCTACAAGACGCTGCTGCTCGATGTGATCGAAGGCGACCGCAGCCTGTTCCTGCGCTTCGACGAGGTCGAGTGGGCGTGGCGCGTGGTCGATCCGATCCTGCGCGAATGGCAGGCCAGCCGCGAATACATCCCCACCTATCCGGCTGGCACCTGGGGACCGCGCGAGGCCAATCGCCTGTTCGAGCGCGACGACCAGTTCTGGCGCAATGAAATCTGACGACGCGCCGATGACCGCGTCGGTGCACTGGCGGGTGTTCCCGGATCGCGCGGCGCTCGCCGCACACGCGGCGGAGCTGATCCTGGCGAGCGCACGGGATGCGATCGCCGTGCACGGCCAGTTCCGCCTGGTGCTGGCCGGCGGCCGGACACCGCTCGCGGTGTATGCGCAGCTCGCGAGCGCGCGCGCCGACTGGCCGCGCTGGCACTGGTATGTCGGCGACGAGCGCTGCCTGCCGGCCGGTGATGCCGGCCGCAATGACAGCGCCATCCGTCACGCCTGGCTCGATCGCATCGCCGCACCGCCAGCCAACATCCACACCATCCCCGCCGAGCTCGGCGCGCAAGCGGCGGCCCGCCAGTATGCAGCGCTGCTGACCGGCCTCGGCGAATTCGATTTGGTGCTGCTCGGCCTCGGCGAAGACGGTCACACCGCCAGTCTGTTTCCCGGGCGGCCGCTCGATGCCAGCGCTGAGGTACTGGCAGTTCACGATGCCCCCAAGCCACCGTCCGAGCGCGTCACGCTGAGTGCTGCGCGCCTGTCGCGCGCGCGGCAGGTGCTGTTTCTCGTTACCGGTGCGGACAAGCGCGCGGCGGTCACGGCCTGGCGTGCAGGCGCAGACATCCCGGCGCGCGCGATCAGCGGCAATGTGCAGGTATTGCTCGATGCCGAGGCGGCACCGGAAGCACCCGCTATCAACCCGGGAGTGGCTCCAGCATGAACCCGCATCCAACATTCGCCGCCAGGGCGCGCGCCTGGCTGGCGCGGCTGGCCGGTAGCGGACAATCCGCGACCGCGCCCCGCTGCGATCCGGCGCTGTTGCGGCGGGCGATTGAGCAGGTGGTCGACGGTGTCGATCCACGCCTCCATGCAGTTCCGGGCTACGCTCGCAAACTGGCGCCGGCGGTTGAGCGGACCATCGCTTACTTCATCGAGTGCGGCCAATGGCTGTCGGCGCCGGTCGAGTTCAGCGCCCGCAGCTGGGCCGACGATCCGCTGGTGCGCACCCTGTTTGTGACCGCTGCGGAACTGCAGCAGTTCTTCAGCGACGACTCCGGATTACGCGCGTATTTCCACGATCATCCGTTGGCTGATGAGGTCTACATCGGGCTGGGCGTGACCCGCCACGAGCGGCGTGCCTTCGGCGTGGCAATGCGTGGTGAGGTGATTCAGCGCGAGGTGCCGCAGACCGTGATCAGCTTCTCCGACTACCGGCTGTTCGGCGCCTGCGACAGCGAGCAGCAGCTGCGCCAGAACATCGAGCAGCGCGGCTTCGGGTTCCTGATCGGCGAGGCACTCGAGCGGATCGTCGAGGTCCAGGGCAGCGCACCCGGCCACGAGCACGAGAAGCAACTATTGGATCTGCGACTGCGCGGCCTGATACAGAAGCGGAGCGCGCTCGACTCGCTGTACAACGAATCGAACGCCGGGCTTGACGACGAGATTGCCATGCTTCGCACCGGTCTCATGCGCGAGCGCGAGGCGCTCGCCCCGCTCAGCGTCAAGACCACGATGCTCGACGACTATATCGCCGGCATCAGCGCGGTGCTCGCCGACCCCGAGCGCTACGTGAAACGCGAGACCGTCCGGCTGCGCATCAATCGTATGAACATCAAGATCGAATCGCCCGACGAACCGGGCGACGAACTGACGTTCTCGGAAGTCACGATTGGCGGCCGGCCGCCGCGGGCGGTGATCCTGACACGATTCCCGCGCAGCGACCTGCTGGCGGCACGCACCCGCCTCGATGAGGCACAGCAATCCCTGCGCCTCTAGACGCCTGCCTTAAAGGCAGCGACCTGGAACGCAGCTACGCATTATACGAAGGCAAAAGCCGAATCGTATTTTCCAGCGCCAGCCGCTATGACAACACAATGCGAGTAATCGAAGTTCAAATGGACCCGGAAGAGCGCGGATATCCCTATCTGATTATTTGTTGAGAGATCAACGATAAAGGCCGCTTTCCAGCGGCCCTTATCGTTTGCGCATAAAAGGCGCTAAAGATGAGAATGCCGGAGAAATAAATCTGCCCCGGTATATTGGTTGGACTACTTCGACTGCAGCCGATGGATATAGTCGATGAGGGCAAGGATACGAGCACGCACATAGACCTCAGGATCGTAGTCGACGTCGCGGTAGTATTCGGCCGCTTTCGTGCTGTATTCCTGTCCCCATACGGGCATGTCTCGAGGACCGTGGATCTTCACTTCTTTCGTTCCATCGATGACTTCATAGAGCCGGGCGATAGGAAATATGCCGCCGTTGTTCTTGGAAAGAACAGTCAGGTCAGTCGACTTTTTTGTCAGCAGGTCCGCAATCGGGCCATCTCCCTTGCCGCCCACGCCATGACAGTTGGCGCAATTGGCCTGATACTCACGTTTACCGAAGTCAACCTTTTCACCGTCCTTTGCCTTTGCCGCAAACGCAGAACCGGGGAACGAAACGACCATTAAAATACCGAGTACAGCAGACACCAAGGTTTTCATGGAATGCTCCTCGTTGTGTTGTGTTGTTGTATCGCGTTTGATATGCGCACACAGAAAGGATGCAGCTAGATTGCCATTAGCCATCCACGCAACTATCAATCTATTCCTCGTAGGACTATTAACAACTAAAAATTATAGACATATTGATAGGCTCCATTCGTTGACCGAGATCAAAATCTTTTACTTACGCGTTACACTTTAACAACGGAAAACCTGGGCTAGAGACCGAAAACACGGATCAGAGAGGAGTTGTCGCTTCTATTAGAAAGAATTCCTCTCTAACCCAGGTTACGTACCAGGCAAATAAGGTAAGGTTCACCTTCTCCGTCAGCGCAGGAACTGACTCATGCGTATCGGTTTTATCGGCCTCGGTAACATGGGCAGCGGGTTCGGTGAGCAGGATGCGAGCTCGCTGCTGCTTGTGCTTGAGCAGATGCGGGGGCGAACAGCCAGTTAAAGGAGTCGGTGTGATGTAATTTAATTACTCCGACTCCTTCCTGTCAGCGTGACGCACTCGCCAACACAAAACTGTGCTTGATCCGGTGTGCGCGCGCCTCAACGCCCTCGCCTCGACAATGGCCGACGCCAGTCAGTCCGGGCAGTAGCAGTTGGTTACATGCCAGTCCGGATGGAAACGCTCGCCGTGCTCCTTGCACGCAACGCGCGCCGCCGCGATCGTATCCGCGTAGAAATACTCGTGGCACAGGCGGCACTTGCAGAATTTCGGCTCCTTGGTGACGGAATGCATTGTCGGCTTGTGCTTCGGCTCGCTCACCTTGTCCTCCCGCAGTGATCGTAATGCCGGCATCAGCAGATCCGGTGCTTTGAAGTGATCGGCACTCAGAATCAGGTTCTTCCTGTCCGCCCTGCGACGCGCCGGACCTCGAGGCGGTTGACCACGTCGCGCACCCCGACCAGATACCAGGCGTCGTACTCGACTTGGTGCCGCTCCTCCTCGGTGGTTACCACGCCGCTCAATGTGACAACATGATCGCGCACGCTCACGCCGAGATCGTCGGCATGGTGAATGAGCGGATCCTTCTCCAACACCAGGCGCAAGGCATCGGTGATTTCGCCGTCGTTGTCGGCCTCGGCTGGTTCGACCTTCATTACGTTCAACACATCGCAGCAACCCGGCGCCCACCACGCGAGCGCGCCGGTCAGCCGTTTGTGCGACAGGCTGCCGATGTGGCCAGTGAGTTCGACCACGCCATCCTCAACGGTCACGCCGATCACGTCCTTGCCGCCCGGCGGGACACGCAGTGTTTCCATGACCCCCTTGTGATAGACATGCAGTGCGCAGTCACGCAGCGTCGGTTCGTCGAGAATCGACTGCGTAATCGAAGCGCGGATCGCGCCATCGCCGCGTGGTTCGCTCGGGCGCACGCGCAGCCGGTCCATGATGCCGTCCACGCCGTCCACATGACTGACACACTCGTAGGCGCGCCGTTTGGCGATGATGTTGCCGACCTCGCCCTCGAGCGTGAGCGCGCGGTTGACGACGTTATACTCGATTTGCACCGGCCAGCGGTGCAGCTTCACCGCCGGTTCGCGCTCGAGTGCCGCGAGCACGGCCTTCTCCACTGCGGTTCGTTCGGCCATCGTGTCTCCTTTGCGGCGCTCAGGCCGCCTGCGGCAAGCCGTGCAGCATCTCTTTGAAGCGCGCCCATTCGGTTGCGGCCCAGATCTCGGAGTGGGCGCGTCCATAGGCGCGGATCAGCGTGGCGACCTTGGCAGCGGTCTCGACATCCGGTGCTTCAAAGATATCCAGGTAATCGTACGGCCCGAGCAGTGCATAGCTGTGACACCATTCCACCTCCGGGCACGCGGCGCGGATATTCTGCATCGCATCCTGCTCGAGTTGTTCCAGGGTTTGCGGTGTCTTCACCGCATCCGGCGAGATTTGCGTGAGCATGATGTACGTAGCCATGATTCACCTCCTGGTTGTGAGTCGCTCCCGGGGGGGGGAACTCGGCACGGCGAACACGCCTGCGCTCACTCCGGCATCCGGGTGCGGCGTTGATGAGAAAAACAGCCTATGCCTGTAACACGGCGTCTGCCTTGAGGCAGGTCAAAAAAGCCTGCAATGACTTTGATACGCGTCAACGCCGGCCCGGGCCGACACGGCTATCGTTCCGTACTTACTGGGGTTTCTGCCGCTGCGCGACGCCGAGGTGGGTATGCACGACTGGAATGTGGTGGTGAGCGTGCGCAGCGACTGCTACCAGTGGGTGCGGCAGCGCCTGCGCGAATACGCCCGGGTGGACCGCACCGACTACTACAACATTCTGGCGCTGCGGGTCGCGGATCCGGACGCATTTATCGAGGAACTGTGCCGCGCGACCGTGGCCGATCCGAGGCTGCGCGACTGCCTGGCGCGCGCCATGCCCGCGCCACATACCTTCCTGTTCCAGACTGCGGAAGAGTTCGAGCAGCGTGCACGGCAGGCCGTGGCCCATTTTCTTCCGGCGCTCGGCGGCAAGACCTTCTACGTGCGCATGCACCGGCGCGGGTTCCACGGCACGCTCGCGAGCCAGAAGCTGGAGCAGTTGCTGGATAAGTATCTGCTTGAGGGTCTGGCCGTGGCCGGTACGCCCGGGCAAGTGCGTTTTGCTGACGCCGATGCGGTGGTGGTCATCGAAACCGTCGGCCAGTGGGCCGGCGTCACGCTCGTTACGCATGAGCTGTGGTCGCGCTGTCCGTTTGCCGATCCGGAGTGAACCGCCATGCAGGACCGCGAGTGTGTCGCGTTATTGCAGTGGGCACTGCCGCGACTGCAGCGCCCCTGGGCGGGTTTTCGCAAGGTGCGCAACCAGGTGTGCCAGCGCATTGAGCGCCGCAAGCGCGTGCTGGCACTGCCGGACATCGCCGCCTACCGCGACTATCTCGAAACCCATGCGGACGAGTGGTCTGCACTCGATGACCTGTGCGCGATCACAATCTCGTGTTTTTACCGTGACACCGCCATGTGGGAGGCGCTCACCGCCGAGGTGCTGCCGGAACTCGCGCGCCGCGCGGGCACACGCGGCGCGCACGCCTTGCAGGCCGCCAGCCTCGGCTGCGCGTCCGGCGAGGAGCCGTACACGCTAACGCTCGCCTGGCAGTTTGCGCTCGCGCCGCAGTTTCCGGGATTGCCTCTCGAAGTGACGGCGACCGACGTGGTCGAGGCGGTGCTGGAGCGCGCCCGCGTCGCCTGCTACGTGGCGACCAACCTCAAGTTGCTGCCGCCGGCTTGGCGCGAGCACGGCTTCGAGCGCATGGGCGAGCGCTTCTGCCTGCGCGCCCGATTTCGCGAGGGCGTCAAGTTCTTGCGGCAGGACATGCGCACGGCGTTGCCGGAGCGGCAATTCGATCTGATCTTGTGTCGCAATCTCGCCTTCACATATTTCGACACGCCGACCCAGCAGGCGATGCTCGCGCGCTTGCTCGCGCACCTGCAACCGGGCGGCGCGCTCATTATTGGCCGGCGCGAGGCGTTGCCAGTGGGAGCGGGTGGTTTGGTGCCCTGGCCGAAGGCGGAACGGCAGGCCATCTTTCGTTACATGCCGTGACCATGATGGCGGATCAGACTTCGCACAGCGATGACACTGTCACCCTGTTTCTCTGCGGTGATGTCATGACCGGGCGCGGCATCGACCAGATCCTGCCGCATCCCAACCGTCCCGAGCTGCACGAGGGCTACCTGGCCAGCGCGCTCGACTACCTGCAACTGGCCGAGCAGGCGAGCGGCCCGATCCCGCGCCCCGTGGACTTCGCCTACATCTGGGGCGATGCACTCGCCGAGCTCAAGCGCATGGCGCCCGCTGTACGCATCATCAACCTCGAGACCAGTGTCACACGCAGCGAGACCTGGCAACCCAAAAACATCAACTACCGCATGCACCCGGACAACATTCCCGGCATCACCGCGGCCGGCATCGACTGCTGCGTGCTGGCCAACAATCACGTGCTGGACTTCGGCGAGGCCGGGCTCGAAGAAACTCTGGATACGCTGAAGCGCGCGGGGCTGCATGTAGCCGGGGCGGGTCGCAACCGCGACGAAGCGAGTGCACCGGCGGTGCTGGCGTTGCCGGGCGGCGGCCGGGTGCTGGTGTTCGCCTTCGGCTCGGAATCCAGCGGCATTTCGCGCGACTGGGCGGCGACAGCCAAGATGTCGGGCATTAATCGTCTGGATGATTTGTCGGAACGCACGGTGCCGCAGATCGCGGCACACATTGAGAACGTGCGGCTTCCGGGCGACATCGTGGTCGCCTCCATTCACTGGGGCGAGAACTTCAGCTACGCCATCCCATCCGGGCAGCAGCGCTTCGCCCACGCGCTCATCGACGCGGCCGACGTCGCCGTGGTGCACGGCCACTCCTCGCACCACGTCAAGGGTATCGAGGTCTACCGCGAGCGACCGATCCTCTACGGCTGCGGCGATTTCCTGAACGACTACGAAGGCATTTACGGCTACGAGACATACCGCGGTGATCTCGGCCTGATGTACTTCGTGACCGTGGAACGCGCGACCGGGCGGCTGCTGCGCCTCGACATGACACCCACCCGCATCCGCCGCTTCCAGGTGCGGCGCGCCGAAGCCGGCGAGGCGCAATGGCTGTGGCAGGTGCTGAAGCGGGAAAGCGAAGCGTTCGGCGTCGACGTGGTGCTGCGCGATGACCAGCGACTGCAATTGCGCTGGGGCAGCTCCGTAAGTCAGAAAAATTAATCGGTCACATTATTCAGTGTATGGTGCCATGCTGAAATTCATGTCAGCGAGTCATTGTCGCGTATAGTTAGAATGCATTTTTCTCTGACTCGGGTTCTTCGCATGCCTTCACGCCTGCTGTTGCTCTCCGTTTTTGGTTTCATCGTTTCCCTGCCGGTCCATGCCGCGGACGAAGCGGGCGACCAGCCCGTGGCCGTTATCTTCGGCGAGAAGGTGTATGGCAAGGACCTCGTGGCGCCAGGCGCCAAACCGGGTGCCGCGGCCATTGATCCAGCCAACGAGCAACGCGCCCGGGGCGAGGCGCTGCGCGGGCGGGTGTGGAAGGCAGTGTTCGAGGATTACGCGCGCGAGCGCCGCATCGCGCCGACCGCGGCCGAGATCACGACACACATCGAAGGTCACCAGCGCATCCAGGTGCACATTGCTGCCGAGAACGCCGCGCAGCGCACGGCGCTTATCGCGGAACTCAAATCGCCAGGCCTCACCGAGGCGCGCCGTAAGGCCGCGCAGCAACACCTCGACGCGCTCAATCAGTCGGCGGAGTTCGATGCCAAGCGTGCGCAAGAACTGAGCGACCCGGCACGGCGCAAGATGCAGCAGGTTGTCGAGCGGCAGGTGGCGGAGCACTGGGTGCGGGCGTGGAAGCTCAACCAGGCGCTGTACCGCGAGTTCGGCGGACGTATCATTTTCCAGCAGGCCGGCTGGGAGCCAATCGACGCCTACCGCAAGCTGCTCGACCAGTACGCCGCGAACAAGGCGTTCGTCGTCTACGACCCGTTGCTGCACACCGCCGTGTACAGCTACTTTGAGCACAAGTTCGTCTATGCCGACGAGACCAAGGCGCAGTTCTATTTCGAGAAGCCCTGGTGGGAACGCACGCCCGCGGAAATGAAGGCAGCGGGTTTTTGAGCGAGAAAACCGGGATCAGATCCTGAGCTTTCCCCACATCTTCCCGCGCTTCATGCCGCCTCCGCAAGCACATTGCGCAGTCGTGCAGCGGCCTCGGTCGGTGGTAACGACAGACGCACACACTGTCGTCGCAGTCGTTCATAACCGATCCAGGTGACTGAATGAAACGCATGCCCGCAAGTTGTCGTCGTGGTGGCCGGTGTTGCCGTGACAACGGTCATTCCCTCCAGCCAGGCCGCGAGGCTCGCCAGCGCATGAACGAGCAGCAGCATCTCCAGCCTTCTCGGATCGCGAGTGAGTGTATCTTCAAAGGCACAACCGTAGCGGTGCGACTTCAGGTCACGGAACGATTGCTCGATCTGCATGCGTTTGGCGTAGAGTCGTGTGATGTGTGTCGCCGAGAGATGATCGAGCGAAACGGACACGGCCAGAAGCCACGGCTCTTTGGTGCGCGCGGCGGCAGAAGGGTTGGCGGCCTCGGGTTCTGCCTCGGGCTCGCGGCGTGCCGGCGTCGGCGGTGGAGCGCCGACGGCAGGTGACGACCTGGCTGCAACCGTTCGTGCAGCCGCA
>Ga0209253_10001977_pt1 | contig 18039 bp, 15 predicted proteins | sample FrelakmetBRP12BR_FD_187145 | JGI IMG/M metagenome (GOLD analysis project Ga0209253, IMG submission 187145) | Freshwater lake sediment microbial communities from the University of Notre Dame, USA, for methane emissions studies - BRP12 BR (SPAdes)... | ecosystem: Environmental > Aquatic >... | reverse complement strand
GACACAGGGACATGAATCGAAGTAGAGCAAACAGAACGTCGGTTGTGGTGAATGCGGATGGGTTCAGTTTTGTTGAGGTGCTGATCTCGGCGGCCATTGTCGGAGTGGTGTCGGCACTGGCCATCCCGAACTTGATGACGTTGAAGGCGCGCATGCAGGCCGACCTGTTTGCGCAGGAGATCTCGTCCGAACTCCGTTGGGCGAGGCAATGGGCGATCTCTAAACGAGACCGTGCGCGGCTTGTGTTTGACCGGGACCAACAGGCGATTGTCGCGCAGGTGGGAAGCGATCGCGCTCAGCATCACCTGTTGTCGTATGAGCACAAGGGGATGGAGATTGATGAACCGAGTGCGGGGCCGGATGTCGTCTTTCATCCGAGCGGTCGGTCGGCTACTGCCACTACGATTCAATTCCGCAACAGGCAGGGGCATACCCGCGTTATCACGGTGAGCCTTACCGGGCGAGTCTCGATTCGATGATGCGTACTGACGAGAGGGGATTCAGTCTGGTGGAGGTGATGGTCGCCATGAGTATTTCCATGATTGTGGTGATGGGGGGGATGGCGGCGCTCCAGGTGTCGTCCCGGTTGACTCAACAGGGAGTGATGAAGACGAGGGCGGTATCCCTCGCGCAAGGGCGCTTGGAAGCGAAGCGGTCTGTACGGTGGGAGGCGCTCCTGCAGGATGATCTCGACCACGATGGGAGAATTGATCTGGTGATGACGGATGACGGGCAGGGGGCCGATGTGTCTGCCGGGGATGGCATCTATTCCGCACAGTGGGAGCATGACGGGGTCACACTCAAATGGACGCTGGCGATGGATCGCCTTGGCCCGCTCAGCACCGCCGGTTTCGTGACGATTCGGGCTGCCGCGTCCTATCAGGGGTTCGGCGGTGCGCGGACCGTGGAGGTGGGAACCCTCCGGGCGAATCCGACATTTATAGGAGTCCGATGAGCGGATCTAATCAACAGCATGTGTGGCTGAGGTGTTGGATCCAGGAGTCCGGGATGTGTTTGTCGGAATTGATGGCGGCCTTGACGATCGGAACGTTGGTGTTGGCGGGAAGCCTGGAGGCGTTCAACATCGTGCAGGCACAGGCGGTTCGACAGCAACGCACGATGACCGCTCAGCAAGAGATGCGGTTAGGTTTGGAAGTCTTTGAACAGGAGGTGCGAATGGCTTCGTCGTCGACCATTGCCATCGCCAGGCCTGATCGATTCGAGTTTTTCGCCAACATCCATGGATTGCAGACGGTGACGACGAGCCCTGTCGCATCCGGTCAAACCGTCTTGCCGGTGCAGAACGGCAGCGGATGGGGCGAAGGAAAGACGGTGGTGTTATGTGGCCCGAGCGGGTGCGAATCTCTCCAACTGGCAAATCAAGGCCAGCGCAGTCAACTGCTGCTGGGCGGACCAGTCAGAGGACAATATCCGGCGGGCGCTTCGGTGGAAGCGCGAAATCGGGTGACGTACTACATCCGAGATGATGACGGAGATCGCACGGAACTCATGCGGCAGATTGACGGAGGCGCCGGGGTCCTGATCGGCAATCTACAGTCCGTGCGGTTGTCGTTCTGGGATGAGTGGGGTGGGACTGCTGCAGGGATAGGTCGGATTACCCGTGTGGCAGTGGAACTTCTGCCGGTTGTCGGAGCATCGATGGTGGTTCGCGAAGTCACGGTGCGATCGTAGCCCATCCAACGAAAGGAGTCAGGAGCCATGGAGACAGATCGAGAACGTCCAGCTCAGGAGCAGGGCATTGCGCTTCTTGGTGTCATTATCCTCGCCTTGGTTCTGGCTTTGCTGGGTGCCGCGCTCCTTGATTTGGCCGGGCAGGAGACGTCTAGTGCCGCTGGTGCAGCAGATGTGGCAGTCGCGCAGGCTCTTGCCGATGCGGCGCAGGATCTGGTCATCGGCTGGTTTCATAGTCCGCAAACCAGCCCGTCAGTAATGGCATCACTTCTGGCAAAACGGCAACTATCAGCGGCTGGAAGCCCCTCATTTTTCGATCAGGCGGGGCGGTCTCAATTTGCCGGAACGGTCGATCATCCCGATCTGCTGCTAGATGCCTCACGGAGTGCAGACCAACATCTGTTGAACGATGCAGGTACGGGCATGTTCCGGTTCCTGCAGGATCTGGGCTCGGTGCAGAACCTGAAGGTCTACGCACCGGGCATATCTGGGTTGCTCTGCACGGTCGAGGCGACGGTGGCGACGGCGAGTTCCTCGGCAAGACATGCCGTCTCGATGCAACTCGGTGCCCTGGAAATCCCGGCACTGCGGTCCGGGATACAGGCTGGAGGTAATCTTGGCTTGCCTCAGGTCGCTCCGGAGTCAGGTGCGCTGGTGCATTGGGGAGACCTGACTGTCGGCGGTGACCTGATTCTGCAACGGTTGGAGGACATCCCTGTGCAGAGTGACAGCGCGCCGATCACAGGCATGAGTTATCGCGACATGTCTCAACGCAATGATCGATGGCTGTCGATCTGGACCGGAGGAGTGGTTCATCTCATGCAGCTCTCACCGGGGCAGAGTAGTGATGCAGTACTCCCTCTCAACGTTCATGCGAATCGCCATCCGACTCCCGGGGTGAGAAGAGATCACTGGGGGTACGAACAGTTGAAGCAACTCGCCAGGCAGCACGGTACCTACCTGGCGATTGATCGGGATGGCCTGCTTTATCCGAGTGGGTCGGTAGAGCCGGGGCACGGCGTGACGCCCGATGATTATCTTCGCTCTCGAACGGTGGGCGATACCCGTGGACTCATCTTCATAGACACGCTGGATGGGACTGCTCCGCGATCCGATAACCTTGGCGTGCTTCGTTTGAATGCGGCTTATCTCGAAGCGGTCCTTGTTGTTCAGGGCCATGTCATGCTGAGCCCCTCGGCGTCAGGGCAGTCCCTGTCTGTATTGAGTCCTCCCGTCGGAGGAAGCGGGACTGCCGGGAACCGGACTCCAGTATCACTCCCGGACATTCATTTAAACGGGGCGCTTTATGCCGTCGGAAATATCATTCTCGATCGATCGACGCGCGTGTTTGGTGCCATCGCGGCTGAAGGTACGATTGCGACAGCCCGTCCTGCGGTGACGATGGAGGTGTGGTACGACCACGAGATGGGGCGAGGACTGTTTCGTGGAATTCCGGTCGTCATGCGGGCACCTGGGACATGGATGGTCCGATATGAATAGCGGGAGAGCGGCAGTAAGGAGAAAGATGATGCAAGGGTCAAAAGAAAAGATCCCGGGCTCGATCCCTCCCGGCAGTACCGAGCTTCTGCCACGCAAGGGGCTGCCTGGCCGGATAGGCAGGGACCACCGGCTGCTTACCTTGCTTGTTGCTCGTGGTGTGCTCAATCAGGATGAGATGGAAACAGCCTTTGAAACAGTGCAGGTGCGAGGTGCCGACCTCGAGTCGCTCCTCCTCGACACCTATCACGTTGCCAAGGCGGACTTTGGCGCCGTGCTCAGCGAGTATTTCGGCTGTCCGTTTCTTGCGTACGATGAACGGGCTGTTCCGGAAGTGTCGCTCCTCAAGAATCTGCGCGTCGAGTATCTTCAGAAAAGTGCGTGGGTGCCGATCAAACGGCAGGGAACGGTAGTGGAAATACTGAGAGCGGACCCGCAGGACCTTGATAAAGATCCGGATATCCGTCGTGCGTTTCCCCGGTTGACGGTTCGAGTCGTCGTCGGGCTACGGCGCGACATCGAACGGTGGTTGCTCGCTGCCACAGAGCAGTCCGCTCGTGGGGCGATCGCCGACATTCTCGGCGAACTCGTGCAAGAGGTCTGGAGCGAAGCTGAAGGCAAAGCGCCGCAGATTACGGAGCACGATTCCGCCATCGTGCGATTGGCCAACCATCTGATTGCCGAGGCAGATCGGCTGGGGGCCTCGGATATTCACATTGAACCGTACTCGTCCGGACGGGACACGGCGGTGCGTTTCCGCGTTGATGGGACCTGTTTCCGCTACATGCAAATTCCTTCGGCCTATCGGCGCGCGGTGGTGTCACGCATCAAGATCATGGCCAATCTAGATATCGCAGAGCGACGTAAACCGCAGGATGGCAAGATTCGCTATCGGCTTGCGAAAGATCGGGATCTTGAACTGCGCGTGGCTACGCTTCCGACGGCGGGAGAGAACGAAGATGTCACGCTACGACTCTTAACGGCGAAAACTCCGATGCCGTTGGAAGCTATGGAGTTTATGCCGGGAGTCTTGCAGACCGTGAAGGATTTGGCGGAACGCCCGCAGGGCATTCTCCTTTGTGTGGGACCGACCGGATCCGGGAAGACGACAACCTTGCATGCGGTGCTGAAACAGGTGAATACGGATGAACGCAAGATCGTGACGGCAGAGGATCCGATTGAGCTGACTCAAGAGGGGCTTCGCCAAGTACAGGTCCATTCCAAGATCGGGTTTACCTTTGCAGCGGCCATGCGGGCGTTTTTGCGGGCTGATCCGGACGTCATCATGATCGGGGAGATGCGCGATAAAGAAACGGCGGACATCGCCATTGAAGCCTCGCTCACGGGTCATCTGGTCATGAGTACCTTGCACACCAACAGTGCTGTTGAGACCGTGACCAGATTATTGGATATGGGGTGCGATGCCTTTAACTTCTCCGATGCGATGCTGGGCGTGCTGGCGCAGCGATTGTGCAAGCGTCTCTGCGTGCATTGCAAAGAGGCGTACCATCCGGACCGGCAGGAGTTCGATGATTTGGTGCAGGCCTATGGAGTGTGTGACTGGGACCGGGTCGGGGTAAGGTATCTGCCGGAACTCACCCTTTATCGCGCACGTGGGTGCGAGCGGTGCAATCAGAGCGGGTTCAAAGGCCGGATGGCGCTGCATGAGTTGCTGGTCGGTTCCGATGAGATGAAGCGGTGTATTCAGTCTCGGGCCAGGACAGCGGAGATAGCTGACGTCGCGAGACGTGAGGGTATGGTTACGCTACTCCAACACGGAATTCAAAAAGTCGTCGAAGGCACTACGACCTATCGGCAAATCCGTGCCGTGGCGGTAAAATAAAACTCCGGGCCAGATCTTTTCGCGTCTGTAGTGCCGACGGGCAACATTCTTCCCCACGTAGTTTTCTCATCGTGGTTGGCGTCCCTTTGGCAGCCTGTCCGTGTCGCATCTCCAGCCTTCACTCAACCACCATTATATGCAGTGACTCGTGGGGCGCTCGTGGGTCGCGCCATCTCACACCTTAGGGGGAGCGCGAGATCGTGCTGAGGCCTCGCCAAATTTTGTCGGCACATTGCGCGAAAATCGGCCATCACAGGCTAGACGCTTTCTAGTCAAGCACTAATATATCAACTGGTTAAGCATGAGCGTGAGAGGCCTTAGTAACGGCATGCCCCTTGCTCGGTTGGGGGTGCCATGATGCACTCTCGACCAAACAGGCTGAGTAAGACCCGTAAACAAGAAGGGGGATTTACCCTTCTTGAAATCATGATCGTGGTTGTCATTGTTGGGGTTGCTGCGGCACTGGCCGTTCCGAATCTTACGTTCATGTATGCCAAGTACGAGCTCTATCAAACAACCACGACATTATATAACCGCCTCATCATGGCTCGGACTGCTGCGATCAGCCGGAACGCCATGATCGTGGCCGCTCCTGGCAGTGCGCCGTTGAATCTGGATACCGTGGATACGATGACCTTTACGGTTCCTCTTGGGCAGGAGAGGCTTCCTCTCAATGTACGATTCGTACTTCCGCTTCCAGTTAATCCCATCGGATTCACGCCACGTGGGCTGAGCACGACGCCTCTAGCGGCTCAGACAATTCAATTGCAAAGCGTGCGCGACCCGAATCTGATCTATACGATCTCGCTCGCGCCTTCAGGAAAAGTGACGTGGTGCCGGCAGGCCATCAATCCCTGTGTGTTGAACGCCACATCGTGATGAGAAGGGTGGGCGAACCATGAAGCCAGGCGACGACAAAGGATTCACATTGGTGGAAGTACTGGTATCGGCGGCCATTCTCGGAGTGGGTGTGATGGGCATGGCAGCCATGCAGGGAATGTCTCTGAGCAAGAATGTGGATGCGAACGATTTATCCGTTGTGACGAATGTTGCGGCGGACATGATGGAGCGGATTCAGAACAACCGGCGATACGCCTGGGCGTACAACAACCTCGATACGACCGGTGCCGGCAACTGCCTCGCCGGGGGGCTGCCTGCCCCGCCGCCGCTCGGCATTCCGCCGATCACCAAGCCGCAGGTGACACAAGCAGTTCAGGGGGATTGCACACAGTGGCGGACGAGGATTCTTGGCTCTAACCTCGTGAATGGTGTCGGCCTGGTAACTGCGACTCCGGTGGCGCCGGCTGGATCCGGAGCAATGCAGGTCACTGTCAGATTGAACTGGAATGATCGAGGCCCGGGACAGCGAGCCAGAACTGTCGCGTTTCAAACGCTCGTTGTTCCTGAGTAATCAGTGAGTAGTCGGGTTGAGTCGGACGAGAAGGACTAGGTGAACCAATGACGACACAGGCGCAGGTTCGGAGCCAGACCCAAGCTGGATTCACGCTGACGGAGGTCATGGTCGCGACCATGATGACGACGGCGCTGCTTGCTGCTGGTTTCGGGGCATTGACCGTGAGTCAAAAGACCACCAGGGTCAGCGGTCAGGTTGGGCAGACACAGGCCACAGCGCGGAATGCGCTGGATATGATCACCGCGGATCTCAAGCTTGCCGGTTTCGGCATGCAGGGAGTCACGGCACCGGTCGGGGGCTGCCATATCAATGGGACTCCGTCCGCGCTCGTGCCGTCAGACAATAATCCGGCAGGCATCGATTTCGGACCGGACTCCATTTCAATGGTCGTTCCAATGACGAATTCGATCACTGCGGTGGGGGCACTGTGGCAGGTGTTTGTGCCGCCGGCAGGGACCATCGGGGGGCCGAATGTGCCCATTACCAACATTCCGATGCCTGCGAATGCCACTACGGGGATGGGCAACGCCATCCCTGGAGGGGTTCTCGCATTGCCGGGGAATGTGGTGTCGCTGGGTGGAGTCGCCGGGTCAGTCATCCAGGCGGCAAATGTCGGTGGCCTGGTTGTCAATCCTTCCATTCAGGGGCCGACGGCGTTCGGCACCGGGACTCAGATCTATCTGGTGCAATGTATTACCTATCAAGTGATTCCGCCGCCTGACGTCCTCAACATTTGTCAGGGGGCGTCGCCCTGTCTCGTTCGCGGCGCGGTACCAGCCGCCCTGGTATTACCGGGGACCCCGCCGAACTGCAATCAGGCCAATGCCAATTGCGTGCCCATTATGGACGGCGTCGAGGATCTCCAGTTGGAATATGCCTGCGATGGCTGCAGTCCCATCATCAATTCGGGGAATCCTGATGGACAGATCGACGACCTGAACGGGAACAACCTATTCGACACCCCGGATTTTGTGACGAACAGAAATTGGTTCGGCACGGCTGCGCCATTCGGTGCAACCATGACGCCGGCAAAAATCCGCATGGCTCAAGTTACAATCGTCGCCCGCCAAACACAATTAGATCAGGGGATGGGCGAAGGCGTAGCAACCAACGTGTCGAACAATAACGCCATTACCAACGTGAGCGATCACAATCATGCGACCGGGGTCTTTGCGCTCGGCGATAACGCCACGCCGGCACAACAGCAAGCCTATCTGCAGTTTCGCAGACGCGTGCAGACTCGGACTGTCGAACTTCGAAACCTGAGGTCATAACTATGGGACTGGCCGATTGCGTCCGAACTCAAAAGTGCAGACACGACTCGCTGGGCCTCGACGAGCGAGGCACATCGTTCATGACCGTGATGGTGATCATGCTCATGACCGGGAGCCTCGGTGTGGCGGCGCTCACTATGACGGGCTTGGAAAATTCGATGGCCGGTTCGATCCGGATGGTGGAGGAAGGCACGGATGCCGCGGAGTCGTGCGTCGGGATGGCGGTCAATGTGATTCAACAGTCGATTGATCCTGGGGCGGTTCCAGCCACCTTGATTGCTCCGGCTGGTCCGGTTCCGGCAGCGAATGCGGCGATTCTGAGTCAAGAAATCAATGGAGCCCCCTTCGCCATGCGTAACAATCCGGATATTGCGGTTGGCGCCGGCAACGTTCCCAACCTGATCATGAATGTGAATAATTATGTGGTGAACGGAGACATCGATTTTCTCTACAGCAAGCAGCGCGCGGGCAGCGATGAAAATACGAAGGATTTTTTCTATCGGGTCGATTGCACGGCAGCCAACGCTGCGAATGGCGCCACCAGTCACGTGATTGCAGTCTTTGACTGTCTGTTTATGGGGTCGGACACCTGCCAGCGCCGATCCCTCTAGAGGGTTGATCCATGATTTGTCAGTGTGGGGGTGTGAGGGAGGGATGACGACAATGAGAGCCAAGACACATCGGTCACAAATGCAGAAATCCTGGATGGCTCTGCCTGTAGCCAGTCTACTCGCGATCGGCCTATCGCTAAGTGTAGGAACGGAAGTGGTGCAGGCCGATGAATCGTCGCTTCCTGGAGGGATCGCTGGTTATCCGTCAGGGAAAGTGACCTCGATCTATGAGAGGACGTTCCAGATTGATGGTCGGACGGTCAGTCTCGTACCGGAGGCAGTGCTTGTCGATCGTCATGGCGATCCATTGCCCCCGACGGCTCTCAGAGTCGATATCGATGTGAAGTATCACATCCAAAAGGGTACGACCGATAAAATCGATTGGATGTTGCTGATTTTGCCAGAATGAGAACCTCGAAAATCACAATGCGCGACAGTGCGCCGCAGGGGATGAAAATGGAGGGTGCCATGAAACGCCGGAATATTGCACTTCGTGGAGCCGTCATCGCCGCGTTGGCGTGTGTTCTCATGGGGCCGAGTATCGGCTCTGCGCAGACCATGGATCAGTACTACGCAGTCCCTCCGTTTGTGAGCGATCAGGTGCTTCCGAACATTATTCTCGTACTCGACAACTCCGGTAGTATGAGCGGGCTTGCATGTGATCGAAATGACGACGGAGATTGCGTGGATGCGGCCGATCAAGTGTTTACGAACACGACGAGTTATTCAGGCTATTTTGATCCTCTCACCTGTTATACCTACGACACGACTGACACCCGGTTTGAGTCTAGCGCAACGAAGGCGACACTGGCGACCGCTTGTACCACAACCCAGTGGGACGGCAACTTCTTGAATTGGGCGACCTTCAGGCGTTTCGATGCGTTGAAGAAATCCATGATCGGAGGGGACTGCTTCGTCGCCCGTGCGGCAGATGGGACCTGTCAGACGAATGGCACACCGGCCCTCAAGACCGTTCGTGCCCAGGCCTCCGGCATCAATACGGAAATGGTCTCGTTTACGTATAGCGGTGGAGCCGGGGCCAATACCTATGTCGGCAGAATGCCCTCGGCTGATTATAGCGGCACCCCGGGGACGCTCTATATCGGGACCGATGCCGCATACTTTTGCGTCGATAATGACAACTCGTTCAATTCCAACTGCGGAGACGGCTACAGCCAGCGGAGATATGAACTAAAGATCGGGTACAGCGTTGAGCCGACTGGCGTCATTCAGCAGATTGGAGCTCAGGCGCGATTCGGCTTATTCGAGTTCAAGCCGGCCGGCGACGGTGCCAGAATGTTGGTGGGGGTCGGATCTCGCCAGTCGATCGATTTCGGCGGCGGCACGGTCGAAACGTTTAACACCAACATGGCAGCGATGGTCGATGCGGTGCAAGAGTCCTTTCCCTCAACATGGACGCCGCTGTCCGAGTCGATTTACGAAACAGTCCGGTATGTCGCCCAGATCAATTCCACTTACATCCCAGCATCCTATGTGTTCCCCATCGCCTTTTCTGGGGGTATTTCCAACGGTGTGGCCTTCGCCGCTAATGGTGTGGGGTCCATCGGACCGTCAGAAATCACCGTCCTGACCGGGACGGAGACTTGCCCCGCCGGATATATAGCCAATGCCTGCGGCCGCGATCCCTATTTCTTTGGCAGCAACCATACACCACCCTGGGCTTCGACATCGACCCAGGTCACCTGCTGTAAGACATTTGTGATTCTCGTCACGGACGGAGCTCCCACCCAGGACACGAACATTCCTGTCGGGCTGCGGGACTATGCTCATGGACAGCACGGACTGCATTGCATAGGCGGAAACGCCACCATCCATGCGCCGAACGGGACCTGTAACACGAATCAGGCAACACCGGCTGCAACCCTGCTGGGAGAGCATAAGACCGATTATGCCGACAGCGGCAATCACTACCTCGACGATGTGGCCTACTGGGCCCACACGAACGATATGAGACCCTGCAGCGGGGCTGCTGATGGCACGATAGCTGTGCTTGGTGTCACTGGCCATTGCTTGCAGGGTTTTCAGAATGTCACGTTCTATACCTTCTTTGCTTTCGGGAACATCGCCGGTCGTGAAATCCTGATGCATGCGGCCAGGCTGGGCGGTTTTGAAGATACCAACGGAAACAACCTTCCCGACCTGACGTCGGAATGGGACAAGGTCATTAATGCGACGGGTGCCGCGGGGACCGACGGGATTCCTGATAATTACTTTGAGTCGTCCAACGTGGATGACCTCCAGGACCGCTTGATGGCCGCGATTACGGCGATCATCCGCAAGAGCGCTTCCGGTACGTCGATTTCGGTCTTGGCGACGGCGTCTACCGGAGAAGGGTCGATCTATCAGGCCTATTTCTTTACGAGTGACGTCGGGCAGGGTGGCGCGAGTGTGAAGTGGACCGGATATACCCATGCCCTGTTCATCGACGGATTCGGGAATTTCCGGGAAGACACCGTCCAAGACGGAGTGTTGGACTACACGCAGGATCGGATTATTACCACACGCTACGACAACAATCCCTTGAGCCCGACTTATCAGAAAGTGCTGGTCGATAAATTTGTCGATGCCAATGGAGACGGGTTGGCGGATAGCGCCACACCGATTCTCACGACGGATCTCAAGTCCATCGTGCCGATCTGGGAAGCCGGGAAAGAATTGGCTAACGCCACGTCGGCATCGAGAAGAATATTGACCTGGACTGACGCCAACAACAACGGAGTGGTTGATCCCGGAGAGCAACATGATTTCAATACGGCAAACTGCGCCGCACTCAGGGACTATCTCCGGTATGCTGGAGATGCCTGCGCCGGGAGCAGTAACGCCATGAATCTCATCAACTTCATTCGCGGAGACGAAGTCACCGGCTTGCGCACACGCATGCTTGAAGTCCCGGTCGGAAGCGGAAATTACAAAGTGTGGCGATTGGGCGACCCGATCCATTCGACGCCGACGATCGTCGGCGCACCGAAGGCTCGATACGACCTGAGTTACGGGGATAGCGCATACAACGCTTTCTACCAGCAGTATCGCAATCGGCGCCAGGTTGTCTATGTTGGGGCAAATGATGGGATGCTCCACGCCTTCAACGGTGGCTATTATCACAAGGGTGATAACGCTACAACAGCCGGGGTTACGGAGCATGGGTGGTATACGAAGAATCCGACCGACAATTCGAGCGGTCCGAACCTGGGATCGGAGTTGTGGTCATTTATTCCTCAGGAACTCCTTCCGCAACTGCAATGGCTGGCGAGGACCGATTACACGCATGTGTATTATGTCGATCTGAAGCCCACGATTTCCGAAGCGAGAATTTTTACCCCGGATGCGGATCACCCGGGCGGGTGGGGAACGATCCTCATCGGCGGATTCCGCATGGGCGGTAGTTGCGGGCAATGTGTGGCGGGAGCCGGGGCTCCGCCGATGACGGCGACGATCGGCGGTGTGTCGCGGACATTCTACAGCGCCTACTTTGTGCTCGATGTGACCAATCCGGAAGATCCGGCTGGCCCGAAGTTGCTCTGGTCGTTTACCGACAGCGGACTGGGGCTCACGACCAGCTATCCGACGGTGGTGAGGATGAATCCTGACACGGATGCGGTGACGTCGACGGCCAATGAAAAATGGTTTGCGGTCTTCGGCTCCGGGCCCAACGGCTATCAGGCAGACTTGCCCGCTGCCCCTGCTCAGTCGGCCAAGTTGTATGCGGTGGATCTGAAGTATGGACCAATGGTGGCTGGCGGTGGGAGCTTGACAACGATGCCGATCGGCAGTTGGCGATCCTTCATGGGGCATGTGGTTTCGCTTGATAAAGATTTGGATTGGCGAACGGATGTGGCCTATGCGGGGCGAACGATCCATGACGGGGGGCTGCCCTGGCGCGGGAAGATGTACCGCCTCACCATGAATTGTCCTGCTGCTCCTTGTACTCCGGCTACCTGGGGGATTGCGAACGGAGCCAATCGGACTCCGACGGAAGTCATCGACACTTTCTTTGATGCAGGTACGGGAACAACGATGGAAGTCGGTCCAACGGCTGCTGCGCCGGCGGTGACGATCGATGACACCAACGCGACCTGGGTGTTCTTTGGGACAGGTCGGTATTTTGGAAATGCCGATAAGGTGGATAACACCATTCAGCGGCTCTACGGCCTCAAAGACAAGGTCATGAACGGGTCCTGCACGCAAACCTCGACCGTTAACTGCCACAGCGACGATCTGGTCGATGTGACTAGTGCGGTGGTTTGTCTGGTGTGTAGTGGTGCAACGAATCAGGTGACCGACCCGACAAATCCCAGCGTGACGAGTATCGAAGGAACCGGGTCGACTTCTATGATGGGATTGGTTGCGAGTAAGGATGGGTGGCGGATCACGCTGCCCGGACCGGTCACCATTTCAGGCGTCAGCTATTCAGCCGAACGGTCGGTCGTCAATCCGACGTTGATCGCCGGGTCGATCTTCTTCCCGACCTTTGTGCCGACCAATAATTTCTGTGCCTCCGACGGAATCAGTTATCTCTATGTCCTGTTCTACAAGACCGGAACGGCATCCAATTATCCGGTGGTGGGCACGACACCATCCGGTGCGAATACGAACATCACGACGAAAGTGGATCTCGGCGTCGGTTTGGCCTCGTCCGGCTCCATGCACGTGGGACAGGAAAATGGCGGAGGGAAGATTTGTAACCAGATGAGCGGAGGTAACGCCGTCTGTACCAATAGCGCACTCAATGAGTTCTATAGCCGATTCGTCAGTTGGGTGCATCAACGGGACTGACGTCGCATGAGCGTCGGCGATGGTTACCAGCAGGTGTATCGCCGACTCAGGGTTCGCCACAGAATGATCGATGAGACAAGATGATTGTTCCTAAATCCAATAGACAGTTTCTGCTTGCCGGGGTGCTGGCAATCCTCAGTGGAACTGGCTGTACCGGAGGCACTGCTTCTGAACCCGCAAGGGGGGCTGGGGTTGGTGAAAATGGGCCTCCCGTGATGGTCTTAGCCAAGATTCTTCAGAGCCCCATTCCTTTGACGGGACCGGTCGGAGTCCAAGCGTTTGCGGAGGACCCTGAGCGGGAATCCATCACCTATTCCTATCAGTGGTATGTGAATGACGCTCCGATCGCCGGGCAAACGAATCCGACTTTTCCGGCCGAGTTGTTACGCCGTGGTCAATTGCTTTCCGTCGAGATTATACCGTTCGATGGAAAGCAGAAGGGGAAATCAGTCCGAACCCCTGCTGTGGGGGTTGGTAATACAGCTCCCCAAGTCACCGCAGTGACTTTGACCCCCCAGGCTGTACAGCCCGGGGGTAAGCTGACTGCAGAGGTGATTGCGAGCGATCCCGATCACGACCGGGTTGATTTGATCTATCGCTGGTTCCGAAATGGTGTGGTCGTCAAGGATGGAGAAGAGTCGCATCTTGATACGACAGGGTTGGCTCCACGCGACAAAGTGGTGGTCGAAGTGACGGCGCGTGATTCTCAGGCCGTGGGCAATATCCTGCGCTCCGATGTCGTGACGCTGGGCAATACCGCCCCTACGATTGTGTCGATTCCGCCTGCACCGGTGACCCCGGATCAATATGAGTATGCTGTCAGGGCGACGGACTCGGACGGGGATCGTCTGACCTATGAATTGGAAGCGGCTCCAGCCGGGATGACTATCGAGCCGGGTTCCGGCCGGATTACCTGGGTAATACCACCGGGCAACCGGGGCGTCTTTCACGTCAAGGTTCTGGCAAAGGATGGCCAGGGTGGCACGGCCTACCAGGAATTTGATCTCGCATTGGGCGTCAGTCTTCCAAGTAAACCCGCGGGGGCATAGAGCGGCCTGCCCTCTTCTGTTCTTCTGCTTGTCTCGCCTTTTCTCTCTCTGCTAGAATCAGATCATCTGACGTCCTGGAGGGAGACCACCCCGCATTCGTGCGTAAACTGAAACTACGAGAAGGCACTAATACTGCCGCCCTCTTCGGTCACCACGACCGGCACCTCAAGCTCATTGAGGACGATCTCGGCGTGCGGCTGTCCGCGCGCGGAGAAGAGGTGACGCTCGACGGTCTTCCCGACGCGACCCGCCAAGCCGAACGTATTCTGTTCGAACTCGCGAATCTCACCAACGAAGGGCTGGTGCTGCAAGCGGATGATGTGACGCACGCGCTGTCCGCGTTGCGTCAGACGCCGGATGCCTCCATTAAGGAATTGCTGACCAACGCCACGACGATCATTACGAAAAAGCGGTTCGTCGGTCCGAAATCCCCCACGCAGAAATCCTATATTGAGGCGATCGAGAATCATGACATTGTGATTGCGATCGGGCCCGCCGGGACAGGCAAGACGTATCTGGCCATGGCGATGGCGGTCAGTGCCTTGATGAAAAAAGAAGTGAGCCGCATCATTCTGGCTCGGCCCGCGGTGGAAGCCGGCGAGAAGCTCGGCTTTCTGCCCGGCGATATGTATGCAAAGGTGAATCCCTATCTGCGTCCGCTGTACGATGCGTTGTTCGACATGATGGACATGGAACGGGCCAATCGCATGATTGAACGTGGGGATATTGAGATCGCGCCGTTGGCATTCATGCGCGGTCGAACCTTGAACGATTCGTTCGTTATTTTAGACGAAGCCCAGAATGCGACGGCCGAACAGATGAAAATGTTCCTCACTCGGCTGGGATTTCATTCAAAGGTTGTTGTGACCGGAGATATCACTCAGATCGACTTGCCGTCTGAGCGGGTGTCCGGACTGATCGAAGTGAAGGAGATTCTGCGAGATATCGAAGGCATTGCCTTCGTTTATTTCGACGAGAAGGATGTGGTGCGCCACCGGCTGGTTCAGGATATCGTGAGAGCCTACGATCGGCATCAGTCGTCGACCGGCGGAGATCCCAGGCTGTCTCGTGCGCAGGCATCGCCTCCATCGTCGCCGTCCGGTTCCCGCAAGTGGTCTTCCTCTGGTTCGCGGCCAGGAGATTCCTCGGGCCAATCTCACTAAATGGCTGTCTATCTGCGCGTGCGCCTTATTCGGGTGACGGTGCGACAGACGGCGTTGAGGCGCCTGGCAGAGCGTGTGCTTGCGGCCGTCGGAGAAGCACGGTCTGAACTGAGCATAGATCTGGTGGGCGACGGGCGAATGCGTCGATTGAATTGCCAGTATCGGAAGAAGGATCGCACCACCGATGTGCTGGCGTTTGCGATGCGAGACGTTCACGCGGGCGAGAGGCAAGGGGCAAGAGGAGAGAGGCCCCGAGTGAAACGGACGATGCTCCTGTCCAGGGCCGCTCATCTCGTTCCGGACATGCTCGGGGATGTTGTGATCTCGGTGCCGACGGCGCGGCGCCAGGCGAAGGAAGGCGGGCGATCTCTGAGCGAGGAACTGGCCTGGTTGCTGGTTCACGGAGTGTTGCATCTCTGCGGCTACGATCACGAGCGGAGCGGTGCGGAAGCCCGTCGCATGACACGGCGGGAGCAAGCGGTATTGCGAGCCCTGCGACCGGTTCCCACGTTGGCGACGGTGCCGCGGGTGAGTCGGATTCGTGCTCGACCGACGAAGACGAGGAGACGGTAGCGATGGGATGGTTTCAGCGGCTGAGTGATGGGCTCAGCAAGACGCGTCAGGCTGTTCGGCAATCACTGGATCGCGTTTTGGGGCGCACGCCCGATCCGGCGATGCTGGAAGAGTTGGAAGCCGCGTTGCTTACAGCAGACTTGGGTGTGCGCGTGGTTGATCGATTGATGACGCATGTGCGGGAGCATGCCAGGGGGGCGGACGCGGCGAACCCCGAGGCGTTGCAGAATGTGCTGAGCCGGAGCCTGTACGATGTCTTGGCGCCGGTACAAGGGCCGTCGCTGGAACAACTGATCGAGAAAGGGCCGAAGCCCTTTGTGGTGCTGATGGTCGGGGTGAACGGCGTCGGGAAGACGACGACCATCGCCAAGATGGCGCAACGATTTGTGCAGGGTGGTCGCCGCCCTCTGCTCGTGGCCGGCGATACCTTTCGCGCGGCGGCGATTGATCAACTGCAAGTGTGGGCGGATCGGGTCGGCGTGGACGTGATTCGGCATCGGCACGGTGCAGATCCGGCGGCCGTGGCGTTTGACGGCATCGTGGCGGCAAAGGCGCGTGCGGCTGATGTCGTGCTCATTGATACAGCCGGCCGGTTGCATACGAAGTCGAATTTGATGGAGGAGCTGCGGAAGATCGTCCGGGTGATCGGCCAGGCGTTGCCGGGGGCGCCGCATGAAATTCTGCTGGTGCTGGATGCGACGGTCGGACAGAACGCATTGGCGCAAGCGCGGCAGTTTAAGGAAGTCGTCGGTGTAACGGGGCTGGCGCTTACCAAACTTGACGGGACGGCGCGTGGCGGCATTGTCGTGGCCATTGCCGAAGAACTGAAACTTCCTGTCCGTTTGATCGGTGTCGGTGAAAGCGTCGAAGATCTGCAAGACTTTAATCAGGAAGCCTTCATCGCCGCTCTGTTCGGCCAGCCGGCCATCCGGTCATAACCCGCCATTTTCTTTTCCCTCCAAACACCCTGTGCTATGGTGGTGACGTGTGTTCATGAGGTGTGGCATCCTCAGCTCTAGCCGATCCGGAGGCAGTGGGTTCGCATGATCAAGATCTTAATCGTCGATGATGACCAGATGAACTGCGATCTCCTCCAGACCGTTCTGACGCGTCACGGGTATCAGGTGGTCACTACGACCAGTGGTCGCGAAGGGTTGAATCTATTTAGAAAACTTGCCCCGCGCATTACGTTGCTTGATCTGCGCATGCCGGAGATGGACGGATTGACGGTTCTGAAAGAGATTCGGGCGATCGATCCTGAGGCGCCGGTCATTATTCTGGGGGGCGGAGCCACTGAAGTGCAGGAGAATCAGGCTCGTTCGCTGCGGGTCACCGATTTCATCCGGCGCGGCCTGTCGCTCGACATTCTGGTTGAGGCCGTGCACCGGGTGTCTCAGTTGCCGGTACGGCCTAATCTCACGCCGGTCTCTCCGATCCCGGCGCTGTCGGGACAGGAGGCCGCAGAGTCGGTTCTGGTGGTCGATGACGATCCGCTTGTGCGCGACCTGCTGGTGCAATTTCTCAGCTTGCGCGGGTATCGGGCTTTAGGTGTGAAGGATGGCTATGAAGCGTTGCGAGTGGTCGAAGAAGCGGCGCCGGACCTGTTGTTGCTCGACATGGTGATGCCGGGGCTCTCCGGGATTGACGTGCTGAAAACACTCCGGGAAAAAGAATATCCCGGTGGCGTCATCATCATGACCGGGAGTCACAACGAAGAGATGCTCGAGGAGGCCTGGGCGTTGGGACCGCAAGAAGTACTCGGAAAGCCGATAGCCCTTGATCGCCTGTTGACCGCCATCCAGCTCGTGCTCGTCTGTCGCGAGTGCTAACACCCGTTGTCGATGTCGCACGGAAAGTCAGTCACCCTTAATCGGCTACTGCCCCTCATCCAGCTCGTGCTCGTCTGTCGCGAGTGCTAACGCCCGTTGTCGATGTCGCACGGAAAGTCAGTCACCCTTAATCGGCTACTGCCCCTCATCCAGCTCGTGCTCGTCTGTCGCGAGTGCTAACGTCCGTTGTCGATGCCGTACGGAAAATCAGTCACCCTTAATCGGCTACTGCCCCTCATCCAGCTTGTGCTGGTCTGTCGCGAGTGCTAAAACCACTCCGATGCCAGTCGGAAGCACGCG
>Ga0209253_10001976_pt1 | contig 18040 bp, 12 predicted proteins | sample FrelakmetBRP12BR_FD_187145 | JGI IMG/M metagenome (GOLD analysis project Ga0209253, IMG submission 187145) | Freshwater lake sediment microbial communities from the University of Notre Dame, USA, for methane emissions studies - BRP12 BR (SPAdes)... | ecosystem: Environmental > Aquatic >... | reverse complement strand
TCGGGCAGCGTCTCGCGCACCGTCTGCTGGATCACGCGCGGCCCGGCGAAGCCGATCAGCGCGCGTGGCTCGGCAACGTTGAGGTCGCCCAGCATCGCGAGGCTGGCCGAGACGCCACCGGTCGTCGGGTCGGTCAGCACGGAGACGAAAGGCAGCCTGGCCGTGGCCAGCCGCGCCAGCGCGGCGCTGGTCTTGCTCATCTGCAGCAGCGACAACAGACCTTCCTGCATCCGAGCCCCGCCGCTCGAGGAAAAGCACACGAGCGGCCGCCGTTGCTCGATGCAGTGCTCCGCAGCACGGACGAAGCGCTCGCCGACGACGGAACCCATCGAGCCGCCGAGGAAGCGGAACTCGAACGCGCAGGCGACGATGTCGAGGCCTTCGAGCCGGCCCGCCATGACCACGAGCGCATCGCGCTCGCCCGTCTGCTTCTGCGCTGCGACGAGCCGGTCGCGATATTTCTTGCTGTCGCGGAACTTGAGCGGGTCCTCGGGCTCGACTTCGACGGCGAGCTCCTGCTGCGAATCCGGGTCGAGGAAGTGCGCCAGGCGGTCGCGCGCGCCGATCCGCATGTGGTGGGAACACTTCGGGCAGACCTGCAGGTTGCGCTCGAGCTCGGCGCGGTACAGCACCGCGTCGCAGACCGGGCACTTGATCCACAGCCCTTCCGGCACCGAGCGCGAGCGGCGCTCGGTCTTGACGCGGGACGGCATGATCTTCTCGAACCAGGTCACGGCGAATCTCCCGGGGGATTGGCCCGAAGTCTACCGGAAGGCCGGGGCCGGCACGGCAAGCCGAATTCCTCATCGTACTCGACGCCGGCGAAGTAGAGCCCCTGCGGTGGCGCGGTCGGCCCCGCCTGGGTCCGGTCGCGTGCCGCGAGTGCATGCGCAAGCCACTCGGCAGGCCGTTCGCCGGCGCCGACCAGGATCAGGGATCCCGCAATGTTGCGCACCATGTGGTGCAGGAACGCGTTGGCGCGCACGGTGATCTCGACGATTTCGCCGACCCGTTCGACCGTCGCGGACTGCATCCGGCGCATCGGGGTCGCCGACTGGCATTCGGCGGCGCGGAAGGACGTGAAATCGTGCTCGCCGATCAACGACTGCGCGGCCGCGTGCATCGCGCTCGCGTCGACCGGGCGGCGCACCCAGCACAAGCGCAATCGATCGAGCGCTGGGCGCATCGGCCGGTTCAGGATCCGGTAGACGTAGGTTCGGGAGAGTGCGGCATGGCGGGCGTGAAAGTGCGCCGGCACCTCGCGCGCCCAGAGGACCGTGAGGTCTGCGGCGGATTCCGCCGTTGCGCCCAATGACCACGCGTGCTCGGGCCGCACCGCGCAGGTGTCGAAGTGGGCCACCTGCATCAGCGCGTGCACGCCCGCATCGGTGCGACCGGCCGCGGTAAGCGTCACCTCGTGGGCTGCGACCCCGGCGAGAGCCCGCTGCAACTCGGCTTGCACGCTGCGCGCGTGCGCCTGCTGCTGCCAGCCGGAGTAGGCCGAGCCGTCGTACTCGATGCCGAGCGCGATCCGAACCATCTGCCCGTCAGGGCAGGCTGGCCATCAGCCGTTCGGCCTCCTGCTTCTGGACGGCGCCGCCTTCCTTGAGGACTTCGTCGAGGATGCTGCGCGCGCCCTCGGGATCGCCCATGTCGATATAGGCGCGCGCGAGGTCGAGCTTGGTGCCGACCTCGCTCATCGTCGCGGACTCTTCGTCCACCGGGAAATCCAGCTGCTTGAGCACACCGGTCGCGTCGATCGTCGGCGCTTCGATCGTCGGTGCTTCCATCGTCGGCGACTCGAGAGTCGGTGCCTCGATCGTGGGCAGCTCACCGGTCATCATCGGCAGCTCGCTGGTCGCGTCCGACAGATCGATGAACCCGGCCTCGACCTCGCGCGTCGCGTCCACGAGCTCGGCCGCGTCGGCGCGCATGATGCTGGTCGAGCTGAGCAGGTCTTCCTCGGGCTCCGGCGCGCCACGGACCAACGTCGGGCGTTCGATCGTGTCCTCGACCTTGGCCGAGGGTCGCGTCAGCAGGTCGTCGACCTGTTGCTCCAGGTCATCGAATCCCACGAAATCACCGACGTCCAGGCCCAGATCCTCGATCGCCACCTCGGCGGTCGGGTCGTCGCTCGGCACCGGCCTGGGGCGGCGCGTTTCGAGCGTCGTTTCGAGAGTCGCCGAGAGTGCGGTCGAGTCGTCTTCGCCACCTCGCACTGGCTCGTCGAGAATGAAATCGAGGCCGCCCTCGCTCTCGATCTTGGGGCTACGGCCAGTCAGGTCGAGATCGGGAGCCGGGCCTTCGCCACCGACCAGGTCCATGTCGATCGAGGCGTGGGTGCGCTGCAGTTCCATGTCGAGGCTTTCGCTGCCAGACCCGTGGATCGCACCCGCGAACAACGCATCGTCCGGAGCCATCTGCTTGCCCATGATCAGGATCTTGTCCCACTCGCCCGCCTGCGCCTGGGCTCGCGAGGCGCTCAGGTCTCGCGCTACCTCGAGGAACCGATCGCGATTGCCCCACACGAAGAAGATCTCGAGCAACTTGAGCTTGAGGTCGCGTCGCTGCGGCTCGCGCCTGGCCGCGAGCTGGACGAGATCCGCCGCCTGGTCGTACAGGCCGTACGCCATGTGGAAATCGGCCTCGGCGAGCGGATCGCTCGCCTCGATGCTCGCGGGGCCCTCACCGGACAACGTGTCGTCGAACGTCGCCGGCTTGCGAGACGGCTCCGGCGCGCGGGGCGCGGCGGCGACCGCCGCGGCCGCCCGGGCCACGCTTGGTTCCGCCGCCTGGCGCTCCTCGACGAGGATGTCCGACTCGCGGGGCCGTGCTGTCATGGTGGGCCGGGCCCGGAGGTCGTCGCTGCCGCGACGTGCCAGCGCCTCCTCCAAGGATTCTTCGGTCGCGCCCGACTCCCGGCGCCGGCGCAGCAACGCGCCGATGCCGAGCGCAGCGGCAAGTAGGCCGACCAGCAGCCACCAGTACTGGCCGAGGCGCTCGAGCAGCGAAGGCGCCTCCGCCGCGGTCGGGGGCGGCGCAGGCGTTGGCTCGGGTGCTGCGACCGGCTCCGGCTCGACGGCCTGGGGCGCCTCGGCAACGGGTTCCGGCGTCTGCGGTGTCTCTTCGCCACCCGGTGCGGGTTCTGCCGCGGGAGCCTCGCCCGGGGCCGCCGCATCCGCGGGCGCGCCACCTTGCAGCGTGGCGAGCTCAGCGTTCCGCACCTCGAGCAGCCGACGCGCCTCGGCAAGTTCAGCTTCGAGCTGCTGCACGCGCGCCTGTATGTCTGCGCCGCCCGCCGGCGTGGCCGGTGTGGCCGGGATCGCGGTGGCGGTGGACGGCGTGGCGCTCCCCTGCTCGGGCGTGACGAGGCGCAATCGTCCGGCATCGGCGGCCGGGCCCGCAGCGGCTGCGGAACCGTCTCGCCACATCTGGTACTGGCGCGCGACTTCGGCAGTGGCCGCCGACGCGGAGATCGCCGCCACGTCGCTGCTGGTCGGAATCACAAGCTCGCTGCCCGCGCGCAAGACGTTGATATTGCCGCCGAAGGCCTGCGGATTGGCCTGGTAGATCGCGACCATGGCGCGATTGACCTCGGAGCGCGGACCCGGATTCGCGGCGCTGGCAATCTTCCAGAGCGTGTCGTTCGGCCGCACGCGATAGGTCGAGCCGGCCTCGACCGAGAGGGGGGCCGCCACGGCACGACTCGGGCGCGGGTCACTCGGGGCCGGGGCCGTCGCAACGGGCGCAGCAGGCGCCGGCCTGGCGGACACCGCAGGAGCGGCCGTCGCACGCGGTGCCGCAACCGGCGCTTCGGACGCGGCCGCGGCCGGGGAGAATACCGGCGGGTCGAGCAGCACGGTGTACTCGCGAAGCAGCCGCCCGCGCGGCCAGCTGGCCTCGACCAGCAGGGTGACGAACGGCTCGGTCACCGGCCGCGGGGAGGTAATGCGCAACACGTCCCGGCCATTCGACCGGACGACCCGGAAGCTGAAATCGGACAGGTAAGACGGCTTGTCGAGGCCGTAGCGCACGAACGTGTCGTTCGATGCCAGCGAGGCCTGCAGGGCCGACAGGTCCTCCTGCGCCGCGGAGACCAGCTCGATCTCGGCGTCGAAAGGCTGGTTCAGCGCCGAGTTCAGGCGAATCTCGCCCAAGCCGAGCGCATACAGCGCTGACGGCGACATGAGCGCGCTCAACAAAAGGACTCGGCGTACGGCTGACTTCATCGCGACTCCCGGCAGATGCATGCGCACGCCGCGCCGGACGACGGCGCCGTCGCGGCACGTTCACGTGACTTCTGTGAATTAAACATAACTATAGCCCACGGCTACAAGTACGCCCAACCTTCAAGCGGGCCACCGGCCCCTTTTAGCCCTTCGCCCCAACCCGTGCGGGGACACGCTCCACAGTTCCGGACGGTCGTGGCACGCCGTCAGACCGATCCCGGAATCGCGGGGGTCGCTGGCCGAACGTCCGCATTCTGCGCCCGATGCCTCAGGAAGTGGTCCATCAGCACCAGGGCCAGCATCGCCTCGGCGATCGGTACCGCGCGGATACCAACGCAGGGATCGTGCCGGCCCGTGGTACTGACCTCGACCGGCTGCCCGCTGACGTCGATCGAGCGCCCCGCAACGACAATGCTCGAGGTCGGCTTGAGCGCCATGCTGACGACGACGTCCTGTCCACTCGATATCCCGCCGAGCGTGCCACCCGACCGATTGCTCAGGAAGCCGGCCGGCGTGAGCTCGTCCCGGTGCTGCGAACCGCGCTGTCCGACGACCCCGAAGCCGTCGCCGACCTCGACTGCCTTGACGGCGTTGATGCACATCATCGCGTGTGCGAGATCGGCGTCGAGCCGGTCGAACACCGGCTCGCCGAGGCCCGGAGGGACACCCGTGGCAATGACGGTGACGCGCGCGCCGATCGAATCGCCCTCCCGGCGCAGCTGGCTGATGAACTCCTCGAGCTCGGCCACCCGTGATGCATCCGGGCAGAAGAACGGATTGCGGTCGATCTCCGCCAGGTCCCGCGGCTCGATGCGGATGTGGCCCATCTGGGCGAGGTAGCCACGGATGCCTATGCCCAGCTTTTCAGCGAGGTACTTGCGGGCGATGGCGCCCGCCGCGACCCGCATCACGGTCTCGCGCGCCGACGAGCGTCCGCCGCCGCGGTAGTCGCGCAGCCCGTACTTCTGTTCGTAGGTGTAATCGGCGTGGCCGGGGCGGAAGCGATCCTTGATCTTTTCGTAATCGTAGGAGCGCTGGTCTTCGTTCATCACCAGCAGCCCGATCGGCGTCCCCGTGGTGCGTCCCTCGAACACGCCCGACAGGATCTGCACTCGATCCGGCTCGCGCCGCTGGCTCGTGAAGCGCGACGTGCCGCTGCGGCGGCGTTCGACGTCGCGCTGGATATCGTCCTCGCTGAGCGCGAGGCCCGGCGGGCAACCGTCAACGACGCAGCCGAGCGCCGGACCGTGACTCTCGCCAAAGCTCGTGACCGTGAACAGTTGACCGAAGGTATTACCCGCCATCACGACTCCTGCGCCCGTCAAGCCTTGAAATCGCCGCCTCTCAGCAGGAACACCCCGCCGCCGCCGTGCTCGAACTCGAGCCAGGTAAACGGCAGGTCCGGGAACGCCTGCTGCACCCGCTGGTCGCTGTCTCCCACTTCGACGAACAGGGCACCGTCCGGCGCCAGGTGCCGTGCTGCGCCCGCGAGGATGCGCCGCACGACGTCGAGCCCGTCGACACCGGCGCGCAGCGCGAGTTCGGGTTCGTGCCGGTACTCGCGCGGCAACGCGTTCATCTCGCGGTCACTGACGTACGGTGGGTTAGAGACGATCAGGTCGTAGCTCGCTGCGCCGACCGGCTCGTAGACGTCGCCCTGCAGCAGTCGCAGCCGAGCACCGACACCGTGGTGGGCGACATTGCGGCTCGCCACTTCGAGGGCGAGCGGCGACACGTCGACTGCGTCAACCGTGGCCTCCGGAAACGCCAGCGCGCAGGCGATGGCGATGCAGCCCGAGCCGGTGCCGATGTCGAGAATCCGGCGCACGCCGGTCGCGTCGATCCAAGGCGCAAAACCAGAGAGCACGAGTTCCGCAAACGGCGAGCGCGGAATGATCACCCGCTCGTCCACCTCGAACTCGAGGCCCGCGAACCACATGCGTCCCATCAGGTAGGCGGCAGGCACGCGACGGGCGATGCGCTCGTCGAACAGCGCGAGCACGCGCTCGACGTCCGCAGCCACCGGCTTGAGCCCATAGGCGGCCGCGGCCTGCTCGTGATCGAGGCCGAGGGCGTGAAAGACCAGCGCAGCCGCCTCGTCCGTCGCATTGTCCATGCCGTGGCCGTAGGCGAGCCCCGCGCGCTCGAACGCCCGCGCGCCGCAGCGAATCAGGTCGGCCACGCCCGGGGCACCGGGAAGCTGGTAGTCGACTAATCGGGCAGCAGGCATATGAGCGGCAGTCATTGTGGGATAATCGCGGTCCCGTCAGCCCCGACCGACTCTCCAGAGCCCGCCCATGGCCGCACGTCCGTTGAGGATCGGCATCCTCGTCATTGTAGCCTTTGCTGCGGGGCTCATCCTCGCTCGCATTTTGACGCCTGCCCGCTTCGAGCCGCCGCAGACTGAGCGGGCAACGGTGTTCCCGACCGCGCGGGCGCTGCCGCCCCTCGACCTCACCAGCCAGGATGGGCAGCCGTTGCCCGCAGATTTCCTGTCCGGCCACTGGACACTGGTGTTCTTCGGATTCACGCAGTGCCCCGACATCTGCCCGACCACGCTTGCGGTACTGGCCCAGGCCGGACGACAACTCGCTGATCTGCCGCAGACCGAGCAACCGCGCGTGCTGCTCGTCAGCGTGGACCCTGAGCGCGACACACCCGAACGGCTCGCGGCCTATGTACGCTTCTTCGATCCGGCCTTTCTCGGCGTCACCGGCAGCCTGGAGTCGATCGCAGCCACGGCGGCGGCTTTCGGCGTGCCGTATGCCAAGGTCACGATGCCCGAGGGCGGTTACACACTGGACCACGGCTCTGGCATCTTCATCGTCAGTCCCGCGGGCGGCATCGTCGGGTATCTGTCGGCACCGCACGATGCGGGCGTCATCGCCCGCGACTACCGCAAGGTGGTGGCATGGCAGGCGTCCGCCCGATGAGCGTTCCCGGCGACGAAGCCGGCGCGTCCGATCGCGCCTTCGCGCTGCTGCAGGATCTGCTGCCGCAGCACCTGATGTCACGGACCATGCACCGGCTTGCACGCAGCACGCAGCCCGTGCTGCGCAAGTCACTGATCCGGGCGGTGTTGCGCGCCTACCCGATGATCGACCTGCAGGCAGCGGCCGAACCCGATCCATTCGCGTACCCGTCGTTCAACGCGTTCTTCACGCGCGCTTTGCGCGCGGATGCCAGGCCGCTCGCCGGCAGTGAACGAGATCTCGTCTCCCCGGTCGACGGCACGCTGAGCCAGTCGGGCACGATTCGCGACGGGCAGTTGCTGCAGGCGAAAGGGCTGCACTACACCGCAGGCGCGCTGCTCGCCGACGAGTCGGCCGCGGCGCGCTACGCGGGCGGCGGTTATGCCTGTATCTACCTCGCACCCTACAACTACCACCGGATCCACATGCCGCTGGCCGGACGGCTGACGGCGACGCGCTACGTGCCGGGGCAGCTTTTCAGCGTAAGCGCGGCGACGGCCCGTGCGATCCCCGGCTTGTACGCGCGCAACGAGCGCGTCGTCTGCGAGTTCGAGACCGAACTCGGCCCACTCGCGATGGTGCTGGTGGGCGCGCTGTTTGTCGGCAGCATCGAAACGGTATACGCGGGCGAGATCAACCCGCCGCCGATTCGCGGTGGAGCCGTGCGCAGCGTCGAGACGGGACTCGGCACGCAGTTTGCGCGCGGCGCCGAACTGGGCCGCTTCAACATGGGCTCCACGGTCGTGCTGCTGCTCGGCAACCGCGCCACGCGCTTCGCCGATGGACTGGCCCCGGGCACCACGCTGCGACTCGGCCAGGCGCTCGCGCGCACCGAATGAGCGAGGTCGTGGCCGCGGACTGGCGACCGACGGCCCCGCTAGCCACATTGCGCCTGCGCGCCGCACTGCTGCAGCGGACGCGACGGTATTTTGCAGAGACCGGCGCGCTCGAGATCGAGACCCCGACCCTGGTCCGTGCGGCGGTCACCGACGTCCACCTCGAGTCACTCGAAGTCCGCGCGGGCGATGGTTCGCCGGTCGGGTTCCTGCACACCTCGCCCGAATACGCGATGAAGCGGCTGCTCTGCGCGGGCGCGCCCGACGTGTACCAGGTCGCGCGCGTGTTCCGCGAGGGCGAGCGCGGCCGCAACCACAATCCCGAATTCACGATGCTGGAGTGGTACCGGCTCGGCATCGACCATCGCGCACTGATGCAGGACGTCGAAGCATTGTTGCGCGCCCTGCTCGAACCGCACCGCACGGTGGGTCCGACGCAGCACGTGACGTACTCCGACGCGTTCGAGGCTGCGCTCGGCATCGATCCCCTCGCCGCCGGTGCTCACGAGATTGTGGCGGCATTGGGGCGCGCCGGCGCCGACGTGCCCGAGTCACTGCTCGAGGAACACGACGGGCTGCTGGACCTTGCCATGGCCACGGTCGTTGCGCCGCGCTTCCCGGAAGACCGCGTTACGTTCCTGCATGATTTCCCGGCCTCGCAGGCTGCGCTTGCGCGCGTGCGCGGGCCAGTGGCATCGCGGTTCGAGGCGTTCTGGGGCGCGCTCGAGCTGGCCAACGGCTTTCACGAGCTCGGGGATGCGACGGAGCAGTCGCGGCGCTTCGCGGCCGATCTCGCCGCGCGGCGTCACCGCGGGCAACCGGAACGCGCGCCGGACGCCCGCTTCATCGCCGCGCTTGCAGCGGGCCTGCCACCCTGTGCGGGCGTGGCTCTGGGATTCGACCGTGTCGTGATGGTCGCGACCGGCGCTAGCCACATCGACGAAGTGATCGCATTTCCCGCGGAGCGCGCCTGATGCACACGATGACGCAATTACCGGCCGACAAGCCGGCCGCCTACGCCGAACTCGAGACGAGCCTCCGCGCATTGCTTGCCGGCGAGAATGACCTGGTCGCCAACGCTGCCAACCTCGCGGCGCTACTGTTCTGGAGCTTGCCGCAGCTCAACTGGGCCGGCTTCTACCTCGTCGAGCCGCGGCGCGGCGACCTGCTGCTCGGCCCGTTCCAGGGCAAACCCGCCTGCGTGCGCATCCCCATCGGCCGCGGCGTGTGCGGCACGGCCGCTGCACGATGCGAGACGGTCATCGTGCCCGACGTGCACGCGTTCCCAGGCCACATCGCCTGCGACTCCGCGTCGAACTCGGAGATCGTCGTCCCGATCGTGCGCGATGGCGAATTGCTCGGCGTGCTCGACCTCGACAGTCCGGTGCGGTCGCGGTTCGATGACGCGGATGCGCGGGGGCTCGAGGCGCTGGTGTGCGTGTTCGTCGGTTCGCTTGCGCCTTAGCTCGCTGCGCGCTGTCGACTCGTCACAGCACGGCTGCGGCGTTCGGTTGCCGGGGTCGGGTTCGCGTCGGACCGGGGCGCCGTCAACCCATCCGTGGGGGCTCGCGCGCCGCGTCCATGCGGCGCGACGCCCGACCCGACGCGAACCCGACCCCGTCAATCGAACGCTGGTGCGTACAGTGGGCACGTGAAGCGCGAGCGGAGCGGCACGACGCTTATCGTGCCAACAAAATCACTGCGCAGGCGGTTGCGCGTCAGCGGATTCGCGGAGCGTCGGTGCGCCAGCGGCAGCGAGGCGCGCTGTGCTCGATCCTCGGCAGCTTTTTCCGGGGCGTCGCGCCGCATGGACGCGGCGCGCGAGCTTACATGGATGTACTTGCAGCGTCCCGGGGAAAAGCTGCCGAGGATCGAGCGCAGCGCGCCGACAACAACCGCGTCAGCGCAACAGCGCAAAGCGAATCAGCTCTTCGCGCGCGACAGGTACTCGCCCGTGCGGGTATCGACCCGAATGATCTCGCCCTCGTTCAGGAAAAGCGGCACCCGCACCACCGCCCCCGTCTCGAGCTTGGCCGGCTTCTGACCGCCGGTCGCCGTATCGCCGCGCACGCCCGGGTCCGTCTCGACGATCTTGAGCTCGACGTGCGCCGGTGCATTGATCGACAGCGGCAGACCATTCCACAACATGACCTGGCAGGTCACGCCGTCCTTGAGCCACTGGGCCGATTCGCCCATGGCTTCTTTGCCGGCCGTGTGCTGCTCGAACGTGTCCGGCACCATGAAGTGCCAGAAGTCGCCGTCGCTATAGAGGTACTGCATGTCGGTCTCGACGATGTCGGCCGCCTCGACCGTGTCGCCGGACTTCATGTTGCGCTCGAGCGTGCGGCCCGACTTAAGGTTGCGGATCCGCACCCGGTTGAACGCCTGGCCCTTGCCCGGCTTGACGAACTCGTTCTCGACGATGACGTACGGGTCACCGTCGAGCATGATCTTGAGCCCGGAGCGGAATTCGTTCGTGCTGTAGCTGGCCATGCGGAGGTCACCGGATTGTGGAGTCGCGGCCGGGTCTGGAAGAATGGCTTCCTGCCGCAATAAAGCCGCGCATGATACCCACTTCCCTGCACCTTCGTCAGCCCCCGGCCTGGCAACGCGAGTTCCAGCGGGCCGTCACCGACCCCGCGGAATTGCTCGCAATCCTGGGGCTCGGCCCGGAATGGCTCGAGCCGGCCCGGGCGGCGGCAGCGCAGTTCCCACTGCGGGTGCCGCAGGGGTTCGTTGGCCGCATGCGCCGTGGCGACCCACTCGACCCGCTGCTGCGCCAGGTCCTGCCGCTCGGATTGGAACTCGACGACGTGCCTGGTTACGGGCGCGACCCTGTCGGTGACCTCGATTCACGAACCGGCCCGGGCGTGCTGCACAAGTACGCGGGACGGGCCCTGCTCGTGACGACCGGCGCCTGCGCGATCAATTGCCGATACTGCTTCCGGCGCCACTTTCCCTATGAAGACGAAAATGCCTCGCGCGGCGGCTTCGGCCCGGCACTGGCGGCATTGCGCGACGACACCAGCATCGTCGAGGTCATCCTGAGCGGCGGCGACCCGCTGACGCTCGGGGACCGACGGCTCGGTGCGCTGCTCGACGACCTGCAGGCCATCAGCCACCTGCGCCGCGTGCGGCTGCACACCCGCCTGCCGATCGTGCTGCCCGAGCGGATCGACGCGGCTTTCGTCGGCCTCTGGTCCGCTCTTCGATTGCAGAAGGTCGTCGTCGTCCACGCCAATCACGCAAACGAGATCGACGATGGCGTTCGCGCTGCGCTGGCCCGGTTGGCTGCGACCGGCAGCACGCTGCTGAATCAGTCGGTGCTACTGAGAGGTATCAACGACGATGCGCGGGTCCTGACGGAGCTGAGCGAGACGTTGTTCGCCGCCGGCGTGCTCCCGTACTACCTGCACCTGCTCGACCGCGTGGCCGGCGCGGCCCATTTCGAGGTCCCCGAGCACGAAGCCCGCACGCTCTGGTCGGAGATCTCGGCCCGGCTGCCCGGATACCTGGTGCCGCGGCTCGTCCGTGAGATCCCGGGGGCCCCGGCCAAGACGATGCTGCCACCTGCGTCACGTTAGGGGCCGGGACCGCTTTGATATAGTCCCGCCCGACTTTTGCAATCGCGGCGCCGGAACGGTCCGGTGCTGCATGGGGGAAGGCTGTGGTCGAATCCGGCGCGATCCCGCTGGTGGTCCTGTCCCGTCAGCAGGATCCAGTGGAAATCATCAACAGCACGCTGCGCAACGCGGGGCACCCGGTGCATTGCACCTGGGTACGCGACGTGTCGGGGCTGGGCGATGCGCTGGCGAAGGACATGCCCCAGGCCATCTTCCTGTGCGTGTCCGATCCGGACGAGACCACCGCGGCGCTCGAAGCCCGGCAACGATTCGCGTCAAGGGTCCCGACAATCCTGGTGCGCGACTCGATTACCGAGGCGGACCTGACGCACGCGCTCGAGATCGGCGCCCAGGACGTCGTCACGCTGCACTCGCGCCCGCGGCTGCAGGCCGTAGCCATCCGTGAACTGCACTCGTCGCGGCTCGACCGGGCGCTCGCCGGGACGCTCGCCTCCGCGCGCCAGTACCGGGACCAGATGAAGGCGTTCATGACGGGCTCCACCGACGCCATTGCCCATGTACAGGAGGGCATCGTCGTCGACGTCAACCCGGCCTGGGCGGATCTCTTCGGTCACGAGGAAGCGGCCGGCCTGCTCGGCCAGCCGTTGATGGACTTCTTCCAGCAGCGCAGTCACGCGGCGCTGAAGGGCGCGCTCGTCGCCGCTGCGCAGGGCCGCTGGGCGGATCATTCGCTACAGGCCGTGGCGCTGCTGCCCGGCGGCACCGAACTGCCGGTCGACATCGAATTCGAGCGCTTCGAGTTCGAAGGCGAACCGGCCGTGCGCCTGCGGGTGCCGACGCAGAAAGGCGACCTCGAGACACTGAGCCGCCAGCTCGAGGAAGCGCTGCAGTTCGACGCCGGCACCGGTCTGCTGAAGCGAGCGGCGTTCTTCGAACAGGCCGCGGCCCATGCGTCGCAAACCCTGAAGGCCGGCCTGCGCGCGCTCGTGTTCATCGAGCCGGATCGCCTCAGTGCCATGGAGGGCGACCTCGGCGCGCTCGCGACCGAGGACCTGCTCGAGGCCGTCGGCGAGCAGCTGCACTCGTTGCTGCAGCCCGGGGACACCGCGGGGCGCGTCACGGCGCGCGGCTTTGCCCTGCTGGTCGAGCGTGGCAACACTCGCGATCTCGACGCATGGCTCGGGCGCGTGCTGCAGAGGATGGCCGAGCACGTGTTCCACGTCGGCGAACGGTCCGTCTCGGTCACCTGCAGCGCGGGCGCGACGATGCTGAGCTCGCACGGCGAAGTCCTGCAGGCGCCGCTCGAGTCATCGATCAAGGCGACGCGCGCCGCAGCCGCGGCCGGCGGCAACCGGCTGCTGCGGCCGGAACAGCCGGGCGAAAAGCCGGAGCTCGAGGAAGCCGATCGCGCGTGGGCGACGCGGATCCGCTCGGCGCTGATGGCGAATCGCTTCCGCCTCGTCCAGCAGCCGATCGCGAGCCTGGTCGGCGATGGCGAGGCGATGTACGACCTCGTCGTGCGCATGCTCGACGACAAGGGCAACGAGGTGCTGCCGTCAGAGTTCCTGGCCGCGGCGCAGCGCACCGACCTGATGAAGAACATCGACCGCTGGGTCGTCGGCGCGGCCATGTCGTTCTGCGCGGCACGCAAGCCTCACCGCGTGTTCGTCCGGCTCTCGCGCGACTCGATGCGCGACCAGACGCTCGGCAACTGGCTGCAGCAGCAGCTGAAGGCCTCCGGCGTGGAAGCCGGCCGCGTGGTCTTCGAAGTGGGCGAAGCGCTCGCAACGACGCACCTGAAGGAGATGAAGGAGCTGCAGGCGCTCGTGGCGCCGCTCGGTTTCGAGCTCGCGATCGAGAACTTCGGCTCCGGGCGCGACCCGGCGCAGCTGCTGAGCCACATCCCGCTCAACTACGTGAAGATCGACGGCGCGCTGATGCAGGGCCTGGCGAACGATCGCCCGCTGCAGGAGCAGGTCAAGTTGCTGGTGCAGGAGGCGCGAACGCACGGCGTCACGACCATTGCGGAGCGCGTCGAGGACGCGAATACGATGGCCGTGCTGTGGCAGCTCGGCATCGAGTTCATCCAGGGGTATTTCGTCAGCAGCCCCGAGGAAGTCGTGCTCGGAGCGTGAGGAAGGGGAAGGAAGCAGATAGTGAAAAGCGGATAGTGACCAGATGCTCGGCTGCCGACGCTGCCGCCGCCCCTCCGACACTATCCGCTATCCGCTATCCGCTATCCGCTATCCGCTATCCGCTATCCGCTAATCCGTCACTTCCACCCCATCCACCTTCCGCCACCCCCGCGGCAGCACGCCGCCACGCTGGCCGCGCTCCCCACGGTATTCGGCGAGTTCCCGGTAGCTGAGGCCCATGTGACGCTCGCCGCTCAGGATGCGCAATGACTGACCGGGCGCGATCGCGGCGATCGCGAGCAGGCTTTCCTCGCCGGTCGCCGCCTTCTTGGATGGGATGCCGAAAATCTTGTTGCCTTTGCCGCGCGGCAGCTCCGGAAGCTCGGCAACCGGGAACGTCAGTAGCCGTCCGTCGGAATTGACCGCAGCCAGCATCACCTCGTCGCCCGCGGGCACCGGCACGGGCGCCAGCACCGTCGACCCCTCTGGAACCCGCAGGATCGCCTTGCCGGCCCGATTGCGGCTGTGCAGTTCGCCGAGCTTGACGACGAAGCCGTAGCCCGCGCCGCTCGCGAGCACCCAGCGGTCCTCCGGGTCGCCGATCAGTACACCAGGAAACGTTGCGCCGTCCGGCGGATCGAGGCGGCCCGAAAGCGGTTCGCCCTGGCCACGCGCGGAGGGTAGCGCGTGCGCAGGCAGGCTGTAGGCCCGGCCCGTGCTGTCGAGGAACACGGCCTGCTGGGTGCTGCGGCCGCGAGCCGCGGCACGGAACTCGTCGCCGGTCTTGTAGGACAACGCGCGCGGGTCGATGTCGTGTCCCTTGGCGGCCCGCACCCAGCCGCTGCGCGACAGCACGACCGTCACCGGCTCGCTCGCTACCAGCTCCGTCTCTGCGATGGCCTGCGCCGCAGCGCGCTCGACGAACCTGCTGCGGCGGTCGTCGCCGTAGATCTGCGCGTCCGCGATGATCTCGTCGCGGACCAGGCGCTTGAGCCGCGCCTTGCTCGCGAGGATCTTCTGCAACTCGTCGCGCTCGGCGGCCAGCTTCTCCTGCTCGCCGCGGATCTTCATTTCCTCGAGCTTCGCGAGGTGGCGCAGCTTGGTCTCGAGGATCGCCTCGGCCTGTGCTTCCGAGAGCGCGAAACGCGCGATCAGCGCTGCCTTCGGCTCGTCCTCGTAGCGGACGATGCGGATCACTTCATCGAGGTTCAGGTAAGCGACGAGCAGGCCGTCGAGGATGTGCAGGCGCGCCTCGACCTTCTGCAATCGGTGCGTGAGCCGGCGCGTGACCGTGTCGGTGCGGAACGCGAGCCACTCCTCGAGCAGCGGCCTCAGGCCCATGACGCGCGGCCGCCCGTCGCGCGCAATCACGTTCATGTTGACGCGATAACTGCGCTCGAGGTCCGTGGTCGCGAACAGGTGCGCCATCACCTGCTCGGTGTCGACGCGGTTCGAGCGCGGCGTGATGATCAGGCGCGTCGGGTGCTCGTGGTCGGACTCGTCACGGAGGTCTTCGACCATCGGCAACTTCTTCGCGCGCATCTGCGCCGCGATCTGCTCGAGGACCTTCGAGCCGGACACCTGGTACGGGAGTTCGGTGACGACGATCTCGCTTTCTTCCATTTCGTAGCGCGCGCGGGCGCGGAACGTGCCGTTGCCGGTCTCGTAGATCTTCGCCAGGTCGTCGCGCGAGGTGATGATCTCGGCGCCGGTCGGGAAGTCGGGCCCGTGCACGTGCTCGAGCAGTTGTGCGAGCGTGGCCTTTGGCTCCTCGAGCAGGCGAACGCAGGCCGCCGCCACCTCGCGCAGGTTGTGCGGAGGTATGTCCGTCGCCATGCCGACCGCAATGCCGGTCGCGCCGTTCAGCAGCACGTTCGGCAGCCGCGCCGGCAATAGCGCCGGCTCCTCGAGCGTGCCGTCGAAGTTGGGCGTCCACTCAACGGTGCCCTCGCCGAGCTCCGACAGCAGGACTTCGGCGTAACGCGTCAGTTTCGACTCGGTGTAGCGCATCGCCGCGAACGACTTCGGGTCGTCCGGCGAGCCGAAGTTGCCCTGCCCGTCCACGAGCGGATAGCGGTACGAGAACGGCTGCGCCATCAGCACCAGCGCCTCGTAGCAGGCCGAGTCGCCGTGCGGGTGGAACTTGCCGATCACGTCGCCGACGGTGCGCGCGGACTTCTTGTGCTTGGAGGCCGCGGCGAGCCCGAGTTCGCTCATCGCGTATACGATCCGGCGCTGCACTGGCTTCAGCCCGTCGCCCACGTGGGGCAGCGCGCGATCGAGGATCACGTACATCGAGTACTCGAGGTACGCCTTCTCGGTGAAGGTCCTGAGCGGCAGCCGCTCGATACCCTCGAAATTCAGTTCGTCCTGGCCGCTCAAGCCTCGCCCTCCGCGGTCACGGCTGCACCGAGGCCAGGTTGCCCTTGGTCTCGAGCCACTCGCGGCGGTCCGCCGCGCGCTTCTTCGCGAGCATCATGTCCATGATCTGGTCGGCGTGGTCCGCCGCGTCCACGGTGAGCTGCACGAGCCGGCGCGTCTCCGGCGCCATCGTGGTCTCGCGCAGCTGCAGCGCGCTCATCTCGCCCAGTCCCTTGAAGCGGGTCACGACCGGCTTCGCGCGCGGGTTCTCAGTGCGGATCCGGTCGAGGATGCCGTTGCGCTCGGCCTCGTCGAGCGCATACTCGACTTGCTTGCCGTAGTCGATGCGGAACAGCGGCGGCATTGCGACGAACACGTGGCCGGCGAGCACCAGCGGACGGAAGTGCCGCAGGAACAGCGCGCACAGCAGCGTCGCGATGTGCAGGCCGTCGGAATCGGCGTCCGCGAGGATGCAGATCCGGTGATAGCGCAGCGCCGCGATCGCGTCGGAGGCGGGATCGACGCCGATCGCCACGGCGATGTCGTGCACTTCCTGCGACGCGAGGATTTCGCCGGAGGCGACCTCCCAGGTGTTGAGGATCTTGCCGCGCAGCGGCATCACGGCCTGGAACTCACGATCGCGCGCCTGCTTCGCGGAGCCACCGGCCGAGTCGCCCTCGACGAGGAACAGCTCGGTGCGCTTCGGGTCCTGGCTCGAGCAGTCGGCGAGCTTGCCCGGCAGCGCCGGACCGCTCGTGATGCGCTTGCGCGCCACCTTCTGGCTCGCCTTGACGCGATCGGCGGCGTTCGAGATAGCCAGCTGCGCGATGCGCTCGCCCGCCTCCGGGTGCTGGTTCAGCCACAGGCCGAACTGGTCCTTGACGATGCCCGAGACGAAGGCAGCGGGCTCGCGCGAGCTCAGCCGCTCTTTGGTCTGTCCCGCGAACTGCGGGTCGCGCATCTTGGTCGAAAGCACGTAGCTCGCGTCATCCCAGACGTCCTCCGGCGCGAGCTTGAGGCCACGCGGCAGCAGGTTGCGGAACTCGCAGAACTCGCGGATCGCTTCCGTGAGGCCGAGCCGGAAGCCGTTGACGTGCGTGCCGCCCTGCAGGGTCGGAATCAGGTTGACGTAACTCTCCTCGATCCGCGCTCCGCCGTCGGTACGCCAGACGACCGCCCAGTCCACGCCTTCGTGCTCGCCTTCGATGCTGCCGGTGAACGGCTCGTCGGGCAGCCACTCGCCGGACTCGAGCGACTCGCGCAGGTATTGCTCGAGCCCGCCCGTGTATTGCCAACTCTCTTTCTCGCCGGTCTTCTCCACCGTGAGACGCATCTCGAGGCCCGGGCACAGCACGGCCTTGGCCTTCAACACGTGCTTCAGTTTCGGCAGCGAAATTTCGGCGGTGTCGAAATACGACGGATCGGGCCAGAAGCGCACCGTGGTGCCGGTGTTGGCCTTGCCGACCTCGCCCACGATCTCGAGCTTCGAGTGGACCTTGCCGCCCTTGAACGAGATGTTGTATTCCTTGCCGCCGCGCCGCACCCAGCACTCGAGGTGCTTCGAGAGCGCATTGACGACCGACACGCCGACGCCGTGCAGGCCGCCGGAGAACTTGTAGGTCTTGTCGCCGAACTTACCGCCCGCGTGCAGGCGAGTCAGGATCAGCTCGACGCCGCTCACCTTCTCCTTCGGGTGGATGTCGACCGGCATGCCGCGGCCGTCGTCGATCACTTCGACCGAGCCGTCCTTGTAGACGGTGACCGAGATGCGGCCGCAGTGCCCGGCCAGCGCCTCGTCGACGCTGTTGTCGACCACCTCGTGCGCGAGGTGGTTCGGCCGGCTGGTGTCGGTGTACATGCCCGGCCGGCGCCGGACAGGCTCGAGTCCGCTCAGGACTTCGATGTCTTGAGCGGTGTAGGTCT
>Ga0209253_10001975_pt1 | contig 18047 bp, 19 predicted proteins | sample FrelakmetBRP12BR_FD_187145 | JGI IMG/M metagenome (GOLD analysis project Ga0209253, IMG submission 187145) | Freshwater lake sediment microbial communities from the University of Notre Dame, USA, for methane emissions studies - BRP12 BR (SPAdes)... | ecosystem: Environmental > Aquatic >... | reverse complement strand
GCGAACGAAAAGCCGCCGCCGTCCTTGGTCAACGCGGCGTAGGCCCTGCGGATCTCCTGCTCCAGCGCCGGGGGCAGCGGCGCGTCGGTGAGCCACCGGCGGATTTCCGCCCCTGCCGCGGCCAGCGCGGTCACGTCGTCGACGTCGAGCGCCGCGAGCTGCGCCGCGATCCGGTTCGCGAGATTCTCGTGGCGGAGGAATTCGCGGAACGCGTGCGCGGTGGTTGCGAAGCCGCCGGGGACGCGGATGCCGACGCCGGCGAGCTGGCTTATCATCTCCCCGAGCGAGGCGTTCTTGCCGCCGACCTGCGCCAGGTCGGTCATGCGCAGGCGGTCGAACGGGATCACCCGCGGGTTGTCGTTCGTCATGGTCGTGGGAAGGCTGGAAAGATTTGACGCACCGCGGCAATCCGCGGCGGATTGGTCCAATTCTAACTCTCGGGACGGATGCGCCGCGATGCGCTGCACCGCAAAACGTGGGTTGGCGCAAACAATGAAAAACGGCCGCATCACGCGGCCGTCGTCCGTGCCTCCGAAGGTCTCCCGCTTCAGGACCGCGGCGGTTCACCCGGCTGCGTAGTCGTGATGTCGTCCGGATCGTCGTACGCGTGGCCTTCGCCGTCGCCTGCCAGGTTCACGCCGGTGTCTGAACCGCTGCGGTGCCGGCTCTTCACGGCGCGGCGCAGTGTCCGGTAGAGGTCCGGATGCGATTCCTTGAGATAGCTGATGATTTCGAAGTCGACGCGCTTGACTTGTGACAAGTCGAGCTGTTCCACATGAACTAAGCGCAGCAACTCCTTGACCGGCCGGGGCATTTCGCGCCCGCTTTCGTAGCGCGAGCCGCCGCTCTGCGTAACCCCGATCTGTGTCCAGAACTGCTCCTGGTTCATGCCGAGCCGCCGCCGGATTTCGCGAGGATTGAGGACGCGGTCGAGGATTTTCACGGTGGGCGAACCTTTAGTGGGCGCGATGTCCGGAAACAGCCCGTTAATCGCGGGGCAGAACGACTGCTATACCAATGGCATATTTTTGACCGATTTCCCCAATGGCGCAAGTCTAAGCGGACGAACGGCGACATATCGCGGCAAAAAGCGGCACGAACGCGACAACCGGCCCAAAGTTGTAGATTACGCCATTGTGGGCCGCAGGTGAAAGTCGTCGCGCTCGGCGCTTTCCGCCTTGAGCGCCGCGCGGCGCGCGACAGGGCCCCGTACACGCGATGCCGGTTCCGCCATTTCGTGCGCGCGACGGACCTGCGCCAGCAGCCCGCGCGAGCGTCGCGATGCGTGCGCGGCGCGCGTCTGTTAGCATGAATCGATTGCCTGCCGCAGCCGCATGCAGCGCCGGTCCGGCGCGGCCTCCGATGATCCGTTACGACCTCCACGCCCATTCGACGTTCTCGGACGGCCTGCTGACACCGGCGGCGCTCGTCGAACGCGCCGCCGCGCGCGGCGTCGATGTCCTCGCGCTGACGGATCACGACGACACGGAAGGGATCAAGGACGCCGGCGATGCCGCGCGCGCCGCCGGCATCACGCTCGTGCCCGGCGCCGAACTTTCGGTGAGCTGGGAGAGCCACACGGTGCACGTGCTGGGCCTCATGGTCGACGCCACCAACACGCAATTCGCCGCGGGGCTTGCGTCGATCCGCAGCGGCCGCGACGCGCGCGCGGTGAAGATGGGGGAATCGCTGGCGCGCGCCGGCATCCCGGGCGCCTACGAAGGCGCGCGCCGCTTCGTCACGAGCGACCGCCTGATCTCGCGCTCGCACTTCGCCCGGTTCCTCGTCGAAGCGGGCCATGCGCGGGAGACCCGCGACGTGTTCAAGCGTTACCTGACGCAGGGCAAGCCGGGCTACGTCGCGCACGCATGGGCGACGTTGCCCGACGCGGTCGCGTGGATCCACGCGGCCGGAGGTCTTGCCGTCATCGCGCATCCGGGGCGCTACCGCGTCACGGCGACCGGCATGCGGCGCCTCCTTTCCGAGTTCCGCGATGCCGGCGGCGACGGGATCGAGGTGCACTCATCGTCGCACACGGCCGCCCAGTTCACCGAGTACGCGGCGTACGCACGCGCATTCGGCCTGCTCGCGTCCACGGGGTCCGACTATCACGGCCCCGGCGAAAGCTACGTCGACGTGGGTGGCCTGCCGCCGCTGCCGGCGTGCGTCGATCCCGTGTGGACGCGTTGGTAACCACCGCGGAGGACTTCCCTTGCCCCATCGCCGCACCGTCTTCTTCGTGTCGGACCGCACCGGCATCACGGCCGAGATGCTCGGCAGCAGCCTGCTGACGCAGTTCGAGGACTTCGCGTTCCGGCGCGTGACGATCCCGTTCGTCGACTCCGACGAGCGCGTGGCCGACGCGATCCGGCAGATCAACGAAAACGCCGAGGCGGAAGGCCGCCGGCCTGTCGTCATCAGTTCGGTTGTCGACGAGTCGATGAGCGCGCGCATCAGGCGCGACGCAAACGCGCTGACGCTCGATTTCTTCCATACGTTCATACAACCGCTCGAGGCCGAGCTGGGCGCCAAGAGCTCGCATGCGGCCGGACGCTCGCACGGCATCACCGACAGCCACGTCTATTTCGCGCGGATGGACGCGATCAACTTCACGCAGTCGCACGACGACGGCGCCACGACGCGCGATCTCGCGAAGGCGCAGGTGATCCTGGTCGGCGTGTCGCGCTGCGGCAAGACGCCGACGTCGCTCTACCTGGCGCTGCAGTTCGGCATCCGCGCCGCCAACTTTCCGCTAACGCCCGACGACTTCACGGACCGTCGGCTGCCGGCCTCCGTCGTCCCGTATCACGACAAGCTCTTCGGCCTCACGATCCAGCCGGAGCGCCTGCGCGAGATCCGCGAGGAACGGCGCCCCGCCAGCAAGTATGCGGCGCTCGACAACTGCCGCTTCGAGGTGCGCGAGGCGGAGGCGATGATGACACGCGAAAAGATCCCGACGCTCGACACGACGACCAAGTCCATCGAGGAGATCGCGACGACGATCCTGCACCGCGCCAAGCTCGAGCGCCACATCTACTGAACGCGCAATTGCCTCCGCGCGCGCAGGAGCGCCGCTACAGCCCGTAGAACCTGCGCGCCGTGCCCCCCATCAGCGCAGCGCGGTCGTCGGCCGTCCAGCCTGACGTCAACGCGACCGTCGCCGCGTACCAACTCTGGTAGGTGCCCGCCAGGTTGACGACCGGCCAGTCGCTGCCCCAGATCAGGCGCTGCGGCCCGAATGTCTCCGCGAGGAAGTCCACGAAGGGCCGCAGCATGTCGATCGTCCAGCCGGGACCCGCCTCCGTGACCAGGCCCGACAGCTTGCAGCGGACGCGGGGATTTCCGGCGATGGCGCGCATGTGCCGGGTCCACTGCTCGGCCAGGCCATTGCGGATGTCCGGCTTCGCCGCATGATCGATGACGACCGCCAGGTCCGGATTGCGGTCGAGCATCGTCAACAGCGCGGACAGCTGCGCGGGCTTCACGAGCGCCTCGAACCGCAGGCCGAGGCGAGGCAGCGCCGCGAGCGCGCGGCCGACGTCGGCGCCCAGGATCCACGCGGGATCGGGGATGTCCTGCAGCATCGGGCGCACGGCCTTGAACAGCGGGTTGCGCGCGAAGTGCGTCAGCGTCGGGATCGCCGAGGGTTCGCCCAGGTCGACCCAGCCGACGACGCCCTTGACGACGCCGTCGCTGCGCTCGGCCACGTCGAGCAGGAAGCGGGTCTCCGCGACGGTCGGCGCCGCCTGCACGAGCACGGTGGCGGCCACGCCCGCCTGCTCGCGCAGCGGGCGCAGGTCGCTGAGCGTGAAGTCGCGATGGATCGGCGCGAGCGCGGGCGTGAGCCAGCCGTAGTCGCCGCGCGCGAGCGACCACACGTGGTGATGGGCGTCGATGTGGCCGGGCACGCTACCGGGCATGGCGCGCCTGCATTTCCATTCCTCCGTCGTTTCCGCGAAAGCGGGAACCCAGCGTCGTTCGTCGCGAGCCTCCGGGCGGCCGCGTGTATCGCCTCTGCGCGGAGACATGCTTCGCGGGAGGGAAGGCTGTCCGGCCGACGGCGTCCCACGTTTCGGTCATGGTCAGCCCGTCGCCGCACCAGGCAGCGGCGCACGCGGGTCGATGAGCTCGCGCTCGCGCAGCTCCGCCCAGAACCCGGCGGGAATCGCCCTGCGCGCAAGCGCGAGGCTGGCGTCGAGCTCCGCGGTGCTGCGCGCGCCGGCGAGCACGACCGCGACCGCCGGGTGCGCTGCCGGAAACTGCAACGCCGCGGCGGCGAGCGGCACGTCGTACGTTTGGCACACGATCTCCAGAGCGCGCACACGCGCAACCACGGCGTCCGGCGCCGGGGCGTAGTCGAAAAGTGGCGGCGCCCCGTCGCGCGGCCGCGAACCGGTCGCGAGGATACCCGAATTGAACGGACCGCCGAGTACGATCGCCACACCGCGGCGCATGCACTCGGGCAGCAGCTCCGGCAGCGCGGACTGGTCCGCCAGCGTATAGCGCCCGGCGAGCAGGATCACGTCGAGATCGGCATGCCGCAGCGTGGTCATGCTTGCGTCCACGCCGTTGACGCCGATGCCGTAGGCGCCGATGACGCCGGCGGACTTCTGTTCCGCGAGCACGGGCAGGCCGGTGTCCAGCAGGTCGCGAAAGTGCCGGTCGAAGTCCGGCCCATGCGTGGCGCGGTCGAGGTCGTGCACGTAGACGATGTCGATGCGCTCGATGCCGAGGCGCGCGCGGGACTCCGCAAGCGAGCGCAGCACGCCGTCGCGCGAATAGTCGCAGCGCTGCACGACCGGCGGCACCGCGACGTAGCCGTGCTGGTCGTGCGGGGCTGACGCGTCCGGCACGAGCAGCCGGCCCACTTTCGTGGACAGTACGAAACGCTCGCGCCGCACGTCGCGCAGTGCGCTGCCGAACCGCCGTTCCGACAGCCCGTTGCCGTAATGCGGCGCCGTGTCGAAATACGCGACGCCGGCCTGCACCGCATGACGCACGAGCGCGACGGCGTCGGCGTCCGCGACGGCCGCGAAGAGGTTGCCGAGCGGCGCGCCGCCCAGCGCGATCGGCTGCGCGCGCAGGCGCGCGGCCAGCGCCGCGGTCAGCGGCACGGCACCGCCGGTGCCACCAGCGATGTCGCCGGCGGCATGCGGCGCGCATTGCGCCAAGCGAATGATTTGCACGCCAGGATGACCACCCCCACGCTCGCTGCGCTCGCTGCCCCCGAAGCCGCCCACGCGCGCGGGGCGAAGCCCAGGCTCGCAGAGCGCGTCCGCGCGCGTGGGCGACGGCCGACGCGCTGCAATCCGCATTTCGAGCAGGACCAAGGAGGCCCTGAAAGGTCCGTCCCTCGGGGCAGCCCCGAGCGACTGACATGTCAGTGCTACACTCCCATTCATGGTACGCGACCGCCGCGCGGCGCCGCAACGGCGGCGCGCGGAGCGCGATCACGCACACGACAACGCGACGCCCCACGCGAGGCGCGCATCCCCCAAGGAGGAAGTCCCGATGAAGCTGTCCCGTCGCCAGTCGCTTGCCATGCTCGCCTCCGCCGCCGCCGCGGCCGCCCTGCCCGTCGTCGCGCGCGCGCAGGCGAAGAAGGTCCGCTTCGGACACCAGCATCCAGCCGATTCGCCGATCGGCAAGGGGCTCGCGAAGGCCGCCGAAGTCGCGGCCGCGAAGACCGGCGGGCGCGTGCAGATCGACCTCTTCCCGTCGAGCCAGCTGGGCAGCGCGCGCGAGATGATGACGCAGGTCATCGACGCCAATCTCGACTTCATCATCGAGGGTCCCGGCGCGCTCGCGACGTTGCAGCGCCCGCTGTCGATCTTCGAGGCACCGTTCCTCGCGCGGGACTTCGATCACCTCCGCAAGATGCTGCAGACGGACTGGGCGAAGGGGCAGTTCGCGCAGCTCGCGCAGAACCGCAACATGGTGTACATCGGCGTCTGGTACTACGGCGTGCGCCACTTCACGACCAAACCGAAGGCGCTCAACACCGCCGCGGACGCGCGCGGCCTCAAGATCCGCGTGCCCGAGGCGCCGCTCTTCCTCGACATGATCCGCGCGCTCAACGCGGCGCCGACGCCGATGACGCTGTCCGAGGTCTACCTCGCGCTGCAGACGGGCGTCGTCGACGGCCAGGAGAACCCGCTGCCCACGATCAACAACAACAAGTTCTACGAAGTGCAGAAGTACCTGAACCTGACGTCGCACATCATCGTGCCCCAGCTCGTCATGGTGAACGCGAAATACTGGGCGAGCCTGTCCGATGCGGACAAGGCGGCGGTCATGGAAGCCTTCGCGGAGGGTGGGAAGGTCAACGACGGGCTCACGCGCGAAGCGGAAGGCCGCCTGGTCGAGGAGTTCAAGGCGAAAGGGATGGAGATCGTGCGCCCGGACCTCGCGTCGTTCCGGCAGGCGATGACGTCCGTGTATCCCAAGTACGAGAACGACTGGGGCAAGGGCACGTTCGAAATGATGCAGAAGCTCTGACGGACACGGCGTTGCCTCGTTCCGGCCCTCCTCACCCCAGCCCCCTCCCCGGAAGCGGGGTGAGGGAGCGTATCGGGGGGCACTCGCGACGCTCGCGACACCGACGACACGGACACGCTCCCTCTCCCGCCCCAGGCGGGAGAGGGTTGGGGTGAGGGTGGCGTGCGCCGGGCATGGACCGCAACCATGACGGCGCAAGAGCACGTTCGAGATGATGCGGAACCTCTGATGGATACGGCATTGCCTCGCCGCGCACCCCTCACCCCAACCCTCTCCCCGCTGCGCGGGGCGAGGGAGATGATAGCCACGGGCCGCGCGCATGACCGCTCCCTCTCACCTCCGTGCAGGGCGAGGGAGCGGACAACCACGGGCGGCGCGCATGACCGCTCCCTCTCCCGCCCCAGGCGGGAGAGGGTTGGGGTGAGGGTGGCGTGCGCCGGGCATGGACCGCAGCCATGACGAAGCGCGCGGCCGTGCGACGCTTGCTCGCCAATGCCGAGGACAACCTTGCGGCGGCGCTGCTCGCGCTGCTGCTCGCCGCGATGGGCTGGCAGGTGTTCACACGCTATGCGTTGGGCGCTCCGAGCGACTGGACCGAGGAGGCGGCGCGGTACCTGTACGTGTACGTGGTCTTCCTGGGCACCAGCGCGGGCATCTCGTCGCGCAGCCACGTCAGCATCGCGTTCTTCGTCGAGCGCCTGCCGCCCTTCGCGCGCCTCGCCATGTCGCTCGTGGTCGACGTGCTGATCCTCGCGTTCCTGGCGATCATGGTCTGGTGGGGGATCAAGGCAACGCTGCGCAACGTCGACATTCCGTTGTCGGTCACGCAGGTGTCCTACGCGTGGGTGTACGTGATCGTGCCGCTGACGTCCGTCGCGATGATCGTGCGCACTGTGCTTCTGATGCGGGCCGACATCGCGCGCTACCGCGAATGGCGCGTCGCGCCGCCCGACGCGCAGCGCGTCATCATCTAGGCCCGGTCGGGACCCCCGCATGTTCGGCTACTTCGGCGGCTGGCTCGCCCTCCTCGTCGCGAACACGCCCGTCGCGTTCTCGCTCGGCATCATGGGCGTCGCGTGGCTGCTCTTCGAAGGCGGCTCGCTCGCGACTGCCCCGCAACGGCTCATCGGCGGCATCGACTCGTTTCCGCTGCTCGCGGTGCCGCTCTTCATCCTGGCCGGCCTCCTGATGAACGCCAGCGGCGTGTCCGATCGCATCTACGCATTCGCGAAGGCGCTCGTCGGCCATTTCACCGGCGGCTTGGGACACGTGAACGTGATCGGCAGCCTCATCTTTTCCGGTATGTCGGGCTCCGCGATCGCCGATGCCGGGGGCCTGGGGGTCCTCGAGATCCGCGCGATGAAGGAGGACGGCTATCCGGAGGACTTCGCCGGGGCGCTGACCTGCGCGTCGTGCATCATCGGCCCGCTGGTGCCGCCGTCGATCCCGATGGTGATCTACGGCGTGATCGCGAGCACGTCCGTGGGCGCGCTGTTCCTCGCGGGCATCGTGCCGGGCCTCCTGACGGCCGTCGTGTTGATGATCTACGTCTACGGGTGGGCGCGCCGGCGCAACTTCCCGCGCCATCCGCGCGCGTCGCTGCGCGAGATGCGCATCGCGTTCCAGCGCGCGGTGTTCCCGCTGCTGGCGCCGGTCATCATCATGGGCGGCATCTTCGGCGGTGTGTTCACGCCGACCGAGGCCGCTGCCGTTGCGGCGCTGTATTCGCTGCTGCTCGGCATCGTGATCTACCGGACGCTGTCGTTCGCCGACCTGCCCGCGATCTTTCGCGACGCGGTCAACATTTCCGCCGTCGTCGGCTTCATCGTCGCGTGCGCCAGCCTTTTCGGCTGGGTGCTCGCGCGCGAGCAGGTGCCGCAGCAGATCGCCACGCTGTTCCTGACGTTCTCCCGCGATCCGTGGGTGCTGCTTACGATCATCAACGTGCTGCTGCTGGTGCTCGGCTGCTTCATGGAGGGCATGGCGATCCTGATCCTGATGGTGCCGGTGCTCCTCCCGGTCACGACCGCCGTGGGCATCGACCCCGTGCATTTCGGCGTCGTCGTCGTGATGAACCTGATGATCGGGATCCTGACGCCGCCGTTCGGGGTCGCGCTCTTCACCGTCGCCAAGGTCGCCGACATCCCGTTCGCCGTGCTCGCGCGCGCGATCCTGCCGTTCATCCCGCCGCTCGTCGTCGTGCAGGTCATCATCACCTACTTCCCGGCCGTGGTGCTATACCTGCCCCGGCTCGTCTATGGCTAGGGCCGCCGCACGTCCGCGCGCGGCGCCGCCGCGGCAGCTTCGCTGGCAGGCGTACGACCGCTTCCAGCAGCAGCTGCTGGCGGCGCGGATCCGGCCCGGCCAGTTCGTCTCGCAGCGCGAGCTGGCGGCGCTCACCGGATTGCCGCTGGGGGCCATTCGCGAGGTGATTCCGCGGCTCGAAGCGGAAGGCCTCCTCGTCACGATCCCGCAGCGCGGGCTGCAGATCGCGAACGTCGACGTGAAGCTCGTGCGCAACGCGTTCCAGCTGCGCCTGATCCTCGAGCGCGAGGCCGCCGCGCAGTTCGCGGCCACGGCCACCGACGCGCAGCTCGACGCGCTCGAGTCCGCGCACCGCGACATCGTCGCGCAGGCCGCGCGCGGCGTCACGCCGGCGCTGCTCGACCGCGCGCAGGCGGTCGACTGGGGCCTGCACGACATGATGATCGACGCGCTCGGCAACGAGATTGTCTCCGCGATCTACCGCGTGAACAGCCTGCGCATCCGGCTGATCCGCCTCGATCGCGTGACGCTCACGGCGGAATCGCTGGCACCCGCGATGGACGAGCACCTCGGGCTGCTCGCCGCGCTGCGCACGCGCGATCCGCAGCGCGCCGTCGCCGCGATCGAAGCCCACCTCACCCATGCGCGCAATCGCGCGCTCGGGCGATGACATCCATGCCCTGCGGACGATTCCGCAATGATCGAGCCCGCTTGCAGAGCTTCGTCGTCCCCGCGCAGGCGGGGACCCAGTGGCGTTTGCCGAACGACGCTGGGTTCCCGCGTGCGCGGGAACGACGGAGAATTCTTCATCAGTTTCCGCAATCATCGATAGAGCGTCCATGACCAAGACAACCACCCCCATCATCCGCGGCCTCTGGTGCGCGACGGTCACGCCGGTGGCCGCGGACGGCGCGATCGACGACCGCCGCTTCGCCGCGCACGTCCGCGCGCTCTTCGCGCAGGGCATCGACGGCATCGCGCCATTCGGTACCACCGGCGAGGGCCAGTCCTTCTCGTCCGACGAGCGGCGCGCGGGGCTCGACGCGCTGCTCGCGGCGGGTATTCCGGCCGCCCGCATGGTTGCCGCCACGGGATGCACAGCGCTGCCGGAGACGGTCGCGCTGACAAAGCATGCGGTCGCCGCCGGTTGCGTCGCGGCGCTCGTGCTGCCCCCGTTCTTCTGGAAGGATGTGTCCGACGAAGGCCTCTTCGCGTGGTACGCGACGCTGATCGAGCGCGTCGCGGACCCGCGGCTGAAGCTCATGCTCTACCACCTGCCGCAGGTGTCGGCGGTGCCGCTGTCGGTCGACCTGGTCGCGCGGCTCGCCGCCGCGTTTCCGGGGTTGGTGTGCGGCGTGAAGGACAGCGAGGGCAACTGGGCGCACACGTCGGCGCTCCTCGCGCGCGTCCCCGAACTCGCGATCGTGATCGGCCACGAGCCGCACCTGCCGCGCCTCATGCGCGCGGGCGGCGCCGGCACGATCTGCGGCGTGGCCAACGTGCACGCGGGGCTGGTGCGCGCGCTGCTCGCGCCCGGCGTGACCGCCGAGGACGAGGCGCGGATCGCCGCCTTCATCGAGCTCGCGGGGCGCCATCCGTTCCTCGTCAGCTTCAAGAGCCTGCTGGCCGACCGTCTGCGCGATCCGGGCTGGGTGCCCGTGCGCGCGCCACTCACGGCGCTCGACGCGGCGCAGCGCACCGCGCTGCGCGAGGCGCTCGCCGCGGCGGGCCTCGCGCCGCAGCAGGCGGAGGCAGCGCAATGAAATCCGAATCGCCGCCATCGCCCGCCGACCTCGACGCGCTCACGCAGTTCGACACGCCGACGATCTGCAACGCGCTCGAACTGCTCGATTCCGTGTTGCGCGGCCGCGGCTACACGACGCAGCCGTTCCTCTGCGGCTTTCCGGCGCAGCAACCGATCGTCGGGTATGCGCGCACCGCGATGATCTGGTCGGCGCAGCCGTCGGGCGCACCAGTGGCGGCGCAGCGCGCACTGCGCGACGACCACTACCGGTACGTCGGCGCCGGTCCGCGCCCGTCCATCGTCGTGATCCAGGATCTCGACGACGCGGATGCCGGCTGCGGCGCGTTCTGGGGCGAGGTGCAATCGGCGATCCACGTCGGCCCGGGCGTGCGCGAACTCGTCACCAACGGGTCCGTGCGCGACCTCGACGCGATCCTGTGAGACGGCATGCAGGTCGGATACGATGCGCCTGCGCTGCCAGCCTGACCGCTTTATGCCCTCGCGTGCTCCCGTCCTCGCGTGGCCTCGGGGGGCGCGTTGATCCCCGATTCCCCGCAGACGACACGTCCAAGGAGAACGCCGTGCTGATCGGTATCCGCCCGCTGCTGACCGCGGGCCTGCTGCCCATCAAGGGTGTCGTGAACCACTACGCACCGTCTCGCTGACCGCACGATGGTCATCGTCTTCGGCTCGATCAACCTCGACCTCGTCGCCCGGGTGCCGCGCATTCCCGCGCCCGGCGAAACGATCGCGGGCCGAACGCTCGCCGCGTCGCCGGGCGGCAAGGGCGCCAACCAGGCGCTCGCGGCGCGCGCCGCGGGCGCCGCCGTCGCGATGCATGGGGCGGTTGGCGTCGACACGTTCGCGACCGGGGCGCTCGCGAACCTGCGTGCCGCCGGCGTCCGGCTCGATGGCGTGGCGACGATTGAGGCGGCGACCGGCGTCGCGCTCATCAACGTCGCCGACGATGGCGAGAACGCCATCACCGTGATTGCCGGTGCGAACGCCCTCGCGCGCGCGGACGCGGTTCCCGACGAATGTCTTGCGCGCGGAATCACGCTGCTGATGCAGCTCGAGGTCCCGGTCACCGAGGTCGCGTCGCTTGCCGCGCGTGCGCACGCGCGCGGCGCGACCGTCGTGCTCAACGCCGCGCCGGCGGTCCCGCTGCCGGAGCGCATCCTGTCCGCCATCGACGTGCTGGTCGTGAACGAGAGCGAAGCGGCCGCCTATGCGGCGGCGTGGCAGTTGCCTGCGGCGCCGGCGGCGTTCATTGCCGCCGCGACGCAACGATTCGGCCTCTGCGTCGTCGTAACGCTGGGGGCGCGCGGGGCCATGACGTCGAGTGCCGGCGGGATCCTGACCCTGTCACCACCGGCAGTCGCGGTCGTCGATACGACGGGTGCCGGCGACGCGTTCGCGGGAGCGCTTGCTGCGGCGCTGGACCGCGGCGCGGATGCCCGCGACGCCGTTGCCGCGGGCGTCGCGGCGGGTGCGCTGGCGTGCACGCACGCCGGGGCGCAGCGGTGGCCGGCCGCCACGTCGCCGCCTGGACTCAAATGATTGATTATGTGAGAACATTACCTCGCGTGAATTCTTGCCGAGCCCCGACCATGACCCTCATTCGCACCCTCCAGTCCACGCTGCGCACGCTGTCCGCGGCGCTGCTCGTTTCGCTCGCGCTGGTTCGTCCGGCGGCCGCGTTCATCGACTGGACGGACATCTGGTGGACGACGCCGGAGGTGGGCTGGGGTGTCAACTTCGTGCAGTCGGACCAGTTCATCTTCGCGACGTTCTTCGTGCACGGGCCCAATCTTCAGCCCGACTGGTACACAGGACAGATGACGCGCAACACGACGACCGGCGTCTGGTCCGGCGGGCTGTACCGGACGACCGGATCGTATTTCGGCGCGCCGTACAACAAGGACGAAACCGGCACGCTGCCGGTCGGCAGCGTCACGTTCACGCCGACGAACTCGTGGAGCGGCACGCTCACCTACAACGTGAACACCGTGAACGTGACCCGGCAGATCCAGCGGCTCACGCTGACGACGATCCCGATCGGAGGCAATTACTACGGCGGCATCTACGAGGAACGCACGAGCTGCGCGAACGCGTCGCAGAACGGGGTCACCCGCCTCTACTCGGAGTTCGCCGTCGCGCAGACGACGGCGGAGAGCACCAGCCAGCTCAAGGTCGACTTCGCCGTCGAGAACGGCGTGTGCACGCTGTCCGGCAGGTACTACCTGGATGGCTCGCTGTACAGCATTCCGAACGCGTCCTACACGTGCACGACCGGCGTCAACACGACAGCCGTCGTCTCCGGTGTCAAGGCGACCCAGCAGGGCATCGAGGGGCAGTGGGCGGCGCAGTTCAACAACGGCTGCGTAGAGCGCGGCTACTTCTCGGCGGTCCTCAACTGACGCCGGGCGGGACGCGCCGGCGCTGGCGCACCGCCTCGAACAGCACGACCGCCGCGGCGGCGGCGGCGTTCAGCGATTCCATGCCGCCCGGCATCGGGATCGTGAGGCGGACGTCCGCGCGCGCAAGGAGCGGCGCGGAAACGCCCGCACCTTCGTTGCCGATCGCAATGGCCAGCGGCCCTTCGAGCACCGCATCGAACAGCGATACGCCGCCGCGCGCGACCGCCGCGGCGACGCGTCCACCGCGCGCTTGAAAGTCCGCTGCCCACGCGGGCAGGTCGACGTCCTCGACGATCGCTGTCAGAAAATGCGCGCCCTGGCCCGCGCGCAGCGCCTTCGGCGACCACGCGAACGCGCAGTGCTTCGACAGCAGCACCTGCTCGACGCCCGCGGCCGCCGCCGTGCGCAGCATCGTGCCGACGTTGCCCGGGTCCTGCAGGTCGTCGAGCAGCAGGTGAAAGCGCCCCGGCGGCGGCAGTGACGGCGCCGGCGTCGGCACCACGGCCACCGCGCCGATTGCCGTTGGCAGCGTGCTGACTTCGGCGAACAGCGATGCCGGAACCACCACCACGTCGTGCGCGGGCATGCGCGATGCGAGCGCGGCAAACCGAGGGTCCGCGAGCATCTCGTCGACGACGAGAAGCGACTCCGGCGCCCCGACACGGTCGAAGTAGACGGCGATCAGGTGCTCGCCTTCCAGCACGCACCTGCCGGCTTTGCGCCGGTCGCGCGAGGACGCGATGAGCCGCGCGGCCTCCTTCACGCGCGGGTTGTTCCGCGAGGAGACGCGCTGCACGGTGCCGGGACCGGTGGCGGTCAGCGCCGGACCGGCGCCGGGGAGCCTGGCGGCACCTGCGCCGGCGCCGCCGCGACGGGCGGCGCGCCCGCAGGCTGCAGCTGGAAGAACACCTCGTCGGAGCGGATCATGCCAAGCTCCGCGCGTGCACGCTCCTCGATCGCCTCGGTGCCCGTCTTGAGGTCGCGCACGTCGGCGTCGAGCGCCTCGTTGCGCGCCTTCAGCTTGGCGTTCGCCTCGCGCTGCGCCGCGAGCTGGCGGTCGGTCTCGCGCACCTGCAGCCAGCCGCCCTTGCCGAGCCACATCGGATACTGCAGCGCGACGATCAGCGCGACGAGGAGGAGCGCGAGCCAGCGCACGCGAGGGAGCGGCTACGCGATGTTGAAATACGCATCGCGTCCCGGGTAGCTCGCGGCCTCGCCCAGGTCTTCCTCGATGCGCAGCAACTGGTTGTACTTCGCGATGCGGTCGGACCGCGACAGTGACCCGGTCTTGATCTGCCCCGCGTTCGTGCCGACCGCGATGTCGGCGATGATGCTGTCCTCCGTCTCGCCCGACCGGTGCGAGATCACCGACGTGTAGCGCGCGCGCGTGGCCATCGTGATCGCGGCGAACGTCTCCGTCAGCGTGCCGATCTGGTTGATCTTGATCAGGATGGAATTGGCCACGCCCTTGGCGATCCCCTGCTTCAGGATCTTCGTGTTGGTGACGAAGATGTCGTCGCCGACGAGCTGGATGTTCCTGCCGAGCCGGTCGGTGAGGTGCTTCCAGCCCGTCCAGTCGTTCTCGGACATGCCGTCCTCGATGCTGATGATCGGGTACTTGTCGCACCAAGCGGCCATCATGTCGGCGAACTCCTCCGACGTCAGCGCGCGGTTCTCGGCTGCAAGGACGTACTTGCCGTCCTTGTAAAACTCGCTGGCGGCGCAGTCGCACGCGAGCGCGATGTCGGTGCCGGGCGTGTACCCGGCCTTGTCGATGGCCTCGACGAGCAGCTGCAGCGCCGCCTCGTTCGACGGCAGGTTCGGCGCGAAGCCGCCCTCGTCGCCGACGGTGGTCGGCATCCCGCGCGCGTCGATCATCTTCTTCAGCGTGTGGAACACCTCGGCGCCGTAGCGCAGCGCCTCGCGGAAGCTCGGCGCGCCGAGCGGCACCAGCATGAACTCCTGGATGTCGATCGCGTTGTTCGCGTGCGCGCCGCCGTTGATCACGTTCATCATCGGTACCGGCAGCTGCATCTGGCCGGCGCCGCCCAGGTACCGGTACAGCGGCAGTGACGACTCCTCGGCGCCGGCCTTGGCGACCGCGCACGACACCGCGAGGATCGCGTTCGCGCCCAGCCGCGCCTTGTTCTCGGTGCCGTCGAGCTCGATCAGCGTGTGGTCGATGAACGCCTGCTCGCTGGCGTCGAGGCCCAGGATCGCCTCGCAGATTTCGGTGTTGACGTGCTCGACGGCCTTGGTGACGCCCTTGCCGAGGTAGCGCGCGGGATCGCCGTCGCGCAGCTCGATCGCCTCCTTGGAGCCGGTGGACGCGCCGGATGGCACCGCCGCGCGCCCGGACACGCCGGATTCGAGGACCACGTCCGCTTCGATGGTGGGATTGCCGCGGGAATCGAGGATTTCGCGGGCGATGACGTCGACGATGGCGCTCATTTTGTCTGGGATCAGGAGTCAGAGGTCAGGGATCAGAGGCGGCAGTGGCACATGCCGATCGGTGGCGCGCCATCGAGGCGCGGTACAAATCGCGTTCAGCCTGCAACTTCATAGTCGCAGATCACCCAGTCGGCGATCTCGCGCAGCCCGGCGACGACCTCCTGGTGGTCCGGATTGGGGCCATAGGCATCGAGGTCGGCGCGCGTCGCAAACGCCATGTTGATGCCGAAGTCGTAGGCGATCGGGCGGTCGGTCGTGTTCCAGCCGTGCTCGAAGCGGACGATGCCACGGCACTTGTGCTCCAGCGCGGCGAACTTCGCCTGCCACGCCGGCACGCGCGGATCGGCGCGCGTGACGCCGGGCTTCAGCTTGATCAGGACCAGGTGCGCGAACATGGAGTCTCCACGGTGGGTCAGGCGGATGGTCTTGCCATCAGTGCGTTCTCGGGAAAGCCGCGCCGCTTGACTGCGGCATCGAGTTCGACGAGCGTCTCGAGCAGTTCGCGCATCCGTCGCAGAGGCCAGGCGTTCGGACCGTCGGACAGCGCGTTCTCGGGCTGCGGGTGCGTCTCCATGAAGACGCCCGCCACGCCGGCCGCGACGGCCGCGCGCGCCAGCACCGGCACGAACTCGCGCTGCCCCCCCGACGACGTCCCCTGCCCGCCCGGCAGCTGCACCGAATGCGTCGCGTCGAACACGACCGGGCAGCCGGTATTGCGCATGATCGCGAGCGACCGCATGTCGGACACGAGGTTGTGATAGCCGAACGACGCGCCGCGCTCGCAGACCATGATGTTGTCGGCGCCGCTTGCTGCCTTGGCCTTGGCGACGACCTGCCGCATGTCGTCCGGCGCGAGGAACTGGCCCTTCTTGATGTTGACGGGCTTGCCCGCGGCCGCGACTGCCTGGATGAAGTCGGTCTGCCGGCACAGGAACGCGGGCGTCTGCAGCACGTCGACCGCCGCGGCGACGGCCGCGATCTCGTCGACCGTGTGCACGTCCGTCAGCACCGGCACCTCCACGTGTCGCCGGACGTCGGCGAGGATCGCGAGGCCCTCGGCCATGCCCGGCCCGCGAAACGACGCGTGCGAGCTGCGGTTCGCCTTGTCGTAGGAGGACTTGAAGATGAACGGGATGCCGAGCGAAGCGCAGATCGCCTTCAGTTCGCCGGCGACGTCCAGCTGCAGCTGCCGCGACTCGACCACGCAGGGCCCCGCGATGAGAAACAGCGGGTGGTCGAGGCCGACTTCGAAGCCGCAGAGGTTCATCGCGGAGGCCCCGGAGCGCGTGTGAACGCGTGAGGCGGTGAACGCGTGAACGGACGAGCGGGTGACGAGCACCGGGTCATGCGCAAGTCCGTCGCCTGTTCACCCAACGTCAGATCGAGGCGACCAGCTCGGCCACCGCGTGCACGCCGCCGCCGCGCGCGTTCTGCTGGTGCAGGAGCGCGGCCTTCACGAAGCTGATGAACAGCGGATGGCCGCGCCGCGGATTCGACGTGAACTCGGGGTGGAACTGGCACCCGAAGAACCAAGGGTGTCCCGGCAGCTCGACCATCTCGACCAAGTCGCCTGCGACCGCGCTCTTCGCGCGCGCGCCGACGGCCAGGCCCGCGGCCTCGATGCGCGCCAGGTAGTGGTTGTTGACCTCGTAGCGATGGCGATGGCGCTCGGCGACGGTCGTCGATCCGTAGATCCGGTGCGCGAGCGAGCCCGGCACGACTTCGCACGGCTGCGCGCCCAGACGCATCGTGCCGCCCATGTCGGAATTCTCGCTGCGCTTCTCGATCGACCCGTCGCGGTTCTGCCATTCCGTGATCAGCGCCACGACGGGATGCGGCGTGTCCGGGTCGAACTCGGTGCTGTTCGCGTTGGCGAGCCCGGCCATGTCGCGCGCGCACTCGATGACCGCGAGCTGCATGCCGAGGCAGATGCCGAGGTACGGGATGCCGTTCTCGCGTGCGAACCGGACCGCCTTGATCTTGCCCTCGACGCCGCGCTTGCCAAAGCCGCCCGGCACGAGGATCGCATCCATGCCCGAAAGCGAATCGACGCCCTCCTTCTCGAGCACCTCGGAGTCGACGTAGTGGATGTTCACCCTCGCGCGCGTGTGGATGCCCGCGTGCGTGAGCGCCTCGGAGAGCGACTTGTACGATTCCGTCAGGTCGACGTACTTGCCGACCATCGCGATGTGCACGGCATGTTCAGGATGCTCGAGCGCATCCACGAGCCGGTGCCACGTCGAAAGGTCCGCAGGGGGCGGGTTCAGCTGCAATTTCCTGCACACGATGACGTCCAGGCCTTCCGCGTGCAGCATGCCGGGAATCTTGTAGATCGAATCGGCGTCGAGCGCCGGGATGACCGCTTCCTCGGGCACGTTCGTGAACAGCGCGATCTTCTTGCGGTCGTTGTCGGGCAGCGGCCGGTCCGCGCGGCACAGCACGACGTCGGGCTGGATGCCGATCTCGCGCAGTTCCTTGACCGAGTGCTGCGTCGGCTTGGTCTTCATCTCGCCCGCCGACGGGATGTACGGAACGAGCGTCAGGTGCACGTAGCAGACGTTGTCGCGGCCGAGCGTGATCCCGAGCTGCCGGATGGCTTCGAGGAACGGCAGCGACTCGATGTCGCCGACGGTGCCGCCGACCTCGACCATCGCGACCTCAGCATCGCC
>Ga0209253_10001974_pt1 | contig 18047 bp, 13 predicted proteins | sample FrelakmetBRP12BR_FD_187145 | JGI IMG/M metagenome (GOLD analysis project Ga0209253, IMG submission 187145) | Freshwater lake sediment microbial communities from the University of Notre Dame, USA, for methane emissions studies - BRP12 BR (SPAdes)... | ecosystem: Environmental > Aquatic >... | reverse complement strand
GAATGCCGCTCGGGTCGGGTGCAGCAGATCAAGATGTCCTTTCGACTGCAGCGGGTTTTCGAGCCTCCTAAGCCGATAGCGCGTCGCGAGCAGCGGGACGTCAAAGCACTTGCCGTTGAACGTGACGAGGTGTGACGCCTCGTCGAGCCACGAGCGCGCGTGGTCGAGCATCGCAGCCTCGCCTCTGAACCCCGTGAGGAAGTACTGGCGCAGGCGCAACCCCTCGGGTTCGGGTCGTGCGAGGCCCAGCACGAACGGCAGCGTGCCGGTGCCGCCCGCGAGTCCGGTAGTCTCGGTGTCGAGGAACAACAGATCCCACGGCCGCACCGCCTGGTCGTCGTTCAGGACGTGCAGCGGCGCTTCGAAAAGCGCGGCAACGGGCTCGCTGCCGTGTACATGGTCGGAAAAAAAGAAGCGCTCTGAGGCGATGACCCCGTCAGCGATCACGCAGCCGCCGAGGAGATCGGCCACGTACCGGTCCGCGCGCTTGGGTTGCGCTTCACGCCGTGCCGACCGGTCGAGCAAACGTTGCAGCCTCTCCACCGTGGACGGCGCGGCCGGCATCTTCGGCTGCGTGGCGGTGTCGCCGAAGCGGGCGCCCCCCTGCTTCGAAAGCAGCGCGAGGCGATCCTTGAGGTTCATGCGCTTCGCATGGGTGAGAGCGGTGTGTGGCCTTCGCTGGCCGCGCGGAGCAGATCGAGCACCAAGAGCGCTGCGCCCCGCGGCGAGAATCCCCGCGTTTCGTCCGACGCGAGGATCGGTCCAATGCACGCGGGGCAGCCGTAGCTGCAGTCGCAGCGAGCGACGAGATCACGCGCGCGCTCCACTATCTGCTGCCTAAGATCGTAGAGCGGTGCCGAGAGACCGATGCCGCCTGGATAGTTGTCGTAGAGATACACGGTGGGCCGAAACTCCCGCACGCCTTGCTCCACGTCTACCGGCTGGCCGTCGAAGTCTTGCGCGCCGCCGCGCCCATCCACGCCAATGGTCGCGGACCACGTCGAATCGGAATCGCCAACTGCCCGACCGAGGTCCTGCCGCTCGGACATCGTGAGCAGCGCGGCCACATAGTGCATCGCGTAGGCCGCGCCGAGGAACCCGTCCAGCGCCTGCCAGCGGCTGGGAAACGCCGCATTGAGGGCGTTCCGATCCGCCTGCCACCACACCGCGGTCGTGTGCAGCTCCTGATCGGGCAGATTCACGTGGCCGTACCCGACGTTCTCGTGCGTGTAGTAGCGGATCTTCTTGTAGCCGGGAATGCGGCGCACGAGATGCACCTCGCCATTCGCGCAGCTCCCCGCCCCCTCGCGCGCTTCGTCGAACCGGTCCAGGATCTTGAGCTTCGTGTAGTCGATGGCGTCGGTGTAGTAGTCGGCTTTCGTCTTGGTGACGAACGCCTTGCGCCCTTCCCAGTCGAGCCGCTCGACCTGCCACGGGCTCGCCTGCACCAGGTAGATCGCGCCTTCGTGGATTGTCATCGGCGCGCTCGAATAGTCCACCTCGGCGATCACCTCCTGCTTTCCGTCCGTGATGTCGATGACGACGAAGTTGCCTTCCGCCACCGAGCGCAGGCTGACGGTGTTCGCGGGATAGCTATCCGCCATCCAGTGCCACTGTGCACCTTCGCGATGCACCACCCCCTGCTCTTCCAAGTAGGAAAGCAGGGCGCTGAGATCCTCGCCGCCGAAGGTCTCGGCGTCCCGAAACGGCAGTTCGAAAGCGGCGCAGCGCACATGGTCCATGAGGATCAGCAGCTGGTCCGGCGCGACGCGGGCATGCTCGGGCGAGGCGCCCAGAAAGAATTCAGGATTGCGCACAAGGAACTGGTCGAGCGGCTCGCTGGTGCCGACCAGCACGCCGAGCGCGGTGCGGTTGCGCCGCCCTGCGCGCCCGAGGCGCTGCCAGGTACCGGCCACCGTGCCCGGATAGCCGTTCAGAATGCACACGTCGAGGGCTCCGATATCGACGCCGAGCTCGAGCGCGGAGGTTGCGATGACGCAGTCCACGTCGCCCGCACGGAGCTTCTTTTCGGTGGCCCGCCGCTCCCTTGGCAGGTAGCCGCCACGATACGCAAACGTCCGTGGCGGTTTGCGCGGATCGCGGTCAAACACGTCCTTCATGTATTTTGTGATCACCTCGACCATGAGCCGCGTGTTGGCGAAGATGATCGTCTTGAGCCCCGATCCCACCGCCAGGCGGGCAATGCGGGTGGTCTGTGATCGCGCTGAAGCACGCAGGCCGAGATCGGCGTTCAGTACCGGCGGATTCCACAAGAGGAGATGCTTCTTGCCTTGCGGTGCACCGCTTTCGGTTATCGCCGTAACCCGGTGCCCGATGAGCTGTTCCGCGAGTTCCTGGGGGTTGGCGATCGTCGCGGAGCACAGCACGAAGTTCGGCCGAACGCCGTAGAAAACGCACACGCGCTTCAACCTTCGGATGACGTTCGCGAGATGCGAGCCGAATACGCCTCGATAGGTGTGCATCTCGTCGATCACCACGTACTTCAGGCTCTCGAAGAACTGCGCCCACTTCGTATGGTGGGGCAGGATGCCGACATGCAGCATGTCCGGGTTCGAGACGACGATGTCGCCCCGGGTGCGCACCGCAATGCGTGCATCGCCCGGCGTGTCGCCGTCGAAGGTGTAGGCGCGAACACCCAAGCCCCCAGCTTCGTTGAGCTCGAGGATCTCCGCCACCTGATCCTGGGAGAGCGCCTTGGTGGGAAAAAGGTAGAGCGCCTTCGCTTTCGATTCGAGCGCCGCCTGCATAACCGGCAGGTTGTAGCAGAGCGTTTTGCCCGAGGCGGTTGGGGTGACAACGACGGTATGCTGGCCCGATCGAATCGCGTCCCAGGCCTGACGCTGGTGGCTGTAAAGACGCCCGACCCCCCGCGCGGAGAGTGCAGACGCCAGGCGGGGATCCAGGTCGGCAGGCAGGTCCGCATATGTGCCGGTCGTTGCCGGCACGACGAGCTCGCCAGTAATGCGACCAGGGTACCTCCGCTTGAGCCGCTCGATCAGCTCGTCGACTTGTAACGGGTCGGCGGATCGACCGGTTTGCGCCACCCCTGCCTCCTCAGACGGGTCGAAAAAGCGGTCGGCGATCTCTCCCATCACCTGTTCTCCGTTTGTTCTCCCATGCTAGTATATCGGCCTGTCAGCCACTTGCAAGCACAACCTCAACCCCCGAGGTCAATGGAATGTCCCTCACGCGTCGCCAGGAAGAGGTCTACCGATTCCTGTTCAACCACCGCTTCGACCACCCTCCGACGCTGGACGAGTTGTGTCGCGCGATGGGGCTCAAGTCGCGCGGATCGCTCCACAAGCTGATCCAGGCGCTCATCGACGAAGGCCTCGTCGAGCCGCTCAACCAGAAACAGCGTGGCGTCCGTCTCACCAATTTCCACGACGTGCCGCCAGAAGAAATCGAGCTACCCTTCTTGGGCTACATTGCCGCGGGCAGGCCGATCGAGGCGATCGAGAATCCCGAGCCGGTGTGCCTGGCTGCCTGGACGCGGGGCGGCCGCGAGTGCTATGTCCTCGGCGTGAAGGGGGATTCCATGGTGGAGGACGGCATCCTGGACGGCGACTGGGTCGTCGTCGAGCGGCGCGACTGGGCGCACAACGGGGAGGTCGTGGTCGCGCTCATCGACGGCAACGAGGCGACGTTGAAGCGAATCGAACAGCGCGCGGGCAAGGTCACGCTGCATCCGTCCAATTCCAAGATGAAGCCGCTCACGTATCTTCCCGATCGCGTGACCATCCAGGGGGTGGTGATCGGGCTCATCCGCAACTTTCGGTAGTCGGCCTGCCGATGTGCAGTCGCTCGCCATACCGCGCCCAAAAACATCTGCCGGTTGCGGACCAGGCAGTTTACGCGTAAAAAGCGCCCACTCGATCCGAAAAAGATCGTGCTGCGGCTCCGGGGCCTTCCGACGCGATGACGGGGCCGCCTCAACCGGACGCCCGCCCTGCTTTGCGATTCCACACGCCTTTACTTTCCGAAGAAAACGATGACCTCCAGAATCACTCGCCGTAGCTTCTTGCGGACAGCCCTTACGTTGAGTGTGGCTGCGCCGCTTCTCGGCGCGATGCGCCCGGGCCATGCGCAGCCGACTACCCTCAACCTCGCCGCACCGGAGAAGTTCAGCTTCGACCTGCTGGTGGAGCGCGCGCGCAAGATGGCCCAGCGGAAGTTCGAACCGCTGCCTCGCCCCATGCCCGACGTGGTGCTGAGCCTCACCTATGACGAATGGGGCAAGATCCGCTTCGACACGCGCTACGCCCTCTACGCGGATGGTCCCGGGATGTACCCCGTGACGTTTTTTCACCTGGGCAAGTTCTTCCAGACGGGCATCCGGATCCATGTCCTCAAGGATGGCCAGTCGCGCCAGATCCTCTACAGCAACACTTACTTCGACATGCCGAAGGACAGCCCGGCCCGCAAGCTCCCGGATCAGGTCGGCCTCGCCGGCTTCCGCCTGCAGGAAGCGCGCACCCGACCGGACTGGCGTACCCAGGATTGGATGGCTTTCCTCGGTGCCTCCTACTTTCGTGCGATCGGGGCACTGAACCAGTACGGGCTTTCCGCGCGCGGCATTCTCATCGACAGTGCGGAGCCGACAGCGGAAGAGTTCCCGGACTTCACCGACTTCTTCATTGAGGAGAGTCGCTCCGAGGCCGATCCGGTGCTGGTGTATGCGTTGCTCGACGGACCCAGTATCTCCGGTGCATACCGATTCGCCATACGCAGGACGGAAGGCGTGGTGCAGGACGTGGAGGCGGCGCTGTTTCTGCGCAACGACATCAAGCGGCTGGGTTTCGCGCCGCTGACCTCGATGTTCTGGTTTGGCGAAGCCGAAAAGCGTCGCTTCGAAGACTGGCGCCCCGAGGTTCACGACTCCGACGGGCTCGCCATCTGGACCGGTACCGGCGAGCGCATCTGGCGGCCGCTCATCAATGCCCCATTCGCCGTCACGTCGAGTTTCACTGACAACAATCCGAAGGGCTTCGGGTTGCTGCAGCGCGACCGCGCGAACGAGAACTACCTGGACGGGGTGAACTACGAACGCCGCCCAAGTCTCTGGGTCGAGCCGCTGGAACCATGGGGCGCCGGTTCGGTGCAACTCATCGAGATGCCGACCGACGACGAAATTCACGACAATATCGTCGCCTACTGGCGACCCGCGGCGCCCGCGCGCGCCGGCGCCTCCTACCGCCTAAAATATCGACTGCACTGGCTGGGCGACGAGCCTTATCCCCCAAGCGTTGCCCGCGTGGTGGCGACCCGCATCGGACGCGGTGGGGAGCCCGGCACGATCCGCCCGAAAGGCGTCTACCAATTTGTCGTCGAATTTGCCGGGCCGGCTCTCGATCCCCTGTGGGGCGACACGGTCAAGGCGTCACCCGTGGTCAGCACGAGCCGGGGAACGATCGGGCGCGCCTACATCGAGCCCACTCCCAACACGCGGCGCTGGCGCGCACTCTTCGATCTCAAGCCGGAGGGCAAGGAGCCGGTTGAACTGCGGCTCTACATCCAGGGAAACGGCGAAGCCCTCACCGAAACCTGGCTCTACCAGTTTCGACCGCCGACCTGAGAATTGGCCGAGCTGCCAAGAGCGGCTGCGGATCAGCGCGAGAGTACGACGCCTGGGCCAGTCGCCGGAATTGAAGGCCGCCGAAACGAGCTCTGGTTTGCGGACTTTGAGATCGCGCATGCGGCGACCGCACGATATCGCGCCATGGAGCGCGATGCATTTCGCGGTCTAGAGGCTCCCTGTCGCTGCAGCAACGATGCTCGCAGCGTCCACGCCGAAGAACCGGCGCAGATTGCGACGCGTATCGCTGCGGCCGAAGCCGTCGGTTCCGAGCGCGATGTAGCGCCGGCCCGCTGGCATCCACGGCCGGATCAGATCCGCAACGGCGCTCACGTAGTCGCTCGCTGCAACGATGGGTCCCGCCGTCGGTGCCAGGCACTCATCGACCCAGCCTCGCGCCGGTTTCTCTCCTCCGCGCGCCTCACGCACGGCCGGCGTGGCGCCGTCGGCGAGGAGCCCGTCCCACCTGAGCTCGGTCCAGCTCGTGACACTCCACACGTCCGCGGCAACGCCGTGCTCGTTCTCGAGGATCTCGGCCGCCGCGAGCGCCTCGCGCAGGATTGTGCCCGAGCCCAGGAGCTGCACCCTCGGCTCGCGCTGCGCGAGACGCGATTCGCGGCATCGATACATGCCGCGCACGATGCCGTCCTCGATGTCGGCGGGCATTGGCGGATGGACGTAGTTCTCGTTCATCACGGTGACGTAGTAGAACACGTCCTCCTGAAGATCGAGCATGCGGTGCATTCCATCCCGCAGGATCACGGCGAGCTCGTGCAGGTAGCAAGGGTCGTACGCGCGACAGGTCGCGATGGTCGACGCGGCGAGGTGGCTAGTGCTGTCCTGATGCTGCAGCCCTTCGCCAGACAGCGTCGTGCGGCCGGCGGTCGCACCGAGCAGGAACCCTCGCGCCCGGGAATCCGCGGCCGCCCAGATAAGATCGCCGACGCGCTGGAAGCCGAATGCCGAATAGAAGATGTAGAACGGCAGCATCGGCGTGCCATGCGCGCTGTAGCTCGTCGCAGCCGCGAGCCACGATGAGATGGCACCGGCCTCCGTGATGCCCTCCTCGAGGATCTGGCCGTCCTTCGCTTCCTTGTAATAGAGCAGCTCGTCGCGGTCCTCGGGCTCATACAGCTGACCGACCGACGAATAGATCCCGACCTGGCGGAAGAGGCTCTGCATGCCGAAGGTTCGCGCCTCGTCGGCGACGATCGGAACGATGCGGCAGCCGATTACGGGGTCGCGCAGCAGGTGCGACAGCAGGTCCACGAATGCCATCGTCGTCGACCGTTCGCGCTCCTTCGAGCCGCTCACAAACGAGCCGAGCGTATCGAGCCCCGGCACCTCGATACGCGGTGCAGCGGCAGAACGGGCCGGCAGGTAACCGCCCAGTGCCTGGCGGCGCGCGTGCAGATACTTCATCTCGGGCGCATCGTCAGGCGGCTTGTGGAATCGCAGGTGCTCGACATCGTCGTCCGTAAGCGGCAGCGCGAAGCGGTCGCGGAAAGCGCGCAGCGCCTCGTCGTCCAGCTTCTTCTGCTGATGGGTCCCCATCTTGCCCTGCCCCCAGTGCCCCATGCCGTAGCCCTTCTTGGTCTGGGCCAGGATCACCGTCGGCTGCCCGCGGTGCCGCGCGGCGGTGTGGTAGGCGGCGTAGATCTTCACCGGGTCGTGGCCGCCGCGGCGCAGGCGGTCGATGTCCTCGTCGGTCATGTGCGCAGCGAGCGCCTGCAGCTCCGGATACTTGTTGAAAAAGTGCTCGCGGTTGAAGCGCCCGTCGGTGGCGGCGTAGGTCTGGAACTCGCCGTCGACCGTCTCGTGCAGCCGCTTGAGGATCACCTCGTCATGGTCGCGCGCGAAGAGTGGATCCCAGTCCGAGCCCCACAGCACCTTGATCACGTTCCAGCCAGCGCCGGCAAAAAGGCCTTCCAGCTCCTGCACGATCGAACCATTGCCGCGCACCGGGCCATCGAGGCGCTGGAGGTTGCAGTTGACGACAAAGATCAGGTTGTCGAGCCCTTCGCGCGCAGCGAGCGACAGGCCCGCGAGCGCCTCGGGCTCGTCCATCTCGCCGTCGCCAACGAAGCACCACACCTTGCGGCCGTCGGTGTCGAGCATGCTGCGGTCCTGCAAATAGCGCATGAAGCGCGCCTGATAGATGGCGTTGATCGGCCCCAAGCCCATCGAACCGGTCGGAAACTGCCAGAACGACGGCATGAGCCATGGATGGCAATAGGACGAGAGCCCGCGCCCGTCTACCTCGCGCCGATAGTTGTCGAGCTGGTCCTCGCCGATGCGCCCTTCGAGATACGCGCGTGAGTAGACGCCTGGCGCCGAATGCGGCTGGAAATAGACGAGGTCGCCCGACTGTCCCGCGCGGAAGAAGTGGTTGAACCCCACTTCGAACAGATCGGCCGCGGAGGCATAGCTGGCAATGTGTCCCCCCAGCTCGGCCTGTGCCCGATTGGCCCGGACCACCATTGCGAGCGCGTTCCAGCGGATGATCGACGCCAGCCGCTGCTCGACTTCGAGGTTGCCGGGAAACTGCGGCTGGTCGGCAAGCGCGATCGTGTTGCAGTAGGGCGTATTGAGCACCGGCGGCATGCGCACGCGCTTCGCCCGAGAGCGGTCAAGCAGCTTGCGCAGGATGAAGGTCGCGCGCTCGGCGCCTTCGGAGGCCACCAGCGCATCGAACGCATCGAGCCACTCGCGGGTCTCGGTGGGGTCGGCGTCCGGTGCGATCACGCGCCAGTAGCCGGAGAAGGAGGAATCTGAGAGATCGGTCACGGGGATGCCTCAAAGAAAGATAGAACGAAAACGCCTTGGGCGTTTTCTTTGGTCAAAGACAAGGGTATTCCCCGCCCGGAGGATGGTCAATTGCGTTCGCCCGCGGCTAGTCGCCCGCGGCGCGATCCGGTGAGCTTCGGGCGCCGCTCGGGTACGAGGGGTGACGTAGGTGTCAAATAGGGCACCCTCTCGCCTTCTCACGCAATGACCTGCGCCCCGAAACGCCTGGCGAGGGCCGAGAACACCGACAGCAATCCCCTTGCGCCCGTCCGCTGGGGTACTACGTGACGAGCATCAACTCGTTCGAACGGGCGTCGCAAGTTGTGCGTGGCACAAGGCGGGGCAGCGCACAAAAATATAGTGGCATTGCGCGGGCTTTCTGCTATACATGCTAACTGGGCAAGAAATCAAAATCACGGCATGGCCCACCGGGGATACTGTGCCGTCGCCTCGACAACCCCTAGCGGGGAGGTGCGGATGGGAAACGTCGTCGGCATGCGCTGCGCCTCAAACGAGAGGCCAAGTCCGCGCACTGGTGTGCGGGGTGTGTGGGGCGCAGTCATCGCGGCCTCCCTCTGTGCCCTAGCGAGTGGATGCGTCACAACCGCCGCCGTCAAGGATGCTTCCACCAAGCACGCCAATAACCTGGCCGGTATTCAGCAGGCAGTCGCCGAGTATCGGAGGAACCTCGATACGTACTACGACCGGCTGATCCGACAGCAGCGCGAGGCTCATGTCGCTTTGCACGTGGATGAGGCTGTGAAGGAGATGGCAGAGGAGCAGCCGACGTCGATAGCAAGGGAGATGCTTGACAAACCCACCAGCCAGAAGCCTGCCACAGACCTCATACAAACCGGCGCAGAGCTGGCGGACGCCTTCACATTCTGGGGAGACAATTTCGACCGCTGGGTGGAGAAGACCAAGGGGGACACGCTGGAAGCACGGAGGCAGTCGCTCCTTGAGCGGGCGGACGAGCTGGAGAAGGGCTTGACCGCGAAGAACCAGCTCGATGATGCAGCACGACGGAGTATCAAGAAGATACGCGATGACGCCAGCAAGAGCGACGATGCGCTGACGTACATTGCCGTCGCGATCGAGCTTAAGAAGCAGCGTCGGATTCTAGACACGCAGCTCGACCTCCTGGCTGCCCAGGTCACTACCATGCAGGCATTTCACGCAGCGATCGACCAGTACCTGTCGATCAACGCGACGATCGACGGGGGCAAGATCGCGGAGGCGGCGGCGGCCGGAAGCAAAGCCAACACCGAAGGCATTCAGCGAGCGAGGTAATCGTGAGATCGATCAAGATACATTCCATACTCGTTGTGTTTGTCGCGACGGTGCCACTCATGACGGCCTGCGGTAGCGCAGGAATTAGAGCACTGAATGAAACGGAAAGTAAGTATTTCAGCGATCTGAATCAACACCTCAAGGACACCATCGGCCCGATGCAACAGACGCTCAACGCGACAGCCGTTAACGAGCAGGTCGCGCTGCGGCAGATCGCGCTCCTGGACGACAACATACGTCGCGCGAAGCTGGTCTACTCGGTCCGCGAGGTCCTCAGTGCACCCAAGAACGAAAGCGCTGCGTTTATCCAGGTGACCCGCAACAAGATCATCCTGTACTACCTCGCCGAAACGGGTCAGGCTCAGAACGAGAAGCTGGTGGCTGAGGTGAAAAAAGGTGAGGAAGAGCGTAAGCAACTCATCAGCGACCTTGCCAGCCTCAACAAGCTGGTTTCCGAAGCGATCGCTTCCAACCAGGCACTTCACAACCACCTCAATCAGTCCGGCAGTGCCCAGCTAGCCAACGTAATCGATGAGGTGGGCCGTCAGATAGCAGCCTTCAATACGCGGATCAAAGCAGCTAATGAGAGCAACCCGGCCATTCAACAAATGGTAGAGGCGGGAAAAGCGGCGGATAAGCGTGCGCAGCAAGCAGACGAGGGACTCTCCAAGTTTATCGATGTCTGGTCCAAGCTCAATCAAAAGCAGAAATAGCAACGGGAGTACACAATGGACTTCGCCAAGCTTAAGGAGAGCTTCACGGACTTGGTCAAGTCGATCGGCGTCCAAAAGCAAGAACTCGAAAGCATCTTTGCCGGGAGGTCAGTGTCGGCCGCAAGACTGAAGGCCATTCTCGACCAGCTCGACAGTGCCATGAAAGATCTCCAGAAGCTGATGGCTGCCAGCGAGATCACCGAGCCAGAGCGCAAACGTCGCATCGCAGAGCTTGAAGCTGAGATCGAGAGAATCGAGCTTTTCAAGGATTTCGAATCAGATTTCGGAAAGCGCATGGAATTCAACCGCCGACTCAGTCGGCTGAGTGCAACGCTCGGCACTTGGCGCGCCATGGACGTCTTCCACTTCGAGACACTGTTGGATCCCGAGGGTCAGGACTTCAAGACCGTGCTAGAAGAGGCGGACAAAGACATCAAGGCGCGCCAGCACCTGCAGCGAGTGCTGAAGGGCATTGAAGTCGCTTTGCGTGTTGGCTGCTTCGGTGCTGGGCTGGCAGCCAAGCTGGCCGCGGCTGCCGTATAGGTCCGTAGGAGCAGGCATGACCCTTCTCACCCCACCCACTGCCGTGCGTTGCGGAACATCCTGAGCCACGGGCCGTCTTCGCCCCACCCGTCCGGATGCCAGGAGTTCTGGGCGGCCAGGAACACGCGCTCGGGATGCGGCATCAGGATCGTGAAGCGGCCGTCCGCGGTCGTAAGACCCGTGATCCCCTGCGGCGAGCCGTTCGGATTCAGCGGATAGGTCTCGGTCGGCGCGCCCCGATTGTCGACGAAGCGCAGTGCCACCAATGCCTGCGCCATCTGGTCGGCGCTGGCAAATTCGGCGTAGCCCTCGCCGTGTGCGACCGGGATCGGCCGGCGACTGCTGGCCATCCCGGCGAAGAAGAGCGACGGCGAGTCCTGCACCTCGACCGTCACGAACCGCGCCTCGAACTGCTCAGACCGATTGCGGACGAAATGAGGCCACGCCCCCGCCCCGGGGATGATCTGGTGCAGGTTGCTCATCATCGGATTATCGAGATTCGAAGTCAGCAACCACGGAGATACGCCATGAGCAATAACGCGCTGCGCGCATTAGCCTGCACTGAAACTTCGTTTTCCCACTGCTGTGCCCCCGCTGCATCACAGACTACGTATGGGGGTCATTATGGGCCAGCCACGATTCGAATCACCCATCCGCCTCATCCGCCGGCGGGACGGGCGCTGAACGTCGTCGGCCACCGCCGGGAAGGCGATCGAACCTATTGGGTGCCCTCCCATGGCAGAGCCCTTCGGATCGAGTTCCCCGGCGCGGTGTATCAGGTCGTCTCTCGCTTCCACTTGGTTGTGTACGCCTACTGCCTGATGGACAACCACTACCACCTCCTGCTCGAGACGCGGGAGGCCAATCTTTCGCGAGCCATGCGCCAGCTCAATGGCGTCTACGCCCAGGGCTTCAACCGTCGCCACGGCCAGGTCGGCCACGTGCTGCAACGTCGCTCTCAGCGATCCTGGTCCATCGCGACGCCTATCTGCTGGAACTGTGCCGCTACGTGGTGCTCAACCCGGTGCGCGGGAAGAGCACCCGCAAGCCCGATAGCTATCGCTGGTCGAGCTATCGGGCCACGGCCGGACGGGCCGCAGTGCCACGGTTTCTCGCCGTCGACTCGGCTCGGTGCTCGCCCAGTTCGGCAAGCAGCGGGCGGCCGCTCAGCGCCAATACGAAATCTTCATCGTCGAAGGCATGCATCAAGCGTCGCCGTGGGAACGGCTGCAGGGACAGGCGTTGTTGGGCAGTGAAGCCTTTGTCGAACGTCTACGCCCGGCGCTCGAGGGCAGGCGGCCAATCCGGGAGATTCCGCGCAAGCAGCGCTTTGCGACGCGCCCGGCACTGGCCACGCTGTTCGGTTCCGGCATACTGTCCGACCTCGATTGTCGCAACGAAGCAATCCGACGTGTCCATCTGGAGCATGTTCGACCATCAGTTGTATCGTGAACCGGCACCCTGGGGGTCGCATGCACGTAACAAGACCTGACCCCGTTAGTGCTGCAATGAGCGCGGATCTTTGCGCAAACTTCGGAGAGCATTGCCGGTGCCACCTTTCCTTCGCCATTGCGGCCTGCTCGCCGCGGCCAAGAGGAAGGTCGGCTTGGCTGCCGCCCGCGCTGCCCTCGGTGCCGTCACCGCAAGGCTGGTCACTCTGACAGACAGTGACATCTGCCACGTCGGAGACGAAGACCTTGTCCCCGTCGGACCGCTCCAAAGGGCGGCTGGCTAAGCCTGCCATCCCAGCGGAATGGCGCGCGCGACGCCCTTCTGTGTGGCACCGTCCCGCGAGTAAATCAAATAGCAAAGGCGTGCTTTGCCAGCGGCCGCCGAACCCTGCGTTCGACCGGAGCGCCCAACGGCGTTGCCGTTGGGTTCCCGTCGCGCTGGGGGCGCCGGTGCCCGGTCGACGCAACCGTTGAAGCTGTAGAAAAAGCCCGAACTTCGCTCGGTGTTTGCGTTTTATTCGAAGAGCATCAACGGGAGGGCGATACGATGGCGCCGTATAAGATGGTTGATCGAAGTCCTCGCCTGGTGCCGGTCGGTTCTCGAGTCGCAGCTCACGCCCGGCAGCTTCGAGTACACGCTCAGCAGCCAGATCGACGATGAGGTTGATTTGTCGGTATTCGAGGCGCCCTATCGGATTGATGAGACCTCTGCGCCGGCAGGTCGGGTCACTAGGTTCCGCGCCCTTGCCGGCCGTCGGCCATTGATGAATCCCGCACCGCTCAGGCACAGCTTGCGCCTGGTCGGTTCGAGCCGAGATTTTGATCCCGCTTTCCCCAGGCGTACTTGGGCTGCCGCTAGGCTGTATGTCCACTTGGTAATGCTCGCTGCAGCCATCCGGGCCCGCGGGACTCCAGTTACGTAGGGTACGCAGGCTGCGATATGACGAACGATTCCTCGACGATGAAAGTTGGGCGCTTTCGCATCGATCGACGGCTGGGGCAGGGCATGCAGGGCACCGTGTACCTCGCCTGGGACTGCGACCTGGCCCGCCCCGTAGCCGTCAAACTCCTGCACCGGGGAGGCGACGATGGCCAGATCCCGCCCCAGGCGCAAAACCTCGCGAGGCTGAGGCATCCCAACATCCTCTCTCTGTACGAGGCGGGGCTCTACGGCACCATGCCGTTTCTCGTGTTCGAGTACGTGGAAGGTGTCAGCCTGAGGGACTATCTGCGCCAGCACACCCCCGTCCCCGTGGCGGAGGCCGTGACCCTGTTCGAACAGATCGTAGACGGCATAGCCCACGCGCACAGCCAGGGAATCGCCCACCTCGACCTGAGTCCCGGCAACATCATGATCGACCGAGGTGGCGTTCCGCGGATCATGGATTTCGATCTGTCGAAGAAAGTGCATTCGGCATCTCCCGACGGAGCCATCATTGGTACCCTGCGCTACATGAGCCCCGAGCATTTCACTACGGCACGGACCGACCGCCGCACCGATATCTACGCCCTGGGACTCATTTTTTACGAAATGCTGCTGCACCGACCGGCCGTCGTCGGCGACGACCAGGAAGCGATGGTCCATTCGATTCTCCAAGGGGAGCTGGACCTCACCGGTCTGCAGTCGAACGAGATCAGTGCACGCTACGCCGGATTCCTTCAAACGGCGCTCCAGAAGCAACCGGATCGGCGCTTTCGCGACGGCGCCACGATGAGGAAAGCCCTTCTCGACATCGGCCGCAGGCAGCTTACGAACAGTGACCGAGGTGGCAGTACGGTCGAGTTCCTGCTCCGGCGCATGCAACGGCGGCAGGATTTTCCCGCGCTCTCGCAGACCCTGCTAGAGATCAACACCCTGACCGCAAATGACAGGAACACCTCGACGGGTCAGCTGGCTCGCATCGTCCTGCGCGACTTCGCGGTGACCAGCAAGCTGCTCAAGCTCGCGAACTCAGCTTTCTATGCCCCGTTCGCGGGGGAAATCACCAACGTGTCGGACGCGATCCGCGTACTGGGCATGGAGCAAGTTCGAATCGCCTGCAATACCCTGCTCTGCTTCAACCACTTCGCGGGTCGCGGAAGCACGTCTGAGCTAAAGGACCTGCAGGTGCGCGCTTTTCTCGCTGGGCTCATCAGCCGCCACCTGGCGAACAAGAGCGGACTTAAAGAAGTGGAGGATGCCTTCATCTGTGGCATGCTTCACAACCTCGGGCGCAGCCTGGCCATCTACTATTTCGCCGACGAGGAGAATGAAATCCAGGAACTGGTTGCCAACCGCAGGATGGCCTCCGATGAAGCAGCACGCGCAGTGCTCGGTATCGGCTACCATGAGCTTGGCACAGCGGTCGCACGCGAATGGGCTTTCCCCGAAACGATGCTGGCCACCATGGCAGCGCTGCCGAACTTGCAGCTTCCCGGTCCGACGACGACGGTCGAACGACTGCATCAGATCGCATCGCTGGCGAACCGGCTTTGCGACCTTGCCGACCGCGGTGAGCCGACCGCGAAGCGTGAGGCGCTCGTCGAACTGCTCAGTGTGTTTCGTGCTGGCATCGAACTTGGTCCCGACGCAGCCGAGCGCGTCGTCGCCGCCGCTGCGGAGAAGTTCAAGGAGTTTGCCAGTGTGCTCGACCTCGGGCTCACACGCAGCCCCTTCATCGGTAGACTCGGCGCTTGGCTCGCTGCGGGTGGCAAAGCCGACGAGATCAAATCCAGCGCCAGCGCACCCCCACTGCAGCCTGAGCTTGGCTCCAATCCTGCACCGTTGCCCGCACCCGAGCCCGAAGCCGTACCGCAGGTGCCGCCTCAACGGGAATCCCTGTTGACGCGTCTGCTGAAGCACTGGGCACTCGGGTGGCGCTCTGGCTGATACCTCGGCGCGTCGCGAGCACCCACGCTCGGCGTGACAACACCTCAAGTCTCGACAACCGTTCTACTTCGAGCACCTCGCGGCGGCCGTCCTGTCGCGTCACCCGGAGGCCGACCGCCGTCCCTGTACTACAACCAGTCGAACGAGGAGGTGCATGGTATGACTATGAGATACTATCGCTCGCGGGGCGTCGGGACCGAGATACGCTTTGCGATCAGTGAGTGTTGGCTCGGATCCATCCTTGTCGCCGGTAGCGAGCGCGGCGTGTGCGCAATCTTCCTCGGCGATGATTCGGTAGAGCTCGCCCGCAACCTCCGGGACCGGTTTCCGCGCGCCAGCTTGATCGGTGGCGAGGCCGCGTTCGAGCAGTGGGTCGCGACTGTGGTGGGTTTGGTGGAGGCGCCACGGCTTGGCCTCGATCTGCCGCTAGACGTGCGTGGCACCGCGTTCCAGCAGCGGGTGTGGCAGGCGCTGCGAGCGATTCCGCCGGGCAAGACGTTGAGCTACTCGGACATCGCGCGTCGTATCAGTGCACCGAACGCGCTGCGCGCCGTGGCCCAAGCGTGTGCGGCCAACCCGCTGGCGGTGGCGATTCCGTGCCATCGCGTCCTGCGGCATGACGGCGGTCTGTCGGGCTACCGGTGGGGTGTGGAACGCAAGCGCGCACTCCTCGCCCGGGAGGCGCAACCGGTCGCTCCGTTGGGCAATTCGGGGGATTGAAGGCAACGCCGCTAGGGACTTGCTCCCGGCCTTACCGATCTGCGGTCACGGAGCCCCACGGGGATGCCGGTTTGCGGAAAAGTCCGGCGAGACACTCGATCTCCCGATGCGTGATGTGGGCAGACGGTCGGAAAGGACCAGAACGGCGCATTTGTTGCTCAAGCCATCCAGTCGACCCATCGCAGCCCAGAGCGTACTCCATGCAGGAAATTCAGGATCACGCCTTCGATCAGGAAGCTGAGCGGATGGTCAAGGAAATCGGCATTCCGCCCTGCCCGACCATTCTCACCCAAATGCTGCGCGAGATGCGCGCAGACGATCCCGACTTCAACCGAATCGGAAAGCTGATCGCAGGCGATGTAGGCCTCGCAGCCTCAGTACTTAAGATCGTGAATTCGCCGATCTTCGGACTCGCCTCACCGGCCACCTCCATTCAACAGGCGCTGATGCTCTTGGGGCTGCGAAGGGTCAGCGAGCTGATCACCGGACTGCTTCTGCGGCAAGCTTTTCCTGCTGGAGGCGTGGCAAAGCTGGATCGGTTCTTCGAGACTTCCTCGCGCACTGCAGCCTTGTCGGCGATGATCGCAGCCAGCGTCGGCAGCGCCGACCGAGAGGCTGCATACACCTTCGGGCTGTTCCGCGACTGCGGTATGGCGGTCATGGCCCGCAAGTTCGACGGCTACGAGGATCTGATGGACGGCACCGCCCTGCGCGGTGGGGCGCGTATTACTGACCTGGAAAACCAGCGCTACGAGATTCATCACGCGCGACTGGGATTTCTGCTTGCCCGCAGCTGGATGCTGGCCGAAGACCTCTGCGCTGCGGTGCTGCACCACCATAGCCTCGACGCGCTCGGAGGCCGGCGCAAGGAGCTCCATGCGCGCAGCATGCGGCTGATCGCCATCGGCGCGATGGCCGAACAGGCTCTGACCACCGCTGCGGGCGAGGCAGCCCACCGCGAAGCCGAGCAGGCGGCGCGGCTGGCGGCGCTGCAATTGCGCCTACCACAACCGGCACTTGACGAGTTCGCCGCGATGGCAGAGCGGGAGCTTTCCGCCAGCGCCTGAACGCCCGCGGAGTGCCGATCGCCCCCTTCGCCTCGCGCCTGCTCGCACTTAGCAACCTGTGGCACAGGTGTTGCTGATAAGACTAGCACAGACCGCCAGCGCAACACTCCTCCCGGCGCATGGCGCGATGCAACTCTTTGCCGGCGCCCAGTCCGGCGACACTCCAACCGAGGGGCGTCGGGGCAGGCGACGGCAAGGGTGGTGTTGGGGAAACTTTGAAGGGGCGCAGTCAGCCCCTTCTTTTTTTTGCACTCTCGGCCGCAGACCTACGCGGTCTGCCCCGCCATCACATCCGCTATGGCGCAGGTCAGGCGCCGTGCCGTAGGCAGATGCAGAAACTCGTTCGGGCCGTGGGCATTGGATTGCGGCCCCAGCACGCCCGTCACGAGGAACTGCGAACGCGGGAACTTTGCTCCAAGCATGCCCATGAACGGAATGGACACCCCTTCCCCCATAAGGACAGCGGAGCGGCCAAAGTACTTCGTCGAAGCCCGGTCGATCGACGCGGCGAGCGCGGGCGTCACGGGGGCGGAGCACCAACCGCTGGACGCCTGCTCTCGCTCGAAGGCGACCCGCGCGCCGTAGGGTGGGTCCGCTTCCAGGATCTCCTTGAGGCGGCGTGCGGCCGCGTCCGTCAACGATTATCCGTAGAGGTTGTTTTTTAGTTGTACCGCCTCGCCCTCCGCAGCAGCGGGTTGTCAACTGGGGGTCATCAGCGAGAACGGTGTTTGCCCCGCACATAATTGCGTCGTTCATGTATCTGAGATTATGGGCGTATTGGCGCGATTCCTCGCTGCTTATCCACTTGGAATCCCCGGTATGGGTCGCGATTTTTCCATCCAAGCTCATAGCGAATTTAACGGTGACAAGTGGAATACCGGTGGTGATGTACTTCACGTAGGCTTCGTTTAATTCACAGGCCTGTTCCTGTTTCTGCCCGAGTGAGGTTAAGATACCGGCCGCATCCAGCTCTGCCTTGCCTTTTCCCGCAACAAGCGGGTTTGGGTCGAT
>Ga0209253_10001973_pt1 | contig 18048 bp, 18 predicted proteins | sample FrelakmetBRP12BR_FD_187145 | JGI IMG/M metagenome (GOLD analysis project Ga0209253, IMG submission 187145) | Freshwater lake sediment microbial communities from the University of Notre Dame, USA, for methane emissions studies - BRP12 BR (SPAdes)... | ecosystem: Environmental > Aquatic >... | reverse complement strand
CGTCCAACGATCACCGTTTCATCGTGCGCGTTCTGCGAGCAAGAAGGGCACCTGGCCGCGCTCTTCTATCCTTCTGATGGCGAGCGTTGCGCGAGCTCTCGCTACATATTCAAGGTACGTCCCCAGGGATCCCCCACTGCACGCATCGAGCGACCACTGCTTTATCGTGGGGGCTCTGCGAGCAAGGGGATCTATGGGAACGTACCTTGCCCTCCTCTACCCTCTTATGGCATCATGCCTCCCTGTTGGAGACGGGCATGGCACATTTGCTCGAATACGTTGGCTCAGTACATATCTATCTCGGACCCTACCGTGGGAATCCGATCGCTTTGTATTTGATGCGGACAGAGCTGAGGTGCCAGATCGGTCCCAGAGCCTATCCCTGGAATGACGTGGTCGGAAGTGGTGAGACTCCGAATAAAGCAGCCGCTGATTTCGAAGAAAAATGGAAAACGAAGGGCCTCTCGGCGGATATGTACTCCGGTCCCTCCTGGGAAGGAGGCATCAAGCCTGAGAAGCCTGCCCCACCCAAGGCGCCCGCCCCGCCCAAACCAACGGTAGCCGCTACGACATCAGCTCCTGCCCAGCCTGCCGCACCCTCAGCCGCTCCGGCGGCTCCAGCTACCATCACACCAGCTCCTGCTCCAGCCCCGGCGGCTCAGCCCGCAGACGAATCGAACTAACCCCGTCTATTTGGACTGCACGTTTTGGGAAGTGGCCTTTGCGGAAGGGCTGGCCAGCTTACTATGCTTCAGGCCGTATCCCATGTAGACCACAATACCGATGGCGGTCCAGACGACGAACCGAACCCAGGTCACCCAGGGGAGAAAACTCATGAGGCCGAGACAAGCCAGCATACCCAGAATGGGAATGAGCGGCATGAATGGAAGCCGGAATGGACGGGGCTGGTTGGGTTTCGTATAGCGCAGAATCACGATACCGATACAGACCAGGACAAAGGCAAAGAGCGTTCCGATATTCGTCATGTCCGCCGCGTCGCCGATGGGAATCAGCGCGGCAAGCGTGGCCACGCCAATGCCAGTGAGTATGGTGGCGTAGTGCGGCGTGCCATAGCGCGGATGCACGGTTGAGAGCCAGGGGCTCAAGAGGTGGTCGCGCGACATGGCAAAGAATACACGAATCTGGCCCAGCATCATCACAACAAGCACGCTGGTAATCCCAGCGACGGCTCCAATTGCCACAATCGCCGCGCCCCACTTAAAGCCCACCATACTCAGCGCTTCGGCCACCGGCGCATGGACGTCGATCTGCGAGGAGGGGACCAAGCCGGTCAGAACAGCGGCCACGGCAATGTAGAGGACGGTGCAGATGCTCAGTGAGGCGATGATCGCGATCGGGAGATCTCGTTGAGGGTTTTTCGCTTCCTCCGCGGTCGTTGAGATGGCGTCGAATCCGATATAGGCGAAAAATACAATCGCCGCTGCAGCACCGACGCCGGAGAATCCCTGCGGCATGAAGGGCGTCCAGTTGTCCGCATTCACGGCCGGCGTCCCCACGGCAATGAAGAAAAGGATAACCGCGAGCTTCAAACAGACAATGATCCCGGTAGCGCGAGCGCTTTCCTTAATTCCAATCACGAGGATGATGGTGACGAGTAGCACGATAATGGCGGCGGGGAAGTTTGCCACGCCCCCGTCAGGTCCTCCTGGCGGATGCGTCGCCCAATGCGGCAGTTCGATTCCTGCCAACCTGAGTAGATTGTTAAAATAGCCGGACCACCCGATGGCGACAGCGACACAGGCCACACCATATTCGAGAATCAAGTTCCAGCCGGTGATCCAGGCCAGGAATTCTCCCAACGTGGCATACGAATAGGTATAGGCAGAGCCGGCCACGGGAATCATGGTGGAAAACTCTGCGTAGCAGAGTGCCGCGAAGGCGCAAGTCAGGCCGGAGAGCACGAACGATAAGATGATTCCAGGCCCTGCCCCAGGCCGGTGGGCATCGCCGACGATAGCGGTGCCGATCAGGACAAAGATGCCCGTACCGATGATTGCACCAATACCGAGTGCGGTCAGATCCCAGGCCGTAAGGGTCTTTTTCAACCGATGGTCGGGATGATCGGCGTCTGCGAGAATCTGCTCAATGGATTTCGTTTGAAAGAGACGACGGATCATCGCCCCTCCCGTACGGATGGAAGGAGAGGCTGTCGGCTGGTCGAGTGGTTCTCGTTCCATATCCAGTGCAGTATAGCAGGCGGCTGTGCGCGGCTCGCGGTCTGGTCCGAAGCGTCCGCCTCTGTGTTCATGGCGAGGAGCGGTGAGCGGCGCGCAAAAATGCCTCGAATAATCGCCGGTGGAGGAGATGCCGCTCGAAGAGAAATTCCGGGTGCCACTGGACGCCGAGGAAAAAACGTTGGGTCGGAGATTCGATCGCCTCCACAATACCATCGGGTGCCACAGCGCTGGCAATCAATGATGGCGCGACCGCTTTGACCGATTGATGATGCGAGCTGTTCACCCTCATCGATACCGACCGTACGATGCGACGGAGTAAACTTCCAGGTGTCACTGCGACGGTGTGGCTGAGACGTGTCGCAGACGTTCGTTGACGATGCTGGAGCGGCTTCGCGACCTGGGAAGAAATATCCTGAAACAGACTGCCACCGCAAGCGACGTTCATCGTCTGCATGCCTCCACAGATGCCGAGCAGCGGGAGATCGGCCTGTCTCGCCAGGTGGACGATGTGCAGTTCAAAGCTCGCGCGACGTTCGCTCACGATGCCGAATGGATAGCGCTGACGTTCACCATACAATGACGGTGGAAGGTCCGGCCCGCTTCCAGTGAGGAGGAGCCCGTCAAGCTGCTGCAGGAGGCGTTTTCTCGTGGTCTGGTCGGCGAGGAGGGGAAGGACCAGCGGAATGCCACCCAGTTCTTCAATGGCACGAATGTAGCGTGCGCGCAAAAAATAGGTGGGCTCGCGCCCACCCCATTCCTTCCGATCACCGGCGTTGAAGTCTGGTGTGACGCCGATGATCGGTTTCATCGGCTAGCGGATGGGTTCTTGGGCAGGGGCTGACGCCGGTGCATCATTCGAATCAGCGACCCCCAGAAAGCGGATAGGCCGATTGCCTTCTAGGTGATCGGGAGTAATGAGATAGGTGCCGTAGAGAGTGGTGCTCCAAACTTTCTTCGCCGCGCTTTCGTCGAAGCCGGAAAACGCATAGGTGAGTCCTCCGACAATCCCTCCACCGATGGCGAAGGCCAGCTTCAGTGGAAGATACATCAAGGTGGAGACACCTGCAGCGACCTGCATGCCCACGTTTGACGCGTTTCCACCCTCGGCGCTCGTACTCGACGGAGGAGCCGTGCTGTCCTGACTCCAGGCCGAAGGCACCATCGTAATGGTGCAGAGGGTCAGGAGCAGAACGACTGCCACGAGCTTGACACTGAGGCCTGCACGGGAATGATTGGATGACGATGAATAGATGTTCACGGAAAATCCTCCTTCTTCGACAGCGCGAGCTGAGCGGTAGTGGTTGACCCCAGAGCCCTCACCTCTGATTTATGGGTAGTGGGGTTATAACAAATTCAACTCTGATTGCAAACCCCCTGCCACGTCAAGGAAGAGAGATTCATGGGGCGGTGGCATCCCTCGGTACGAGATCCAGTTCAGTGGCAATGTATGATGTGATGAAGTTCGTCCGCTTGATCACCGTATCGCTGACCTCAACAATCCATGTGTCGTCTGCAAGACATTGGTTGTCCTGAGTGATGCCGGAATGCAACAGTACGTCGAGCTTGCACCAACAGACGGCTTGGATAAATAGCTCGTGGGCCCGTTCCTCTTGAGAGGGACGATCTTCTTCTGGGAGATCGCTCAGGGCCTGCGTCAGCCAGCGAGAGAGCGCCACGTCGGCGCTGAGCCTATCGATTTGAGCGTGAGTGATCTCGACGGCAACCTGGACTCCGCCCTTCCAACTCCGCTTCTTGACGTTGAAGACACAAGAGGAAGTGAAGGGTCTTCCCTCCACTGGCTGCGGTCCGACAAACAACGTCACCCGGAATTGAGAAGGTTCTGGTCCATGCTCGACTGCCATGCGACGCATTGTAGCACGACCATCCATCTCAACGGCCGTCTCATTGACGGGTTGGTGGCGCGACGATAAGATGCCCTCCACGATGACCACAGCCATACAACAGCGTGTGAGTGACATTCAGCAGGCGGTTCGCAATGCCGGGATCGACGGCTGGCTCTTCTATGATTTCCGCGGGAGCGACCCCCTCGCCTATCGCATACTCCAGCTCGACCCGACCCTCCATGTGACGAGGCGCTGGTACTACTGGATTCCGGCACAGGGGGCTCCGGTCAAACTGGTGCATCGTATTGAGCCCCACGTGCTAGATACATTGCCGGGACAGGCCGACTGCTATGTGTCGTGGGAACAACAACGGCAGATCCTTGGGTCCCTGCTCGCCGGCGGTCTCCGTGTCGCCATGCAATATTCTCCGCTGAACGCAGTGCCCTATGTGTCGCGCGTGGACGCCGGCACCATTGAGCTGATCAGAAGTTACGGCGTCGAGGTGGTCAGTGCAGCGGATTTGATTCAAACCTTTGAAGCCTGCTGGACGGACCGTCAACTCGAATCGCATCAATATGCCGCTGCGGCGCTCCGGCGCATTGTCGATGAAACGTTCAGCCATGTGCATGATGCCATCGTGAAAGGACGGAGTCTCACTGAGTATGGAGTCCAGCAGTTCATCTTGTCCCGCATACACGATACCGGGATGATCACGTCGAGTGCACCGATCGCCGCCGTTAATGCCCACAGCGCCGATCCCCATTATGGTCCGACAGAGGTTGGGTCTGCCGAAGTCACTCGCGATGCGTTGTTGTTGATCGATCTCTGGGCCAAACGAGCGGAGGCTGATTCGGTCTATGCCGATATCACCTGGACCGGCTATGTCGGCAAGACGGTGCCGGCAAAGCAGCGCGAAATCTTCGACTTGGTCCGGGCGGGACGGGATGCGGCCTTAACCTTTGCCAAGACAGAAATCGCTGCCGGCCACCGACCATTCGGGTGGGAGGTTGACGATGCCTGCCGGCAAGTCATCCAACGAGGCGGCTACGGCGATCAATTCGTCCATCGCACGGGCCATTCGATCGGTGAAGAGGTCCATGGCAACGGAGCCAACATCGATGGTTTGGAGACTCAGGATACCCGCCGCCTCATGCCGAAAACCTGCTTCTCTATCGAACCGGGGATCTACTTGCCGGGCGAGTTTGGGATTAGAAGCGAACTGGACGTGTATCTCTCTGACTATGAGGCTCTGGTATTTGGATTGCCGCTGCAAACCGAAATTGTACCGATTTTCTAGCCCCCTCCCTTCCTTGACAGTGCCTCCTACTGGCCTATAGAGTTGGCTCGATTCTCAATAGGGCTGGGCCGTCGGCGATTTACAGGGAAAAGGAAGCACACCATGTTTGGTACCATGGGGATCTCGGAACTGATCATCATCCTCGTCATTGTCCTCATCATTTTCGGGGCTGGAAAGCTCCCGCAAATCGGTGAAGGGGTCGGCAAAGCGCTCAGAGGGTTCAAGAAAGAAGTCAATGAGATCCCCCCGCCGGCGGATGCGGCATCGCCCGAAGTCGCTCAACCGGAACCGATGCAGGTCCAGTCGACGGTTCAGACTGCACCGACAATGACACAGGGACAGGCTCCAGCCGCTCTGAAACCAACGGCGCCCTATACACCGGGACCAGAGCTGACTCCTGGAACGACCGCTGCCTTAATGTACAACATGGCGGCCCAGCCACAAGCTCCTCGACCAGCGACCGCCCAATCAGCTTCAACCCCAGCAGCATGGCAAGGCCAGCAGCCCCCCACGATGGAAGAGCGAGCGGCAGCTCCCACGCCAATGATGAAGGCGCAGTATCCGCCCCTTCCTGCCGGTGCTCAAGCCAAACCAGTAGCCAAGCGCCCGTCGGCTATTGTGAACAAAGATGCCGTGGCTCGCGTCCAAGCACAGCAGGCTGCAATGAAAGCCCAGGCTGCGCAGCCGACCGGCATATCCCCCGGAGATATGCAAAGCTTAGGGGAAGGGCTGGGCGATGCGTTGCGGACGTTCAAGCAGGCCGTCGCCGATGTCCGTAATTCGGTTGATCCTGAAATGCGAACAATCCAAGCGGAAATGGATTCAGCCCAGAAAGAATTTCAGCAATCCATCGAGGCGGCCAAAGAGCTGCCAGCCTTGCACGAAGAGCCGCCTAAACAAGCGTGAACTGGGGTCCGGTCTTCATTCGTCTACCTGATGCCTGCACTCTGCTCACTTCCTCTCGCACCATAGGGTACGAGGTCGTCGTGTTAGTCCTCTGCCTCGCTGGTTGCATCCAGGACTCTCCACCTTCATCGAGTGACCGCGCCGTCTCACTCTTGTTGGAATTGCTCCACGATGAGCGACCAGAGATGCGACGGACAGCGGCTGAGTCCCTTGGCAAGATCGGCGATCCACGAGCCATGGACTCTATTCTCCCTCTCATACAAGATCCAGCAGCAGTAGTCCGTGAAGCGTCGGTGCTGGCCATAGGGCGATTGAAACTCACGGCCACTGATCAATTGGTTGCCCTGCTAACGCAGGCGCTGAAGGATCCTGTCGAGCCGGTCAGGCGGGCGGCAATTGTCGCGATCGGTGAGATCGAACCGGGGCCACAACTCCTCGGGCCGGTTGTCAGCTTACTGCAATCCTCGGATGAGGGAGTGAGGAGAGCGGCAGCGCGCGCATTGCTGCAAGTCGACTCAAGTCAATCGCTCGCCGCACTCATTGCAGCAGGGCGTGATACCGATGCGGATGTGCGCCAGGGGATTGTGGCGGCGGTGGGGGAATGGGGAGGGCCAGCTGTTTCCTTGTGGCTTAGAGAGCGTTTAGCCCAAGATCCCTCGCCTGGGGTTCGAACAGAAGCAGCCTATCGTCTGGGCTTACTCAACGATGCCGAGACGAGGGCCGCGCTTGAAACGGCAGCGGTGACGGATACTGACAGTGGAGTGCGACGCTGGGCGAAGCGGGAAATCTAAATCGCTACACGGGTACGATTCAATGCCTCGACGAGTTCGACAAGCTCTTTGCGGGCTTTTTCGTCGATGTTAGTAAATTGAACACCCATCCCGGGGAAGAGCAGATGCCGTTCAGGCTTGTTGCGGGTCCAGGCAACCTTGGCTGTGGCCTGGTACTTTTCCCAGGGACGATCGGGCAATGCAAACTCGACAGACAACTCGGTGCCAGGAGCCAGCGGGGCACTGCTTTCAATAAACAACCCACCTGCACCAATGCCTCCGGTGAGGCTGTCGAACTGTTTGCCTTCCGGTGTCGTGTACCGGACTTTCAATGCGAGAGGGGCTCTCGGATGAGAGCGCGCATGGGCGAATCGCTCATCGTCGTCACCGGCCAGAACCTGTTCAATCATCTCTCCCCATGGGAGTACGCCAAGCAGTGCTCCCGTCTCGCTCAGTAATGAGACCATTTCACGGTCGGGGTCCATTTCGAGGATTTTTCCTACGTGCCCTCCCGTCGTCGTCACATTGAACTTCATGGTCAGGCCCTTGTCTTGAACATGGAATGGTTGGGTGGCAGGCGGATCGTCACTAGGCTGGCTGGCCGACGGGCTGGAGGGATTTCACCATGTCCAGCACAAGATTACGGATATCTGGGTTAATCTCCGTAAAGCGCACCCCCATACCTGGACTAAACGTATATTGATCTGCCTTAGGACAGACCCAAGCGACGAGGCCCTTTGCCGGCAACCATTCTGATGGCTTCTCTGGTAGCGAAAATTCAAGCGCGAGCTTGGTGCCGACCGGTAGAGGGCTGTGGCTTTCGATAAAGAGCCCCCCTCCGCCGATGCCACCTGCGCGACTCTCACACTGCTGACCCTCCGGGGTCTTGTATTTGACACGGAACGTGAGTGCCACTCGCGGCTCGTTCCTGGCTTCTCGACTCGTCGGGGGATTGCGATAGGCCAGAATCTGGTCGATGATGAAGTCCCAGGATAAATTGCCCATGGGTTCACCGTTGATACCCAAGAGGGTGATCACTTCACGGGTGGCGTCAAGGTCGAGAGCTTTGCCTTTGTGTCGAAGACTTGAAGACACTGGATATTTCACACGTCCTCCCCGTTCAAGAGTAACAAGGCAAGTATAACGCAGCTTTTTAGCTTGTCGAGAAAAAGCGCAAAGTTATCAACCTATCACCAGCTGGATAGGAAAAGATGACCGTGAGCCACGCGTACTTGAGAGGGAAATTTCTAAGGTGAGCTACCAGGCCAGGAGTAACCCTGGCCTGGAGACCTTTATGGATGGGCGATCTAAGGAAACAGTGAAGAACGGATGTCCTTACAATGGCTTATGCCGTTTTCGACTCCTTGTCCTGTTCGAAAATCCTGATAGGAGGATGCTTCCCAAGGATGGCATCCTCGGTGATAAGAACTTCCTTGATTTGCTTCTGCGAAGGAGCGTCGTACATCACGTCTAACATCACGTCTTCGAGAATGGCGCGCAATCCTCGAGCGCCGGTTTTCTGGATAAATGCCTTCCGCGCGATCGCACCCAGCGCACCTTCTGTGAACTTAAGCTTCACTTTTTCAAACGAGAGCAATTTCTCGTACTGTTTTGTAAGCGCATTTCTCGGTTCGGTTAAAATTCGAATGAGGGCGCGTTCATCCAGCTCATCCAAGGTGGCCACGACCGGCAATCGACCGACGAATTCCGGAATCAAGCCGTACTTGAGAAAGTCTTCCGGTTGAACTTTTGCAAATAGTTCACCAAGCCGAATCTCGCTCCGCCCGCGAACTTCGGCTCCGAATCCCATCGCCTTTCGATTCAGACGTTGCTCGATTATGTGTTCGAGTCCGACGAAGGCTCCGCCGCAGATGAACAGAATATTGCTCGTGTTGACCTGAATAAACTCTTGGTGCGGATGTTTGCGCCCGCCTTGAGGCGGCACGTTGGCGACGGTCCCCTCGATGAGCTTGAGCAGCGCCTGCTGCACCCCCTCGCCTGACACATCGCGGGTGATGGACGGGCTGTCGCTCTTGCGGCTGATCTTGTCAATTTCATCGATGTAGACGATGCCTCGCTCGGCCCTTTCAACATCGTAGTCCGATGCTTGCAGGAGCTTAAGGATGATGTTTTCTACATCTTCACCGACATACCCTGCTTCGGTAAGCGTAGTGGCATCGGCTAGCGTGAAAGGGACATCCAGATACTTCGCAAGGGTTTGGGCCAACAGCGTTTTCCCTGTGCCTGTAGGCCCCAGCATGAGGATATTGCCCTTCTGGAGCTGCACCTCGTCAGTGTCTTTATCCTTGGACGAGATGCGCTTGTAGTGGTTATGCACGGCCACCGAGAGGATTTTCTTGGCCCGCTCCTGTCCCACGACGTATTGATCCAAGTGGTGTTTGATTTCCACCGGCTTCTTGATTTTTGACGAAATCTCTTCTTTGGCTTCTTCCCAATCCTCGGCGATGATGTCGTTACAGAGGTTGACGCATTCGTCGCAAATATAGACGGTAGGCCCGGCAATCAATTTGCGGACTTCGTCGCGGCTCTTTCCACAAAATGAGCAGCGGAGATGTCGATCCATCTTATCCTGCTTAGCCATGCGTCCTCCCCCAGTTACTTGTCCTTCGCCCCGTCTTTTCCTGCATCGCCACTAACGGCCTTGAGAAGCTTCGGAGGCCTCGTGATGACTTCATCGATGAGGCCGTACTGTTTGGCTTCTTCTGCAGACAGGAAGTAGTCCCGTTCAGTGTCCTGAGCGATCTTCTCCAGCGGCTGGCCGGTATGTTTGGCCATGATCTCATTGAGTCGTTCGCGGATTTTCAAGATCTCTCTGGCATGAATGTCGATTTCAGTGGCTTGCCCGGAAAATCCGCCCATCGGCTGGTGAATCATGACCCGCGCATTCGGCAACGCGAATCGCTTGCCCTTAGTTCCCGCGGTCAGCAAAAATGCCCCCATGCTGGCGGCCTGGCCCAGGCAGATGGTGTTGATCGGGGGTTTCACGTACTGCATGGTGTCGTAAATGCCCAATCCCGCCGTCACACTTCCACCGGGTGAGTTGACATAAAGATTGATGTCTTTTTCAGGATCCTCCGCTTCGAGGAACAAGAGCTGGGCAATAATCAAATTGGCAAAGACATCGTCGATTGGCGCACCGAGAAAAATAATCCGATCTTTTAAGAGCCGGGAATAAATATCGTAGGCGCGTTCGCCCCGATTCGTCGTTTCGATTACAATGGGAACCAGCATGCCTGTCGTTCCTTTCCGCTTACAGCCTGTTGAAACCGAGGTGTCCGGCCGGCCTTGAACCTCGGTGCTATCCCTGAATCACCGCATTGCGGTACACAAAATCCAAGGCTTTGTCCGCTAAAATCCTGGCGCGTAATTCGTCGATCGACTCTTGTCCGCCGGCTTTGACCATCTTGACGAGATCAGCAGGCGGCATTTTGAGCTCCGACGCCAACCGCATGATCTCGGCGTTGAGATCGTCCTGAGTGACCGTGAGCCCTTCTTTCTCGGCGATCGCTTCCAACACCAGTCCGAGCTTCACGCGGCGCGCCGCTTCGTCGCGATGTTCTTGTCGAAGAGCCGCAATGTCTTCCGCACCAGGCGCTTCCGGGGCTGCACCCTTTCGTTCTTGCTGCTGCACATGCTGGCGGATGATGGCTTCCAGCTCACGCTCCACCAGGGTTTCAGGGAGATCAAAGTGGTGGGTCTCGGCAAGCCGTTTGATGATCGTATCCTTATAGGTATCTTCGATCTCTCGCTTCAGCGCCTGCTCCATCCCGCCACGCAGTTTATCTTTGATTTCCTGAAGCGAAGTATAGGGGCCACAATCTTTGGCAAATTCATCGTCCAAGGCCGGCAGCTTCTTTTCTTTGACGGATTTGACCGTCAGCGTGAACAGGACCGTTTTGCCGGCGACTCGAGAATCTGGATGACTGGCCGGGTAAGGCTGGGATATTTCGAGCACATCCGTTTCTTTCTTCCCCAGGACATGCGAATCGATTTCCAGTCCCAAGACGGACGCCTTCGAGCCCACCTTGTGGAGTTGCCCGTCCTTCTTCGTTCCGTCCAGCGGGGCTCCATCGAGCATGCCTTGTACGTCCAGCACGATATAATCCCCGTCCTCGATAGTATGACCGGCTGGTGCGGCTTCCAAGCGCGCCTGCTGCTCGCGCAACACCTCCAGCCCTCGGTCGAGCTGTTCGTCGGTGACGGTGCGCTTGTCCGGCTTGAGCGAAATCGGGCTCGGCGCCTTATAGTCTCGCAACTCGATGGTTGGCTTGATCTCGACGGTCGCGGTAAATGTGAATGGCTCGTCTCTCTTAATCTTGACCCGATCCAACGGGGGAATTTCAACGAGAACCGGCACAATACCCGCTTGGCGAACAGCCTTGTCGTAGAAGTCCGGCACGAGGCTTCGAATCACATCCTCTTCCACGGATTTGGAATAGCGTTTCTCCAGCAAGGCCATGGGAGCCTTGCCGGGACGAAATCCCGGGATGTTGACCTGGCGGTTCAACTCGACATACGCACGGGCAAACCGTTGAGTAACTTCATCGGCAGGCACTTCGATCTTGAGGGCACGTTTCATCGGTCCTAGTTCGGTCACTTCCATTTTCATAGCTGGTACTACCCTTTATCTTGTAAGAAGCCTTACAGGTGCCACTGCGCCATCGTAGTCGTCCATGGTTTGGTGCGAGCGGAGGGACTTGAACCCCCACGGTTACCCACGAGATCCTAAGTCTCGCGCGTCTGCCAGTTTCGCCACGCTCGCACAGTGGGGTCCGCTGGAGTCGGCTCCAGCATGATGAGCAACCAAGCGAAATGACTCAATAGCGTCAGTCTTTTGTACCGTTGGATGCCTCCTACTGTCAACCCATACTCCTGGGGGAGAGCACCTCTGCTGCTGGCTGTGGTTGAAGCAAGAACGGATAGTAATTGAGGGTGGCTGGCACCCCGTTCGACGCCACGCTCACATGCAAACGCATACCTACTGTTTCGACATAACGCTTGGTAGCACCCTTCTCTCATGTGAGGTTATAATGTGCTGAAAGTAAGCGCCCTCAAGCCTCCGGCCTGTTCGATACCTCGGGTGAGGCTGCTGTACCTGTAAGGAGGTGCCTGATGCGAGCATGTCTCTTTTCCCTGGTCTGTGCGTTCCTGCTCCTGCCAAGTCCTTCATGGGCCTATCGAGATTACTTTACGGAGGATCAGAAGGCACAACTCGCCAAGGTCCAGACGGTCCTGGTCGATGCCATAGCCCTCACCGATAAGGGAGCCGTCGATGCTGGACCGATCGTCGAGATTGCCTCACGCCGTCTAGGAGAACTGGGCTATGCGATGGTGCAGGATCGCGCAAAGCCCCACGACGCAGTGTTTAAGGTGAAGTGCGAGCAGCGAAAGACATGGGAAGGGACCACCGCGGCTGGTGGTGATGCAGATTTGCCCGATGCTCCGTCGAGACTGTGGAAAGGACCTGCTTGCCAGCTGACCTATCTCCTCGGTGACCTGAAGGTAAAATGGCAACGGGAGGTGCGGACTGATTTTGAGGATGCGGTCACGGCGGCCCAGTCTGCCCAGGCCGGGGAACCAGGCGCCTATGCGATACGGAAACTACAAGAGGGATTGGAGAAGTACGAGTTTCCGCTTTTGTTGACGGCGGAGTGGGGCCAACCGGATCGACTGCTGAAGCTGTTGGATTCTACCGAGACCAGCCAGGCGCGCAAGGTCAAGATTATCTCGTTGCTCGGTGAGATGCAGGCCGACGAAGCCCTCCCGAGGCTGAAGCAGGCCCTTCAAGATAGAGACTTGGCGAAACAGGCCTTGGCGGCAATGGGCAATCTCGGGAGGGAGGGCATTCCGCTGCTGGTTGAGATCATGAATACGTCACCGGATCTTGAGGTGCAGGCTGCGGCAGCAAAGGGGTTAGGGCAACTCGGTGGACTGCATGGGGATGCGTCGGTCGTACCGCCATTGCTGGCGAAGCTGAATGATCCCAAGACTGACTGGTCCGTGCTGACGGAAGTGGCCTGGTCACTTGGCAAGATTCCCGACAAACGGTCGATCCAACCGCTCTACGACCTCGACAAAAAGCTCCAGGCCATGCGGGACCCGGATAATATGCAGCTGAAGAAGCTCAAGGAAGCGGTGTTTTGGTCGATCAAGCAGTGCGATACCTGGGATCAGTTCAGTTAATTGACAATCTTCTGGCAGGTGCTTATCGTCCTCCGAGCCGGCCGGGAGCCGGTACGGAGACAACACGATGAGCACCGTTCCTCCCCCAACTCCTCCTCCCAAGCCTCACGATGTCTTGGAGCGGATCACGCTCCAGATGGCGTCAAGTCTCGACCTTCAGGTCGTGCTGGCCACGATCACGCAGGGCTTGGTGGAGGAGCTGGATGCAGCCTTCGCCCGCATCTGGCTCTTGGGTCCTGGCGATCTCTGTTCCAGCTGCTATAAAGCCACCGACTGTACAAATCGGAATCGCTGTTTGCACCTTGAAGTCAGTGCCGGGCTCTATACCAATCTCAACGGGGAGTATCGCCGCATTCCGCTGGGGGCCTTGAAAATCGGCACGATTGCGCAAGGATCCAGCGCCATTTTTACGAACGACGTACTTGGCGACGACCGACTTCCGAACAAACAGTGGATGCAAGACAACGGGCTGCACTCCTTTGCCGGCCACCCGCTGAAGTTCCGCTGGGAGTTGCTCGGGGTTATCGCGATGTTCGGACGCCGACCGCTGAGCGAAGAGGAGTTTGAACGATTGGCGGTCTTTGCCAACGAAGCAGCCATTGCGATCAAGAACGCCCAGCTCTTCACAGAGATCGAACAGCTTAAAAATCGGCTCCAAGCCGAGAATCTCTACCTTCGCGAAGAGATTAAGCTCCAGCACAATTTCGAGGAGATCATTGGCGAGAGCCAGAGCATCAAAGCCGTTCTCCGACATATCGAACAGGTGGCGCCCACGGACTCGACGGTCTTGATTCGTGGGGATACCGGAACGGGCAAGGAATTGATTGCCAGGGCCATTCACGATCTGAGCCCCCGCAAGGATCGACCGCTGGTTCGCGTCAACTGCGGAGCGATCCCCGCGAATCTCGTCGAGAGCGAGCTCTTCGGACATGAGAAGGGATCGTTCACCGGCGCGCTGCAACGTCGAATCGGACGGTTTGAGTTGGCGGATGGCGGAACGATCTTTTTGGATGAAGTTGGAGAGTTGCCGCTTGAGGCCCAGGTGAAACTCCTGCGGGTGCTACAGGAGCGAGAGGTGGAGCGGGTCGGCAGTGGCCATTCTACGAAAGTGAATGTGCGGGTGATCGCGGCCACGAATCGTGACCTGCATGCTGCGGTGAAGGCCGGTTCCTTCCGGGCCGATCTCCTCTACCGTCTGAATGTGTTTCCGATCGAGGTGCCTCCCTTGTCTGCCCGTGCCTCGGATATTCCGCCCTTGGTGAGCCACTTCATCACAAAGTTTTCAACCAAGCTTGGCAAACGGTTTGATGGCGTGTCTCACGCGACCATGGACCGTCTCACGAAATATTCATGGCCGGGCAACATTCGGGAACTGGAAAATGTGATCGAACGGGCGACGATTCTCGCGAACGGGCCGATGCTGCAGATCGATGACGCATTCCTCCATGCGGCCCCTGCACCCCCAGTGCAACACGAGGGGACGATGGAAGAAGTTGAACGAGCGCATATTCTCCATGTCCTCCAGGCGGTGAACTGGGTCATTGAAGGGAAGCAGGGTGCAGCCACTCGGCTGGATCTCCATCCCAACACTCTCCGCTCGCGCATGAAGAAGCTCGGCATTAATAAACCCCGGCTCACCTAAGCAGATCGATCCCTGCCCTCCTCCCACTAAGTTTCGTGGCACTACGATATTCCGTGAGACAATCGCATCGCTGTGATGATTATCCTCTCGTCTGCACATCACTCAAGTCCTTGATACCGCTCTTCATTCCTCTCATTTCATGCCTGTCATGCTTTCTGGCATTGGCCTTGCGGTAGTGCAGGACTGCGATAGCCATCGCACTGAAATATCACAGCACTCATTCCATCCAAGGAGCATCTATGAAAACTGCCATCATCATTCTGTCCGATCCGAAGAGTGGTTCCGAAGAAGCGCTTGGGCGAGTCTTTAATGCGCTGGCCCTGGCGTCCGAATGTAAGCAGAAGGGCGACGAAGTCGCCGTGGTGTTCAACGGCGCCGGCACTCGCTGGCCGGCTGAATTGACCAAACTCTCGCATCCAGCCAATGGCCTCTACAACGCCGTTCGCGATGTCGTGCAAGGCGCCTCATGTGGTTGTGCGGAGGTCTTTGGAGCGACGGAAAGCCTCAAGACTTGCGGTGTCCCGATTGTGAAAAACCATGCATTGGACGGGACGGCAGGCCTCTTAAGCTTGCGGCGCTACCTGACGGAAGGCTGGCAGACGGTCGTATTTTGAGTCAATTCCCAGGAGACGGCCTCACGGCCGTCTCCTGGATAGGGTGGAACTGAAGACGAACAGGGAGAGACGATGGCAACGAAGTATCTCGATCTGATGTTCACGGATGCCGTGTGCCGGGCGCAGAACCAGTATTACGGACAGGCCGGCAAGATTGCGGGCGCCCCAGACCGAGACCCGCTAGGTCAGGCGGAGACTGAATTCATTGCAGCTCGGGACAGCTTCTACGTGGGGTCTATCAGTGAAAGCGGGTGGCCCTACGTTCAGCATCGGGGCGGGCCTGCAGGATTTTTGCGGCTGCTCAACGAAACGACTCTGGTCTTTGCCGACTACAAGGGCAATCGGCAGCTGCTGAGCACAGGCAATGTGTCGGCGAACGACCGGGTGGCGTTATTTCTCATGGACTACAAGAACCGCGAGCGGTTGAAGATTCTGGGCCATGCCCGTATCGAGGATGCTCGTGCGCATCCGGAACTGACCGCGCAGGTGACGGACCTCAAGATGCGGTCGAGTGTGGAACGGCTGGTCTTCATCGATGTGGTCTCGTTTGACTGGAATTGTCCGAAGTACATCACGCCCCGCTACTCGTCCGAAGAGATCGAAGAGTTGGTTGGTCCGTTGAGAGCCAGAATTGCCGAGCTAGAGGCCACACTTTATGCGGTGAAGACATGATGGCTGTGTGTAAGAGCGCGCGTTCACCTCTTTCTAGGGAGTTCACACCATGAAGGTGGCGCAGATTTGGCGATATCCGGTGAAGTCAATGGGTGGTGAATCAGTCACTCGCGCGATCTTGGGTTCGTTAGGCATCGAGGGGGATCGCGTCGTGCATATAGAGGATGCGCGCGGACATGTGATCACGGCCAGAACGCACCCACGACTTCTCGGCCACCATGTCACACTCAATGAGTCCGGCGAACCTGTAGTCGATGGCCTGCCGTGGAATGATCCCATTGTCCGCAAAGATATTGTGAATATCGTGGGGCCTGGTGCCACGCTCGTTCGCGATGAATCGATCGAACGGTTCGATGTACTGCCCCTGTTGGTTGCGACGGATGGAGCGATCGCGGCGTTTGGACATGATGGCCGGCGACTCAGACCGAATCTTGTGATCGGTGGGGTCAAGGGTCTGGCTGAGCGCTCGTGGCCCGGGCAATGTCTGCGCATTGGAGAGGTCATCATCTGGATTCAAGACCTTCGTGGCCGTTGCATCATGACGACCTTTGACCCTGAGAGCCTGAAACAAGACAGGCAGGTGCTCACGGGCATCGTCAGGAAATTCAATGGCACGCTCGCGCTGAATTGTGATGTGATTCAGGGTGGCGAGATTCGAGTCGGCAATGCCGTAGAATTGGTCCCAGAGCATGAATGCGAGGCACTTCGCGCATAAGGGGATTGGTCTTTTTGCTCGCGGCACGATAATGTTCGTACTATTGGCGAATTGAAGCATCACGGTGTCTTGATCGATTAAAGGAGGACCTTATGACCGAGTTCTCACGTAGACGATTTCTACAGCTGACAGCCGCAACCGGTGGCGCCTTGGTGTTCGGGGACCTGATCGGGCAAGTGATGGGACTCACAGGGAGGGCGAGTATCGCTGCCGCTGGTGAGCCGATCAAGATCGGCATACTCGATCCATTGTCGAGCCCCTACAAAACGTCCTCGATTCACGATGTACACGGAGCCAACGTGGCCGTGGACTTGTTCAATAAGAAGGGTGGTGTGCTGGGTCGACCGATCGTCATGCTGGAGGCCGACGATGCGTCGAATCCAGACACTGCCATGAAAGCAGCGACGAAGTTTATCAAAGAAGACCGCGTCGACGTGCTAATGGGCACCTTCAACGGAGACTGCGCGCTCGCCGTGAGTGCCTTGGCTCAGAAAGAAAACACACTGTTCATGGTAACGGGCTCGTATCTCCCGGAGCTGACTGGAGCGGCCTGCAACCGACATACATTCGTGTTTATGCCCAATGCCCGGATGATGGCGCAGGCTGTCGTGCCGCACATTGCGAAGGCCTATGGGACTCGCTGGTACATGATTACGGCTTCCACCCTTGATGGCAAAACGGCGGCCCAGGCGATGCTAGATGCGGGCAAGTCCCAAGACGTCGACTTCGTCGGAGAGACGGTCACGCCATTCGGCTCGACCGATTTTGCGCCAGCCTTCATTGAGGCGAAGGCCAAGAATCCCACGGTAATCATTCTCAACCTGTACGGTTGGGATCTCGTGCATGCATTGAAAGCCTACACGAAGCTGGAGCTGGCCAAAGAGAAGATCGGCGTGGGTGGATTGATCAGTGGGGAGCAGATCGGTCGGCCTCTAGGTTATGCCAACAATGCCGGTATCTGGGGGTTGATCTGGGATCCCAAGGTCAACACGGAAGGGTCACGCAGGTTTATCCAAGGCGTCATCGACAAATATAACCATACGCCCACGTCACGTTGCTATCTTGGCTATGCTGCGATGACTCAAATTCTGGAAGCCATGCAGCGGGCCGGTTCAACCGACACAGCCGGGCTGATCAAGGAGCTGGAGGGGCATGAGTTCGACGGGTTGAAGGCAGGCAAATCCTC
>Ga0209253_10001972_pt1 | contig 18054 bp, 15 predicted proteins | sample FrelakmetBRP12BR_FD_187145 | JGI IMG/M metagenome (GOLD analysis project Ga0209253, IMG submission 187145) | Freshwater lake sediment microbial communities from the University of Notre Dame, USA, for methane emissions studies - BRP12 BR (SPAdes)... | ecosystem: Environmental > Aquatic >... | reverse complement strand
GGCCTTGGGGCCGGTCCCGGAGAGGCCGCAGCCGCCGAACGGCTGCGTGCCAACGATGGCACCAATGATGTTGCGGTTGACGTACACGTTGCCCGCCGAGACCCGTGCGGCCACGCGCTGCACCGTGCCGTCGATCCGGCTGTGGATGCCGAAGGTCAGCCCGTAGCCGGTTGCGTTGATCGCATCGACCAGGCTCTCGAGATCTCGCGCGCGGTAGGTCACCACGTGCAGGATGGGGCCGAACACTTCGCGCTCGAGCACGCCCAGCGATTCGATCTGCACCGCAAGGGGCGCCACGAACGTGCCACGCTGCGCCTCCGGACCGAGCACACAGCGATGGTGCCAGCGGGCGCCACGCACGATCTCGCGCGCGTGCCGCTCGAGCAGGTCGCGAGCCTGGGCGTCGATCGCCGGGCCGACATCGGTCGAAAGGAACGCCGGATCCCCGACGACCAACTCGTTCATGTGGCCCGCCAGCAGTCGCAGGACCTTCGGCGCGATGTCCTCCTGCACGCAGAGCACCCGCAGCGCCGAGCAGCGCTGGCCGGCGCTGTTGAACGCCGAGTACGCGGCATCGAGCGCGACCTGTTCGGGCAGGGCCGAACTGTCGACGATCATCGCGTTCTGTCCGCCGGTCTCGGCGATCAGGACGGGAATCGCGCCCTCGCGCGCGGCGAGGCTGCGGTGAATCAGCCGCGCGGTCTCGGTCGAGCCGGTGAAGGCGACGCCGGCCACGCGCGGATCGGCCACCAGGCGCGCACCGACGATGCCACCGTCGCCCGGCAGAAAATGCAGCACATCGGCCGGTACGCCTGCCTGCAGCAGCAATCGCACGGCCTGGGCCGCAACGAGCGGCGTCTGCTCAGCCGGCTTGGCGACCACCGCATTGCCGGCTGCAAGCGCGGCGGCGACCTGGCCCGTGAAGATCGCGAGCGGGAAATTCCACGGGCTGATGCAGGCAAACACGCCGCGCCCGTGCAGCGAGATCTCGTTGCTCTCGCCGGTCGGTCCCGGCAGCCGGATCGGAGAACCGAAATCCTCGCGCGCCCGCGCCGCGTAGTAGCGGAGGAAATCGACCGCCTCGCGCACCTCGGCGATGCTGTCCGGGACGGTCTTGCCCGCCTCCCTCACGCACATCGCGACCAGATCCTCGAGGCTGGAGTCGAACAAGTCGGCCGCCCGATCGAGCACGGCCGCCCGGAGCGCAGCTCCGGCGTCGTTCCACCCCGGCTGGGAACGCACGGCCGCATCGACCGCAGCGGCGACGTGCTCGGCCGTCGCGGTGCGGACCGTGCCGACGACTTCGACGCTGTTCGCCGGGTTGCGGATCGGTTCGGCGGGACCGTCGAGTTCCTGCCCCGACACGACCGGGCTCGCGAGCCAGGGCCGACGCGATACTCGCTCCATGCGGTCGGCCAGCGAAACGAGCACGGCACCATCGGCGAGATGCAGTCCCCGCGAGTTCCTCCGCTCCGGCTGATAGACGTCAGCCGGCAGCCGGATCCGCGGGTGCGCGGCCTGCGCCCAGCCGTCCACGACGCCAACCGGGTCGGCCACGATGTTCGCAATCGGCTCATTCTCGTTGACGATGCGATTGACGAACGACGTGTTCGAGCCGTTCTCAAGCAACCGGCGCACCAGGTACGGCAGCAGGTCTTCGTGCTCTCCGACCGGCGCGTACACTCGGCACGGCATGTCGAGGCCGTCCTTGCGCATGACCTCCGCGTAGAGTTCCTCGCCCATGCCGTGCAGGCGCTGGAACTCGAATTCACGGCGGTTGCGCTCCGCCAGGTGCCGGATCGCGGCGACCGTATGCGCGTTGTGGGTTGCGAATTGCGGGTAGAGCTCGGGTCCCTGCTCCAGCACCAGTCGCGCGCAGGCGAGATAAGCCACGTCGGTATTGGGCTTGCGCGTGAAGACCGGGTAACCCGACAGGCCGCGCTCCTGCGCGCGCTTGATTTCGCTGTCCCAGTAGGCGCCCTTGACCAGGCGCACGTGCAGGATGCGCTGCGTCTCGCGCGCAAGGCCGATCAGGTGACGCAGCACGGCGGGCGCGCGCTTCTGGTAGGTCTGCACCGCGATGCCGAAGCCCGACCAGCCGGCCAGCCGCGGATCGCGGCAGACCGACTCGAGCAACTCGATTGTCAACTCGAGGCGCTCGGATTCCTCGGTGTCGAGGGTCAGCGCGATGCCCGCGTCGCGTGCCGCAACGCACAGTTCGGCGAGGCGCGGCGCGAGGTCCCCGATGACGCGCCGGCGATGCGCCCGGTCGAAGCGCGGGTGCATCGCGGAGAGCTTCACCGAAATGCTCGGGCGGGCCTCGAAGTCGGCGTACTCGCCGACGCGGGCGCGGAGCGCGCCGATGGCCGTGCGGTAGGCCTCGAAGTAACGGTCGGCATCCGCGCCGGTGAGCGCGGCTTCGCCGAGCATGTCAAACGTGTAGCGGTAGCGGCGGTTGCTGCCCGACAGCGAATTGTCGAGCGCCTCGGCAATCGTGCGGCCCATGACGAACTGGTGGCCCATGATGCGCATGGCCTGGCGCATCGCCGTGCGCACCACCGGCTCGCCGATCCGTCCTACGACCCGCGACATCACGCTCGACGGCGCCGCCACGTCGTTGAGATCGAGCCGGATGATGCGGCCCGTCAGCATCAGTCCCCAGGTCGATGCATTGACGAACAGCGACTGGCTGTCGCCCAGGTGGCTCGCCCAGTCGCCGGCCTTGAGCTTGTCCGCGATCAGGCGGTCGGCCGTCTCGTCGTCGGGAATGCGCAGCAGTGCCTCGGCGAGGCACATCAGGATCACTCCCTCCTGGGAGGAGAGGTCGTACTGGCGCAGGAACGCGTCGAGGCCGGTCTTGCGACTCGCCGGCGCGGCGCGCACGGCTTCGACCAGCCGCTGCGCGTCGCGCTGGATCGCGGCGGTGGCGGCCTCGTCCAGCCGCGCCGCGTCGGCGAGGCGACGCACGACGGCCTCCTCGTCCGCGAGGAACTCGCCGTTGATTGCGCGCCCGACCGGCGTCTGCAGATCGGCTGGATCACGGTACAGGAAGCGTGGGGCAGCCCCTGCGCCGGATGGACGGTCCATGATGCTGACGCTCGCCGCGCGGATGGACGGGTTACTTGGTTTCGTAGATCAGGCCGACGGTCGTCAGTGTATCCGTCTTCTCGACGCCAGGGGGCACGTCAGTGTTGCGGCGGTACTGGTAGCCGACGCGCAGGGCCAGGCGGTCGTTCATCGAGACCTCGAGCCCAAGATCGTTCTGGAAGTATGTATTCTCGGAACCGGTCTCGACGAGGAACCGCTCGACGATCTTCGTCGTTTCGGTCAGCTGGTGATCCCAGCCGAGGTCACCACGGAAGATCACGCCGTCCTCGGATTCGCCGGTTTCGTTGAACTCCGCATAGCGGTAGCCGGGACCGCCCTGGATCCAGAACTTCGTCCGCTCGGTATCGATGAACTTGTAGCCGAGACCGGTGGCGGCCGTCGCCTGGAAGTCGTACGCGCTGAAGCGGTCGTCCTCGTAACGGCCCGCGCCGAACCAATAGGCGCGTTCGGTGAACTTGTAGTCGGACTGGCCGCGAACCTCCCAGCGCTGGGCCGTGGTGGTGCTGCTGTCGCTGCCGTAGTTGCCGGCGAAGCCCATCGTGTGCGTCCACTTCTCGAGCGTGTTCTTCACTTCGAGCGCGGCGTTCGCCGACTCGTTCTCGCTGTTGCCGGTCGCGAACGACGCGCCGAGCTCGCCCTTGGCGGTCCAGTCGGCCAGGGCCGTGCCGCTCATCGAACACAGGGCGAGAGCGACCGACACCTTGATCAGGTTCCTGTTCATCATGCGACTCCTTGAAACAGCGAAAAAACGGGCGCAGAAGTATAGCGGAACGCGCCACTTGCCGGCGGGCGGCGCGCTGCGGAGAATCGCGTTCCCGCAGTCGAGGTCGCCATGTCCGAAACTCCCTTCAAGATCATCGCTACGGAAGCGAACTTCGCTCAATCCGTAATCGATGCATCGGCGACCCAGCCGGTGCTGGTCGATTTCTGGGCGCCCTGGTGCGGACCCTGCCGCACGCTGATGCCGATGCTCGAGCGCATCGCCGACGACTACGCCGGCCGGTTCACGCTCGCAAAAGTGAACACCGACGAGGAGCAGAGGATCGCCGGGCACTTCGGCATACGCAGCATCCCGACGGTCATGCTGTTTCACGGCGGGCAGGTCGTGGAACAGTTCGTCGGCGTGCAGCCGGAACAGGCGATCCGCGCGCTGCTCGACAAGTATCTCGCCCCGGCCGAGGCCAAGGCGGAACCGCCTGGACTCGTGGACGTCGCGTCCGCCCAGATCGATCAGCGCGATGCTGGCGCCGCGCGGGAGACGATCGGCCAGCTCGAGGCGGCCCAGGCGGACCATCCGGCGCTCGGCGCCCTGCGCGCGCGTCTGGCCTTCCTGGAGACCGCCGTGGCCGAACCGGACGTCGCTGCGCTGCGCGTCCGCCTCGAGCGGGACCCGGCCGACGCCGCCGCACGGCATGCGCTGGCCGCGCATCATGCTCTGGCGGGCGATTACGGGACCGCGCTGGCGGAATGGCTCGAACTGATGCGCCGCGACCGTCGCTTCGGTGACGAAGCGGCGAGGCGCAGCCTGTTGCTGGCATTCACGGTGCTCGGCGAAGGTGACGAACTGATGACGGCCTACCGACGCAGGATGGCCAGCCTGCTGCATTGATGCTCTTGCCGGGTCTGGCGCGGCTTAGTATAAGTCGCGCCAGCACAGCCGGCGGGCGGCGATGGGTTTTTCGATGAGCGAGAAGCCTGACTCAGACGAGTTCGAGGATGAGGAAGCAGACGAGGTCGCGGGTGACGAGGAGTCACTCGACGTCGATCGTCTCATGCAGGATCTCGACAAGCGCAAGCGCGGCGCCGCGCGTGCGGCGGAGCCGGCTTGGCGCAAGCTCGAGCGGCTGATGGAGCAGAAGCGCACCTCGGAGCTGCTGAGCGACTTCGACGATTACGACATCGGCGACGAACGCCGCCCCCCGCGCAGGCGCTAGTGAAAGTCGCGCGGGCGGGTCGCCACCTTGCCGAGCCAGCGCGACAGGTTCGCCAGCCGATGGGCAATCACGTGCATGACCTCGCCCTCCAGTTGCAGCTGGCCGGACACGCCCATCAAGCGTGAGGCGATGAGTGGCTGGCGCTGCCGCTCGGCCACGTCGCGCCAGACGATCAGATTCACGTAGCCGGTCTCGTCCTCGAGCGTCACGAACGTCACGCCCTGCGCGCTGCCGGGTCGCTGGCGCGTGATGACGAGCCCCGCGGTACGCACGGTCGAGCCGTCGGGTAATTCGCGCAGGCGGGCCGCCGTCAGCAATCCGCGCGCCTCGAGCCGCGGCCGCAGCACGGCGAGCGGATGGCGCCGCAACGTGAGCCCGGTGTGGGCGTAGTCCGCGACGATGTCCTCGCCTTCGTGCGGCGCCCGCAGCAGCGGAATGCCTTCGGCGATGCGCGGCTGTGGAATCAGCGGCAACGGCGCCTCGACACCCGCCACGTTCCAGGCCGCGCGGTGGCGGTGCCCTGCAAGTTCCTCCAGCGCGCCGGCGGCCGCGAGGCAGCCGAGCTCGCGACGGTCGAGCCTCGCGCGTTCGGCGAGATCCTGCACGCTCTCGAACGCTCCCTGCCCCCGCGCCTCGAGCAGCCGGAGCGCGGCGGCCTCCGCAAATCCCTTGACGATCCTCAGGCCCAGGCGCAGCACCGGTTCGCCGTCGTCACCGCGCTCGAGCGTGCAGTCCCAGTCGCTGGCCCGCGCATCCACCGGGCGCACCTCGACGCCTTGACGGCGCGCGTCCTGCACGAGCTGCGAGGGTGCGTAAAAGCCCATCGGCTGGCTGTTGATCAGTGCCGCGGTGAACGCGGCCGGCTCGTGGCACTTGAGCCACGCCGAGACGTAGACCAGCAGCGCGAAGCTTGCCGCGTGCGACTCCGGGAAGCCGTATTCGCCGAAGCCGAGGATCTGCCGGAAGATCTGCCGCGCGAACTCCTCCGCGTAGCCGCGCTCGCGCATGCCGCGGATCAGCCGCTCCTCGAAATGACCGAGGCCGCCCTTGCGCTTCCACGCGGCCATCGCGCGGCGCAGCTGGTCGGCCTCGCCCGGCGTGAAGCCCGCCGCAACCACCGCGAGTTGCATCACCTGCTCCTGGAAGATCGGCACGCCGAGCGTGCGGTCGAGCACGCCCTCGACCTCGGGGCTCGGGTAGTCCACCGGCTCGAGCCCGCTCCTCCTGCGGAGATATGGGTGGACCATGTCCCCCTGGATGGGTCCCGGCCGGATGATCGCCACCTCGATGACGAGATCGTAGTAAGTGCGCGGCTTCATGCGCGGCAGCATCGCCATCTGCGCGCGCGACTCGATCTGGAACACGCCCATCGTCGCGCCGTGTCCGATCATCTCGTAGACCGCGGGGTCTTCGGCCGGCACCGTCGCAAGGGTCCAGCGCCGGCCGCGAAACTGCTCGACCAGGGCGAAGCTGCGGCGGATGGCCGCGAGCATGCCGAGGCCGAGCAGATCCACCTTGAGGAGGCCGAGCGCATCGAGGTCGTCCTTGTCCCACTGGATGACGGTGCGGTCCGCCATCGCCGCGTTCTCGACCGGCACGAGCTCGTCGAGCCGGTCGCGTGCGATGACGAAACCGCCGACGTGCTGCGAGAGGTGCCGCGGGAAGCCGAGTAGCGCGCGTGTGAGCGCGAGCACCCGTGCCAGCACCGGGCTCGATGGGTCGAGGCCCGCCTCGCGTACACGGCTTTCATCGATGTTCGAACCGTCCCACCACTGCATCGAGCGGGCGAGCGCGTTCACCTGCAGTGCATCGAGACCGAGCGCCTTCGCCGCGTCGCGGAGCGCGCTGCGCGGCCGGTAGCTGATCACCGTCGCGGTGAGCGCGGCGCGGTGCCGGCCGTACTTCGCGTAGACGTACTGGATCGCCTCCTCGCGCCGCTCGTGCTCGAAATCGACGTCGATGTCGGGTGGCTCGTTGCGCTCGCGTGAGATGAACCGCTCGAACAGCAGCGACATGCGCGCGGGATCCACCTCGGTGATGCCGAGGCAGAAGCACACGGCGGAGTTCGCAGCCGAGCCGCGCCCCTGGCAGAGGATGCCGCGCGAGCGCGCGAACTCGACGATGTCGTGGACGGTGAGGAAGTAAGCCTCGTAACGCAGCTCGGCGATCAGCGCGAGCTCGTGCGCGATGGCCTGCTCGACGTGCGCGGGCGCGCCCTCCGGCCAGCGACGGCGCTTGCCCTGCTCGGTGAGCCTGCCGAGCCAGCTCGCGGCCGTCTCGCCTTCGGGCACGATCTCGCGCGGGTACTCGTAGCGGAGTTCGTCGAGCGAGAACGCGCAGCGCGCGGCGATGTCGAGCGTCGCGGCCATGAGCTCCGGCGGGTAGATCGCGGCGAGACGCTCGACCGACCGCAGGTGGCGCTCGCCGTTCGGGAACAGCGCGTAGCCCGCGCGGTCCACGGTGGTGCCGATCCGCGTAGCGGTGAGCACGTCCTGCAGCGCGCGCCGGCTGCGCGCGTGCATGTGCACGTCGCCGGCGGCGACGAGTGGCAGTCCGAGCCGCTCGCCGAGTCCCTGGAGCCTCGCGAGCCGGCGACGGTCCTGTCCGGTGGTGAGCAGCTCCACCGCGATCCAGAGGCGCCCGGGGAAGACGGAAGCGAGCCAGCGGCCGTGCGTTTCGTCCGGCACCTGTTGCGGCAACCAGAGAGCCAGGAGATCTGAGAAAGCGGACGGTGGACGGCGGACAGCGGACAGTGAGGAAGCCGACTGCGTCGGCGGCCCCGCTCTTCCACTATCCGCTATCCGCTGTTCACTTTCCGCTTCCGTGACGAAGTCGCGGCGCCCCAGTCGATACTGCCCTTTCGGCGCGGCGCGCCGTGCCTGCGTGATCAGCCGGCACAGCTGGCCGTAACCGCGGCGGTTCGTGGCAAGCAGCACGCAGTGCAGGCCGTCCTCGAGGCGGAACTCGCTGCCGACGATGAGCTTGAGGCCATGCTCGCGGGCCGCGAGATGCGCGCGCACGACGCCCGCGACGGAGCACTCGTCGGTGATGGCCAGTGCCGAATAACCGAGCTCGGCGGCACGCTCGACGAGTTCCTCGGCGTGCGAGGCGCCGCGCAGGAAGCTGAAGTTGGTGAGACAGTGCAGCTCGGCGTAACTCATGGGCCTGACCCTGCGCGCGCAGACTCAACCGAACACGCCGTGCAGGAACCAACCGCCAGGCGTGCGGCGCTCCCGGAAGATCCAGACCCGCACCCCGGCCGGCGTGCGCGCCACGTAGTAGTCGCGTCGCACGTCGCGACCGTCCCACCAGCCCGACTCGATGCGCTCCGGCCCTCCCTCGATCTCGAGCAGGCCCTCGTAGCGCGGTTGCTCGTCGCCCGCGAGCGGCTGCGGCTCGGCCAGCAGCCAGACGGGGCGCGGGCCGGGAAAAAGGGGACATTCTCCTTTTCCAGAAGACTGGAAAAGGAGAATGTCCCCTTTTTCCCAGGCGGCCTCAGGGCGATGTTCGGGTACGAGGCACAAGCCGTGCACGGCCTCCTCGCCGAGCCGGGCACGCAGGCGCTCGACGAGCTGCGGCACCGCGGATGCGCGCCGGCGGTCGAGCGCGAACAGGTCCCCCGCCTGCACACGCGCTTCGCTCAGCGGACCGCTGCGCAAGCGCACCGAACGCACGGGCTCAGGCAATTCGGCGCGGGCGAGCCGCTCGCGCAGCAACGCCGCAATCCGCGCGGCGGCCGTCACCGGCTCGGCAAAGTGCAGCCGCAGCCGTGTCGGCGGTGCATCGCGGTGCAGGAGACGCAGCTCGAGCGATTCGACACTCGCGCCCCGTGCTTGCAGGAATGTGCACAGCTCGTCGAGCAACGGCTCGCACACGCTCTGCAGACGAGCGGTGTCGGCGAGTTCCGGCTCGAGGTCGCGGCGCGCTGCGAATCGCTCGCCCGGCACGAATGCGGCGCGCGGGTCGGGGGCGTGGCCCAGCGCGCGGTCGAGATCGAGCCGCATCTGCGGCTCGAAACGGCGCGTGAAACCATCGCGTGGCAACCGCAGGCAATCACCGACGGCATGCACACCCATCGTGGCCAGCGACCGGAGACTCCGCTCGGGCCAGCGCGTGCAAGCCAGCGGCAGCGCCGCAAGCCGGCCCGCGAGCGCCTCCGGGCGTCGCAGCACGACCTCCATGCCCGAGCGCGCGAACCAGAGCGCTGCAAGCCGCGTGGGCGTGAGTGCAATGCGCGGCGCGAGTCCCCGGGCGCGCAGCCGTTCGCCGACCCGGGCACACAATTGCCGCACGCCACCGAACAGCCGCAGGCTGCCGCGTACCTCGAGCAGCACGCCGTCGGGTGGATCGAGGTTGACGCGCGGCGTGAAATCGAGAGCCACCACTGCAACGGTCTCGAGCAGCGTCCGCTCGCGGCGCGAGTCACGAGCCAGCACCCGCGCGTCGGGCAGCAGTGCGAGGGCCGAGTTGAGCGCCATGCCCGGTGCAACGCCGGCCGCCGTCGCCGTCACTCCACAGGCGCAGACCACTTTACCGCCCCGTCCCGGATCCACGACGACGACGTGCCCGGCATCGTCGCCGGCGGCGTCTTCACCGGCTGCGACGGCAGGCTGGCACAACGATTCGAGGATGTGGTTCGGCAGATGAATCGCAAGCCAGAGTTCGCCAGCCGGCGCAGCCGAACGGGTTGGCTCGCCCGTGCCGCTGCGGTTCCCTCCGCCGAGCGCAGGTCTCAGCCGGGAACGCCCGGATACCGGCGACGGCGACGGCGACGGGGAAACTTCGGGCGGCACCCGATGCTTGCCGGGCAACGGCATAATCAATGCGCGATGGCGCGGGTTGCAAAGCTGGCCCAACCGAGCCGCACGCTCGCAGCGCGTCCGCCACGGCTCTTCAGGATTCGGACTTCGAGACCGTCGCGACCGCCGTCGAGCGCGATGCGCAACACGGCAGGGGACGGTTCGCTGCCATCTCTCAACCGCCGGAACAGCACGGCCAGGCAGCGCGACTGCTCAGCCGCGAGTTGCAGCCGACGCAGGCTCTGCCGGTCGCGGCAAGCGGCCCAGCCGAGTACGGCACTGCAGGCACCCGAGCGCAACGCCTGCTCCATCGCCCACTCCGCCGCCTGGCCGCGGATGACCAGCACGCGGCGCAAGTCGATGCCGCAGGCGGCGAGTGCCGGTGCGTATGGTTGGTGAGGAGGCGAAATCCAGGCGAGCCAGCCGCCCTCGTGCTCGCCGCCACAGAGCCGGGCGAGCACCGGCATCAGCAGGCTCAGTTCGCCGATGCCGTTGCGATCCGCGAGGATCTCGACGAGCCCCTGCAATGGCCATCCTGCGCCCGGCAGGCAACGATCGAGCAGCGCGAAGCCCGTGGGCAGGCCCGGCCGCAGCGCGGCACCGCCCTGCTCTCGGGCGCGCCAGAGTCCGGGGTGACGCAGCAGATCGTCGACGGGGATAGGGGATGGGGGATAGGGGATAGGGGATAGTGACCCAAGACCTCCGCATTGGTGGGGAACTGCACCGTTCATCAAGCACGCCTCTTCACTATCCCCCATCCCCCATCCCCTATCCCCTTTCCCCCTGTCGCACCACCCCGACCACGACGCCCTCGATGATCAGCGACTCGTGCTCGAGGTCGACACGCAGCGGTTCGAAGTCCTGGTTCTCGGGCATCAGCCACACCACCTTGCCCTCCTGGCGGTAGCGCTTCACAGTCACCTCGTTCTCGAGGCGGGCCACGACGATCTGCCGGTTGCGGACTTCCGGCGTGCGGTGCACCGCGACCAGGTCGCCATCGAGGATGCCGGCGTTGCGCATGCTCATGCCCCGCACCTTGAGCAGGTAGTGCGGACGCGGCTGGAAAAGTTGCGGGTCGATCTGGTAGCGCGCCTCGATGTTTTCCTCGGCGAGGATGGGGCGGCCCGCAGCGACGCGCCCGATGAGCGGCAGGCCCATCTGCTCGCGCAGAGAGTCACGCAGCTGGATGCCGCGCGAGGCGCCCGGCCGCAGCTCGATCACCCCCTTGCGTTGCAGCGCCCGCAGGTGCTCCTCGGCGGCATTGGCCGACTTGAAGCCGAGCGCCTCTGCGATCTCGGCCCGGGTGGGCGGCATGCCGTGTTCGACCAGTGCATCCTGGATGAATTGCAGGACCTGACGCTGGCGTGGGGTGAGATCGTCCATGTCGGCTCCTGTATGTGCGTACAGATACTGTTCTTATATACAGTAAGCGCACGCGAGGCAAGTGCCACGTCGAGCGCACGCCGGTTCATCCTCCGCAATGCGATTACTCGACCCCGACGCCGCGTGCCATTCCGACGCGCGAACAGCATCGAGCGAGCCGTGTACGGGCACGAACGTGAACGCATCACGATTCGATTCAGATCGACGCGATTCCGTCGCGCCTTTCCCATTGCAGCCGGATCGGTTAGGATTCCGCCGTTCGGCTGTGGTCCGCAACGGATCTTGCGTCCTGCTCGGCGCAGTCGACTCCACTCGTCCGAACGAAATCAGCTTCCGAGGAATACACGATATGAAGAACGCGATCATCAAGACGTTGACTGTCACCGCCGCCGCACTGCTCGCCACGGGCTGCGTCAGCCAGTCCGCGTTCGACACGCGCGTCGCCGCTGTCGAGGCCGCCGCCAAGGCTGCTTCGCAGGACGCCGCTGCCGCGAAGTCGGCTGCCGAAGCCGCCTCTTCCAGCGCCTCGAGCGCCGCGAACGCCGCCTCTTCCGCGCAGAGCACCGCCAACCAGGCGCTGCAGGCTGCCCAGGGCGCGCAGGCGTGCTGCGACGCGACGAACGAGAAGATCGATCGCGCGTTCAAGCGCTCGATGGGCAAGTAATCGCTCGCGCGATAACTTACCTGATCGATGAAGACGCCGCGGTGACCCCGCGGCGTTTTTCATTGGGCGCCGAGACTGGCGCAGGCACGCCGCTTCCGGCCCGGAACGCGTGCTCGACCCCGTCCCAGTCGACGTCGACCGGGCGCCCCTCGACCGCGGCCGCGACGCTTTGCTTGAGTGTCCCGAGCGCGTCCGGGCCCGGATCGCCGGCCCCCTCGAGCAATGGGTGCTGCTCGAAGTAAAGCGTGCCGCGCAGCCAGCCGACCTTGCTCGGCTGGTTGACGAGATTGACCTTGGTGTTGACCGGCACGAGGCCGAACAGCTCCGCGATGTCTTCCGGATAGAGCCGGATGCAGCCGTGCGTCACCTGCATGCCAACGCCGGCCGGGCGATTCGTGCCGTGAATCAGGTAGGCGCCGCTCGGGATGCCGAGCCGCAGCGCGTGCTCGCCCAGCGGGTTGTCGGGGCCTGCGGGCACCACGGCCGGCAACGGCGGCTCGCCGCGCGCGGCATGCGCCTCGCGGACCGATGGGGGCGGATACCAGTTCGGCCGCTCCTGCTTCGAGACGATGCGCGTCACGCCGAGTGGCGTCTTCCAGTCCATCTTGCCGGTGCTGATCGGGTACGTGCGGACGACCTTCGGCTGGCCCGCTTTCGCCGGCGGATAATAGTAGAGCCGGTGCTCCGGCAGGTTGACGACGATGCCTTCGCGCGGCGCGTCGGGAAGGACGAACCGCGTCGGGATCAGGACCTCGGTGCCCGCGCCCGGGAGCCACGGGTCGATGCCCGGATTGGCCGAGATGAGTTCCTCGTAACCCACGCCGTAGCGGCGGCCGATCTCGATCAGCGTATCTTCGTGCTCGGCGATCGCCGTCGTGACGACGCCCACGACGTTGTCACCGTTCGCCGGCAGCACGTATTCGGCGCCGCCCGGGAAGATCTCCGAGTCCTCCGGGACGGCCTCAGGGGCAACCGCCGCGCCGACTTCAGTGGCAACCTCGGTCGCCGCGGCCACGCCGGCAACGACGCCCGCCGTAACGGCAACGATGAGGCGAAACGTGACTACGAATCGACGCATGCGCAGCAACCTCATTGAACTTCGATGCATTCTAAACACTCGCACGCTGCCAGTACGACCGCGTTGACCGCTCGCCGGTTCCGCCATTAGCCTGTCCAGGGGGGTTCAGATGCCATACAAACTGATCATCGAGCTGTCGGACCGCGACCTGCGTCACTTTCGCCGCGAACTCCGCCGGGCTCGCGACGCGGTCGGGATCGCCGACGATGACGAGATCCTCGGCGCCGCGGCCGACCTGCTGGAAACCCTGCAACGTGCGGAGTTACCCGATTTCGTCGCCGAGCGGCTCGGCAAGCTCGAGACGCTGCATGCGATCCTGACCGACACGGACTGGACCCTCGCGGAGCGGGAACGCGCACCTGTGCTCGCCGCCCTTGCCTACGTTTGCGATCCCGAGGACATCATTCCGGACGACATCCCGGGCATCGGCCTGCTCGACGACGCGGTGATGATCGAACTCGTGTTTCGCGAGCTGCGCCACGAGATCGAGGCGTACGAGGACTTTCGCCGCTACCGGACATCGATCCCGCGCAACTCGTCGCTGCGCCGCGATGCCGCCAGGCTCTCGGCCAAGCTCGAGCAGCGACGCGAACAACTCCTGACACGGATGCGGCGCCGGCGCGCCCAGGAGCGCAAGAAGCCCGCGTCCTGAGTGAGACCCGATCTCAGCCAGCGGGCCCCTGCAGCGTCTCGGCCGCGGTCAACTGCTCCATGAGCCCGGCGATCTGGTCCGGCACCCCATTGCGCGCCTCGGTGATCGCGACGCGCACGGCGCTGGCAAATGCCGCACGATCTGCGCCGCCGTGGCTCTTGATCACGACTCCGGCGAGACCCACCATGCTCGCACCATTGTAGGCGCGGGGGTCGAGACGAGCCTTGATGCCATTCAGCGCCGGCGTCGCGGCCAGTGCGCCGATCTTGCGCCACGGGCCTGCCGTGAATTCCTCGCGCATGACGCTGCCGATGAATCGCGCGAGCCCCTCCATGGTCTTCAACGCGACGTTGCCGGTGAAACCGTCGGTGACCACGACGTCCACGTCGCCCGAAAAAATGTCGTCACCTTCGACGAAGCCCCGGTAGTTGATCGGCGCGCCGGCCAGGCGCTTGTGCGCCGCGCGAATCTCGTCGGTGCCCTTGATGTCCTCTTCGCCGATGTTGAGGAGCGCAACGCGCGGACGGTCGATGCCGTGCAGGTCGGCGGCGATCACGGAACCCATCACGGCAAACTGCACGAGGTGGTCCGCCGTGCAGTCGGGGTTCGCGCCGAGATCGAGCATGACGGTGTGCCCGTGCGCAGCAGGCACCGCGGAGACGATGGCCGGGCGGTCGATGCCGGGCACCATGCCGAGCACGAAGCGCGCCGTGGCGAGCAGCGCCCCGGTGTTGCCCGCCGAGATGCATGCAGCCGCCTCGCCGCGCTTGACGAGATTGATCGCGACGCGCATCGAGGAATCTTTCTTGCGTCGCAGGGCGTCCTGCGGCCGCTCGTCCATGCCCACGACTTCGCTGGCTTCGACGAGCGTGCAGCGCCCCGGGTCCGCGCCCGCGAGCAACGGGCGCAGGACGTCGCCGCGGCCCACGATGATCAGCCGCAGGTCGGGCGTGGACGTCAGGACGTCGAGCGCGGCAGGAACCGCGACTGCGGCACCGTGGTCGCCACTCATGGCGTCCACGGCGAGGGTGGTGAGCCCGGCGGTCATGCGCGGGCGCGGGCCAGGATTATTCCTGGCCTTCCTCGGCCACCGGCTTGTCGTCGATGACCTTCTTGCCGCGATAGAAGCCGTCCGGCGTGATGCGATGACGCAGGTGCGTCTCGCCGCTCGTGCGGTCGACCGACAATGCCGGGGTCTTCAGCGCATCGTGCATGCGGCGCATGCCACGCGTCGAAGGGGTCCTGCGGCTCTTTTGAACTGCCATGGTCTCGTCTCCTGTCGCGGTCAGCCCGAACCCTTGTCGAGCAACTCCCGCAGATTCGCAAAAGGTCTCTGTGTCTCGTCCGCCGCGGCTTCGGTCGCGCTGATCGCGATCGCTGCCGGCGTCTCGCCGCAAAGCACGGCCGTTGCGTGCTTCGGCACCAGCGGCAGGCCAAGCAGCAACTGTTCCTCGATCAACTCGGTGACCGAGAGTCGCTCGGCATCACCGAGCAGCGGCTCGAATCCACCCGGCACTTCGTCCGCGTCGCTCGTCATTACGACCAGCGACGCGCGTTCGTTCACCGTGCAGGTGCACGGTCGCAAGCAGCGCTGGCAAGTGAGCACCAGCTCGCCCGACACCTGCACCTCGACCGTCGTGCGGCCCTCGATCTTGCCGAACGCCAGTTCGGCGCTCGCCCGCGTGCCTTCGAGCGCGCCCGCGTCGACGAGCCGCGGCATCTGCCGCAGAATCAGGCGGCGCTCGAGCGTCGCAGAGCGGCCGGCCAGTTCGACCGCGTTGACTAGATCGGCCGGGGCGCTCGACATGGGCCGCGTATAATAGGGATCGCCCTTCCGCGTGTCAAAACGAATTCGAGCTTAAACCCTTGTTTTTCCTGGCCTCCACCTCGGCCTACCGCCGTGTTTTGCTCGAGCGCCTGCAACTGCCTTTCGAGTGCGTCGCACCAGCGGTCGACGAGCAGCGCGTGACGGGCGAAACGGCCGAACAGATGACCATCCGCCTCGCCCGGCTCAAGGCTGAAGCCGTCGCGCGGCTGCATCCCGGCGGCGTCGTAATCGGCTCGGACCAGGCTGCAGTGCGCGGTGCTGAAATTCTCGGCAAGCCCGGCACCGCCGAGCGCTGCCACCAGCAGCTGTTGCAGTCCTCCGGACAGCCCGTTGCCTTCCTGACTGCGGTACACGTGGTCGACGGCGCCCACGCTCGGTCCGAATCGCACGTCGATCGAACGTTGGTCAAATTCCGACAGCTCAACGACGCCGAAATCGCCCGTTACATTGCTGCCGACCAACCTCTCGACTGCGCCGGCGGCTTCAAGGCCGAGTCGCTCGGCATCGCGTTGTTCGATCAGATCGAGTCGCTGGACCCGACCGCCCTGACCGGCCTGCCGCTCATCTGGCTGTGCGGCGCCTTGCGCCGCGCCGGGATCCCGGTGCCTTGAGGAGCGCGTCGAGCACGGCGTGCAGGTCGGGCCCGAGCGGCGCACTCACCAGCAGCGGCTCGTGCGTCCCGGGACGATCGACGCCAATCGACGCGGCGTGCAGGAACATCCGGCTCAGCCCGTAATCGCGCAACACTTCGTTGCGTTCGCGGTCGCCGTACTTGTCGTCCCCGGCGACGGGATGGCCCGCATAGGCCGCGTGGACGCGGATCTGGTGCGTCTTGCCCGTGCCGATCTCGACTTCCATCAACGTGGCCACGATACCGAAGAACTGCACCGGCTTGAACGTGCTCACCGCCATCTGGCCGTGGCTGCGGACCGCGACGTGGCGCTCGCCACCGCGCCGCTCGCCCGTTGCGAGCGGCAGCTCGATGCGCTTCTGGCCCAGGTCCCACTTGCCGCAGACCAGCGCCAGATAGCGCTTCTCGGCGCGTCCTTCCCGGAGCTGGGCGTGCAGGTCGCGCAGGGCTGCGCGGCGCTTGGCCACGATCAGGCATCCGCTCGTCTCCCGGTCGAGCCGGTGCACGAGATCGAGTTCCTTGCAGTCGGGGTAGGCGGCGCGCAACACCTCGATGACGCCGTGCGACAGGCCACTGCCGCCGTGCACCGCGATGCCGGCGGGCTTGTTGATCACCATCAGGTCGGCGTCTTCGTAGATGACCGCGTCGGTGATGAGTTTTTGCAGGGTCGGCGCCGGAGGCCGCGCGCCGATCGGGGCACCCGGCTCCGGCCGGCGCACCGGCGGCAGCCGGATCCGGTCGCCCGCTTCGACTCGCTGGTCCGGCTTGGCCCGCTTGCTGTTCACGCGCACCTCGCCCTTGCGCAACAGGCGGTAGACGTGCGTCCGCGGCACCCCCTTCAAGTTGCGGACGAGGAAATTGTCGAGGCGCTGCCCGGCATCACCCTCGGTGGCCTCGATGTATTGCACCCCGCCCGCACGGGGCGCGACCGATTCCTCGGACCCGGACCCAGTATTCTCGTAAGCCATTGATTTGCCGGACTTCGCTTGCTAGAGTCCCATCTTAGTTGGTTCTGACACGTCAGACCATCGCACTGCCGTGAACACGCGCAGGTGCCACAGCCCGGGCGGGCCGTGGGCCCGCGCGAACTCCGGCGGGCCCGATGCCAATAAGCACCAGGATTCGGTCCGGTGCCCGCCCGCAGGTTGCGAGCGGGCACTAAAACACAGCCGCATGACCCAAGCCGCTGCAAGACCTCTCCAAACGGCCACGGCACCACCCGTCCGGGCGTTCACGGTCCTTTACTCGTCATTTGCGAGGACCGATGAAAAGAATGCTCGTCAACGCAACCCAGGAAGAGGAGTTGCGCGTAGCACTGGTCGACGGCCAGCGGATCTATGACCTCGACATCGAGATCCCTTCCCGGGAAACGAAGAAGGCCAACGTCTACAAGGGTCGCATCACCCGCGTAGAGCCGAGCCTCGAGGCTGCCTTCGTCGATTACGGCGCCGAACGCCACGGCTTCCTGCCGCTCAAGGAAATTTCGCGCGACTACTTCAAGCCGCAGGAAGGCGGTGGCGAAGGCCGTCCAGGCATGCGCGACCTGGTCTCCGAAGGCCAGGAGCTGATCGTCCAGGTCGAGAAAGAAGAGCGCGGCAACAAGGGCGCGGCGCTGACCACGTTCGTGAGCCTCGCGGGCCGCTTCCTGGTGCTGATGCCGAACAACCCCCGCGCCGGCGGCGTGTCGCGCCGCATCGAGGGCGACGACCGCGACCAGCTGCGCGAGGCGATGGACAACCTGCAGATCCCCGAAGGCATGGGCGCCATCGTGCGCACCGCCGGTGTCGGCCGCACGGCCGAGGAACTGCAGTGGGACGTCAACAACCTCGTCGACATCTGGAATGCGATCAAGAACGCCTCCGAGGGCCGTCCGGCGCCGTTCCTGATCTACCAGGAGAGCAAGGCGATCCTGCGCGCGCTGCGCGACTACCTCTCCGACGACATCGGCGAGATCCTGGTCGACAAGCAGGAGATCTA